>ENA-ORXR01005458-ORXR01005458.1-marine-metagenome-genome-assembly--contig:-NODE-5458-length-10095-cov-3.243562_pt1 | contig 10095 bp, 12 predicted proteins | sample MGYA00237866_ERZ511479 | MGnify/ENA metagenome assembly ERZ511479
GGCATTTGAAATCAACAGAAGTGAAGATGGAATATACCCTGCTTTTAAAATTCAGAACAGAAGAGGTCGTTCTGGCATAGATGGTGTCATGTTTCAGATTAGTAACTATACATCTTCGCAAGATGCTCAGACAAAAATAGGGATAGGAACAGTTAAGGATGCCTCCTTTTCAAGAGGAGATTTGATATTTGCAGTCAATAATGTACCATCAAATGGTAATGTAGATTTGTTAGCAGACGAAAGATTCAGAATAGCAAAAAATGGAGAAGTTACATTTAATAAATCTTATACATTCCCTATTTTAGACGGCTCAAATGGGGAGACTCTTAAAACCAATGGCAATGGTGACGTGATCTGGGGAACAAATAATGAGTTGCCAGTAGGAGGAAACAGTGGGCAGATATTATCTACGAATGGATCAGGAATATATAGCTGGGTAGATGATATGGTTACCGGTGGAGGCACTAGTGATGGTGTCATCACGAATCACACAGTCACAGGAACGACGACTAAGACTTCCACAATTACTAGAAGTGTAGGAAGTGACATTGTAGAGACATGGACAGACCTACAACGATCTTCCGAAGAAGTGGAGGACTATATAGGCAGTATGGTGTCAGGAAATGGAGAGACCGATATAGACGTGACTTATGACGATGTCAATGGAAAACTAGATTTTGATAATACAAGTCCAGATCAGGTAGTGAGCATAGCCAGTGCAGGAGCAACCACAATCACAGGAACTTATCCAAACTTCACAGCGAGTTCTGATAATGTTTTCTTGACCGATGGAACAACAAATGATCAGAGGAATATCACACTAGGAGGGACTATGAGATTTCTAGATGATAATGTGTTTATAGGTGAGGGATCATTTCTTACACCATACGCAGCACTAGAGATCAACAAAGATGTAGACGGTGTATTCAGAGCACTGAAATTACAGAACAGAGCTGGAGTAAATAATACTGATGCAGTGACACTGGGATTCAGTAACTTCTCAGGCAGTACGGATCAGCAATCTAAGGCAGCAATAGGATTCCTGAAGACCACAACATTCTCTAGAGGAGATCTGATCTTCTCTGTTAACAACACCACAGACGTAGGAAATGTAGACCTATTAGCTGATGAAAAACTAAGGATAAAAAAGGAAGGGAATATCATATTCAATCAAGCTTATGAGTTTCCATCTAATGATGGTGTGACTGGTCAGGCATTCATTACGAATGGATCAGGGATAGTATCATTTCAGAATATACCAGACGAGATTCCTACAGGAGGAAACAGTGGACAGATATTATCTACAGATGGAAGTGGGAATTATAGCTGGACAGATGACCAGACTTCAGGAAATGGAATCTATGGAGGGTCAGGATCTTTAGCAAGTAATACTGTTGTTACAGGAGGTACAAATGATTTTTCTTTAGGCGCAGAAAGTATATATTTTGCTAGTAATACATCGATGACATCTATAGGAACTACCTCCGCAGCATTAATATCAGGAGATGGTGTAACAGGTGGTCTTACTATTATAGCAGCGAGTGATGACGGTATGATTAAAATAGCCTCTGAGAATGATTCTTTTTCCGAGGCTATAGAATTAGGTGATAATAAGAATGACACTATAAGAATAGCGGGAGTAGCAGTTCCATCAGATGCTACAGATGGAGCTTTAGTTACAGTATCGGACGTAGCGACAGGAGAAATTGCAATCGTAAGAAACTCATTACCCTTAAGAGCAACATCGTTTCCCGACAATCCACAAAACGGAGATGAAGTATATAGAACAGACCAGCACCAATGGTATTATTATGATGAGAGTAGAATTAGATGGGTAGGTAGGGAATTGCTAACGTACACATTTGGAGATTGGTCGGCATCCTCATCCTCAGATGATATGAGAACAGCAGGAGATTATAAGCCTAACGATGCGACGCAATCTTCAGGGGTTACACTATTGCATGATTCTATAGTTGTAGGGTGGTCTGCTAATAAGGGTGACTCAGGTAATGAAACAATACAATTTAGAGACAGCGCAAATAATATAGAATTTAGTTTTCTATTTGGATCGTCACCAAATCATGATGATACAATCTCTGCTCCTATATCTGCATTGGATAGTTATCATTTGAATTGCAGTACAGCACCTATCAATTATCCATTTGTAATGATTTACTACAGGCGAGATGGTGGAGCAGCTATTATAACGATTTAACAAAAATAAAAATCTAAAACAATGCAAGCACTAATTAACGGAACAGCATACTCATGGTCACAAATAGTAATCAACATATTCAACCAGAGAGTTACAGGTGTCAAAAAAATCATGTATAAGGAAGACGAAGAAATACAGGATAACTTTGGAGCAGGTAACAGACCAGTGAGTAGATCATTTGGCAAGATAGAGACAGAGGGGTCTATAGAACTGTTTATGTCAGAGATAGAGGCACTCACAGTTGCGATACCTTCTGGTAGACTACAGGATATTCCAGAGTTTGACATAGTAGTAAGTTACCTTCCTTCTAATGGAAGAGTAGTAAGCCATGTACTTAAGAATTGCCGATTCAAAACAAATGGAAGAGAGGCATCTGAGGGAGATCTAGAGATCACACAAGAGATAGATCTACAGATCGGAGAGATCATCTGGAAATAGAAAATGTAACCAATTTATTAACTCATCATAAATTACCGAATAATGGATGAACCTACAATATTAGAAGCAGCAGGAGGACTTAAACCCTCCGAGATAAATGCCCTCAAAAAAAAGCATGGACCTCTGACACTCGTAACACTAGGAGATACACTAGAAACTCTAGAGCACTTCTGGCTGAAAAAGCCTAGCATGGCAACGGTCAAGGCTTCTACCAAGGTAGCAGAGTCTGACCCTATGGAGTCAGCCATGATATACTTTAAGAATTGTCTTGTCAAGGGCGATGAGCAAGTGATAGAAGATGTAGATAGATGGCTCAGTCTTGCACCGCACCTGGAGAACCTTATAGAGACTAGAAAAGCGACAGTAAAAAACTTCTAAGCCACTACAAGATATCCGACAAGAGCAAGGATCAGTATCGTAGTGGCGATGCGATGATCAGGTTCTATCTGAAACTAGATCCTGATAAGATGGAAGAGGAGGAATGGTGTAGAGCAGTAAACGATGTGTTGTACTGTTTAGAACTTAACAAGAAATTAATCTCTTCACTTTTTAAATAACAACAGTTATGGATACAGAAATAAAAGAAACGTTTAAGGGTATTATAAACCTAGCGAACACGCTCGCTTCTATCTTAGAGGATGGTAAGATCTCAATCATCGAGCTACCTGCTCTGGCAATAGCTAGTAGTGGGATTCCGTCTCTAGTAGAGAATGGCAAGAAGTCTCTTAAGACCTTTAAGAAAATGACTCCTAGTAAGGCTAAGGAGCTTGCCGTATACTTCGAGAATGAGTATGATATCACAAATGATGAGATAGAAAAACAAGTAGAAGACGGTATACACTTACTTTCTTCGACTTACGAGACTGGCTTAGCTTCATTTAATCTTTACAAGGGATGGGAAGCATGGATCGCTAACTTTAAGAATCTAAGAAGAGCATAAGCTAGTGGATCGTAATGTAACATACACTATAACGGCGATAGACAAGATAACATCTGTCTATCGCTCTATTAATAAGCTGAATGGTAAGGCTCAGGCTGGAACGCTTAAGCTTAATAAGAAGATGAAGACGACCTCTAGGTCAGGTAGTAGAAGTATGTTTAAGTTACAGAGAGCCTTTGTGAAGTTCGAGCGTAAAGCACTTATGATTCCTAAGAAGATAGGAGCTGGATTCTCTAAGATGTTTACAAAGCTAGGGAGTTTCGGTACGATGGTAGCTGGATATGTATCAGCACAGGCCGTTGTAGGATTCTTAAAAAACACAATCAATGCAGCAAGTGATCTAGATGAGAGCACGAGTAAGTCTAGAGTCGTATTCGGAGAATACTTCCAAGACATTAAGAAGTTCTCAGATGGAGCAGCTAAGGGTATAGGAATGAGTAAGAACGAGGCACTGAGTGCAGCGAGCACTTTCGGCTCCCTGTTTAAGAATATAGGTGTCGGAGGAAAGCAAGTAGCTAGAATGTCAGAGGCTAGTACTAGGCTAGCTCAGGATTTTGCAAGTATCCACAACATGGGTACAGGAGATGCTCAGCAGGCGTTAATGTCAATATTTAGAGGTGAGACAGAACCAGCAGGTAGACTAGGTATGATGATAGATGAAGTTACACTTAAGAACAAGGCCCTACAAATGGGTCTCATTAAAACAACTAAAGGTGCTCTTCCTAAGGCTATAAAAACACAAGCTATATACGCTACAGTATTAGAGCAGTCAAAAGATGCTCAAGGTGACTTCGCTAGAACCTCAGGAGGATTTGCTAACCAGATGAAGCTCCTCTCTGCTGGATGGACAGATCTATCAGCTAAGGCAGGAAAAGTATTTCTACCATACGCTATTAAGTTACAACAATGGGGACTCAAAGCTATAGGCTGGGTAGATGATAATAGTGCAGCGATTAAAACATGGGGAACCAGAATAGTTAAGCTAGGAGGTATCTTCTTAGGCTTATTTTCCATAGCAAAAGGATTCCTATTTATTAAGCATTATATCACTATTGTAAAGACTGCATTTATTGCATTTAGAGCAGTGGCGATGATGAGTCCTTTCGGATGGATAGCAGGGGCGATAACAGGAATCATATTACTTGTTAAACATTGGGATACTGTAAAAGTATGGATGGGTAAGTTTGCTTTATGGATGTGGAATAATCATCCGTTTAAGTGGCTCATAGATCTAGTAGATAGAGTATTCCCCGGCTTTAAGGATTCGTTAGGTAATCTGTTTAACATTATCAAGAGTGTATTTGGGCAGGCAGCTAAGTGGATGTATGATAATGTGATCAAGCCAGTATTTGGATGGCTGATAGATCTAGGAAAAAAGATGGGACTGATCAGTGAAGGATTTTTCGGATTCGGATCAGGAACAAACACACCAGCAGGAGGAGACAGAAGAAGAGCAGGGAAATCAGCTTCAGGGAATGCGACATTTGACTATGCAGGAACGCTAGGAGGATTTTCAGGAGCAGGAGCTGCTGGAGGAGGATCTACATCAGGATCATCTAGTAATGCTGTCAAGGATCGAGTAGAAGGGATAACAACTGGAGGAGGTAAGGAGATTAAGAATATCAATATAAGAATAGACAAGCTAGTAGAATCATTCGTCGTCAAGACGGAGAAGCTGGGCATGTCTACAGCACAAATAAGAAAAGAAATAGAGCGCACACTTATCAGCGCAGTAAACGATGTAAACTATAGTATATAACAATGGCTTTTTTCTTAAGCAATACAGAAGACCTGCCAGTATCGGCAACTACATACGATCCACAATCTGGAGAGGATGCTAGCTTGCTATTAGGAACTAAGGTATACAGTGATCTGAGGCTTAAGTATGGAGATGTAGATATCTATTTTGACACAGTCATATTTGGTATCAGTCAGACTAAGAATATCGTAACTACAGCCGTACAAGGAAGAAACGGCACTATCAAGGAGTATATAAGTGATGGAGATTATCAGATAGATGTACAGCTACTTATCGTAAACAATGGAAGCAAGATATATCCTGCTGACCTTGTCAATGACTTGATAGGCTTGCTTCAGGTGCAGGATAGTCTAGAGTGTATCTCTCCGTTCCTGCAAGCATTCAATATTTTCAATGTAGTAGTAGAGAGCTATAAGGCACTCAGTAGAGAAGGATTCATGAACACGCAGCCGTTCGAGTTGACGCTATTGTCAGATAACCCTATAGAACTTGTAGAAGATGATCAGACTTTCATCTAATCTTACCATAGGATCATATCGATGGAATGGCTTAGTAGGTTGTGAGATCACAAGCTCATGGGATAATCTTACAGAGACATGTATATTGACATTCCCGAGAAGAGTGTCCTGGAAGAATAAGTCACTAGCAAGCGGAACAGATCCACTAGTCAGAAAAGGAGATGCAGTATCAGTAGAGTTAGGTTATGATGATGACAATGATCTAGCCTTCGCAGGTTACGTCACTCAGCTGGTTCCACAAACACCAGCAGAGGTACACTGCGAGAATGAGATGTACTTGCTTAAAAGAAAAACAATCACACAATCATATGAGGATGTAACACTCCAGGAGTTACTGACAGATATATTATTCGGTCTTAGTTTTCAGGCTCCAGACATGCGTCTGGGGCCATTCCGAATTAACAAGGCTACACCAGCTCAGGTATTAGCTACGCTCAAGGACACCTATTATCTTAAATCATTTTTTAGAGATGGCAAGCTATATGTAGGATTAGCATTCTGGCCAGAGCTACAGAAGAAGCATAAGATCCAGTTTAATTTACATGTAGTAGAACACGATCTGATATATCAGCGAGCAGAAGACACTAAGATCAAGCTCAAGGTAATTGTTATAGAAAAGGATAACACAAAGACAGAATATGATTACGGAGATGAAGAGGGAGAGCAGCGCACTTTACATTTTTATAATTTGTCAAAGGCAGAAGTAGACCACATAGCAAGTGAGCAGATAGAGCGTCTTAAGTTCACAGGATATAGAGGAGATCTTACAATTTTTGGAAAGCCATTTATACAGCATGGAGATATCGTGACAATAACAGATCCCGACTATCCAGAAAGAGCAGGAGAATATGTAATCAGGTCCGTGACAAGAACGTTCGGAACAGAAGGATACAGACAAACGATAACCCCAGATATAAAAATAGCATGAGCCTAAGAAAAGCATTACAAACATTAGCGAATAAAGAAGAAGAACCGTACAGTGTGCTAGCTGAGGTATTGGCTCTAGATAAAGATCAGCGTACCATACATGCTAAGCCTATCAATGGAGACGCAGAGGTGTATAATGCACGTCTACAATCTAGCCTGTCTAGAACTATAGGCATGGTGCAGTTCCCTCTAGTAGGATCATATGTTATTCTATCGTTCGTAAGTAAGACAGTAGCTATCGTAGTCTGTACAGAAGAAATAGAAGAAAGCATCCTCAAGATAGGTAACCAAGAGATCAGAGTAAACAGTGATGGTGTGGCCATCAAGAGTACCACTTCTGACCTGTCTAAGGTTATGAATGATCTAGCAGATACGATCAAGAGCACACTTAGTTTATTAGAAACATTTACAGTAGTCTGTGGGTCTCCTGGTAGTCCCTCAGCAAGTGTGTTTCCTGCTACAATAGGAAGGCTCAGAAGTGAGTCACTCAAGATTGACAAGTTCAAACAACAGCTTAACACCATAATAGCAGAATACTAATGAGAGATGATATATTATTCGGAACGGTAGAGGGTGACTATGATTTATTGATCAATGGAGGTGACTTCGTTATAGGACCTAGTGACATACAGCATGTGAGACATATTATAGAAGCAGAGCAAGGCAACTATAAGCAGCATCCATTGATAGGAGTAGGCGTAAGAAAAATGCTCGGAGGATGTCTAGGACAGCTAGAGAAGAGAAAGATAAGACTACAGCTTAAGTCTGATCAGTATCAGCCGTCCGAACTACAAGTAAATGAAAAAGGAATAGTCGTAAAATTATGACACGAACGATAAGAACATTACCAGGGCAAACATTATTTGATATCGCAATTCAGGAGTACGGTAGTATGGATGGTGTAGAGTGTCTTGTATTGGATAATCTAGGAGACTTGTTTCCAGAGGAGTCTGATATCATCATTTCTAAAGATCCGATCAATGAGCGATTTGCAGAGATATTTACAAACCTAAAACCAACTAGCGAATAATGGCACGATCAATACTCAATATATACGATGCAATAATCGAAGAAAAAAACACCAGGACATCTCTAGAAGGACTTGCACCAACTAACGAGACCAGTACTCAGCTACTAGAAGATCTTAACAGTGATAGTAAGGTAGCAGTCTGGAGACTATGGGCATACATAACAGCAGTAGCTATACATGTACATGAGGTTTTTTGGGATGCGTTCAAGATAGATATAGAAACGATTGCCAGTAAAGCTCCAGCAGGTACACCAGCATGGTATCAGAAGAAGATCCTAGAGTTCCAGCTCGGGGACAATCTAGAATATGTAGACACTCAGTATGTGTATAATCCCATAGATGAGACCAATAGAATTATTACTAGAGCAGCGATTACAGAGAGAGGTAATGGACTTGTTATTGCTAAGGTAGCACAAGGAGAGCAAGGATCACTAGTACCACTTACGACAAGTGAGCAGGATGCCTTATCAGCGTATATATTTAAAATCAAATTTGCAGGGACCAGAATAGTAGTTTTTTCTGGAGATGCTGATGAGTTAACCATTAATTATGACATCTATTATGATCCTATCATACAAGAAGATGTACTACAAGAGAATCTCACTAAGGCGATCAATCAATTCCTTAATGAAGATCTGCCATTTAATGGAGAGCTGAGTGTGACGAGATTTACAGATGTACTTCAGCAAGTGGATGGCGTTTTAGATCCTATATTCTTATCAGGATCAGCTAAGCAAGGATTAGAGACTAAGGAGTTCACTGTAAGTAATATACCAGCAGCAGGATATTACGTTCTAGCAGATGATATATCTACTATGTTCAACTTCATACAAAAAGTATAATTATGAATTGGAGCATAGACATACTTAAGCTAGCAGTGTCGTTGATACCCTTCTTTCTTAGGAATCTAAAAGGTGGCTTATCATGGATAACAGAAGGTGAGATTATATGGATCACAGAAGATACAGCAGCATGGGGAGGAGGAGGATCTAGCAGACACATAGACTGGATAAACGCTATTTTAACGCCAATTAAACAGCTTAATAATGCTGTAGCAAGCTATGCCACTCAAGTATATTACAGACTAAGCATAACAGGGCAAGTGATCTACCTAGAGCATTATCTTAATGATCTCTATGATCCAATAGATAGAAGGATCTTTATATCAGAAGATCAGTTACTCTTACCTCCGTTCCTATTTAATAAGATAGATAACAAGGAACCTTGGTATCTAGGTGAGCAAAACGATTTTTTGTATAATCAAATTGACTATGTAGGGAATAGGTTTATCATCAATGTGCCTAATGCTCTTCCGCTTACATTGACATTATTTAATCAGATTGCAAAGTCGACACTTAAGTATAAACAGGTAGGAACTTCATTTAAAATAATAAATTACTAAGCATTATGAAAAAACTAATTGTACCAGCAGGAGGAATGCCATTTCACGGTAACGATTTAAACTGGATGACACAAGGGTCTGAAGAAGGAATACAAGCAGCCGTATTGCCTTTTTTGAGAAACGGACATATTATACTTAATGGAATGGTATTAGTACTAGAGAATAACGGGTCAACTACTGTTACTCCTGGATGGATAGTTATAGATAATGAGATCTTACAGTTTAACGGAGGAACTATACCAGGAGGTGATTTAACACAGTATTCTATCGTAAAGAATACGACATATTCGTTAGATGGTAGAGAGGTGTTTGCCGACAATATAACTAGAGATACTTATGAGGTTGTGAATGCTATTATAGAGTTTGGAGCAGGAGGAGGAATAAAGGTAAGCGAGCTATATAACTACAGGTTAGACCTGAAGCCTGAATTAAAGTATACACTGGTAGAAGATGATGATAATAAGCTTTATGCAAGAAAAATAGGCAATCATATACATATAGAGGGACTATTAAGAGCACCTTATACTACTCCGTATGTACTTCCAGATGAGTTTCGACCAAAAGAATTGCTAGTCCTCCAGGAAATATTTAATTTAGAGCTAGAAAGCGGATTCAGTCCTGCTGTCATTACATTTGTAATCAGCCCTAACGGCAACGTAACATTCTTATTTAATGGAGATCCCGATTTTTTTAGAATAACAAATATAAACTACTTCATCAATTGATTTAGCTGTGTGAAAATTGTACTTTTCGTTTTGAATCTGTGTACTTTTCGTTTTGGGGGATATAGATGGAGAGGATATTTTTCAAAAGCTTTATGTATTTTTACACATTAAGAATAATTCTAATAAGACAAAGATGATGTT
>ENA-ORXR01005459-ORXR01005459.1-marine-metagenome-genome-assembly--contig:-NODE-5459-length-10095-cov-3.066880_pt1 | contig 10095 bp, 7 predicted proteins | sample MGYA00237866_ERZ511479 | MGnify/ENA metagenome assembly ERZ511479
GAAAGAGAGGGTGGTCTGTTACGAAAACTTTGTAGTCTTAAATTACAGTGGTTTGTTAGGCTTTATCACGCTCTCATGACTCTTCATCCCCGTGCTCCTGCGCTGACCCGGATCCATCGGCGCGCCCTTCATGCCGCGCGAGCGCAAAGCGGGTTTGGGCTTAACGGGCCCGTCCTTATCGGTCGGCGAGACGGTTTTCAGGCCGCGGCTGCGCAGTTTCAATTCCCGGCCTTTCATCACGGCTCCTTTGCCAAATTTCTCGCGCGCCTTGTCGCTGGCGCGCTCCGCTTGTGCCCGTTTAGCGGCGGCCGGGTCAAGCCAGTCCATGGCGTCACCTTCGGGCGCGGACAGACCGGAAATGCCGGCGCCGATTAATCGATATGCCCCGCCTGTGGCCTCCTTGCGCAGCAGAGGTTCGCAGGTCTTAAAAATGACATCGGCGAGCTGGGTCGGCGAAGACAATGTCCTGCGCCGCGTGATGGATTTAAAGTCTTTGGACTTTAATTTTAACGTCACAGTTCGCCCTGCAATGCCGAGCGCCTTGGCATGGTCTGCTGTTTTCTGCGAGACATACCAGAGTTTATCGAGCAATTGATCCACGTCGGAAATGTCGGTGTTAAATGTTGTCTCCGCGCTGCAGCTTTTTCGCTCGCTATCGACTTTGACGGGACGGTGGTCTTCGGCGCGTGACAGCCGCGAGAGCCGCAGGCCGCTCTCGCCAAACCGATCGGCCATCGCTTTGTCGCCAATGCGGCGAATATCGGCGATGGTGTAAATTCCAGCCTTGTTGAGCGTGCGCGCAAAGCTTGGCCCGACGCCAAAGATAAAACCGACGGGTTTATCAGATAAAAATTCCATCGCATCCGCGCGGCCGAGCATGGCAAAGCCGTGCGGCTTATCCAGATCGCTCGCCGTCTTGGCGAGAAATTTATTATAGGATAGACCGACGCTGACCGTAACGCCGACTTCGCCCAGAACACGTATTTGCAGGCGCATCAGCATCACTGCAGGCGGCGCGCCGTGCAGGCGCTGCGTTCCGGACAAGTCCATAAAGGCCTCATCAATCGACAGCGGCTGAACTAAGGGCGTTAAGTCTTGCATCATCGCGCGGATGCGGCGGCCGGCTTTGGAATAATTTGCGTGATTACCGCGAATAACCACGGCGTTGGGACAGAGCTTGAGCGCTTTGAACATCGGCATGGCGCTGCGCACCCCGTAAACTCGAGCATTATAACAGGCGGCGGCAACCACGCCGCGCTTGCCGCCGCCGACGATAACAGGATGATCAGCAAGCTCAGGATTATCGCGTTTCTCAACCGAGCAGAAAAAGGCGTCGCAATCCACATGGGCTATGGAGAGACTGTTCACCTCGGCATGGCGGATTTGGCGCTGCGAGCCGCAAGACGGGCAGGGGCCGGATAGGGTCAATGGCGTTTCGCAATCGCGGCAATATCCAATTGTCAGAGTGTGGGCGGGTGACGTCATAATATTGTTTATCACATTTTAACTTTAAGTTTGCGCGTATTTTTAAGACCGGCCGTTTACCCGACTCCAAAAGAGTAAAGTTGAGGGGCGATATGGACGAAGAATTTGGATTAGGAGCCTTACTGGGCGGCGTAAAATTGTTTAAACGGTTTTTGCCGGCCAAACTGCGTCTGCCGGCGACTATTGGGGTGGCTGGGATTGGACTTGTCACTGCATTGGGTAATACCGTTTTTGCGCCGGCCCCTATCCTCGCCGATTTTGAAATGACCTCTGCGGATTTGACGGTGCAGGCGGCTTGTATATCCAACTATGGCGAACAGGATTTTGAGTTTAATTCGGGGCAAAGCTTCGAAATTGGCTGCGCGTGCACTGCTAAACTGGCGACATCTGTGATCCAAGACAGCGAATATGACGTCTTTGGTCAGGCCCATAATCTGATGCTGAAACGCTGGAATGCTGAATATAGCGCGAAAACCAATGCGGATATGGACAAAATCAACTCGTCTTTTGACAGTCAATACAGGGCCGTCGCCGTTAAAGCGGGGCTGGATCAAACCCGCTTCGATGAGGTGATGGGCGTTGCCTATGCTGTCGACTCGGTCTGTGATGAGATGTCGACCTACAGAACCAAAAGCCTGGCCAATATTTCGCAATTGCGCCCAATGGGATATCAAGGCGAGCCGGAAGTGACAGCGGATCCGCAAAACGATCAGGGCGATGAGGGCGTAAGTGTGACAGTTCATAATGACGACGCCAAACAGACCGCTAAGCTGCGCATCCGCAAGGACAAAGCGTATTGAGGACGTAAAGCGGTCATAATTTAATCCTATTGGCGTTTAGACTCTATTATAGTGTTCGTGTTATGTTCTGTAAACGAAGTGTTACGACTGAGCAAACTGTTGATTAAGGATATTCAGTTACACACTACCCAATAATACAGGCGCTCAAAGAAGCGCCGAAACAAAAGTGGATAGGTGAAGATGTTGCAAATCATGCCCAAAAAAGTATTGATCGTCGAAGATAATGAGCTGAATTTGAAGCTCTTTAATGATTTGCTTCATGCTCATGGCTATGAAACATGCCAGACCCGCGAGGGGTTAAAGGCCATTGAACTGGCGAAAAAATACAAACCGGATTTAATTTTGATGGACATTCAATTGCCCGGCGTCTCCGGTCTTGAGGTCACAAAATGGATCAAGGATGACAAAGCCACCAAAGACATTCCGGTGATTGCCGTGACGGCTTTTGCCATGAAAGGCGACGAGAAGCGCATTCGTGATGGGGGCTGCCAAGCCTATATCAGCAAGCCGATCAGCGTGACAGGTTTTCTGCAAACAGTTCGTAAATTTGTCCGATAGGACCGGCGCGCCATGAGCACCCGCATCCTAATCGTTGATGATTTGATTCCGAATCTAAACCTGCTCGAGGTTAAACTTGCGGCGGAATATTACGATGTTGTGCGCGCGACCAGCGGGAAAGAGGCGCTGGATATTGCGCAAACTCAAGAGATTGACTTGGTCCTTCTGGATGCGGTCATGCCGGGCATGAACGGATTTGAGGCCTGCGAGAAACTTAAATCCGACCCGCGCACATGGCACATTCCTGTTGTTATGGTGACGGCGCTCGAAGAGACCCGTAACCGCATTCGCGGTCTGGAAGCCGGCGCGGATGATTTTATTACCAAGCCGATTGATGATTTTAATTTGATGGCGCGCGTCAGATCGCTGCTGCGCCTGAAAATGGTCACCGATCAGTTGATGACTCATACGACAGATAATGCGCCAACGCGGGATTTGATTGAGACTTTGACGAAGAAAAGCGGCAATATTTTAATTGTCGATGATGAGGCTAACTCAGCCAAGAAATTGGAAACTCTTCTTGGTGGCATGCATAATATAATCTGCCAGCCTGACCCCAAAGAGGCCATCATTGCGGCGACGCGTAATATTGATTTGATGATTGTCAGCCTGACCAGCCAAGAGTTTTCCGGACTGCGACTTTGCTCGCGTCTGCGCTCTGATCCGCGCACGCAAGACCTGCCGATACTCGCCATTACTGAAATGTCGGATGAAGACATTATGGTGCGGGCCTATGATACGGGCATTAATGATACGGTGATGCGCCCTCTACAAGATGGTGAAATCAAAGCCCGGGTGAACACACAGCTTAAGCGCAAATTCTTTGCCGATAGCCTGCGTGATGATTTCGCTGAAAGCCTGGATATGGTCATTGCTGACCCGATGACAGGTTTGGGTAATCGCCGCTATTTTGATCGCGCCATGGCGCCGCTCATTGACGGGGTTGAAAAAGGCCGAACATTTTCGCTCGTCGTTTTTGATGTCGACCATTTTAAACGCGTAAACGATATTTTGGGCCATGATGTGGGCGACGATGTTCTCAAAGAAGTTGCGGCGCGTCTGGTCACGAATATGCGCGCCATTGACGTCGTCAGCCGTTATGGCGGCGAGGAATTTATTGTCGCCATGCCCGGCACTGACGCCAAAGAGGCGACAGCCGGCGCAGACCGCATTCGCGGGCTTATCTCCGGAACGCCAATATTTGTCGGCGACGCCGCATTAAAGATCTCTGTCAGCGCCGGTGTGGCGCAGGCTGAAAAAGGCGAAAAACTGCGCGAGATATTTAAACGCGCCGATGATGCGCTCTACGCCGCCAAGAAAGCCGGTCGCAACAAGGTCATGCAAGCCCAAGCCATGAAGGCGGCATAAGCCCAAAAGAAAACCCTCCGCGAGGGAGGGCCACAAAGATCAAATCTGCCGGATGGCTTACTTGATTTTACCTTCTTTGAACTCAACATGCTTACGTGCAACGGGATCATATTTACGCTTGACCATTTTTTCGGTCATTGTACGCGCGTTCTTTTTCGTTACGTAGAAAAAACCAGTATCAGCGGTCGAGTTCAAACGGATTTTAATAGTTGTAGGCTTCGCCATAACCAAGTCCCCTGTTGGGATGAAATAAAGCGCGAGGTATAAGCATAGGGCAGCTGTTGTCAACTCGACTCTGACAGGTCTGTGCAGGTTTTTTGCAGGGATGGGGTTTGGTGGTAATTTTACGTGGACCTGTACTTTAACCTCCTCACCCCCTCAGACGCGTCCCGCGCCAGCTCCCCCGTCAAGGGGGAGCGGGGCTATAACTTGCTACGTCGATAATATGAAAGAACGTCCTCCCCCTTGACGGGGGAGGTGCCGCTGAATAGCGGCGGAGGGGGTGATGATTTGACGTGCTAAATTATCAAATCGTCTCTACTCCCCCGCCGGAAATCCGTCATATTTAAAGCCGCCGCGATGCCAGCGCGAAAAGGGCACAGATGCGGGCGGGCTGTCTGCGGCCAGAAACTTGCGAAGCTCCCCTATCATCGACTCTGTGATGACATGCATTTTAAGCTCATGAGCCGTTTTCAGCGGCGCCCACTGAATGTCGAGAAGCTCAACGCTGTCGCTCACTGGCTGCGCGGCTTCTGCGTCCGTCAGATGGGTATGAAAGAACCATGTGTCAAAACGCTTGGGGCGATAGGGCGGCGTGGTGGCGCGGCCAAACACGGAGAGGCGATCAATAGAGGGCAGATAGCCAGCTTTGTGAAATCCGTCCCAACCCGCATCATTCATATTGCGGGATGAGGGGGCTTTGCGGCCAATAATTAATCCTGTTTCCTCAAATGTTTCGCGGATGCCAGCGAGCACGCAGGCGCGCACGCGCGCTGGCGGGAGAGCCGCGCCAAGGATGCGGGCCGTGCGGCTATCAATCTCGCCCACATAGGGCGCAAAGCTATCGGAGCGGTCCACGCGGCCGCCGGGATAGACATAGACTTCGGGCATGAAGTCATGTTTGCGCGAGCGAAAGCCCAGCAGCACTTCCTCTGCGCCCTTGGGGCCGCGCGTAATGACAACCGTAGAGGCGAGGAAAGGCCGCGCGGCGCGGCTCATGGCCGCGCGCTTTGCTGCGTCTTTCTCACTGACTTTGACGCGCTTGTCGTGGATGAACTTTTTCATCTATGGCGTTCGCCTTCATTGCGCTTTGCCGCCGCCTTTTTACGCTTGTGTTTGGGCACAGTCTTTTTCTTCTTTCTTTTCGGCTTGCTCTGACCGGCCGGGCTTTGGCGGCCTTTGCTCCCGCGGCGCTGATGCCCGCGTTTGCCGCGCCCGCCGGGCTCGCCCGGCGTAGGATCACTGACCATATCAAAGATCATACCGCCGCTAATCGGTGTGGCCTCGACCAGCTCGACAGTTACGCGCGCGCCGAAATTATATGTTCCGCCTGTGCGCTCGCCAATCAAGGCCCGCGCGCGATCATCAAAGCGAAAATACTCGTCGCCTAAATTGCGCACAGGAACCAGCCCGTCTGCGCCGGTCTCATCCAGTGTCACGAAAAGCCCAATGCCGGTGACGCCCGTAATGCGCGCGCCAAATTTTGCGCCAAGACGGTCGGATAAATGCGCGGCGATATAACGGTCCGTCGCATCGCGCTCTGCGGCCATGGCTTGGCGCTCTGTGGAACTTATATGCTCAGCGGTTTCCTGAAGCTGCGCGATTTCTTTATCGGTCAGCCCGTCATCGCCCAGATTAAAGGCGCGGATAAGGGCGCGGTGAACGATCAGATCGGCATAGCGGCGAATGGGCGAGGTGAAATGGGCATAATGGGTCAGATTAAGTCCAAAATGCCCCCCGTTTTTGGGACTGTAAATCGCTTTGCTTTGACTGCGCAGAACGGCCATGCCGACAATCTCGGACAGGTCGCGCTGCTCGGCGGCTCTAAGCAATTTATTAAAGCGCGCTGGCGTGGCCTTCTCGCCGGCGGCCCATTTCATTTTTATGGCGGGCAGGAAATCAGACAGGCTCTGCAGCTTCTCACGGCTAGGTTCGTCATGGATACGAAACAGCAGTTCAGCGTTTTCTGCGCTGAGTGCTCTGGCCGCCGCGACATTGGCCTGGATCATAAATTCTTCGACCAGCTTATGCGCGTCAAACCGCTCGCGCACCTCAATCGCTGTGACTTCGCCGTCATCGCCAATGCGTACGCGCCGCTCGGGCATCTCCATCTCCAGCGGTCCGCGCCGCTCTCTCGCCGCGCGCAGGGCCTTATAGGCGGCGTAAAGCGCGTGGAGTTCGGGGATAACATCCGCGGCGGCCTCATGCTCGCGGCCCTCGAAAACCTCCTGAGCCTGCGCGTAAGTCAGCCGCGCGCGGCTGCGCATTAGGCCGCGGTGGAATTTAAACCCGGACAGGCTGCCATCATTGGCGAAATTCATTTTCACCGCCATGCAGGCGCGGTCTTCTTGGGGCCGCAGCGAGCACATATCCGAGGACAAGGCATGAGGCAGCATGGGCTCAACGCGGTCGGGCAGATAGACGCTATTGCCCTTACGCTGCGCCGTATCATCCAGCGCGCTGCCGGCTGTGACATAGGCGGCCACATCGGCAATCGCGACCCAAGCGGTAAAGCCTTTGCCATTGGCGTTCGGCATGGCGCAGATCGCATCGTCAAAGTCTTTGGCGTCAACGGGGTCAATGGTGAGCAGTGGCAAGTGGCGCAGATCTTCGCGCTTGCCGCCCACTTGCGGGACGCGCGCGGCCTTGGCCTCGGCTTCTGCCTCATCGGGAAATCCCAGCGGGATGCTATGCTCATGCAGGGAAATTAAGCTGGCCGCTTTGGGGTCGTTAATGTCGCCCACGCGCTCAACCACGCGGGCGGGTTTTAGCGCGTCGCGGCCCTTTTTGCGTCCGCTCGGCAGAGTTTCGAATAAAACCAGATCATTGGGTTTTAGGCTGTCATCTTCGGTGGAGAGCACAAATTCATTGCGCTCTTTTTTGGACACGGCTTTGATGCGCAGGCCCCGACCTGTTTTGATAATTACGCCAAGCTGTCGCTGCGGCGCGCGGCCAATGACGCGGATGACCTGCGCGCGCGGCGGACTGGCCTCAAAATCTATACGGCATAAGGCCCGGCCCCCGACGCCGAGCTTCATGCCTTCACCGCCGCGTTTGCGCTCGGTCACAATAAATTCCGGAGTCTCGCCGTCGCCTTTATAGCTCTCGGGCAGTCCGATCATATCGCCGTCATCATCAATGCGCTCAATACGCAGAACCGTCACTTCGGGGATGTCCCCGGCCAGGCGGTAAAGGCGGCGATCCGATTTCACAATCTCGCCGCGCTGCTCCATATCGCGCAGCGCCATACGCAGTTCGCGCTTATCAGCGGCAGACACGCCCAGCGCTTTGCCAATCGCGTTCTTATCCAAACGGTCCGGCTGCGCGGCAATGGTTTTCAGAATATCTTTGCGGTTAATTTTCATAGCCGTGTCTTACGGGGTTTAATCGCAAAAGGGCAGAGGGAATTGCTGTGATGTTTTGGGCAAAGGACACAACACCAATACTGCCACTCACCCCGACGCAAGTCGGGGTCCACCACCCGACATCAAAACTTAGCCGAATTTTCCGGAGATGGATCCCGACTTTCGTCGGGATGAGCGGAAATTATTAAGTTGTCTTCTTTTTCGCTGCAGGCTTTTTCTTAGCAGCTGGTTTTTTCTTCGCTGCAGGTTTCTTTTTCGCCGCCGCTTTTTTCTTGGCTGGCGCTTTACGTTTCTTGCCGCCTTTGGCTTCTTTCTCTGCGATATATTCCAGCGCCATTTCGACTGTTATGTCCTCGGGCTTTGTGCCTTTAGGAATGGTCGCGTTGACTTTTTCATATTTTACATAAGGACCGTAGCGGCCATCCATGACTTTGATGGGCTTTTCAGTTGTCGGATGCGCGCCCAAATCTTTGAGGACTTTGCCGGCGCTGCGCCCGCGTCCGGGATTAGCGCGTTTTTCGGCGAGCATGACTACAGCGCGGTTCAGGCCGATTTCAAACATTTCTTCAATCGTCGGCAGGTTCACATATGTCCCCGCGTGCAGAATATAAGGCCCGAAACGGCCCAGATTGCCGGCGATTTTCTTGCCGTCCTCGGGGTGGTCACCGACGTGACGCGGAAGGTCAACAAGCTGTATCGCTTTTTCCAGATCAATGGTCTCAACAGGCCATGTTTTCGGAATGCCCGTATTTTTCGGTTTTGGCTCGCGGGCGATTTGCACGTAAGGGCCAAAGCGTCCGGATTTCAGGTGAATATCTTCGCCCGTCTCAGGATGTTGGCCGAGCAGCTTGTCTTCAATCGCGTTGGCAGCAGCTTCCGCGCCCTGTCCGAAGGGACGGGTGAATTTACATTCGGGGTAATTTGAACAGCCTACAAATGAGCCAAACTTACCGAGTTTCAGAGACAATTTCCCGTCTTCGCATTTCTCACATTTACGCGGGTCAGACCCATCTTCTTTGTCGGGGAAAACCAGCGTGCGTAGCGAGTCGTTGAGCGCGTCCAGAACATTGGTGACGCGAAGCTCTTTGGTCTCGTCGATAGCGGCAGCAAACTGCGTCCAAAAATCGCGCAGCATGACTTTCCAGTCCAGATCGCCTGCCGAGACTTTATCAAGGCGTTCTTCGACGTCCGCCGTGTAATCATATTGAACATATTTCGGAAAGAAATTCTCAAGAAATGATGTGACGAGACGCCCTTTATCATCCGGCGTAAAGCGGCGCTTTTCAAGCAAGACATATCCGCGATCTTGAAGCACTTTCAAAATTGATGCGTAGGTCGACGGCCGGCCAATGCCGAGCTCTTCCATTTTTTTAACGAGGCTGGCCTCGGAATAGCGCGGCGGAGGCTGAGTGAAATGCTGCTCAGGTGTGGCTTTATCCAGTGTTAGCGCGTCGCCTTCTTTGACCGCCGGCAGCTTGGCATCACTTTCTTTTTCATCTGTTGACGGTTTGCTTTCCTCGTAAAGCGACAGAAAGCCGTCAAAACGCACAACGGTGCCGGATGTGCGAAGGCCGATGGTCTTTGCGCCATCGACCATTTCAATCGTGGTCCGTTCCAGCTGCGCGCTGGACATTTGGCTGGCCATGGCGCGCTTATAAATGAGCGCGTAGAGCTTCTCCATATCGCCTGTGAGCTTCAAGCTCTCGGGGGAACGGGAAAATTCTGTCGGGCGGATGGCCTCATGCGCCTCTTGGGCATTTTTGGCTTTGGATTTATAGACGCGCGCTTTTTCGGGCAGATAAGTCTGGCCATAGGCGCTGCTGATTTGGCTTCGGCATTCCGTGATCGCTTCGCCGACCATAGAGATGCCGTCGGTCCGCATATAGGTAATCAGGCCTGTCGTTTCGCCGCCAATATTGACGCCTTCATATAATTTCTGCGCGGTCTGCATGGTGCGCGTGGCGCTAAAGCCGAGCTTGCGCGAGGCGTCTTGTTGCAATGTCGATGTCGTGAACGGCGCAGGCGGGTTACGCTTGAGCGGCTTGGCGACAACAGAGGCGACAGTCAGATTGCTCGCGGCGTTGATGGTCTTCATGGCCGCGTCGGCATCGGCCTGACTGGCGATAGAGAATTTATCTAATTTGTCGCCGTTTAGAGTCGTTAGCTTGGCGGAAAATTTCCCTTTGGCGCTGCCCATCATGGCATCGACAGTCCAAAACTCTTTGGGGTCAAAGGCTTCGATTTCAGTTTCGCGCTCGCAAATCAGGCGCAGCGCTACGGACTGCACGCGGCCTGCGCTG
>ENA-ORXR01005465-ORXR01005465.1-marine-metagenome-genome-assembly--contig:-NODE-5465-length-10086-cov-2.628834_pt1 | contig 10086 bp, 9 predicted proteins | sample MGYA00237866_ERZ511479 | MGnify/ENA metagenome assembly ERZ511479
GAGTCGACCACCCATTTCTCATCTGGGAACCGTTCGAAGGTGACCGGCGAACCTGGAGCTACGCCGAGTTCGTCGGTGCAACTCGTCGGGTCGCCAACGGGTTGACGGCACGCGGGGTGGGCGTTGGCGACCGCGTGCTGGTCCACTTGGACAACTGTCCAGAGAGCATCTTCAGCTGGTTTGGATGTGCGGTGGCGGGCGCATCGGCGGTCACCACCAATGCTCGATCCGTTGCCGACGAGCTTACGTATTACGCTGAAACGGCTGGCGTGGTTGGCGCGATCACCCAACCCAAATTCGCCGACCTCGTACAGCAGAGCACCCAGCCGGGATTTCTGATCGTGACCGAGACCGACAACGGTGCGCCTGCCTCGGCTGGGCACGCTCCCGCCCCAGCAGACTCTTTCGATCGCCTGTTCGAAGCGTCACCGATCGATCTTCGGGCGCCAGATCCGTTGCTGAACTTCAGTGTGCAGTTCACCTCGGGCACGACATCGCGCCCCAAAGGCGTTGTGTGGAACCACGCCAACGCACTGTGGGGCGCTCGCATGTGTGCCCGCAACGAGCACCTGAACCCCAACGATGTGCACCTCACGCATCTGCCCCTTTTCCATACCAATGCCCAGGCGTACTCAGTGCTGTCGTCGCTGTGGGCGGGTGCCACCGTCGTTGCCCAGCCTCGGTTCTCGGCGTCGCGATTTTGGGATGTCTCGCTGCGCAATAGGTGCACCTGGACCTCGGTCGTGCCGTTCTGTGCAAAAGCGCTCATGGCCCAGGACGAACCGGTGCCCGATCACCAGTACAGGCTCTGGGGCAACGGCGCCCAGATTCCGGCATGGGATAACTACTTCGGGGTCAAAACGATCTCGTGGTGGGGTATGACCGAAACAATCACCCAGCCAATCGTGAGTGACCCGACGTTGCCGTCGGCGGTTGCTTCGATGGGGCGGCCATCGCCCGCCTATGAGATTTCGATCCGCCACGACGACGGGACACCAGTGGGACCCGGCGAAACTGGTGGCCTGTTTGTGCGTGGCGTTGCCGGTTTGTCGTTGTTTAAGGAGTACCTGAACAATCCCGAGGCCACCGAAGCAAGCTTCGACGAACGCGGGTTCATGATCACCGGCGACCGGGTGAAGTTGCTCGACAACGGTGACCTGATGTTCGGCGACCGCGACAAGGACATGCTCAAGGTCGGCGGCGAGAACGTTGCTGCGTCTGAGATCGAACGAGTCGTGGGCGCCGTGGCTGGAGTCGGCGAATGCGCAGTGGTCGCCAAGCGCGACAAGATGCTCGACGAAGTGCCCGTGGTGTTCGTGCTCGCCAGCGGCGACGCGACCGGACTTGCCGAGGCGGTCTTGGCCGCGTGCCAGCAATCGCTGGCAGACTTCAAAGTGCCTCGCGAGGTTCGGGTCGTCGGCGAGTTGCCCCGATCCACCCTCGAGAAGGTTGCCAAGGCCAAACTTCGCGACCTGGCCAACAGCTGACCAAGGAAGAACCTCGATGGAACAGAGCGATATTGAAGACGCGGCCATGTTCTTGCTGCACCTGCGCACTCAGCGATCTCAAGTCAGTGGGTTGCCGGGCGAACTTTCGCCAAAGACGCTCGACGACGCGTACGACATCCAAGATGCCACGCACCGGTTTGCGGGTTGGCCAATCTCGATGCTCAAGGTCGGGTGTACCAGCGAGATTGCTCGAGAGGTTCTCGGCATTGCTCATCCAATCGCAGGCCGCGTGCCCGCCGGAGGCGTGTTCGAGTCTGGATCCGCTATCCCGGTCGACTTCTTTGCGAGTGCCCCGATGGTCGAGTGCGAGATAGCGATACAGGTCGATGGCACCGGTCAACCGCGCGCAATCGCTCCTGCGATCGAACTGATCAATGCCCGCTATAGCGACACCGGCAAAGTTCCCGGCCTGAGCCTGATTGCCGACAACTCTGCGGGCTGCGGTGCGGTTCTGGGCCAAGCCAGTTCGTTGGTCGATGCGGGCGATCTCGACACGATCGAGGTGGCCCTGATCGAGGACGGCTCGACGATCGTGACAGGCAATACTCAGACGTTGCTTGGCGGAACTACCGCTTCGTTGACTTGGATGCTCGACCACGAAAAAGCGCGATCGCGCCCGCTGGAAGATGGCACCTGGATTATCACCGGCACCTGCACCGGTCTCACACCAACGAACGTCGGCTCCACCTACACCGCCGACTTCGGTCACCTCGGTTCAGTCAGCTTCACCCTGGTGTGAAGGCTACCAATTGTTACGTCCCCTGGGGACGTAACAATTACGGACTGCGTAAGAAGCGCCAAGGGCGGTCGGGGGCGCGGTCCTTGTTGATCCCGACGCGGGGAGTTGTGGTGGGGTGCGTTGGCGGCGCGACGCCGTCGTGAACGATGCGCACCGCGCTGGTTGCAATCAAAGAACCGTTTAGTTCGCTGCCGAAACCGAGCGCCTTTGTCAGCTTTCCTGGACCGTTAGCCAGGTCGCGATCTCGAACGTTGCCTCGGTTCGCTCGCATCGCGCCGATGCCGCTGACCGGTTCGACGCCGCGAAGAAGAACCGCAGCCGCGATGCCCGAAGATGACACGACAACGTTGGCGCACCAGTGCACGCCGTAGCTCAAGTAGACGTACCAGTGGCCGGGCGGTCCGTACATAAGCTCGGTGCGTGGTGTGGGGCCTCGCCATGCATGACTGGCTGGGTCGTCCTCTCCACCGTACGCCTCAGTTTCGACTATACGTGCCGTGATCGCACCAGCAACAATCACCTTGTTCAATAGGTCGGGTGCAACTTGCAGCACCGGCCGGTCATAGAAACTCGATGTGAGATCGCGCATCGTCACGTGCTGCGCTGGGCATGGAACAGTGACAGGTCGCTCACCGAGTCAGCGTAGGGCTCACGGTGTGCTCGGCTGGTACCTTGCGATCCAATGCCACCGTTTGATTTCTCGGCCGACTCGTTGCGGTCGGCCCTCGACGCCGCACCTCCGCAAGCCGCACCGGGCTCAAGCGCCGCAGTAGCGACGGTCTTCCGCAAGGGTGACCAGGGCACCGAGTTGCTGTTTATGCAGCGGGCGACCAAAGAGACTGATCCGTGGTCCGGACATATGGCGTTTCCAGGCGGCCGGACCGAACCGGCTGATGAGGACTCTCATCGCACCGCGGAGCGCGAGACGCTCGAAGAGGTCGGACTCGACCTGCGCAATGTCGAGCGGTTGGGCTCGCTCGACGATCTGCGGCCCGGTCGCCACCTGCAAGCAGTACACGCACATGGCTACTGGCTCGAAGGTCCGCTCCCCCGCCTCGTTCCGAACTACGAGGTCGCCCGAACTGTCTGGGTGCCGCTCTCGGTGCTTGCCGACAACGACCGCTATATCGACTATTACTATCCGGCGAGTGATTCGTCGTGGCCCGGTATCCAGCTCGACCGATCCGACCAAGTTGTCTGGGGACTGACGCTGCGGTTCCTGGCCGACCTATTCACGCGCCTGAATCTCAACTTCATCAAGCTCGCTCCCTACGCCTGATATCTCGTTGAACAGGACTGCACCTGAGCGTCAGAGGCCAGCACCTGCGAGTACCGGCGCCTCGAGTGGGATCGAGACGACGGGACACGCAACCCGGCCAGTGATCCGGTCGGTAGTTGATTGATAGGAGCGGGGTTCAACAGCAAATGCAGAACGGGTTCCGACGACAATCATCGACGCATCCGCGCCCTGATCGATGAGTGCGGCCTCGACTGGCCCCAACGTGACGACATGTTCAATGTCGAGCGTGCCCAGAACCTTTTTGATTGCAGCTTGGGCAGCAGCGGTTGCCTCGTTCTTCGTCGAGGCGAAACGATCCCACGCCACTCGTGAGGCCTTGCCCCCTGCGTACTGATGCGAGTAGCAGGTGACGACTCGCAGGTAGGTTCCGATTACCTGAGCCTGCTCAGCTGCCCATCGCAACGCATGGCAAGACTCTTCGCTGCCGTCCACGGCAACGGTCACTGGCGGGACTTGCGTGGTGTCCTCGGGCTTCATGGCGCTCCTCGCATGTAGGGGTATTCGTCATGGTCCAGTCGCTACATCTCGAGCGAGGTCGCAAGGCGGTGCTTGCCCGAGGTACGTCTGTTGAAGTCAATCTAATACATACACCAAAAGATAGCAATCATAAAGAATGTATTCGGTGGGTTAGATTCAAGTAGCTAGTCGGCGAGGGTGCGCAGCCGTCGGCTCGGACGCGCCGCTGTGGAGTCGTCGTCGATGCGCTGGCAGTATTTCGACGAGCGGGCCGGGTCACGGGGCGCGACCCGGTCGACATCGTTGTAGCTCGCGCCACGCCCCCAGCCGAACAGTCGCTGGAAGAGAGGTAACAGCCGTTTGTCGTCGAGGCCGTCGAGAAAGAACTGCTCGTGTTCCTTCTCTTTCACACCCATCTCGAACAGGACCTCGTCGTGCGCGGTGATCCCGAGTTCGTGGAAATACTGCTGCATGATGAAGTACTCACAGACATTGCCGCTCTCGAGCCGACCCGCGAAGTAGTACGGCATGAACCAGCCAATGACATAGCAGCTTGCAGAAATCAGCCGGCCGACCATATAGAAACGGATCTCAAGCCATCTGCTCACTGGGATGTCGTACACGTCCATAATGTCAAGCACCGACTGGCGGTGCTCCCACTCGTCGACCTCGATCCGTTTGAGCGCTGCCTTCTCGGCCGTGTCTTTGACCGACCCGGCGTGCCCGATGTAGGCAAACGCAGCTGCGCGCTCTGCCGAATGGGCTAGCCGTAGCAGTTTGACCAACGAACGGTGACCGTGCACTGCAGCGGTCGCTCGAGCGTCGGCCATACCTACACGGTAAAGGCTTGACCGTCGAAGTGGTCGATCGTCACGAAGTCTTCAACAGGATCTCGGCGCAGCTTGGTCAGCTGTTTCACCGGCACGCCTATCGGGAGCATCGCCGCAACCGCGTAGTGACTAGGCAGCCCCAAAATCTGTTGAACCTCGGGCTCCTTGTCGGCCAGGTAGGTAGTGAGCACACCACCAAGACCTTCGTTACGCGCCGACATCAAGATATTCCACACGAGCGGATAAATCGACGCGCCACTGATCACACCGACTCGGTCGAGGTACTTGTCAAAGCTCGCCACCACCGACATGTCAACGGCCACGACCAGGACAATTGGTGCGTCGACCATCCCTTGCACGCCGGGGAAGGTAATTGGCCCGCCCTGGGCGCGAAGTGCAGCTTCGTCGACCGAGGTCTGGTGAACCGAGTTCCACGGGGCCTCGCCCGCAGCGGTTTGAGCCATGTAGATGTCGGTTGCTTCTTTGACCAGCGGCACGAGTTGACGTCGAACATCTTTGTCCTTGACGACGATCACGTGCTGGCCTTGGCGGTTTCCACCATTGGGCGCGAACCGAGCGTTGTCGAGCATGCGATGCAATGTTTCGTCGCTGACCGGGTCGTCGGTCCACTCGCGACACGCGAAGGTCGTTCGCATCACTTCATATAGATCCATAGTGGTCTCCTTGCCAGCCTCGACCGATCCGACAGTAGCGCTCGGCACGTTGACGAAGTACTAGAGACCCGACTTCCTCACGTGCGAACCCTGCGGTTTGTGTGTCATGCTCGCCGAATGATCACCGCGCTTGTGAAGTTCACCCTGGCCGAACCCATGTCTGAGGAACCGATGGCCGAAGCAGCGCTTGCGACCGTCCCGTTGCACGAAGGCATGGACGGCCTTATTCGCAAGTACTGGTTGTCCACCAACGGCGGAAGCACCGTCGGCGGCATTTATCTGTGGGAGTCCCAGGTAGCTGCCGATGCCGTCTACACCGGCGCCTGGCGCGAACGCACAACCGCGGCCTATGGCTCCGCACCAACCGTGACCTTCTTCGAGACCCCGGTCGTGCTCGACAACCGTCACCACGCAACCATCTCCTAGTGCCGCAACCGGCAACGTTTGCATGGGCGTGAGCGAGTCGTTACCGGCTACGGCACTAGTCAGCTGACTTCACGAAGTGGCAGCGCGGAGGTGGTCGCCCAGGCTGTCGATGGTGTCATGTGCGTTGAGTCCGCTGGTCGACGGCATGAGGTAGACAGGACGGCCACCGAGCGTTTGGGTTTGCCAGCCTCGCTGGGCCTTGCGATCGACCGCCTGGCGCCAACCTGCCAGACCGACTATGCAGATTCGGTCGGGTTGGAGCCACTCGCAGAGCCGGTCGAGCCGCTCAAACCCGGCTTCGAACTCTGTGCGGTCGACTTCGTCGGCTCGGCGGGTTGGGCGTTTGACCATGTCGGTCATGCCTACGCCATGTTCGGCCAGTGCATGTCGCGGGTCTCGGTCTTTGGTCACCAAACCGGCTTGGATTGCTGCGGGCCAAAACCGGTTGCCGGCTCGATGGAACCCAACGCCGCTATCGGCTGATCCTGGACTCGGATTGAGACCACAGACCAGCAGCTTCATCCCCGAGCTGACATAGTCGGGAAGGCTCCAAAGTCGCGTGACGCTGGCGATTATCTGACCGATCGGAACGCCCGACTTGGTGGGAGCTTCCCACCGGGTGAACTCATCGACTCGAAAGCCGGCACCCTCGAGTGTGCGCCGGAGCAGCTCGGGCGGCCAATAACTGAACGTGCGACCGGGCAACGAGTCGTCGTCGAACTGCACGGCTTCGTCGTCGCCTTCGAACAGCCAGATGTGTGCGGTTGCGTCGCTCTTCATCACCCGATGCATCTCTGCGAGCGCGGCGGGCACCTCGGTCCGAGGCAGATGCACGATGGTTCGCGACGCCCAGACTCCCCCGATCGATTCGCGGGCAAACGGCAGAACGGTCAAGTCACCTTGCGCTACCGGCCCGTGTTTTTGCGCAAGTTTGGTCATCTCGCGAGACAGGTCGAGGCCGATCGAAGGAGCTAGTAGGTCAAGGTGCCAACCTGGCCCGCAGCCCAAGTCGAGACACAACCCAGATGAATCCGCCCGTAGCTTTTTGGCGAGTTCGGTTTGGCGAGGCTCGACCGCGCGCTGGGTCCAGCCAGCGGCATCGGCTTCGTAAGCCGCCTTTGTCTCGCGTTGATGCTCCCTCACGCTTACAAACCTTCCAGGAGAAGGCGCTGATTGCTCTGGCCCATTGGTCTCCTGGCGGGTGCTACCGCTCTTATTTGCTTCGCTCACGGGCCGCTGGGCCACGGCTCAGCTCTGGAACCAAACTTGATCGACAACAGCCCGCCGAGTCTCCAGGCCTGCCCGCAGGTCTGCAAGTGCCGCGGTCGCTGACTCGAGTTGCTCGGCCACTGGCCCTGGGCCCGACGCACCGGGGCTCGAACGCAGCTTGATGCCGACACCAGGGGCAAGCAGCGCTGCGGCGTCAGCGCCGAGATCGTCGTGATCCGCAGTGACCTGGGCCAGCGTGCGGTCACTATCGATCGACTCGCGCACCACCGCAGCAACGACCGCGTGGGCATCGCGAAACGGCATACCGGTGCGTACCAGGAAGTCAGCCAGGTCGGTGGCGCCTGCTGCTGATTCGTCGGCAGCCTGGGCCATGGCATCGGTCCGGAACGTTGCCGTCTCAATCATGCCGGTCACCGCAACCAGACCGGCTGCGATCTGGTCGATTGCGTCGAAGAGACCCTCTTTGTCTTCTTGCAGGTCTCGGTTGTACGACAGCGGCAAGCCTTTGAGCGTGGCGAGCAACCCAGTCAAGTTGCCGATCAGGCGGCCACCCTTGCCTCGGGCCAGCTCGGCAATGTCGGGATTCTTCTTCTGCGGCATCATCGACGAGCCGGTGGCGTAGCCGTCGTCGACAGTTACGAAGCCGAACTCCTCGCTCGACCACAGCACAAACTCTTCGCCAATACGAGACAGGTGAATGCCGATCATCGTCAGTGCGTAGAGGGCGTCAGCGACATAGTCACGGTCGCTCACCACGTCGAGCGAGTTCTCGAATCGAGATGCAAACCCCAGATCTTTGGCATTGCCGTCGGGGTCAAGCGGAAGCGTGCTTCCAGCAAGCGCACCCGCGCCAAGTGGACTCACATCGGAAGCCACCCGGGCTGCCATCAACCGGGTCACGTCGCGACGGAACGTCCAGAAATGTGCCAGCAAGTGATGCGAAAGCAACACCGGCTGCGCTCGCTGTAAATGGGTGTAACCAGGCAGGTACGCACCTCCGGCCTCGACGGCACGGTCGTACAGCACCTGTTCGAGATCGACCACAAGCCCGGCGATCATCGCCATGTGATCTTTGACGAACAGCCGAAGGTCGGTCGCAACCTGATCGTTTCGGCTTCGGCCGGTATGAAGCCGAGCACCCGCCGGCCCTGCGATCTCGGTGACCCGACGCTCGACCGCAGTGTGAATGTCTTCGTCGCTGGGAACGAACACAAAGTTTCCCGACGCCAGTTCGGCTTCGACCTCGTCGAGAGCAATCAGAACTGATTCGGCATCGGCTTCGCTCAACAGGTCCACTCGGGCGAGCCCACGCACATGGGCCCGACTGCCCATGATGTCGTACGGCGCCAACCGCTGGTCATAAGGCAAGCTGACCGTGTAGGTCAGTAGCGCCTGACTGGGCCCCGACTCAAACCGCCCGTGCCAAAGCGTCTCGCCGTGTTCCCCCGCACTCGCAGCTTCGGCTGCCGGGGCAGCCTCAGGCTGCTCGGCGGACTGGTGATCTGTCATAACAAGTGATCTTTCGTAGTCAAGAACAAAGGTAGGAGCGAGGGACGAGCGGGCTTGTCGGGACCGTTGACCCAGAAATTGGTCGGCAGCGTTTCGGCGAGGAACGAGTCGAAAGGCGTACTACCCGCCGGCCCAAGCGGGCGTAGTCCGCAACCTCGCCCGTTCCTCACGAAGTCGCTGTTCGAGCTGAATAGCCGACGGTTCGCGCAAGCACTCTCATCTAGCGGAGATCGCGTCTTGCGGGCATCTAGCGGAGATCGCGTCTTGCGAGATTGCGGAGCCTTAGGGCGTTTAGCTTTATGAAGCCGGCAGCGTCGGCTTGGTCGTAGGTGCCCCCGTCGTCTTCGAAGGTGGCGATCTTCTCGTCGAACAGGGTGTCGTCGCTCGTGCGGCCGGCGACCATGACATTGCCTTTGTACAACTTGAGCGTGACCGTGCCGTTGACGCGGGCTTGGCTGTAGTCGATCGCGGCCTGGAGCATGTGTCGCTCTGGCGCCCACCAGAACCCGTTGTATATGAGCTTGGCGTAGCGCGGCATGAGTTCGTCTTTAAGATGGGCAACTTCTCGGTCAAGGCAGATGGACTCGATGGCTCGGTGCGCCGTGAGCATGATCGTGCCGCCGGGTGTTTCGTAGGCGCCGCGAGACTTCATCCCCACGAAGCGGTTCTCGACCATGTCGAGGCGGCCGATACCGTTCTCGCCGCCAAGGCGGTTCAGTTCGGCCAACATGGTCGCTGGCGACAGGGCTTTGCCGTCGAGTGTGACCGGGTCGCCATTCTCGTAGCCGATCTCGATATAGCGGCCCTCGTTCGGCGCGAGCTCGGGTGAGATTGACCAGCGCCACATTTCCGACGGAGGCTCGTTGGCTGGGTCTTCGAGCGGCCCGCCTTCGTAGCTGATGTGCAGCAGGTTGGCGTCTTGGGAGAAGGGAGACTTGGCGCCGCGAGTCTTGTCGATCGGAATGTCGTGTTCCTTGGCGTAGGCCAGCAGCGTCTCGCGGCCACCAAGATCCCATTCACGCCACGGTGCGATGACCTTGATGTCTGGTTCAAGCGCGTAGGCGCCGAGTTCGAAGCGCACCTGGTCGTTGCCTTTTCCGGTGGCGCCGTGGCTGATCGCATCGGCACCGGTTTCGCGAGCGATCTCGATGAGTCGCTTGGCAATCAGGGGACGAGCGATCGATGTGCCCAGCAGATACACGCCTTCGTAGATCGCGTTGGCTCGGAACATCGGATACACGAAGTCACGCACGAACTCTTCGCGCAAGTCATCGATGTAGATCTCCTTGACACCCATCGCTTCTGCCTTGGCCCGCGCCGGAGCAAGCTCTTCGCCTTGGCCGAGGTCGGCTGTGAAGGTCACGACCTCGCAGTCGTATTCGACTTCGAGCCACTTCAGGATGACCGAGGTGTC
>ENA-ORXR01005466-ORXR01005466.1-marine-metagenome-genome-assembly--contig:-NODE-5466-length-10083-cov-18.267240_pt1 | contig 10083 bp, 14 predicted proteins | sample MGYA00237866_ERZ511479 | MGnify/ENA metagenome assembly ERZ511479
ATCATGGGTCTCCCCACAGGACGGGTCAATGCTCGCAGTGGTCGGGTGTGCATGTTTGTTTGCGCAAACGTGCATGCGACATTTCTCAGCAAAGCACCATACGAGATAACATAAGGGCTTATGTTAACAGCCCTATTGAAAAGCCGCTTCGAAATGATTACCACGAAGGCGCCTGCGACTATTTCGAACGGGCGCGGCGATCGCGGCCACTCACGGCGGGTGTCCGGCATAACAGTTGCGGTCCACTCAGTTGCCAAAAACGCCAATGCTTGAGTTTCTTTTTAGCGAGTACGTACGACTAGTCTTCCTCCATCGCTGACGACCCCGCCGAATCCCCATCCGAGTCGCCCATGTCCGAGTCGGACCCCACCGCCCTCCCCACTTCCCTACCGTCGGCGTCGCTCTCTCCATCTGACCCCCAGTTCATCCCGTCTCCCTCGGCCTCCTCCAACTCGACGACCTTCTCGTCAAGGCCGTTCTCCACCTCCGCCTCGAGGCCTCCACATAGTAGTCCTCCACTCCAATCGCGTGGTCGTCGTAGCGTGCCCACACCTCGGTAGCTATCTTCGTAAACTCAGCTGCCACCAGCTTCTCCAGCCGGGTAAAGGAGAACGGCACATTGGACTTCCGCAGTGCCACCTTTAACGGTCCCCCAAACCATTTCGATGGGGCTTAGCTCGGGGTGAGCCATGGGGGACATAAGCACCGACACGCCAAAATTCTAGGCCAGGTCGTGCACCAGAAATCGCGGCGTTGGTCGGTTCTTGGATGACTGCTCTTGCATCTGCTTTACCGTCATTTTTTAGCGCCACGTTACCGGCCACCCTTCGGGGAGGGGGCCATCCGACTCCAGCCAATCTTCCAGGTCGGCGTTTCTCACTTTAGGAAGAGGCCGGTCGAGTATCTGCAGTCAGCTTCATATGGTAGGGGACGCGATCGAAAACGAGGACACCACCTCTAGTCTTGGGAAGATCTCTCTGCTCCAGCCATTTAAGGCACAAGTCGGACTTCATCTCCCCATGGTAGTCGCCCGACTTCTTTTTGCCAACGAGGACGAGTCCGGCGTCCGCCAAGATACCGGTCTCTCGCGAGCCCACGTGAGCGATGATGATCCGCGCCCCCTTTCCCGACGGCAAATCGAGGCTCGCCTGCAGTCCGCCGTCCTTCCACATCCGCCGCGGCGTCATATTCTTCTTCCCAGGTTTCATCCGTGTAGTAAATCGTGCGCTCACTTGCTCGGTAGGCGCGCAACTTCTCGTTTAAGGATTGCTTCTGAGCAATAATCGTTCTCTTTTCATGGGCAACGTCGTAGTGGTTGGGTCTCTGTTTAAATGTACATTCCAGGTCGTGCAATGCCCGATGCAGCGTCTCACGGGTCCACTTGTAGCTGGAGGCAGGTCCACTCCAGGATGCAACAGCATCTTTCATCTCCAAATTCGCCAACGTGCTGTCCCAAAGTTGGAATAGATGGGTTTTTGTACTGCTCTTACACGGACGCGCGCACCCGGCTGAGATCCTACGGTGGGATACGGCGTTTCGACGCGCGGCGCTCGAGGTCACCCGAGGCAGGAAGAGCGTCTTCAGAAATCTCTTGGCCGACTCGGATCTCCCTATTGCGGCTTACCCCCGTAGCGCCCACGAAGCGTCGCGTGTGCTGCTCGAGCAATGTTTTGCCCCGAGCAGTCTTCTCGGCATGAAAAATCCGCCGCAGGCTGGAAAGGATCAGGGCCACATCGCTCGTACTGCGGCCCACTGTCCGAAAGCGAGTGCGCCCGGTCTGTATGACAGTGCGCGGCGACGGCATGCTGTATTACCGGAATAGCGGGAGCGGGGGGGCAGGGAATAGGGCCGGCGGCAGTCTGGGGATGGGCCGGGATGGCGTGGGATGGGTGCTGATCGCGCATCAGCACGCCACGCAGCCAGTTTCACTGCTTGCGGGGATTCACTGTAAGAGGTTGACGAGCCAGGGCACAAGGTGCGCGCGCGCGCAGTCTAATATAACGTGATCCGGACAAAGAAGGCAGTCAATATAAGAAAGTATTGCCATCCTCCAAAACTTGGCGGATGCAGAGAACGAGCTTGCAGACTAAACTACATGACATGGAAACGCGATCGGATTGGCGGATGCCGAGGCCTCCGGAAGACTGTTGGCTCAAATCGGGTGTTAGCCTTCTCACAAGCCAATGACGATCGCTGGCTGGAGAGTTGCAGAGAGGCTGCGCCCGAATCCAGATAATCGAAGACATTCTTCAGATTCTCCTGCCCCGAACGTGTCCAAGAGACATTCTGGGGCCAGATGTGCCATTTCTCGAGAGATCGTGGGAGATCTCGAGATTTTCTCACTTGCCGATGCTCGTTTCCAGGCCCGAGACGCATGTCTACGAGAGCTGTGAGCATTCTTTCTGGACTCCAGCGCTTCCATTGGTTCACATACGCTGCATGATTATTGCAACGGCTCTGCAACCGCCAATTTTTGGAGGTTAGCAATACTGGGGATAAATTTCTCAATGATCATTCCCGTTTCTCCATTGTAGTGCGTTGTCTCTCTTCCAACGCCATCCGTTTCACGTCTGTGCTCAACGCCACGAGCATCATGTCTACCACCGCTGTGTCCCTCAGCGTGGAGAGCACCTCGTCCACGTCTTGTGAACACAGCCTGAATAGGCCGCCCGTACTCCCTGTGCTCCCTGAGAAAGTTGTGCCTCCGAATCTTGCCCAGCCCCTCCACCTTCGTCCAACAGTGCACAATGTGCTCGCTGGTGATGGCGGCCCAATCCTCCTTCATCATGACGGCTACATTCATCAGGTTGGCCGCGTCGCCGGCCCGGAGGCCGAGGACCCAGTTAGCCGAGCGACCACGGCGGGAAGCGGGGACGGCACCAGACGCCTCTCTTACGAGAGGGGCGCTGTACTCGGACCTGGAAGTGACAAACGACGGCCTCGTGCAGTCCGCCTCCGTCGTGACAGCCGCCTGCGTGTCGGAAGATAGAGCCGGCGCCGCGTCGGCCGCGCTGCGCTGGACCTCCACACCCTCAGGTGGAGACGCACCTCAGGTGGAGACGATGGTGATGTCGCCAGGTCCAACTGGCGCCGCAGGGCTAATGGGCTTTACACGAGCACCCCGAAGCCACCCACCACTCTATTGAGCTGCCGGCGTCTGCAGCGCGCTTGAAAGCCGCAACAGTTCCGGCGTCCAGCGGCTGGCTGCGAGCGGTGGAATTAGGCGGGAGGAAGAAGAACTGCACTTGTGGGTGACCGACTTGAGAGCCATGGGACGACGCGTTGCCCGCGATGAGCGCCACTTTGCGGTGGTCGCGCGTGATCACCCCCGGCACGAGCCCCTCTGCAAACAATTTCTTTAAGCGTGCTCCATCCATCCACGCATTGTATTGAACCATCCAGGGCAGTGGAGGGGTCCTGTCGGGGCCCTTGAAACATTTTGGCACGTTGGACGACCCAACGAGGGCGGCGGGTAGCTTCTCCGTGCCGAACGTGATGCAGCACAAGAACACAGTTAACCTGTCCTTGGCCTTCATCGCCCTCACACCGCGCGCCGTGCGCCGCTCGCCATTCGACAAATATGATTGCGCGCGCAGGCAGAGATATAAGAAAGCCCCGTCTCAACCATGTTGAAGATGGCGTCCTCTTAGAACTCCGCGAGCTCCTTCTGAAACTTCGCCAGCTCCCGCTCGAATGCAGTAGGGTCTACGGCGCCGGCTTGACCCTGCAGCCTCATCGACGCCAACCCAATACGGGAGGAAACGTCACGCACGTACCCTCGGCTGGACCAAAACGTGGCGAGCCCGAGTTGCCCTCCAATCCCAGCCGCCTATTATTGAAGGAGTGCGAACGACGCAGGCTGCGTGGCGTGGCCAAGACGCTTGACCGCAGTGATCCACTCGAGTAAGAGATTTTCCACCGCCGGAAAGTCTCCCTCGCGCCTTGTAGCGCACATAGCCGTCACGTCATTGTCGGACAGAGCCCTCCACGTGTCCTGCGTCGGTAGATCTTTCGTACCGCGTCCCTAGATAAGTCTACGTACAAATCGGCAATGGTGCTGCTCCACGACACCCGCTTCTTGCGCATGCGACAGATCGCTTTCTGAAACCAATTGTTATTGGCACGCGCGTCTTGTGCATTACCACCACATTGACGTGGACCACGTCAGCAGTTAACGAGGCGTCAACTGCCGCGTCGGCCGCCTCCTTGTCATCTGTGGCCAAAACCGCCTCACCCGAGGCCGCCGCAGCCACTGTGGCCGCTCAGATGGCGCCAGGCGCTCGATCAGCGAACTCGGGAGCGGCTCGCTCAAATGATGCATACATGGCTCGCGCCATAGCTTCTTCTTGCGCTGATAGGCTTCCTATCTTGGGCGGCTGACACGCCAGACAGCACTGGCAGCAGCTGGGACTGTGGGCGCCGGAGGAGGGGGGGGGAAGGGGGGATTGTGAGTGATGGCAACGACGACGGGATCGGCTGTAGTGACGGCGTCCGTGGGTAGCGGCGGTGATCGGCGACGGAGCTCTGGTTTTGTATCTCCGGAACGAGGTGGAATGAGAGTTTCCAATTGCACACACCTGGTGGTCATGCAAAATACAATCGGTTTGTGAAACGGGGTTCGATCGTCCGAATCCGGTCCATAGACTGTCGTGCCAGCAGTCGGATGCGACGTGGATGGAGATTGACTGTATCGACGCATGAATAATGGACGAGAACTATGATCCCAAATTGTATCACAAGCAAGATGACGAGCAGGCATCCTGCGTACCCTCCAACCCAGTCTCACGCTCACACCCCGCTCTGCCCTTCCTTCTTGACTGATTTCTTGCGTGATCTGGATTGTTACACGACTTTGCGTCTACTGGAAGTACTTTCTCTGCCACGATTTTTCTTTTTTTTTTTGTGGCGGCATGGTGCTTGGTCTAGTACCGGCATTCCAGCCCCTCGTTGACTCTGCCGAAGTTCCATGATTTATCCAGGCCCGCTTTAGTCGGGGCCGTGAACGTACATACGCTGTATTGATACACCGCGAAAAGATCACTAGTTCCAAGTATATGGTAGCCCCCCAGATCAATATTTATTGAAGCACGTCACTCCGACTAAGGGGCACATTGACCAAGCGCCCCGACTGATGACGACGGATGGGAGCGGACATCGGTATTGAGGAAGTGCCAAAGACAAGAAGCACTTTTCTGGATTTTGTATGGCGTCAGTACACAGAGCTCTAGGACAAGAAGCCGTCATATCCATCACCCGGCCATTCTTCCAAAATTATTGGAAAGATAGAGTGGGGCGGACGAGTGGCCTGAACACTCATAGTCTTGGCCTGACGGCGCGCACTTTGTTCCCATCGCAGCAGATCACGTCGAAAGGCTCGAATAGTGTCGAGGTCTTCGTTTGACCCCAGGTTCCTTCTTTTTCTCTGGCCTTCAGGACAGGGTGCTCTCAAGGTGTATTGATGCACACATATACTTAGTTCCAGGGACTTGGTCTCCGTTTCAGAGGATGCAGTCTGCTTTCGTGTCGACAGAGATCTGGGGGCGTGTCAGTGTTCGAAGGGTCGTGATGAAGCAGACCGCGAATGGAGTTGCGTGGATGAGAAGGACTGTCCAGCCACCGAGGTCGCAGGGCCCGGATGGTGCCTGCTGACAGCCACGCGAGGTTGTCTGCAGTGCGTTGAGAGGAGGAGTTCTCTTGGGCTCTGTGGCAGCGGTAGATGCGGTGATGCGAGAGCCTTTTCCGTCCGTAGTCCAAGCGGGTGGAGCGGCGAGCGCGGACACCGGCCGAGCCGCAGTCGTCGGTAGGGGGGGACCGGGTGGCACTGCGACAGGTTGAGCCGCCGTCGTCGGTGGGGGCGGACTGGCCATGAGACACCGTCGTCTATGGAAGCCAACCGGATTTTGGGGCGGCCGGGATAGCCGCCGACGTCCGTGGGGGCCGCCTGTGACGGCAACGCGCCGAGTTTTAGCCAGCGACGCGGTTGGCCCATTACTTCTGAGGATGAACGAGGCGCGCGCTGGGCCTCGTTCGGCTGAACTTGCGTCACGAGGGCTGGTCTGTGAGTGTGCGTACGCAAAACTGAATCGTTCGTAGCTGTTCATGACGCTGTTGTGATACGTCTCGCCCTTCGTGTTGGGTGAGCATGACAACCTCAACCCAGGAGGTGGCAACACGCGTCTCATACTTCTTGAAAGGTGAGATTCTTGACGCGCGTGACGAGCACATCGCCTGGGCGGGTCTCGATGGCGGGTGTACCTGATGGCCAGAGTGTTGCTCGCACGTGCTTGGAATTCTCTACTCAATGCCGAGATGTGGTGAGCAGGAATTTGGTAAGATGTGTTCAAACAATTGCATTGTAGTTTGTTTCTTTCGCTGGACAAACGATATCCGTCGTGTTTTCGTTTTCCTGTTTTCGTTTTCCTGTGTCCCCGAATTCAAAAAAGCCATTCCAACCAGAAGTGTCCGGTCAGCCGTCGCGGGTAAGAGCAAACCTAGCAATGATGGACTAACAAAAACGTGTCTCTTTTATTGATGCAACGTGTCTATGTTCGCTTATTGGTCCACGATCCGCGCTCTCGTCAATGAAACGGTGCCCTAAGGAACGAGATTCACCACAATGACTTTATATAACTACATCTCGGTCCGACTGTCCGGGTGACACAATACAGTCATTATTCGACCATCTGGTAGGGGTGCGTCGTGAAGTAGCCCTCTACCCGGGAAGAGCGTGCTCTTCTGAGCGACCCTAAAACCACTCGCAATCGGCGTGCGATCGTCGATCATTCCGACTCGTGGCATGATGTTTGGCGATCGTCGAGACTCGTGGCACAGTCGATCGTCGATGATTGACCTCACAACCGCTGAGTCTGCCACCATGCCTTGCCCAGACGACGCTGCACTGGGCCGTGCACTTGGCCGCATTTTTGTTGCGGTGCGTGTGAGCAACTCGTGTTCTTCTAGAGCTCCTTTTACCTATGGTTGCTCTTCACCACTACATACCGCTCTGCACTCCTCGTCTACAGTGTCCTCTATAGCATGAGGGTCCTCCTCCAGATCCAACCAGCCCTCAACCGCAAGCTCTTGCTGAGCACGGTCGCCATCACCAAAGCAGCTCTGTGCAACCGCACAAGTCCCCATCAGCTCTAGGACCTCCCTAACGTCATCTGCAATGACGCGGTCGGAGGCGCGGTAGTCGCCGTGGTCAGCCACAACGCGTGCCTCCATTTCCAGCGGCAGGATACAGGCCTTTGCCCAGCAGTGGGCAATCGCGGCCGGTGGGACGGCGGCCCACTCCTCCAGGATGAGCTCTGCCACGTCCTGGAGGTGGGCTGGGGCCCCGTCTCGGACGCCCTTGATGGGCCGCGGATTCAGCGCGCGTGACGTCCTCCGACGTCCTCGGACAACCGGGGGGGGGGGGGGGGGGGGGGGGGGGGAAAACCGGGGGGGGGGGGGTAGGGTGCTCCCACACGTTGGGTCGGGCGCGCAATGCCTCGTCCGCAGGTGTTGGCCCCGGCAAGCCCGTGACGTAATTGGGAGTGAACGTAAATGCGTCCACTGAGCGGGGCGGGTCAATACGGACCACAGGAGCGGCGGCTTCCGAAATGGCGGTCTCGGCCCCCGCCGCCCGCCCGGATGAACCGGCGTGAGCCTCTGCCGCCGCGCGCCGGCCTGAGAGCGGCTCAGTAGTGCTGGCCAGCAGCGATGGCGGAGCGGCCGAATCGGGCGCAGACGGCGGCACAGCACAGTTGGCGGTCGGGCCAGGCGCGGGTGCGGCGGGTGGTCCACCCGTGCGGGAAGCGGTAGATCCCGACTCGGCCGTCAATATCGGAGTCTCGAGAGCGCTTCCTCCACCACTGGGGGCCGGATCAGATGCGGCCGCACCGACCGCCGAATTTGGCCCTGGCGCATCGCTTGGGGGGGGGGGGGGGGGGGGGGGGGGGGGGGGCTGCGGTCCGACGGACGCGTGTGCGGCCCGACGCGGCGACGGGCTCGAGATGCCGGGCCACTCCCCAGCACAGGGTGGGCCCAGTCGTACCCCGGCCCAGTCCACAGCCGTCGCGCCGACCACTGGACGCTCCGTCGCGGGTGGTCCACCTGGCGTTGGCCGCGCCCCCGCCGCTGCTGCCGCAACGGACGCCTCTGCAACCACCGCGTCAGCTGCTGCCGCCGCCTCCGCCGCCTCTCGTCGAACCTTGTCCTCGTGGGCCCGTAATACCAGCGCAATCAAACGCTTCTTGTAGCGGCGTTTCACAGACGCTATGACGCCAGCGTCAAGGGGTTGGTGGATGGCCGTCACATTGGGAGGAAGCGCACAAATGCGTACTTGCGGATGCGTCAGCTCCGTGTGGGCCCCGCAGTTATCAACGATGAGGATGACGGGCTCCCTGGTCCTTGCCTGCACGCCGGCCACAAATACAGACGTAAACCACTTCTGGTAGACGACCGAGTCCATCCATGCTGACTTCTGATTGAAGTATGGCAGAGGGCAGCTGGCTCGCGGCGGCTTAAAACACAGCGGCACGGCGGCTGACCCAATGATGGCAATTGGCAGCTTGTGGCTGCCCGTCGCGTTGCACGCCAACACGAGAGTGACTCGATCCTTCGCCTTCATCGCCTTGGTTCCGCGGGCCCGCCGCCGCTGCCCAGCTGCGATGTAAGCCCGGTTGGGTAGACACCGGAACTGCAGCCCCGTCTCATCCATATTATATATATGGTCCGGGTCATACTTGGCCAGCTCCCGCCGTATCTCCGCCATGCGCTCTTCCCCTTGTCTGGCAGCCTCAATCGCCGACCCCCCTTGCCCCCACAGCGCCACGTTCCGCAGGCTGTGCCGCTGCGCCCACTTCTGGACAAAGCCCGTCGATGCCTTGAATCCAGTCACACCCAGCTCTGCCGCAATCTCCGCCGCCTTCGCCTCCAGCACTGCCAGCGTCACAGGCAGGTCGCGTCTGGCCATTGTCTGGATGCCATCATACCAAGCACGTAGAGCCTTGTCCACCGCCTCAAATCTTGATCGGCGCGCCCTCACAACGTCCAGTGGCTCTCCGCTCCGCTCTCGCGCCAGAAGTCGGGACCGCTCTCGAGGCTCGCAGATCCGTCGGGCGTTGGATAAAGAGATAGGTATATCAAAGCTGTCGACCAAACTCTGCATAGAGGTGTGGACCCCTCGGTCAAACAAGCGGATAAACGCAATCTTGTCTCCCAAGGAGAGGGCTGTTCTCTCCTTGCGGATGAGCCCATCAGCCACGCCCGACGCCCTTGGTCTCGCCCGACGTGATGCCGCCGATCTGGGTGGCGTTGGAGGCAGTGCAGTCTCGTGGAAGTGCGCAGCGGCGGCTGCAGTGGCAGCAGCGGCTGCAACGCTGACCGCCTGCCTCGTCTCCGAGGATGCCACGGGGAAGATCTCCTGGACGGCCGCCTCGGCAGCCGCGGCGGCAGCGGCGCGCGCAGCGCGAGGCGTCACGGCCGACATGGGATCGGGGGAGCATCGGCCAGAGAAGAAAAGGGGGGCGGGGGGAAGAAGGCATGGGGTGGGGTGGTGAGGGGGGGGCACGGTTTGCTGGACGACGGCGCGTGCTCGACGTCGGTGGGACCGTGTCGCTCAATCATGGACTGTCAATCTTGTCTGGCTCGATCGCTCAATATCAGGACGATTGAAGGAGGCTCGGACCTCGCACGCGGTCGATCGTTATTCGTTTATATAGTAGGTACTATATAAACGAACAGCACATAATTGAATAGTTACTGTAGAGGGCGCATGTTCTATTCGAAGGCAAAATACGGCACGCCCCCCCTATCCTAGACAAGGACTATCCTGGACGTCCGCTCATTGGCTGGACGTCGAAATGACATGGATCAAACACGTGTCCCACGACGACCGAACACGTTGATCAACGACCGCGAACCGATCGCGGGCCACTCCGACGAGGCCCGACATCCAGATCGCCGATTCCATCCTGTCTGAGGGGGGGGCCGGCGCAACTGCATCCACGACGTCTCTGAGAGCCCTACAAAACCGACTGGGTAGCGTAAACCGCTGTAGCAGAGACGCTGTGCTTCTCAAGACCAGAGGGGGCGACCCTC
>ENA-ORXR01005467-ORXR01005467.1-marine-metagenome-genome-assembly--contig:-NODE-5467-length-10082-cov-10.399600_pt1 | contig 10082 bp, 3 predicted proteins | sample MGYA00237866_ERZ511479 | MGnify/ENA metagenome assembly ERZ511479
CAGTAAGGATTTCAAGTTCGGCAAGCGCCGGGGCGGATTCGGTGGGGAGCAGGTTTGTTCGCATGCCCCGACCTTAGCCAGAAGTCCGCCAACTAGAAAACACCATTCGGTTTGTTACTTAGATTACTATATGACTAACCAGTATGCAATGGTTTCCGTGCCAGTCCTGTAATCCTGAAGAAGAGCATCAGTATAAGTTGTGCTAACTTCTTGCCGAACGGATCCAGATTACCAAATCGCAACCAATCTCATTCACTAAACTGGTAATGGTATCGACTTCTTCCTGGTCCACTGCCCGAGCATGGGTGAAACTGTTCCGCAACCGATAGAGTTGCATAAGCCGACCAGCGAGTCGCCCACTCTGAAAGGTTGAAAGACCCGCATGAATCTCCATTAAATCTAGGCGCCCACAGACACGCCCACTGGAAACAACCAAGGTGGCCGCGATCGAACTTAGCAACCATTCTCGAGTTCGGAGGGCCCGCTGCAAAATTTCGTACAGATATTTCCAACACTCCGCTGGGGCGTCCCATCCATTCGTCTCTTGCATGAGGTCTTCCCAGTTGCTGCAGCCCTTCAGCTTATACCGCTGCTTTATCAGATTTCGAACCAATGGCTTGGAGATCTCACGTGCCCATAGCTCGAAACCCTTTACCCAAAAGACGATCGGCGGCGAGGCGTCCAAGCCCGAAGGTAGGGTTTCTCCAGAAAGAAATTCTGCGGTCCGTAACGCTTGTAACGCGTCTGGGCAACGGTCTTCTAATGTGGAGGGGGCAAAGCCAGGGAAGCGCTGCTCAAGCTTTCGGTCGATTTGTTTTGCATCCATTTTCCGACCGAGCGAGGCGGCTTTCGCAATCAGCACTTCAAACACCAGTGGATCTTCTGGCTCAGCAACCAGAAGATCCATTCGCTCTTTCGATGCCGGCCGCTCAGCTAGGCTCACCAGTGCAAGCCGTCGCACGTTTAAATCTGAACCGCGTGAGGCGATCTTGGCTAAAGCTTCCCGAGCTTTTTGGTCCGCAAATTCGGTCAAAGCTTCGGTAGCTCGCAACACCCTCCCAGGGTCGGCATGGTTGGCTTGGTCTATGAGTTTGGCAACCACAGATTCATCACCGCGTACACCGAGCGCGGTGATCGCCTCAAGGGCTCTGGCGTGGCAGTCCGACTCGGCTGTGGATAGCAATTCTTCCAAGCTGTCGGGATCTTGCATATGGCCAAGTAATCGAATGCCGACAATTTGAATATCCCCGCGAGACTGCTTGCAGGCTTCCACCGCTGATCGCAACGCATCTTCGGAGATGGTATCATGCTCAAGACCTCTGAGCAGTCCGACAGTCAACCGATATTGAACATCAGGATCGCTCTCCTCCATGAAATGTTCCCAGAAAATTCCCGGGTTAGGCTCGGGTAATGTGGATAAGGCCGACGCTGCGGCCTGCCTGACTCGGGAGCATGAATCGCTTAGTGCACTTAGCAGCATGGGTTTCAAATTCAGGAGGCCGATGTGTCCAATTGCATAACAAACCACTCGGCGCACTTCCTGAAATTCACTGTCGACGAGACAGGCGAGTGTTTGTTCCACCAGCACTGCTGTCGACTCATCCAAGCTGTGGCTTCCATCAGCGCGTTTCCGGTCACGGAACGCGTTTTGAATCGCTCGGGCGAACTCGACTTCACGTTTTTCACCACCTCCTTGGCACAAGGGTGTCAGGTCCCATAGCCTTTCAGGGCCATAAACCGTCGCCCACGTCCGGATCGATTGCACGACCAGTTGGTCATCCTCAGATTCCTCCATTAACTGCATCAAGAATTCATCTAACTCTGGCGAATCAATGTACACGCGAAAGAGAAAACGGCGCAGGCCTCGAGCGCTACTTTGCGCGGAGGCCAGTAAAGCCGTGCGTTGGAGATCGGGGGCGCCCACGAGCAAGACTCGTTCTATTGCGTGGTCCAACTGGTCCTGCGAAGTCCCTTCGACAAGCGTCTTGAACGAAGTACACAAGTCACGAGAAGAAATCGCCCGAAGCCGTCGCGCCTTGCGTCCAATCGCATCCCGATTCTGATCGCTGGCAACGAGGTCCTGCATTGCGCCACGCGGCTCTTTCAGTGTGATGTCTTCAAAATGATCGGCAACGTGAACAAGCCTGAGATCACCCGACTCGCGCAGACCTTGTAGGTCATCGGGAAGATCGGGGGAGCGGGCGGCAAATAAATGTAAGGCGGCAGACAAAGCCGTTTCAGGATCGCGTAAGTGCTCCCGTGCCTCTGCTAGGTAGCGTGGACAGCCGGCATCGGCGAGTGCAGTGTGCAGAACATTGGGAGAAATTCGGCCAGCGGACCAAAGTCGTTCGGCGACCGTTTCTACTGCGGGGTGTCCGGTCTGTGCGAGGTTGGTTAGCGCGGCCGCGAGAACCGCCTCGGATTCGACATCGAGGTCGATGTTCGCGACCCACTGATTGATTAATGCACCGCCGAACGGAAATCCTGCTTCTCCGATAGCCTCCAATGCGGCTGTACGTATATGTACATCGATATGCGACAGCTCCGCATGCAGCGCCGGGATCGCGACAATATGGCGGGTGCTGCCGAGGGCGTTAATCAACCGGGTTCGGTCTGACGCATGACGAGCCAAATGCATCAGTTCGATGAGCAATCCTGTTGCCTTCGCGCTCTCATCTGATCGTGAACGTGCAACCAGAACCAACTGCTCCACCACACGTTGCTGTTCGGCTGAGGATTTGGACTTGGTTGTCCACTCCTTGCGGAGGTTCTTTATGGATTTAGCCACGTTTTCCTACTCCGCCATGTCTTCCACAAACTCAGAACCCGGGCTGATGCCGGTCACAAACAAGTGGTCTCTGGCTCGAGTACACGCAACGTAGAGCAGGTGGCGCTCGGTGATGTAAACGTCTTCGAGTTCGGACTCTTCCACTACGTCCTCCACTCGGGATTGCAATGGGATCGCTTCGTCGTCGCAAGCCATGACAACCACTGCCCTGAATTCTAGCCCTTTGGCCAGATGCATGGTGCAACATGGGATCTCTCCCGGCACGGGCTCCATCCTCTTGTCGAGGATGGTAGGCGCACACCCTGCCATCTCGACGGCTCGTTTTGCGCGCTCGAGGTAGCTCTCATCCCGCACAAATACACCTATGGCATTGGGATCTCCTACAACCCCCAGCACTTGCTTTAACCAAACCGCTACAAGGCGAGTTTCCTCGTGTTCATTTTTTGCAAATTGGATATTCGGTTTGGGCCCGTTAAATACCGACACCGTTCCATTCCGACTCTCCTCAAATCCATCCACGTCAGATACTTTTCTCGGCAGAAGGATGTCAGCCATTTGACGTATCTGGTGCGACGTTCGATAATTCACCCGCAAGGTATACGAGCGCCCGGTTACTTCTACTCCAAGAGATTTCCACGAGAAGGGCGCCTGAAAAATCCGTTGTCCCAAGTCGCCGGCAAAGAACAATGAGTTTGGCCGGCCAGCGCCAACCGCAGCCAGAAATCGCAACTGCGCCACGGAAATGTCTTGGGCTTCGTCAACGACGGCTAAGTCAAATGGCTTTGACTGAGAAGACTCGATAATCTGGCTCACCTTCGCGAATGCAGAGGACCATGTTTCTTTGCCCTCCTCAGCGATTCGCGCCCGTAAAGCCGCAAAGATCGGCCACAAGGCCTCACGCTGCCGAGGACCCAATCGCGTCCCGCGGCCAAGCCGTTTCACGTCTCGATACGCTTCCCAGCTATCAAGATTCCATGCGTCGACTACGCGTCGCCATTCGCGACGCAAAAATGACTTAGGCTGTTCGGGCCCGACCTTCTTCGCCTCCTCGTCCAGCCACAGTTGCCAGTCGGCATTCCGCACGAGATTGAGCTCTTCAAAGGCCTCGATATACAACCGGCGACAGAGTGCTCTGAGCTCAACGACCTCTACACGTTGCCTCCAAGTTTCCCGAGGGCCGAGCAAGGTGTCGAGTTTCTTTGCCAAGGACCGGGCCAAGGTTCCGGAAAAGGTCGTCAGGAGGATCTTCGCATCCGGTTCTGCATGAAACAGGTGGGCGATCCGGTGAAGGGCTACGACCGTTTTGCCGGTCCCCGCTGAACCCGTAACACGCGCCGGTCCTTGAAAATTCCTCGCTATTAGATCCCGTTGCGCTGGATGAAGAAACACCGCCCACTTCTCACGGGGGTACTCAAAGGCCAGTTCAAGCGCATCTTTGTCCTCGATGACCCGGAACCGTCGCGCTGCATCCGGATGGTCGAACGGGGCGATGTCAGGTAATAGCGCTGTCGGTGCGGGCGGTTTCTCTCCAGCCAGCAGGCATAGAATCGCTTCGCCTGCCTCGTCCGGCAAGTGGTCAACCATGGTTAGCGCTTCTTCATCCGTGGCACTGCGGAGCGACTCGACCCAGTCATGGGGAACACCGTAGTTGTGGAAGAACTCGGGAGGGAAGGCTGCCAGGCTGCGCTTTGCCGTTGCTGCGACCTCTACCTCTTTCTCCACGCGGACCTCGACTTCCTTTACGAGCTCCCGGATTTCGACGATCTGGGCCGCGCCGGTGTTGGGGTGGGTTTCGACCCTGCGGCGTTCGGCCCACGCATAGGACTCATCATGGTGACCCGTATAGCAGACCAATATCGATGATCCGACTTTGTGGACGATCACCCGGATGTCACTGCTCGCCCTCGCCGACCAGAAGTTGGGGTCCTTCACCTTCTCGATCCGGTGGTATTGCAGGCTGGGCGAACGAGCATCCATTTGCAGATCGAACACGGCGGTCTTAGCCAGCTTCTGCTCTTCAGCGCTTAGCCGGACCAGGCTGTCTTGAAAGGTTTTTGCAATGCGAAATTCCATCGTTGTTATCTCCTTTTGGCAGTGATCGCCTGCTTCAATTTAGTGACGATCCGACTCCCCTTCTTTTTATATCCAAGTTCCTTCACGGCCTCAGCCACGATCTCATCGTCCGAGCGGAGGATTCCATCACTCGCAATCCACTCCACCAAAACAACCAAATCTCGGTGGGAGTAATCTGTAATGGGTCCTCCGGTCACCCGGACCGGACAACGGCTTCGATCAGATTGACCAATGGTTTGTTCTGCTTGAGCTGTTGGTTCAGGCGTCGTTTGAGGTTCGACCGGAGCTTCGCGCATTGAGGGAGGAGGCGCGCCGGCATCCGCGGCGGAAACAGCTTTCTTCCAAGCTTCCAGGCAGCGTTGCGCTTCTTTCTCGGGATCCAGAAACCAAGCCGTCGACCAAATCCGATGGAACCGCCAACCCAAACCTTCAAGCACCTGTTGCCGCAAGCGGTCACGATCCCGGGCAGTCGGGGAGGAATGGTACATCGCTCCGTCGGCTTCGATCGCCAGCACAGGTCGCGAGGGGTCCTCCGGATGGCAGGCTGCGAAATCGATCCGGTATCCCGCCACCCCAAATTGACAGATCAAAGGGATGCCCAAGCCCTGAAGTCGATCTCTGACCGCAATTTCGAACGCGTTCAATTCTGGTGTATCCGCGCCATCACCAAGATCATTTCCGAGCTTCGTGGCATAGCGAACATATTCACGGACGAGATTCGCACCCGTGCTGGAGAAACTGGATGCAGGCATCTCCTCCATGGTGAAGTTCGTGATCAAGGTCATCGAACGGCGTGAGCGGGTCACCGCCACGTTCAAGCGCCGTTCTCCGCCACGATGGTTCAAGGCGGCAAGGCGGTTCAGAACCCGTCCATCATCTCTCCTCGCCAACCGCGTGACGAGAATAATGTCATCGCGTTCGTCCCCCTGTACGCGCTCGATATTCTTCACGAAAAAAGATTCGGCTCGGGACTCGTCGAAAAAGGATTCAACGTGGGCGCGATCCGATACCGACAGAGCTCTCAGTCGTGCTTGCAGACGATCATCGAACCGATTGGCCGCGTTGACTCCTAGCGTGATCACCCCGAGTGAGCGGTCTGGGTGACTTTTCACATGTTCGAAAATTGCATCCAGCACCGCATCGAAGAATGCCTCTTCCTCGTCCGGTGCCTTGATGTGGCGCAGGCACCTTGCTCCCGAAATACCCGGAAAGGTTTTCAGCGAGTTGTCGTACAGGTGAGCGTTCGAAAAGTTGATCAGGCGTTCATCCCGGCTCCTGTAGTGCCAGAGCAAATTCGCGGACATCGGCAGGGCGGCATTCAAAACATCAAGGATGGACTCGAAGCCGACAACCAAAGACGCGCTCTCCTCTTCCTCGTCATCGCCGTCCCCATCGGCATCGCCCGAAGCGAAGAAGGTCGTCGGAGGGAGCTGTTTGCTGTCTCCGGCCACGATCACTTGCTTCGCTCGCATGATTGCCGGGATGGCATCCCCGGGTTCGACTTGGCTGGCCTCGTCGAAGATCACCACATCGAAGAAACCGCTATGCGCTGGCAACAGCCGCGAGACGATCAACGGGCTCATGGCCCAGCAAGGTTTGAGTGAACCGATGACATGGGGAGCACTGTTCAAAAGCTTTCGAACCGGCATGTGCCGCCGCTTCAGCGCGGCTTGTTTCTTCACCACCTGATCTTCCGTGGAATACGCGTTGCGGGCTTCCAAGGTGTGCTCGGCAACGGAACGCCGGACCCGCTTGGCTGCTAGGTGTAAGTGCTCATGGTCAACCAGGCTGTACGCATCACGGCAGCGGTACAAGGCGTCGGGAGAGTAGGCGGCGAGGACAGTGTCACGTTGCCGGAAATGCTCCTCCAACGAGGACCAGCAAACAAACGCGAACATGTCCTCTGCCACCTTCGGTGAATTGGCCGATGCCACGATTTTCCAGGTCAAATCCCGAAAGGGTTCGGGCATAGCTCCTATAAGCTGATGCACCTTGGGGAGAATGAAGTACTTCCCCGATGTTTCCGCATCGTTCCGAAAGGAAGCTGTGTACTCCCTCAGCGCAGTGAAAGATGCCTTTGCAGTTTCCGGAACCCGCAGGTGAGCCTCCAATTTGCCCAGATGCTTCTCAAACTGCGTCTTGGCCTCTCGGCATGCGGCGATTCCCGTTGCGGTTTTGGGTGCCACGCCCGCAAGGGATGCCCAGCGGTCGAGGACTTCCTGAATGGCCTGAAGTTGTCGCTTTGTTTGCTTGGGCTCGCCGAGCCGCTTGACCTGCAACAGCTCTTTCGCGGTACGCGCCGCATCCGTATACTTTGACGACATGATCTTGCGGAGAAACGCGAGGACCGGATGGGCGGGAAGCTTCAGATCGGCTATGGCTTCAGGGATGTCCGCTTCGAAAACCTCGTCCCCGTGACGTGATTCGAGTTCCGCCAGTTCCTCGGCGGACTGGAGCAGAACGTTGACCGTCACCATGTCCTCGGGTGCCTCCAAACCGAACTCTCCACACAGGCCGCCTATAGCAGCCTCAAGGTTCGCCAGCGTGCCCTCCATCGTTTGAATCTCTTGCAATACCGCATCGCAATCTTCAGCCGAGGTGACACGCGCCTGGAGCAAGGGGCTCTTGTCGTCGATCAACTGCTTGAGGCCCAAGTCGTACACGTCGGCAGCGCTGCTGGCCATTCCTGCGATCTGGTTTTGGTCCAAGCCATGCAAACTGGGGGCTGGCACTCGATCTTGCACTTTTACCCGCGTTTGTAGATCGAGCAAGGCCAGCAAAGCCTGGTGGTAGGTAACCGCGAAGGGTGGGCGTTCTGCATGCAGCGACTTTGCGTAGGCGACCAGTTCGCCCCGGTTGCGCCTGAGTCGTTGGTGCGTCCCCTCGGCATCCGGCTTCTGGATATGCTTCGCCGTATCCAACGCCGCTTTCAGAGCCTTGGCCACATCCGCTTTCCGCACCTTTGACGCATGCAGATCCATCATCAAATCCGACAGGCCAACCTTGTCCAAGTTCTTGCCGACCGCCTCGATCGCAGCACGTTTCTCGGCCACAAAAAGGACGCGTTTGCCGACAGCTGTCAGCGAGGCAATCAGGTTCGCGATAGTCTGACTCTTGCCGGTACCCGGTGGACCTTGGATGACGAGGCTTTCCCCGCGGAGGGCCCGGTTGATGGCATGGTTTTGGCTCGAGTCCGCATCCAGCACGAGGAACTCGCTGGCCGGTTCAATCTCGTCGGGAATATCGAGGCTGACATCTGATACGAAGGCCGAACGCAAAGACTGGATAGCCGTTGGGTCGCCAGCGATAGCAGCGACCAGATCGTGTTCGGCCAGAATTTCCACGCAGGCCTCAAGTTCCATCATCATCGGCTGCTTGGTGGTCGCGAAGTTTCCGATCACCACGCCTTCCTGCCACCTGGCCCCTTCGATGTGTCCGACCTTGGCCAAGAAGGCGTTCTTCAGACGATCAAAGTCCAAGACATCATTTTCATAGCAGGCCTCTAGCAGCGCCTCCGCATCGATCGTGGTGCTGTGCATGCGCTGAAGATACTGCACCAAAGTCGGGTTGATCTCCGTGGCGCCTCCGAGTGCGATTTTATAGTCATCCGACGATGCGCTTTTTCGCGTGATGGTGAGCGGTGTGAGTAGCACCGGGGCGTTGGGGCTGGAGGACGTTGTGCCCTTCGCGTCCCACTGAAACAGGCCGTAGCCGATGTGAAGGGTGTCGATGCCCCGCTCCTCCAGATTTTCCTTCGACTTCCGGTATAAGGTCTTCGAGCGGCGCGAGAGATCTTTGAACTGCCGCTCACGGGAGTCTTCGTCCAAATCCGAGCGAATCAACTCGGAGATCATCACCGCCTTGCCCGCGAAAATACGGTCAGCCGCGTCGGCGGCGAGCCAATCTGTGCCCGACGGCAACATCAAGGTGCCTGCCTTCAACTCCCGGAAAAACAAAAGCCGGTTCCGTCCGGTGAAATCCGCCATCTTGCGGACCCAGCTTTCGACGGCCGAGCGAACACGCGAAATACGATTCGTCGAGGCGACATGATGGTCTTTCGGGTTTTTCGCGGGTAGGTCTGCCATCTAATTCCCCCAGTATTTTGTCATATGGGATTCCATTTTTTATCTTCTTGAGGAGCCTATTGCCTTCAAAAAATTGCGAACGGATCCGATGGACATTTTCCTCATAATGCCGCCTAGATAGAGATGTTAATGCGCTGAGATTCTACATCATGTCCGTAGCATTCGAAACTCATCTCAATCTTTTCGATCGTCTTTGGTGCGTTCCTACCGCCCTTTTGGTTGGTTGGGTATGACTCGTCTTTGTTTGTGATAAAGGTAAACTGGCTAAGCAGGGCTGGTTCTCCTGGATGGAGATCAAGGTGCTCGACTTCAGTGAGCGGCAGATTTGACCCCCAATGTGTTGTTCTGACAGCCGTTGGCCCAAGAGATCTACTTCGCGGCTTAAGGTTTGATGCTCTCCAGACGATGCCCAGGCCTCTGACCGTCCATTCTCCTGTGTTCACAACTAAGAGTCGAATGTTTCGATGCCAGAAGTTACGGTCGCCTTGGGTTGCCCAATGTCCCTCAGACGTTTCTTCAGCAACAATTTCGAGCCGCATACTTTTTTGCGGAGAGAATAATGTCCGGAGCAAACTCGTCGGGCAAAATCGAAAACTATCACCTGCGCGGATGTGAAACGTTTTTTTACAATCGTTTCGATAGGGCTTATTGCCGCCCTCTCGAATTAGGCAGATGACGAAACCTTCCGGAGATGGACCCGTGGGGTCGAGCCGAATCGTTCGTATCTCAGTACCGGGGAGAGGAGGATCGACCATGGACGAATGCAATGTTTGAAGTCGCGATTTATGTTTGTTCACATCCGGAACTGGCGACAGAGCTTCGACGCAATCGACCCCGTCTTTATCTTTTCGTGCTGAAATCCCCCAGACCAGTAAGCCGTCACAGGTATTTCCATAGGCCGAAAGAGCTTCCGCCCAAATTTTCTTAATGTTACTTTCGGGAATAGCAGAATTGTCTTTGCCCGACTTCCCATTCTTAAAGTCGATCCACTCCTCCTCCGTCGTCGGAGGAGTTGAACCAACCAAGGCCTGTAGGAACTCGCTGGCATCCGGTTCGTCCGAAGGTAGCGAGTTGAACCAATCTTCGGCACGACTCGGCATCAGTCGACCCGGAAGACTTTCATCACTTCGTCGCCG
>ENA-ORXR01005468-ORXR01005468.1-marine-metagenome-genome-assembly--contig:-NODE-5468-length-10079-cov-9.027894_pt1 | contig 10079 bp, 16 predicted proteins | sample MGYA00237866_ERZ511479 | MGnify/ENA metagenome assembly ERZ511479
GCGATCTACAGTGACCAGTCACCTGCGCCATCTGTAAACCCTGATGTCAGCACGGTAGCCCATAATGATGGCGCGCATTTTACTCATGACCGCGCCAGTCACACTTATGTTTTACAGCCGCACACAGATGGTTCCATCCGCCTGCTGGTCGGCACAAATGAAATCAACATCGATAAGGCCACAATCCTGGTGAAGGCTGAAGAAGCCGTCGATGTCGTAGCCCAGACAGTTACCGTCACAGCTGACGCTGTGAACCTGGGCGGCGAAGGCGGCGAAAAAGTCGCCCGCATAGGTGATGCAGTAAATCCGATGACTTTCAAAATTGAGGAGGGCTCCAATGTCACAAAATCCATCTGAAAAATCACAAGACGTGAAGGCACCTATTGTTCGGGTCGGCGATGCGCTGGTTCGCAAAGGCGAAACCATCACCGGCAATCCGGCGCGCACGAAATATCTGGGCGGGCATATGAGCAAGCCGAAGCGGCCAGTCGCGCCGCAGAATTCTGCTATTGAAACTACAAAGACTAAGGACGCGAAGGCCTAAGCATGTCCGGAATGAGTCGACATAATGGTTTGCCGGTCGGGGTAATGTCTCATCTGAAGCAAAGCATTCAGGACATCCTGACGACGCCGCTGGGAACGCGCGTGGGCCGCCGTGAGTATGGCAGCCGCTTGCCGGACCTGGTCGACTTGCCAATGTCGGCAGAACTGAAAGTCGATATTGCAAGCGCTTCAGCTGATGCCTTGGACCGCTGGGAGCCTCGCTTCACATTATCCCGTGTTTATGTCGCCGCTGCAAATACGGCCGGAAATATCCAGCTGGGAATTGAAGGCAGCTATTTAGGCCAGCCGGTGACCGTAGAAGGGGTTCTGGTGTGAGCGCGTTCACTAAAATAAATCTGGCGAAATTACCTGCCGCTGCGGTCATTCAGGACGTAGACTTTGAAACTGTCCTGGCTGACCTTAAGGCAGATTTCATTGGCCGCTATGATGACGCCGATGACGTCATCGATCTTGAAAGTTCACCGATTGTGAAGCTTCTGGAAACAGCGGCTTACCGTGAAACCGTTTTACGAAACCGCATAAATCAGGCGGCAAAAGCCGTGATGCTGGCGACCGCAGAAGATGAAGACCTGGATAATCTGGCGGCTATAGTGCCGATGTTGCGGCTGGACGGCGAAGGGAATGATGCCTTCCGTGCCCGCATCCAGCTTTCACCAGAAGCCTTTTCGACAGCTGGACCGCGCGGCGGCGGATGATGCGGGGGCAGGCGGCGCGCGGCGCGGAGAGCGGGCCACAGGGCGCCACGCGCAGCGCGCCCGCGCCGGTTTTGCTGCTGGGCTGCGGGCCCGGCCGAGCGCCATCGGGCGCCGCCGGTCACCGGGGCCCTGTGGCGCCGTCGTCGGGGCGCCGGGGCGCCGCCCGGGGCCGCCGGGCACGCCGGGCACCGCGGCGTCCGGGCGCCGCAGTCGAGGCACCGTGTCGCCGTCGAGCGCCGCCCGGCACCGGGGCGCGGCCGGGCGCCGCCGGGCACCTGGGCGCCGCGGCGTTGTCGTTAGTGCAAAAAAAAGAACGCCTTCCAGTAGGATCGTGGCGCCGGCATGGCTACCTGCGCGGGGAAAGTCAATGCCAAGACAGACATAACACACCCAAAGCGCATACAATGCTTCACCCACACAGAAAGTACCGGTCGCGCCGACGGTACGGAGGATACCCAGGGTATGGCCCAGAAGTAGAACTGCGGCAGGCTGCGCGCCGGGTTGGAACCGTCCACAAGCACCAAGCCATCGTGCGCCTCTGCATCCGCCGCCTGGGTCCGGACCAGGCGGCGGACGTCCGCCACCCACAGCGGGAAATGACCGTCGCCGATCGCCCCGCTGCGCGCCGACGAGCGGGTCCCGGCGGCAGACTCCAGCGCGTTCCGCACATTGGTGACCACCAGCGCAAAGTGCCCAAGCGTCGCGTTCACGACGCGGGGACCCATCGGTCCATCCGGCTGCTTCACAAGGTCTGCCGCTCCGAAGGACATGAAGAGCTCGCTGAGGGCGTCCAGGCACGCCTGGCGCCCGCGCGACGACAGGAATAAGGAGTCATTGGCGAGCAGCTCGATTGCCATCTCAATGTTAAGGGTGTCTAGGTCGAAGCCAAGGGCCCCAGAAAAGGCAGCGACGACAACGTCCGTGCACATCTGGTGCAGGTGGGGCTTCACCCGCAATTCCAAGAGGGAGACGCGGATGTTGACGAATATGGTCGGGTTGCGGCGGCAACCGGCTGGGGCGGCGGAGAAACCACTTCAGCCACTCCTCCGCCGCCTTGAGCCCTTGCTTCTGCACCGCAACAACAGGGACCACGAAAGTATCCCAGTTGTCGTCCGACCAGAAGGACGCGAGCACCGTCTTGACCGCGGTTGCAAATTCGTCGATGAGCACTTCCCGATACGCTATCTGCGTGCGTCAGAACACAACCGCACAGACATGACGCCCCGCAAAAATAACGGCGGTCGCGGTTAGAGTCAGGTTGAAGCTGCAAAGGGAATCAGACAGACAACCCCGCTCCCCATATCCCTCATTCGCACCAGTCGGACACCCCCACCCGCCCGCACCTCGCCCGCACCTGCTTCTTTCTCTCACTCTCCAACCGGAAAAAAAAGGTACAGTATCGAGCTTGATCAGCTGCTCCTTCTTAGAAGCCTCTTCGTCTTTCTCCCCGGTGCTGCCGAGATGCCCCAACGAGACGGAGCTCTGAACGCCGTCCAAGACAGTTTATTCTATTGCCAAAAGCCGCCCCAATGTCTGCTGGGAGAGCTGGGTGTCGGAGTTCAGCTTGGTCTTCACGCCCACGAGTGTGTCCTTCATCACGGTCAGGGCGCTTGTCGTTGCCGCCACGTCCACACGGAAAGAGCTCTTCGCAGCCCAGACGGAGGTCTCCAGGATCTTTTCACGGTGCTCCCCTTTCTGCCCCGGCCCCAACGCCGCGGACAGTTGGTCGAACTTAGCTTGGGCGACGGCGGTGGTGGGTAACTACACGCCCGGCCCCGATGGGTCCGGGTTCGACCGCGCGCCGGGGAGAATGGCGGCGCTCAAAGCGACCGATCCGCTCGAAGAGACCGCAGCACCCCCCCTCGTGGTGCTGCACATCATAGCGAGGACGGGGGCTTCCATGGCGACCGCCCCTGCAGTGGAAACGGGCGGACGCGGCGCCGGGCGCCCTGCGTTCACAAATTCAGCGGATGCGGTGGCCTCGGCCAAAATCGTGACAGCACGCGCACGACGTGGCCCCGGGCTGCCGCATTTGAAAAATTCATCCGACGGAACGGCGACCAATCCGGCGACCGTTGAGCGGCGAGTCCCCGCCCCGGGCGCCGCAGATCCACGAACAGGTGTAAGAGGCGCGCTTACAGCAGAGGCCATCAACGGCGCTCGTGGCGCTGGCTCTATCATGCCAGAATCTGGGCGGGAGCAGTCGCCGGCACACGTGCAACCGGCGCGACAGGAATCGCACTCGAAGTGGGAGCCGCCACCGGTGCACTCGCCGACCTGGCAGGGGTGCGATGGACGGCGGCACGCCGCGCCGCGGCCGTGCTGGCGCGCGTCATGAGCTCTGATACGCGGACAGTTGGCAGTTCGTGCGTGCGGTGCCAGACGCCGAGCACCACAAAACGTTCCTACACGAGACGGCGCGGCCCCTCTTGCACGCGCGTAGCCCGGGTTGTCGACGGCGGCGTCGGCGTGACGGGGCGCCGAGTCGAGCACAGCGAGGGGCGCGAGTAGACGCCGGCGTCGACCTCGCGCAGACCCACGGAGGACGCCACAGCCGACGTCCCGGCACCAGACGGCGACTGCCGACCCGTCGGGTCAGCCGCAGCTCCGTGGGCTGGCTGCCCCACCAGGCGGCATGTGCCAAAACGAACAGCCCACAGCGGGTTGATATCTTCCGTGGATGGCGGCGGGGCGACGCGCGCCGCAGCCACAAACACCGAGGGCGAGGGGTCCCAAATCGCCAACGGCGGTCCCGGCGACCAGCGCCTTGTCTTGGCGGCGCTCATTCCAGGCCAGCGCCAGCCGGTCGCTTTCCATTGGTCTTTCGAGCGGGCGCCTAAGAGGGCGCCGTCTCCATCTCGACGTTGTCTTCGTCCTTGTATTTGTCGCCTCCCAATGACAGCAGCGTCTGGGACGCCTCCCATGCGGTGGCGCGCGCGTCGGTGGGCGACGTGTCGACGTCACCGGCTTGTTCCTTGGCGCGGGCGGCCATTGCAGCCTAACGCAGAACCATCTTCTGGACACGGTCTGCGGGCGTCGGTGGGTTCATTATTGAGCAACCAGGGGAGAAGGGGGGGTGGGGTCGCACGCAGGGTGTGAGAGGGGCGGAGGCGGACCGGCGGAAAAGGTAGCCCGCGCACAGGTGTATGGGTGAGAAATAGGTCTCGAGCTAGAACGGACTCGGCAAGCTTGGCGTTGTACTGTTGCAGCGGCCCAGCTGGTAGGCGTGGGTCGGCGATGTCGCGCGTGCAACCGGGGAAACAGCACCATCACGCGAGCGCAAAGAAACCGCACGCAGCCCCCGCGGGTGTCCCGCGCACATACCCCTTCCACAGACGTCAAAACAGGGGGGACGCCGCAGAGCGCACAACAAGTGTCGACCACCCCAAGTTGGTGCTCTCCGTCGTGGACGTACCGTGCCTAAAAAAAGGGCACCGGCCGCTTGGACGTGAGCGGGCGTAGATGGCAGCGTCCCACAGTGCGCCGTGTCCAACGTGCTACTCAAACCCGGCACAAAAGGACGGTGCGCGGCCAAGACCAAAGCCTAAAAGGCCGTCTAAAAACATAAACTCCCGCGGTCGGCAGACACAGTCGGCACAACGAGCGGTGAGCGATTGCGCCCCAGGAGCCCAGCCAGAGGCACAACCACGGCGCGGCACGTATGCAGCGCCCCCCATCATGGCCAGCCCTGGTCCACCGGCTCACCCCCCCCCCCCCCCACGCGCCGCGGCCGTAAAGAGCACCCAAGCACCAAAAACGCGTGACCAAGCGGCAGCAACGCGCCTCCTTGTGCGACTGACGACGAGGGGGCGCGGTTGGCTGCTCAGCACCCGCGATCGCGTTTCCACGAAATTCCGCGGCGCAGCGCGCCCGTGGGCACCTGGGTCATGAAAACGGTGAAACGAAGAGGCTCTGTGCTCGTCACTCGTGCGAAAAGGCAACGAAGGTGCCATCGGCGGCGTCCGACTCACCATGCGCATACATACTACAGTGAAGTCAAAAAGTTACACTTCACACTTCTGGACCGGAGCATAATTCCCTCAAGAAGTTTGTGGGCTTCCAGCATACCTCATATAAGCCATACTTATCAGCTATTGGAAGCATGAGACAGATCCTCTCATTAGCCAGAACCATCGTGCGACTCCCGTTGGAGCAGCTCCTGTTGAAAAGTGGCACTAGAGGACGAGTGGACGATCGTGACTTGCTTGTTCCTAGTGTCTATTCTACCGCGGGACTCATTTGATCCTTTTCCGCTCAGTTGATCCTCATATTGAGCTTCTACTTTCGAGCGCTTACCGTCGTCTGCGGTCCATTTTGAGAGCAGGAATGAGTTCAGCGCAGTCCCTTTAACCCTGGGGGAACTGGAGAGCATCCTGCAAAGCGAAAAAGTCAGGCTGGGACCTCTCTATTTACGTGCCCTGGGGCGGTTCTCGCCACTCCCAGAGACTCCAAATGCTGCCCTCTGCCAGCGCTGTGCCCCCGGTTCTGGATGCGCGCGCGGGAAAAAATAGCCACCATTGCGTCTTTCCGGAACGAGGGCATGCCTGGACGCTCCCGATGCCGCCAACCTGCTAATGTCGGCTCTACCAGGGGGCTCTGCTGTTTCTGAAAGGATTGCTTGATGCTGTTTTTGGCACGGCTGCCCTGAGGAACTCTGTCAGCGGCAGAAGGTTCTGAATGCATAAATGAGCTCAGCGGAGCCGGTTTGGCCTTCGGACGCCAGCTCGAGCTTCAGCTCACGGCCAACGTACCTCAAGAGGTTCTGCAGCGTGAACTCTTGCAGCTCCCCAGAGGTCAGGGTCAGGGGGAAGGTAGACAGCGGATAGGACGCTGCTTGTCGCTCTGAGAAAGCCCAGAAAGTAGGGATACATCACGTACGGGCTTTTGGACAAAGCAGCATGCCCTTGCGGCCCTATTGCTTTCAAATTCCCGCGCTTCTTTTAGTCTGCTCCGCCGCCTAAGATGGCAGAACCGGGGCATGAAGAAGCTGAAAACGTCGGCACGGAGGGCATGCATTCAGGATTAAGTAATGATTGATAGAGTATGAAAGAGATGTCGGGTTGTGGGCGAGGGCGATGGGGCGGGACGGGCCGGGCCGGGAGGATAAAAGCGGACCAACGGTGGCCACCACCCGCTGTTTCTCGATCAATCGTAGCGCCCACTGGTTGGGGCTCCACCACTTCTTGGGGAACCGAGAACCTCAGTACGGTGTATAGACGACCCCCCCTCTTTACTTCTGTAATCGTCTCACGCAGAGAGCGAAGAAAAAGGGCCGGCAATGGGGCCAACATAGACCAGTTCAGACGGCGTTGCAAGACGAAATCGCCGTTTTTTGTGCTCTTAGGGGGGGGGGAGGAGGGGCAGGTTGACGTCGGGCGCGCGAGAATAAACTTTCCAAATGCGTTCTTGACGCGCTTCTTTCATAGAGAAAAAGCTAAAGGGGCTTCCTCCCCAAAAAAACTCGGGCACATGCTTGAGGTACTCATGGTCTCACCGGGAAGCGCAACGAAGCGGGTTTGTAGGTCGTGATCACCCTTTCTCGTAAGTAGGATCGCTGCAAACTCCGATTCCGCAGAAGCTCATTTGATCCTCAGGACAAGCTCATTTGATCCTGTTTTTCCGGTAGAATAGACACTAGTGCAAGTGCCTCCATGTTAGGACTAATTTGTCCGAAGTCTCTTTCCGAGATCCACCGTCGATCCCCTCACGGGTCCCATCGTCACCTTGAGCCCCATTGTGTCCCCGTGGCGGCTGCCGCGTGCACTGCATACTTCTCGCCGGTGCCTCATGTTACGATTTTGGCCGTGTCTCTGGCAGTCGGTCGCCCATCGGTGGCTACGGACAGCCGCCATCCACCCACTTTGGTGCGCGTCCAGGTGCTTTTTTGGTGGCTGTCTTTTTCCCCTCATTTCCGGCGCATCGCCGCCGCTCCCTTGCGGCCAGAGCCACTTTGTCGTGTCCCCTCTGCGCATGCGACGCCCCGACATTTCTAACAGTTCCGTGTGTCCCGCTATCGTCCATCTCTCTGGCTATGGGTCGCCATCTTGGATGGTCGATTCCGCCCTCTGTGCCTTTCTTCTTCTCCTACTCGTTCGCGTACTTCCAGGCATGGCCACTCCCGTCCGAACGCGCAATGGCGCCGCTCTCTTGCGTCCCGCGCTGTTTGCTCCTGTCCTTTCGGCGGTCTTGCCTCCCCGCCCGACTCTGCGACCTCAGTTTGGGGCCTCGCCTGCCCGTTTGCTCGCTTTAATGACGCGTTCGTTTGAGTACGTCTTTGAGTTTTTCTGACCGTCTCTGTCTCTGCTGCACGGTAGCCCATCGACAATAATCGGCCTTTGTGTGTCTAGGGGGGCGCGAAGGGTGAATGTTGTGCGTAGCGAGCGCCACGTGGGCTGAAAAAAGGGGGCTCGCAATCCGTGACCCACTGAGTCTCCCAAGTTCTCAGCCATGGACCCCAGTACGATCACACGGCTAACAGCTGCTCACACTTTGTGCATCTCCGGTCCTTTTGGGGCCACATCCTTTTTGCTTCCCAACGGTGCATCTGTGGCCATTGTCTTTTCTCCCAGGCAAGCAGCAGCTGTGCAGCCATCTCCAAAGTCGGGCTCCCTCGCCACCGGCGACGCCAACCTGGGCGGACGCCGTGCGCGCAAGCGGCACGGGCTCCCACCGACGGCGCCGACGCCAACGACATCCAACGCAGCCTCCGCTGTGGAGTGGTGCGCCTTCTCCGGCGGGACTCTCTCCGCCGCCATCCACAACATCGTCGCCCGCCTTTTCATTGTCGAGCACCGAATTCCTGGACCTTGAGGTGTTTTTTTTGCACCCTCTCCGTATTCTGTGTGCGGGCTGGTCAAGTCCAAAATTGCGATGCGCTGGCACGTGCTCAGTAAGCACCCCCACCTGCCGCGGAACATCATCCGACGCGACCCCCCCACGCCAGCTGGGACCTGATCCCGCGCTGCCGCCTCCGGCCCTTCCTCGCGCAACCGAGCCACCAGTGGTGCCTTCCTTGCGGGCGCCAAAGGCAGCAGCTGCAGCCCCCGGCCGACAGGGTTCCGCTGCGGTTGATGCTGAAGGCGCGAATTCCGACCTTGCTGACGCTGTTGGCGCGGCGGCCGGTGATGATGCGTCCGTCGTGCTCGCCCTGGAGAAATTCGCCGCCGCCCAGGCGGCCGAAGCCACGTAGTCAGACGGCGGCGGACGTCGGCCGCAGAGCGCCGCCTCCAAGCTGCCGAGGGGCAGTTCTGGGAGGGCAGCGATCTTGTACACGGGCGCGCTCGGCCGCTCGTCCGTCGCCACCGAGGCGCAGGCGACGTACGAGCGGGTTGGAGACGCCCGGAAGTGCAAGCCGGCCATGACCAGGAGGCCTAACTCCCAGCCCGGAATTTTCAACACGCCCATCCCCAAGAAGTTCTAGTCCCTTATTCACGAAATCGGGGGCTCGGGCGCGTCGCTGGCCGACCAGATGAAGATCTTCGGAATTTTCGAGAAGTACGACGAGGCCATCGCCGACGCCGTCACGTCGGCCGACAACAGGTCGACGGCGACGGGCGGCCCGACAGCCGCCGCCTCGACGACGGGGGGGAGCGCGTCGGCCAACACGTCGGCGGTGGCTAGCGGCGCCTCGGCCGAAACGTCGGAGGTGGCGGACGGGTCAAACGCCGCGGCATAGGCCACCGGGCGGGGCGCGTGGGCCAACGTGTTGGCGGCTGCGGGCTGGTCAACGGCGTCGGAAACACATGCAATTCGTGCTGCCAACGCTTCGGCGGCGGCCGGCGGGTCCACCCCCGTGGCTTCGGCTACCGTGGGGGGTGCGCCCGCTAACGCCTTAGCGGTGGAGGGCGGGTCCCAAGCCGTGGCGTCGGAAAGCGGGCGTGGCGCGTCGGCCAACGCGTCGGGGGCGGCGGGCGTTTCCACGGCCGTGACAACTGCCAATGGGAGGGGCGCGTCCTCTTACACCTCGGCGGTAACGGGAGGGTCCACTGCCGTGGCGTCGGCCACCGGGGGGCACATGTCAGGCGCCGCGTCGGAAGCGACGGGGGGTTCCAGTGCCGCGGCTTCTGTCAACGGGAGGGCCGCGTCAATCGACGTGTCAGCAGCGGTGCGGGAGTCTACCGCAGCGGCGTCGGCTACCGGTCGGGGCGCGTCAGCCAACGCGTTGGCAGCGAGGGGGGGGTCCACTGCCGTGGCGTCGGCCACCGGGGGGGGAGCGTTAGTCGACGTGTCCGTAGCGGCGGCGGGTTTTACCCCCGTGGAGTCGGACACCGGGCGGGGCGCGTCGTCAAAAGAGTCGGCAGCGACGGGGGGGTCCGCTGCTGTGGCATCCGCAACCGGGGGGGGCGCGTCAAGGAACGCATTGGCGCCGGCCGACGGCTCTTCCGCCGACCTGTCGTCGGCGCGGGGTGGGAGCCGCCCGACAGCAGACACGACCAGCGTGCTGAGCGCCCCGTTCATTGCGGGCGTTTTTAGGAGCGCCAACACACTTCGAAACGCGTTGAGGGACGATTTGGACGACGCGGTGCTGGCGGCTGGCTGGAGCCAATGTGCTGGTGCAAGAGGGGGTTCAGTACGTGGCATTCTTTCGTTCGGCACTGGAAGTGGCTCTACTCGTGCTCCGTGAGGCCGACAAGGTGCATCTGAGCCGCGACGCCGCCGAGGTGGGAGACCGACGAGAGCGAACCATTAACGGCGAGGCCTTCATGGCACACGAAGACGTGGTAGACTCCATCTCCAGCGGGAATGTGAAGCGGGCAGTACAGTGGGTGGGTGCGTTAAGGTTCTATCATGGAGGTGGCGCGAGCCGTAAGGGGGCAGCCT
>ENA-ORXR01005469-ORXR01005469.1-marine-metagenome-genome-assembly--contig:-NODE-5469-length-10079-cov-2.535493_pt1 | contig 10079 bp, 10 predicted proteins | sample MGYA00237866_ERZ511479 | MGnify/ENA metagenome assembly ERZ511479
AATTAACTATTGTAAACCTATTCAATAGTATAAATCATTTTATATATGTTTAAAACTTTAAAAAACGACTTACCAGCTAGTATAGTTGTATTTTTTGTAGCACTACCTTTATGTTTAGGTATAGCATTAGCAAGTGGAGCACCTTTATTTTCTGGACTAATTGCAGGAATTATAGGAGGTGTTATAGTTGGAGCTTTAAGTGGTTCTAAAATTGGTGTAAGTGGACCAGCAGCGGGTTTAGCAGCTATTGTATTAGTTGCAATTGGCAGTTTAGGTGGTTATCAAAATTTTCTTGTAGCTGTAGTACTTGCAGGAATTATTCAATTAATTTTTGGAGTCTTAAAATTAGGAATTATTGGTTATTATTTTCCATCATCTGTAATTAAAGGTATGCTAACAGGTATTGGTATTATAATTATTTTAAAACAAATACCACACTTTTTTGGCTATGACTCGGAGCCTGAAGGTGCGGATAGCTTTATAGAAGCATCTGGAGAAAACACCTTTTCTGCTATTTTAAACATCGTAGATAATGTAACTATTGGCCCAATGATTATTGGTATTATTGGCTTGGCTATTCTTATATTGTGGGATCAAGTACTATCAAAAAAAGGAAAGATTTTTAAAATCATTCAAGGCCCATTAGTGGCTGTTATTATTGGTATTATATTTTTCGTTATTACCCAGGGAAATTCAACATTAGGAATAGATGCTACGCATTTAGTAAGTGTTCCTATTCCTGATAATATCAATTCATTTATTGGTCAATTTAGCTTCCCAAATTTTAACGCTATTAGTAATAAAGATGTTTGGGTTGTGGCATTTACAATTGCATTGGTTGCGAGTTTAGAAACACTTTTATGTGTAGAAGCTACAGATAAGTTAGATCCACATAAAAATGTAACACCAACTAACAGAGAGTTATTTGCTCAAGGAACTGGAAATATTATTTCTGGATTAATTGGGGGATTGCCAATTACTCAGGTTATTGTGCGTAGTTCTGCCAATATACAATCTGGCGGGCGCAGCAAAATGTCTGCTATAGTGCACGGTTTTTTGTTACTAATTTCTGTTATTTTAATACCTAGACTATTAAATATGATTCCACTATCTGTTTTAGCAGCGATTCTATTAATTGTAGGTTATAAATTAGCAAAACCAAGATTGTTTAAAACAATGTACAATCTTGGATGGAAGCAGTTTATTCCTTTTGTAGTTACAGTTTTAGGTATTGTATTTATAGATTTACTTTGGGGAATTGGATTAGGTTTAGCAGTTGGTATTGTTGTAATACTAATTAAAAGTTTCCAAAATTCTCATTTTTTACACAAAGAAGGTGAAGATGTAGATGATGGAAAAATAAAAATGACTTTTGCCGAAGAAGTAACGTTTTTTAATAAAGCCTCTATATTAAGAGAATTAGATAAATTACCAAAAAATTCTTACTTAGAATTAGACGTAAGAAAAACTAGGTATTTAGATAATGATATAATTGAAATATTAGAAGACTTTGCCTTTAAAGCTAAAGAACGAAATATAGATATTAAATTAATTTCTGAACGTGGTATAGTAGAAAATCCAGACAGTTTTATTGAATTTTTCAAACTAAGACCAAAAGAGCACTTAAAAGTTAAATTATAAATACAAAATATTAGTGCTCTCAGGATTTACAACAAAAACTAAAATAGTAATAAATATTTTGCGTGCTTTGCTATTTTTAAATGGTTGTTTATAAATATAATTTAAACTATTTGATGGTGAAATTTATAAAAGCAGCAACACTAATTTTTTTACTTTTATGTTTTTTTACGCCAAAAACCATTGTAGCACAAGAGAGTAGCTTGGGTAATTGGCTCATTTACATTGGTAATAAAAATTTAAAAAAAGGTTGGAATTTCCACAACGAAGTACAATATAGAAACTACGATGCTGTTAGCGATCTAGAACAATTATTATTAAGAACTGGAATAGGCTATAATTTAACCAAAAACAATAATAACATATTACTTGGCTATGGTTATATTCTATCTAAAAACTACGTTGGTAATATAGACGAAAAGTTTACGGTAAACGAGCACCGTATTTTTCAACAATTTACCTCAAAGCAAAAGGTTGGTAAAGTTGTGTTAAGCCATCGTTACCGTTTCGAGCAGCGTTTTGTTAAAAGTGATTTTAAAATGCGTTTCAGGTATTTTCTAGGAATAAAAATACCGCTTCAGTATAAGGAAAATGGTAGAAATGCTCCATATCTTTCAGCTTACAACGAGATTTTTTTAAATACAAAATCATCTATTTTCGATAGAAATCGTTTGTATGGTGGTTTAGGCTATATGTTTTCCTCAGTATTAAGAATGGAATTGGGTTATATGAATCAGTTTTTCGAAAACTCTGGAAGAGATCAAATTAACGTAATAGCTTTTGTTAGCTTCTAATTATCCTATTATTATTATAATATTAAAAATAAAAAAATAGATTTTAAGTTAAAAATTAAATTATGAAGCATTTATTTTCAAATATTAAGGGCGACATTTTTGGAGGTATTACAGCAGGAATAGTTGCATTACCATTAGCTTTGGCCTTTGGTGTTTCCTCAGGTTTAGGACCAAGTGCAGGCTTATATGGCGCCATATTTTTAAGTTTTTTCGCGGCATTATTTGGTGGTACAAACACCCAAATTTCTGGTCCAACGGCACCAATGACAGCTGTTAGTATGGTAGTTATAGCCTCAATAATAGCGGTTAACAACGGTAATATAGAAAAAGCTTTACCAGCAATACTAACGGTATTTATAATGGCTGGACTTATGCAAGTAGTTTTAGGGATTTTAGGCTTGGGTAAGTATATTAAATTTATACCTTATCCAGTAGTTTCTGGTTTTATGACTGCCATAGGTTTAATGATTTTAATAACTCAAATCTTACCAGCTATAGGTTACACCCCTAAAAATGATGCAGACTATGTAAACAATTTTAAGCCTAAAGCCCAAGAAATTATTTTACAAAAAATTTTAAAGGAAGAATCTGGAGAAGGCATATTAGTTTTAGAAAATTTTAAAGAAACTGTAAAACGTTCAGACTTAATAACCACAGATGATATTTTTTTAGAATCTCAAACGTTAGCAGCCTCAAACGCATCTGGTGTTTTAGGAACTTTAAAAATACTACCAAGAGCAATATCTCATATAAATTTACTAGAGTTACTATTAGCAATGTCGACCATAATAATAGTTTATGGTTTTAAAAAAATAACAACAGCGATCCCTAGTGCATTAGTTGCCTTAATTGTTGTTTCTGGTGTTGCCTTTGGTTTTGGTTTGGATTATAAGCCAATTCAAGCTATTTCAGGTAATATACCCATGCCTAACTTAGGCATCTTTACAGAATTTAGTCTTAGCTCAATTACACCATATATTTTTACAGCATTAACTTTAGCACTTTTAGGTGCAATAGACTCTTTATTAACTAGTGTTGTGGCAGATAACATGACTAAAACAAAGCACAATCCAAACAAAGAGCTTATTGGTCAAGGAATAGGAAATAGTATTGGCGGTATATTTGGAGGATTACCAGGTGCTGGTGCCACCATAAGAACTGTTATAAACATAAAATCTGGAGGAACAACAAAACTATCTGGAATGATAACTGGTATTGTATTGTTAGTTATTTTATTACTTTTAGGAGATATTGCCTCAAAAATCCCAGCAGCAGTTTTAGCAGGTATATTAATTACAGTTGGAATTGGCGTTATGGATTATAAAGGCTTAAAAGCCATTCCGCATTTACCTAAAGACATTAAAGTTGGTCCATTAAAGTTGAGTTCAGAAGTTTTAATTATGATTGTCGTTATGTTACTCTCTACGTTTTGGAACTTGGTATATGCTGTTGGTATTGGATTAGTTATTGCTTCTTTACTGTTTATGAAAAAAATGGGCGATTTAACCACAAGACGTAGCGATGTAAAACCTTTAAAAGAAGAAGCTTGGAAAGACGAAATTAATTTTCCAGATAACTTAAAGCAGGAAGTTTTTATTAAACACATTAAGGGCCCATTATTTTTTGGATCTACAAGTGAGTTTCAGCAATTATCTAAACAAATTCCTGAGACAGCAAAAACGGTAGTTATTCGTCTTGGGCGAATGGATTATTTAGATCAGTCTGGATTATATGCTATGGAGGATATTCTTTTAGACCTAAAGCAACGTAAAATAAATATCCTGTTTGTAGATATTCAAACACAACCAAAACTTATGATGGAACGTATAGATATTATTCCAGATTTAATACCAGAAGAAGAAGTATTTAAAGATTTTAAATCCTGTTTGCAGTGGGTTAAAAATAACGTAAAAAATGTATATTAAAATAATGTTTAACAAACTTCAGAATACTTAAATTTTTAATTCTGAAATAAATTTAGAAAATATGAAAAACAGAGCAATAACAAAACAAGTACAACATAAAATGACACCAAAGAGTGTGTTACAAGATCTATTAGATGGAAACCAAAGGTTTGTAAATGGGAAATCTCAAACTGTAGATAACAAAGCTTTAATATCTCAAGTTACTGGAGGACAGTTTCCTAAAGCAGTTATACTATCTTGTATAGATTCTAGAGTACCAGTAGAAACAGTTTTAGATCAAGCCATTGGAGATATTTTTGTCTCTCGTGTAGCAGGAAACTTTGAAAACACAGACATTTTAGGAAGCTTAGAATACTCTTGCAAAGTAGCAGGAAGTAAGTTAGTTCTAGTAATGGGTCATGAAGCCTGTGGAGCAGTAAAAGCAGCTTGCGATGGTGTAAAATTAGGCAACATAACACATTTGCTTAGCAATATTCTTCCAGCAGTACGTAAAAGCGCGAAAGAAGTTGAAGGAGAAGCTAACTCTTCTAATAAAGCATTTGTTGCTAAAACAGTAGAAAATAATGTGCAATTAACAATCAAACGTATTCGTGAAAAAAGTCCAATTTTAAAAGAAATGGAAGATAATGGAGAGATATTTATTGTTGGAAGCGTATATAGCTTACAAACAGGTAAAGTAGAAATGCTTTAAAAAAGTTATTACTATAGTTTAACCTGCTAAATTTTTCAGGTTTTTTTATGCTTCATTTTTAGTATCTTGATCTAATACGCTATTCTCATCAGCTTTAATAATATTAGGGAATATTAAGGGAGCAATAGATTTTACAGGTTCGTAAAGTATAGAATCTTCAATATCTGCTTCGTTTACAAAAGTTATTGTGTTATTCATTTTATTAAAAACAATCAATAACACACTTAATATCAATCCTATTTTTAAAGCACCAAAAACACCACCTAGTAATTTATTTAAAATTCCTAAAGATGCAAAATCTGCGAGTTTGGTAAACGCTTTTCCTGCTAAGGATATAATTATAATTATTAATACAAATGTAATGGCGAACGCTGTTATATTAATGGTTTTCTCGCTCCATTCTGTTCTACTTTGAAGAAATTCTGCCATAAAATAGCTAAAATGAATGGCGCCATAAACTCCAGCAACCAAAGAAACTAAGGAGGCTACTTCTACAAAAAGACCTTTTATAAAACCACGAACCAACCCAAAAAGTAGTAAAGCACCCAAAACAATATCAATAATAGCCATAATATTAGATTTTAGACAAATATAAATTAACTTTGCGACTTTCAAACACTATATTTTTAACGAACATATGTCAAGAGATCAAGAATTAAAAGAACGGTGGGCATTAGTAGTTACCAAATTATCTAACCAATTTGCAGATGGAGAAAAACTTGATTTAGATGCTATTATTTACCTTATTGGTATTCAAGAATTAGGACAATTAGACCGCAAATTTAAAAAAGACCATAAGCTCGATTTAATGCATATAGCTATTTGTAAATTATTAGTACCCTATGGCTATTACGAGTTAGAGTTTGTTGATAACGAAGGCTGGCCACATTACACTATTAAAGAACAATTACCCACTTTAAAAGCTGGAGAGCAAAGTGTTTTAATGAAAGAGGCTATTGTGAATTATTTTTTAGATACAAAGTATATATCTTAGATTCTAGAAAACAAATAAGCGTTTTATTAATAGCATTCTATAGGTTTTAATATAAATAATGTTAAATTTGTAAAAAAAAATGAAAAATTTACTACTATTATGTATTGCAGCTTTCATGCTAATGGCTTGTCCTGCAGAAGATGATACTCCGCCACAAGCAAATGAAAATTCAATTATTGGCACTTGGAAATTTCTAGAATCTTTTGAAAATGATGTTCGAGATGAAAATGATTTATGTGACACTGAAGGAACATTAATTTATACAGAAAACGGAGATTTTTCTATAATGGCTTATGATGATGAGTCCATAGATGGAACTTGTGAATTAGTATTTTCTGCAAATGGAACCTGGACTAAAGCAGGCAATACTCTAAGTATGACATCTGAAGGTGAAACTGAAATATGGGAGATAACTTTTAATGGCGATACTTTTTCTTACGAAGAAACAGATACAGAAGATGGAGAAACTATAGTTTATAGAGATGTATTTATAAAACAGTAATTACTAACCAAAACAAATAATTAAACTCCTTTTTATAATTAAAAGGAGTTTTTTTATGCCCAAAAAAGAGTAAATTTGTTCACTTATTAAGGTATTATGATAGATAAGATAAAAGAACTTATTGCGGAAGCAGACAGTTTTAAAGCACAAACTAAAGATGAGGTTGAAGCTTTTAGAATAAAATATTTAGGCAAAAAAGGTTTGCTTAACGATTATTTTGCAGAGTTTAAAAATGTAGCAAACGAGCACAAAAAAGAGTTTGGTCAAGTTATTAATGAGTTAAAAAATACAGCTCAAGATAAAGTAAATGCTTTAAAACAAGAGTTAGATAATAATAGTGACGATAGTTCTGGAAATCTAGATTTATCACGTCCTGGAGAACCAATTTCTATTGGCGCAAGACATCCAATTTCTATTGTAAAAAACAACATTATAGACATTTTCTCTCGCATAGGTTTTAATGTAAGTGAAGGTCCAGAAATAGAAGACGATTGGCATAATTTTACTGCCTTAAACTTGCCAGAATACCATCCAGCAAGAGACATGCAAGACACCTTTTTTATACAAACAAATCCAGATATATTATTGCGTACCCATACAAGTTCTGTACAAGTACGTTATATGGAAAACAATAAGCCACCTATTCGAACTATTTCTCCAGGTCGCGTGTATAGAAACGAAGCTATATCGGCAAGATCGCATTGTTTTTTTCATCAATTAGAAGGATTGTACATTGATAAAGATGTAAGCTTTGCAGATTTAAAGCAAACATTACAATACTTTACTACAGAGCTATTTGGTAAGGCAAAAATTAGATTGCGGCCATCTTACTTTCCATTTACAGAACCAAGTGCTGAGGTAGATGTTTATTGGGGATTGGAGACTGAAACAGATTACAAAATTACCAAAGGAACAGGTTGGTTAGAAATTGGCGGTTGTGGTATGGTAGATCCTAATGTGTTAACTAATTGTGGTATTGATGCCAACGAATACTCTGGCTTTGCCTTTGGCGTTGGTATAGATCGTATTGCGATGTTATTACACCAAATTAGTGATATTAGATTGTTGAGTGAGAACGATGTGAGGTTTTTAGAGCAGTTTAAGAGTGCTTTATAAATTAGTTTTGGCATTCCCAGCTTACTTATAAGAGTACTGTTTGTGGCTTTTGTCGTTTCGATTAAAGTGGAGCAATCTCAATTAATGTATTACAAAATACTTTTAAGTATTCTGTTATTTCGAGCTTGCCGAGAAATCTTACACAACACAAACATTAAGTAAAAAATTATTGCTGCACATAATTATTGGTTTATGCTAATATATGTAATAAAATACAACTAAATGTTACAAATTTATTGATAGAATTTTATGTTTCTTAATCTAAAGTTCTTCTTATTTTTGTAATAATTTAAGTTTCTGCAGAAATAAAAAGTAATTTTTTTAAAATGAAAAAAGACATCTATATCCCAAAAGTTGAAGGTGTTTACATTGCTATTGTAAACGAGTATAACCACATTTATAAAACTCAAGATTGGAACGCATACATTATTAACGATAAAGATGTTGATCTGGAAATGGTTTTAATAGTTACAAGTGGTTATAATAAAAATAAAATAACGTCTATTTTTAGGAAAAAATTAGATTTATTACTAAAGAAAAGCTATGCAAAAATAGAGTTAATGCAAGAAGATTTATTTGCACTTAATAACCAGTTTAAAGTTACTTTTTTTGAAAACAATAAAATGTTTGATAAAACTTATACGTTTAGTAAAAATACTATTAATTTAAAAGCCTTGCAAAAGTTACCATTAATGGCGGCTCGTGGTATTTTAGTTAAGTAACAATTTTCTGTGACGATAACATTATATTATTATAGATAGAAATGTTTTTTGGACTAAAAGCTAAGTCTGGCTGGTAGATGCGTTAGCGATAGAACGGCATGTTTGAGCTCCTCGAAGAGAGCGAGTAGTGAAAGCGCGACCTTTAGGTAACGCCCAAAAAAAATAAACCAATTGTATTTTCTCCTTTTTTAGGGTGGCTAGAGGAGGTTATTAATCCAACTTATCAGTTAGTTTTTTAAATACCTTTTTTGGATCTTTACCTTCATATAAAACAGCGTAAACCGCATTTATAATTGGTAATCTGGTTTTTTTACTATTGTTTTCGTTTATTAAAAATGCACTTTTTGTAGCATAATAACCTTCGGCAACCATACTCATTTCCATTTGTGCAGATTTTACTGTGTAACCTTTACCAATCATGTTGCCAAACATACGGTTTCTGGAAAAGACAGAGTAGCCCGTAACTAGTAAATCGCCTAGATAAGCAGAGTTATTTATATTGCGTTTAATCTTATGCATTTTCTTTATAAAACGTTTCATTTCGCGAATAGCATTACTCATTAATACACTTTGGAAATTATCTCCATAACCTAAACCATGAGCTATTCCTGCAGCAATAGCATAGATGTTTTTAAGCATTACTGCGTATTCTGTACCAATAACATCGTCACTAATTTTAGTCTTTATATAAGCGCTAGATAAAGCGTTTGCAATGGCTTGCGCTTTTTTGGCATCGGTACATGAGATAGTTAAATAAGAAAGTCTCTCCAGTGCAACCTCTTCCGCGTGACAAGGACCAGCAATTACTCCAATGTTCTCAAAAGGAACATTATAATTCTCATGAAAATGTTCTCCTAATAGTAAACCAGTTTGTGGTATAATACCCTTTACAGCGCTAACTACAATCTTATCTTTAAGGTCTAAATTGAGCTTTTTAAGTTCACTATCTATAAAAGCAGACGGGATTACAAATATTAAAACATCTGCATAAGCAACCATTTTGTTAATATCGTTACTTATGTTTAGTTTTTTTAAATTAAATTCTACAGAACTTAAATATGTAGGATTGTGTTGTTCTTTAAGTAAATGCGCTTTAGTATATACGCTACGCATGTACCAACCTACTTTTTTTTGGTTTTCACACAGCATCTTTACTATTGCAGTTGCCCAACTTCCAGATCCAAAAACAGCGTATTTTAATTCTTTACTCATAGGTATAACCAATTATAAAACGAAATTACGCAATTATTATCTTTTATTAAATAACTAGTAATTAGATGTATGTATTTTGCGGCATAGCTTTTTTAAATTAGCCTAGTATCAATCTTTAAACGAAAAGGTTATGAAGATATTAAAAATACTTTCTGTATTTAATGACTTACGCTTACGCACCGGTGCATCTAATACGGATATAATGGTATTTACATCTGCGTTTGCAAAATCGCGCTTTGCATGATTATCTATTATCCAAAGGCTTGGGCAGTAATTGAGTAAAAACTTTTGTTGCCATCCCCCATAACCCACATCTAGCCAGCTATTAGAGCATATAAAAGTATGTACCCCTTGCTCATTGAGCAGGGCTAAGGATTTAATATAAAAGTAGGTATAGAGGTCGCTTTTGCCATCAATCTTTTCTTTTTTATGAAAATAAGTAGGGTATTCGATCCGCACGGATTCTGCTAGATATTTTTTGTAGT
>ENA-ORXR01005472-ORXR01005472.1-marine-metagenome-genome-assembly--contig:-NODE-5472-length-10077-cov-3.621300_pt1 | contig 10077 bp, 7 predicted proteins | sample MGYA00237866_ERZ511479 | MGnify/ENA metagenome assembly ERZ511479
CCTACTTATATTTATTTGCATCTAAAGGCAGATCTAAATAATCTTATTCCTGGTGTCACCAAAACGTTGGAAATCTATGGATTAACAGAAGGCAATAAAGGAACCGTTGCGGTCCTGGCAAACCAGGGAATTTTTAGCGCAATAGATCATTATTTTGGGAATAATAAAAAGTTAATTTTGTACTTTATTCCATGGATTTTATTTCATATATTTTTTTTACTTTTCACCCTCGTTGGTGCCATTCTTTTATTTAAAGAAAAAATGTTTTCTGAATTAATACTGCTACTTTTTATCGGAGTATATTTTGTCCTTATACCCGGTCCAATGTCAGCACCCAGATTTTTTATACCCGCTGTTCCATTTTTTTCAATTTTAGCAGGAATAGGTTTTTATTTTAGGCCATTCTTTAAAAGAAAACAAAATGCAACCACTTAAAGTCCTTTTCAACAACAAGAAGAATAATTTTCAGAACAGGATTGACTACGTATTAAGGTTTATAGAAAATCATACTTTGATAGACGGTATGATTCAATTTATCAAGGATAAAAATATTCATCCGGATCCGGATATTAGCATAGAATACGGTGCTATCAGTCCAAATGTATTATCAATTCCGTCACAAGAATTACTTTTTTCTGATCGTACTTTTCCATTCGAATCATTAAAGACCAATCAATACTTTTCTGATCATCTCACAGTGCATTCAGTTGAAAAGAAAAAAAAGGAAACAGATATATTTTTAAAAGGTCACTGCTTTCAATTTGATATTTTAGAAACCATTTTTTTCCATATCTCCAGAATGGAAGAATGGCAATGCAATGATCAAGATTTGGACGAGTGGGATATGATGAAAACCGATCAACAATTTTTGGTCAGATATCAATTACATCAAATTCCAGTAGTAGATCAACTAGTTTATGCATTTGGAAAGTCTATTGGAATTATTTCAGACCCACCAAAATCAACCATCAGAATCACGCATGATATTGATGAAATAATGCAATCTACCAATTTTTTAAAATCGCTGCGATCAAGTGCCGGTATTATTTGGCGCCGACAAAACTGGACGTCTATTATTCGAACCTGGAAGGCACTCTTTAACAATCAAAAAAATAATTACGATACCTTCGACTGGATGCTCTCCGATAGCGCTACAATGGAAAAATGTATTTATTTTCTAGTGGATGGTAAAACCAAATATGATAATCCTTACGACTTAGGTACTCCCAGGATGCAGGCCATTTTTCAGATGTGCAAAGAAAAAAATTATAAAATCGGTATTCATCCAAGCTATGCTTGTTGGAAAAATCAGAAAAAGTTTAAAGCAGAAAAAGAAAAACTGGAAGCGCTAGTTAATCTACCAATAGAAATTAGTCGACAGCATTACTTACATTTTGATTTTAAAATAACGCCTAACATTTTAGATCAACAAAATATAAAAGAGGATTCTACGATGGGATTTAATGATCGAATCGGGTTTCGGTGTGGTACTGGATTTGGCTACCACCTGTATGATTTTGAAAATGAAAAACCTTTTAATTTTATAGAAACACCACTGGTGGTTATGGATAGTTCTCTACTAATGGAGACTAACTACAATTTAAAAAAAGCAACCCAATTATGGACTTCGTTTTTAGCCAATAATAAATTTTATACAAAAATAATTTTTAATTTTCATAACACTAGATTCTACAATGCTGATATTCACGGGATTCCGCTAAAAGAATGGTATCAAGAATTGTCGACACCTAATTTAGACCTGGATAAAATAAAGACGCCATGAAAGGATTGATTTACTATCGAATTAATCGCGATGACATTGCCAATGTTGGAGTGCTAAAAAAATGTCTTGCACAGGTAGCGGCTTTTAAAAATTTAGGAGTTCAGACCGATTTGTTGCTCCTGTCAGATAAAGGAATTCTCCTCAACGATCAACTAATCCATCATTTCTCCAGTCCCATTCTTTCAAAAGCAACTTCTAAATATTGGTTCTTTTTTTTCAATCTACTCCCTGTCATCTCCAAACATATAGATTTCAACACGTATGATTTTATCTATTTTCGCTATGCATTGGCACATCCTGCGCTTAATCAATTTTTAGCAACTGCAAAAAATAAAAACCCTGTACTTAAGGTTATCGCAGAAATGCCTACTTATCCATACAAAAAAGAAAAGAAGTTATTTTTAGATCGCTTGAGTCTGTGGATGGATCAACATTATCAAAAAAAATTGTCTGCCTATCTTGACGGTATTACACACTATGGACTCGAAACCGAGATATTAGGTATTCCCACTATTCGTATCACAAATGGCATTACAGTCCACAAGATTCCTATTTCCAAAAGCCAACCACAAGTAAAAAAACTTAGATTAATCGCTGTAGCTAACTGGTCTTACTGGCACGGCCTGGATCGGTTAATTGAAGGCTTAAAAAATTATTACCAATATGAAAATCCAGAAACGTTGATTACCCTAAAAGTAATTGGACATGGTAAAGCGATTCCCCAATATAAAAATCTTGTAGAAAAATATAGCTTGGGAGAACAGGTTGATTTTTTTCCTCCAATGACAAATGAAGCGCTCGACCATCATTTTGACCATTCAGATATTGGAATTGGAACTTTGGGTATTCACAGAAAAAATATCACCATTGATGCTTCTCTCAAGCACCGGGAATATTGTGCCCGTGGTATTCCATTTTTATTGGCTGGTAGAGATCTCGATTTTCCAACGCACTTTTCTTTTTTAAAAAAATGTACACCAACGAATGAAGCCATCGAACTAGGTGAACTTATTACTTTCTGGAAAAAATATTCAAATAGCAGTAATAAACTGGAGATACGAAAATATGCAGAAGAGCACCTAAGATGGGAAGAAAGAATAAAAAAAGTAATTACTTTTATAAAAAAGAACAATGCGTAAAAATTTTATCATTCAACATAACCTTTCGAATAATACGCTCACTCGTTTTCGTTACGTAGTGAATTTCATCAACACACATCCTTTAAAACCTGCTGATATTTTACTCGCCATTGACAATAGTACGACTGATAAAGATTTGTTTTATGGAAATGATAAGGGAGATTTTTTCACCGTTCCCGTAGATGCTTGTTTTTTAGAAGAGACCAAAGTTGTTGATTGTTTTCATTTTGGACAGTTTTCTTATTTAAAGGAAATTTCCTTTTTCGCTATTGGCGATCTGCAAATAGAAAATGATTTTCTTCTTCAAAACAATCAATTTGGATTTGACATTTTTAATACTATATTTTTTCATATTAGCCGTTATGAAGAATACTATGCGCCGGATTCAAAAAATGGACAAGCGGGCTGGCTGAAAGAAGATCAGCACTTTTTAGTTAAAAACAAACTACAGGAATGCCCGGTAGTTGATCGACTACTTACCGCTTTTTTTGAAATCATTACTAATAAAAAAATAGTACAAAAATCTACTTACGCAATTTCGCACGATGTGGATATTTTGACGCGCTTCACACCTGGCTATAAATTTTTCAGATCACTTGTCGGTAGTGTTATACAACGACGAGGGTGGTCTCCACTTTGGGATAGTATTGATTATTATAAAAAAATGATTTCTCAAGATTTTGAAGATCCTTACGATTATTTTTCCACCTTGCTTCGCGTAGAAAACCTATGGGCGTCTAAGCATATTTTTATGATGACCGGAGGAAATACGAAGTATGATAATAAGTATCAAATAAGTGATCCAATGGCTAAAAATATTATCCGGATGGCCACTGATCGTGGATACACGGTGGGATTACACCCCAGTTATAACGCAGGTTTTGAAAAAGTACATTTTAAGAGGGAGCAAAAAAAACTGGCCAGTGTTAGTGGTCAGGAAATTTTTAGTACCCGCCAACACTGGCTGCGTTGGTCGTGGAAAATTACACCCTATTTATTTAAAGAAAATGGGATTACAACCGATTCGACAATGGGCTACAGTCGCTATCTTGGATTCAGATGTGGTACTGGGTTTCCTTATCAGATGTACGACTTTAGAAATAAAACGGCATTTAGCTGGACAGAATATCCAATGGCTTTTATGGAGAGTTCGGCGATACATCGCGCGCAACAAACAGAAGAAAACTTAACGGAATCGATGCGAAATTTTTTATTAAAAAACAAAGAAAATACGTATCTGATGCTCAATTTTCACAACAGTAATTTTGACCCATTACTGGATACTGGACGACAACTTCGGAAGTTTTACGAAAAAGAATTAATTGCTTTGTGTGGCGGGTAAAGGAAAGATTTTTTGAGTACTTAATTCAGAGACAAGATTCAATAACCTGATATATCTCATCCGCTATCTTATATTCCCCAAACTCCAGTTCTGCCATTGCTCTTCCTCTGGCCCCCATTGCTCTTTGCTGTTGAATATCCAGCTCCATAAATTTCTGCATTCCTTCGTAGAGTCCTTGTACGTCTTTAGCAGGCACTAAATAACCGGTAACATTATCCTCGACTGTTTCTCGACATCCGGGAACATTGGTCGTAATAATTGGTTTTCCCATTGCTACTCCTTCCAGAACGATACGTGGCATCCCTTCGCGATAAGAAGGTAGAATGACGCAGTTTGATTTTTTAATTAACTTGCGTATATCTTTAACAAAACCATGGTAAACAATATCTTTGTTATTGACCCAATCTACTAACATATCACTTTCAATTGTTGAAGGATTATTATCATCCAGTTCTCCAATTACCCATAGTTCTACGCTAGGATACGTTTTTTTCAATAGTTTACCTGCTTCAACAAATTCGACAATACCCTTATCTTTGAGTAATCGACCGACAAAGGTAAGAATCGTTTTGTGTTCGTAAATACCATTTGAAGACGGTCGAAAAAAGGAGAGATCTACGCCACAACCTTTGACCGCTACTCCTTTATTTTTATCCACAATCTTAAGACGTCGGAAGAAGGTCAGGTCATCCTGATTTTCAAAAATAATTTCTTTTGAAAAGGGTTGTGTCATACGGTATAGCCATCGGGTGATAGAGTTAATATATCCTTTATTGATAAAACTATATCCCAGACCAGTTACCACCGAAATACAAGGAATTCCGTTGATTTTGGCAGCCAATGTACCGTAAATATTGGGTTTGTGGGTATAATGCAAGATGAGAGAAAAGCCTCCTCTTTTATATTTGCGACGTAATTCCTCAATCAGTAATAAGTCTTTAAAAGGATTCTTACTATCCCGCGAAAGAAATCGCAACCCAACATGTCTAACTTCCGGAAATTTTTCTTTATACTTAATATACTCGTCAACCGGAGCAATAACCGTCACCTCATATCCTTCCTCTAATAGCTTACCAATAACATTCATTCTGAAGTTATAAATATTCCAGGTTGTATTAGCAACAATCGCTATTTTTTTTCTAGTCTTGCTCAAGTTTGTTTATTTGTATAGTCTGTAGAAACAGGGGCTATACAAATTTAGATAAATTATTAGTCATTTGTGGGATCACAAAAATAAATCCCCTTTTACTTTTTTAATTTGCCTGGTTAGTACCTTGATTTCCTGTTCTTTTGATTTGGGATAAATCATCAATACATCGTCTTCGTCCACAATGATATAATTATCCAGGTCCCGCAGCACGACCAGCTTGTCTTTAGGCATTCGTACCAAACAGTTTGTTACGTCGTCCAAAAATACATTATCAGCCTGAAGAAGGTTGCCCTCCTCGTCTTTGTCTCCTTCGGCGTGCAGGGAGGCCCAGGTACCGAGATCTGACCAGCCAAAATCTACGGGGATGGTATAGATATTATCGGCATTTTCCATGATGGCGTAATCGACGGAGATGCTCGGCGTGGTTGGGTAGGCCTGGTTGATAAAATTTTGTTCTTCTTCGGTATTGTAGCTTGTATTTCCAGATTCGAGAATACGGTATATTTCGTTGGAATATTTTTCGAAGGCCGCCAGAATGCTTTTAGCGCGCCAGATAAAGATGCCCGCATTCCAGAGATAATCACCACTTTTTACAAATTCTTTGGCTTTGGATAATTCTGGCTTTTCAGTAAATTGAATAACTTTATGAACACCGCCAATATTATCATTTGGATGCGGTGTCTCCACAAATTCTTGTACATAATTAATATAACCGTATCCGGTATCAGGACGTGAAGGACGAATCCCGAGGGTCAGCAATGCGTCTTCTTTGCCTGTGTAATTTAAGGCTTTCTCTAATGCTTCTACAAATATGCCTTCTTTTAAAACAATATGATCGGAGGGGGCCACAATAAAATTGGCGTCCGGATTCAGACTGTGTAGCTTGAAAGCTGTGTATGCAACACATGGACCTGTATTGTTGCGGGATGGTTCGCAAAGTATTTGATTGTCCGATAACTCGGGAAGATGCTCTAATACCAGGTCTTTGTACATTTCATTGGTCACAATAAATATGTTTTCGACGGGACAGAGGTTTAAAAAGCGCTCAAAGGTTAATCGAATGAGTGATTTGCCTACTCCAAGGATATCCAGAAATTGCTTGGGTCGGGCGGTACGACTGGCGGGCCAGAATCGAGATCCAATGCCGCCGGCCATGATGGCTACGTAGGTGTTTTTTTTGTTCATTTTTTTTATATTCAGTCTATTCTTTTTTTTAATCTGAAATTGATTTCAAATTAAAGAAAAATCTATCTAAAATAAGGTAACATATGTTTTATATAGCTGTAAGTATTGAATAATTCTTAAGATCTAAACATATGATAAAGCTCTAAATTTATTTTTAGTAGTTATTTTTAAACATGTATTAATAACATTATTTTGTAATTTCTAAAAAATAAACATCGTTAGGATTTAGTACAATATTTGCATTTTCCTTTTGTCCCGTTAAAATATTTTTACAAGTAATTGTATTAGCGTTTTTTAATTTTAGGGTTAACGTTGCTATAGAATTTCCAACATTTACAACAGATAAAACATTTATTCCTTTTTTATTTTGTACAACTCTCCAAATACAACCTTTTGTTCCATTTTTATTTTTTTCTGAAACTAAAACATTTGGCAACAATTCTTTGTTTTGTAAAAAACGAGTTGTCTCTATTTCAAACTCTTCAAGTGTACTTATTTTTATAATTTGCCCTCCAGCCTCTGAGTTTAATTTAGTTTGAAAAGGAATTCCATATTCGTTTTTAAGAACACTAAAATTATCTAAAAATACAACACCTCCTTTATTGATATAACTTTGTATGGCATCAAATTCTTGTTGAGTTACAAATTTTGTTTTTGCTATTAAAATAGCATCCCAATTTTTGGCATCTTGATTCTTGATTATATTTTCTGTTGCAAAGCCAATAGGAGTTCCGTTAAAATTTAAAGACTCATACAAATCATACAAATCATCCATGTGATTTTTTTTATGAATTGCAGAAGTTTTTGAGTAAAATATTCTAAGAGGTTTACGTAGTCTTTGCATTGACATAATTTCTTCTGCATTAGAATTTAAATCAATCATAGTCATTGCTACTTCATTGGTAACTGCTGCTTGTTGATTGTTAGTTCCAATATAATTTTTTCCTACTCTTCTCTTATCTACAGAACCATCTATATTTCTTGGCCAATACCATATTCTACTTGCTGTCATCCCGTAAGTATGCGCTAACCAAAAGCTAGCTCTGGCATAATTTGGATTGAGATATAAATCGCTAGAATTTTGACTTGATAAAAAATGAGCCTGTGTATTAAAGTTGATTTTATTTGGACTTACCGATTTTAGGAAATCATAAAACATACACATTTCTCTCCAATTAAATATATATTTGGTTTCCCAAGTGGCTAGTTTACCCTTATTATAAATATAATCTGCTCCTGTTTCGTTTCCTATAATACCACTTAATTTTGTAATTTCTTCTACATCTATACCATGAGTCCTCATATTTTGATTCCAAAGCTTAGACTCAATTTTTAAATGTATTTTAGCGTACGGGTCCTCTTTTTGAATTCTATACTTTAAATATGTATACCAATCTGTAACTCTATGCATATTAAACAATGTCCAATCGTACCACATTGCACCACCTTGTAAATTGATATCTATTGGAATTTCAATAAAGACATCACTAAAATCTACAAAACTTGTACCCCAAATTGTATTTAATTTTTCAATAGTGGTATGTTTTTCTTTTAGCCATTTTGTAAATTTCTGCAAGGTGTATTTAGAAACACCTCCAGAGTTCCAAGGCAATTTATCTCCAATTTTATAGGTATTAAAGTTAGGTTTGTCAGATAACATATAACCCAACTCAGATCTTTTTTTCCCTACCGCATAAGGAACCATTTCTGTTATTAATTTTTTTTGAATTTTTTTGGATCCAGGATGGTCTATATCATATCTATTGAATGCATTCTGAGTAGTTTCAAATTCTTTACCATAGGCATCTACAGCCCAATTAGGGAGTCTAGAATTATCAAATAAAATTAAACCTATATTTGTTTCTTTTTTAGATTCCAGGTTATCAATTACAGCTTGATTTACCATTCCATCCTCTTTTGTTAAATAAGATGGAGAAATAAAAAAATGATCGAAATTACCATAAAAACTATTTAATACAGAGTCATTAGGCTTTAAAATATAATCCGACAAAAAAACGGGTCTATTATTATACGTAATTTGATCCCCTTCTAACCTTGCTTTAGACCAGTCTATCTTTACGCTTGGCTTTCTTATAATTTTACCCTCTAATACAGAAGTAATTTCTTTAATAGACTTATCTAATATTTTATTTACATCCCTCCTCTCGAATTGAGGTAATGTCTTCGCTACTTTGTCTGCTTTGTTTTTGTAAATAGATACTTTTTTTAACAACTCTTCGTTAATAGCTTTATGATTCTCATCCCAATTGGCAAACATCAAAAAAACTTTTGCGGTGGTTAGTGTTGTTTTTTCTTTTAAAACATCAATTTGTTGGCTTTCTGCTTTTTCAATTAATTTTTCTAATATTCCTATTTTGTTCATTGCATCTTTTTCAAATTCTTGTGCCTGAATTTGAAATGAAACGTTAATAAATAGTAGTAAACTGAGTACGATGTTTTTCATATAATTAATGATATTAAAACAAGTTTAAAATTGTAGTTTTATTTATTCTATATTTTTTTAATAACCTAAAATTTAATTTTATGCTACTAAAACAAAATCGAAATTACAAAATTATTTTAATTAAAATATAAACCTAATAATTTTAATCTGAATAACAACTCATATTTGGCCTGTATCAATTGTGTTTGACTATTTTGATATCTGATTTTGTTTTGAGTGTAATCTAATAAATTGGTTTGTCCTACTTTAAAACGAGTTTGTTGATATTCAAAAGCTAATTTCTGAGCTTCGGTGGTTTTAACACTTGCCTGATAGGTTTTATTACTTGCTTTAGCGTTAAAATAAACCTGATATATATCCTGAATTAAACGTTGTTCTACTTGTACAAGTCTATTTTTACTTTTCTTTACGTTTATTTTACTTTTTGCAACTATATTTTTATTTGTGTATCTATTAAAAATTGGAATGGTTAAATTTAAGCCTACAGAAAGTCCCGTATTAATTCTTAGTTGTTCAAGATAATCTCTATCTAATATATCTTTATTTTGCTCCCTTGTATTTAAATTAATAGTTCCTGATAAGTTTGGCAAAAAATTTCCTTTTGAAATTTCTACATTTTTTTTAGCAAGCTCTATGTTTGTTTTATATAATTTTATCTCATTTCTTTTTTCTAAAACTTGTTCTACAATCGTATTTATAGGCAGCTCTAGCATTTGTATTTGTGCTAAGGAGACATCTTGTTCCTCTACAACTATTTTCTTAGATAAATCAATATTTAACAAACGTTTTAGTCCTAATTTAGCAATGTTTAAACTATTTTCTGCCTCAGCTATATTTTGCAAGTCATTGGCTTCTACTGCTTCTAATTGTAATACCTCCCCTCTTGGTAAATTTCCTTATCTTACCATTTCTTTAGATTGTTTTATTTGTTCTAATGTTGGTGTATTCATATATTTAGTTTTGATTTCTATTTGTAATAAGTGCCTCCCCTGATATTATATGGTTCGGTATCTC
>ENA-ORXR01005473-ORXR01005473.1-marine-metagenome-genome-assembly--contig:-NODE-5473-length-10074-cov-7.941082_pt1 | contig 10074 bp, 5 predicted proteins | sample MGYA00237866_ERZ511479 | MGnify/ENA metagenome assembly ERZ511479
ACTTATATCTGGCCCACCAGTAGCTCGGTTCGCAGATCTGGTTCGCGACGTTGGTGGGATGACCGGTTTTCCCATACATCTGCCCATAACTGGCAAATATGCCACGTTTAACGAATAATACGCAGAAGCGGTTCGCAACCGACGTTGTTGGGTGTGCTCTCATGTGCCCTCGAACAGTCCGACGGGCAAGATGCGTACGCCGCGTTTGCCTTCGTTGAAAAAAAAACCGACGTCAGGAAGGTTCTTTTTCGAGGTGTCCCAAACGAGGATCAATTGATCCTCACAGGATCAATTGATCCTCTCAGGGGAATAGACACTAGCCCCCCCGTAACTGCCGGAACTGAGTGAACCTGGCCGTGACTACGCTTGCGCACCGGTCGGTGCCGCCGTCGGCGCGGCGCCCACGTTGCAGTGGCCCCCCGACGTGTCGCCCCAACCCGCCCCCGTCGATCACGGGCGCGGTGCCCTGCCACGTGGAACGTCTGCGGCCACTGAAGCGCCGCTCGGGCCTGCGCCGGCGGCCCTGCCACATCGCGGCCCCCCGCGCGGGGCGTCTGCCCGCCTCGGTCGGGGACGGACGACACGACCCCCCGCCGCACGTGCACCCGAGATCCCATCTCGAAGCGGCGCGCCGGCGGCCGCGCCGGCGCGGCCGTCGCCGCGGCCAATGTTTCGCTGTTGGGCGAGGCGTCCGTGAAACGGCGGCGGGGGGCAACGGTCGGCGCGCGGCGCGCGCGGCCGCGCGGGGGGGACGGGCCCCGGGCGCCGGTGGTCGGCGTGGGAGGCGCGGAGCGGGGGGGAGGGGGGCGCGCGCGCGGCGGCCCCACGCGCGGCGGTGCGCCCGCCGCCGCCGAGGCGCAGCCCCAGCGGGGCCGCGGCGCGGGGCCGGCGGGCAACGCACTCCTCTCAGGCCGCGTCGGAGCCTAGGCAGGAGGAGTGTCGGGCACTGGGAGAGACACGCGCTCACCGGCACCCTGGGGTCTGGGATCGCGGCATCTGCATGGACCAAAAACAGAAACGCACAGCAGCGTCAGTTGCGGGGAACAAGGTGTCGGGTGGAAAGAAACGCTCAGTACTGATGGCTCTGCTTTTTTGAAAAGAAAAAAAAGGAAAGAGAAGAGAAGGAAGAAAACGTACAGCAATGGGGGGGAGGTGTGACCACGGGCCTGCCCAAAACCCCCACCGCACACGCCGGAGCAACCGTCACACAAAAAAAGAGGAAGAATACGAAAAACAACGCGAAGGAACCACTCGAAAGAGACAAAGGAGGAAAAGAGCACACTAGCAGTACAGAGCGGTACCGATATACACACGCCGGCTGCCTGTCACACACGCGCGCACGCCCATGAGACCCAGAGACGCCACCGTGCTGCCAGCTACTCATGACTGCGCCCAAAAAAAAGAGGAGAGACGAGAATAAATGCAGAGTGCACCACACAACCACCTACCCACCCCGTACGCGGCAGACCCATCGTTCCGCCGCCCCCAACCAGAGGCGGCTCAGACGCTCGCGGCTGGTTCCGCGCCCGAGCCGGCCGCCTTCCGCCGACTCCCTGCCGCCACCGTCCGCCGCACCCGCGGTTTCCGCGGCGCCGTCGTCTTGCGCGACGCCTTGGCGCGCGTCCGCGCCGCTTCGGCGGCGGGCGGCGACAGCGGCGGCCGGTGCGACGCCACGGCGGGGCGCGCCGCAGATGCCCGCGGCCGTCCCACCGCCCCAGATGCCGCCGTTGGTGACACCACTGGCAGGGGCAGGCGGGACGCGGTGGACGCGGCGGCGCTCGCAATGCTCCCCATGCTGCGGGAGAACAGCTCCGAGGACGGCAGCGCCACGCGCCGACCGTGCTGCATCTCACAATCAATCACTCGCGCCGTCATGGACGAAGACAGGTGGCTCTCGTCCATGTTGATGCCCTCCTTTCGGGGCGCACCAGATGGCGACACACCATCTTCGCAGTGGCAGCGCGCCTCTTCCGCCGACGACGAGGACGCCATCTCCGCCGCCGCCCGCGCTTCTGCCAACAGCTGCCGCGCGGTCGCCGCGTCGAGGGACATGTCCGGATCCAGCTCGCTCCGCAGTCGCCCAATGACGTCGGCCAGCAGCTCGCGGGCAGCGTGCAGATGACGACGGGATGGGGACCCGCCCGGCGTACGCAGCGGGGCGAGGTAGTTTTGTACCGACCGCAGCGACATGACCGCTCCGTCCAGTGTCTCCGCGCGGCGTCCCCGCCGCCCAATCGCCATGGTCGCGTGCGACAGTTCCCGCAGGCGAGAGAGAGTGTCCGACAGCCGGTGTACGTTCTCGGGCGCCATGAAGCGTCGGTGCGTCAACACCGCGTCCAAGTTGGACAGCACCACCGACAGGTCCGAGGCCAACACCGTAATGCGCCCGAGGGCGGCCGTGGTGGCATCGCGGGATACGCAAAATGGGTAGGCCGCAAACAGGTAGGTCCAGGTCGCCCCCGACGCATCAAGGGGGGACAGTGCCGACGCGGATGGAGACAACCGGTGCTCGTCTTGCAGACGGATGAGATGATAGTCGGATGACACCAGGGTCAAGTGGCAACGGGAAGAGGCGTCATCCCCATGGCGGCGCGACAGCTCTGCCAGCACTCCCGACAGATTGTCCCGGGTGCAGGTGGCCGCCGCAGACGACGACTCGTCGAGAATCACGTCGAAGGCGTTCATGTCCACGCCCAGCTCTTCGCAAAGCCCCCGAAAGTACAGGTACCCGGCGGCAGCCTCTGACAAGGGTATCACACCCCCTGTGCCCTTGTCCGGGATGGATACTATGGACGGCGACGGTAGGGGCATGCCCGGCTCCGGTCGAGCCGCACCCGTGAAGCACAGCACATCGGGGGAGAGGGACCCACACGCCAGGGCCTTGGCCAACGTGGCCAGCCGCTTGGCATACTCCACCGACACGCGCCCCCCGCGCAGGCGCTTGCCAAACACAACGGCAACGTGTGTGGCGGCGCCTAAGTGTCCAAGCGGCGCGTCCTTGACCGCCGCCGGCGCCGAGCGCAGGTGCTCCACGTGGAGCAGCCCGCTGAGAGCGGCAGTCAGGTCTGACAAGCTGGCGAGCGTCCGCGTCGGCGTGGCCGCCGGTGTTGCCACTGCCCCGACAGGCGGGCCCGATCTCGACGAAGGTGACGGCGAGCGGCCACTCCCCCGACCGGCCGCCGATGCAGTGGCTGCGACTACCCCACTGCCACGAGCGGCAGCGGCAATAGCAGCATCCCGCATCTGCGGTACCCGTGGGGAGGCGGCAACGGCGGCAGGGAAGGGGGAGCGGCGGGAGCGCAGGTCCTCTCCCACCGACACCGCACGCCGGCGGCGGCGGCGGTGGACGTCCGTCGCCCGGACCGTCCTCGGGGGCAGCGCAGCCGCCGAGGCGGCGGGGCGAACCATTGCACTACCGTTCGGGTGCAGGAGAACCGGCGCAAAGGCCGCCCGCACCGATGCCACCGGCACAGGGGATCGCGGAGCGGGTCTCCCATCATCGCAGGCCCCACACTCCATGGTGAGAGGGCGGGAGCAGCTGCCACCCGTACGTCAGACAACAAGAAAACAAAGGATGCGCACGATCGGTACCGGCCGCGCAGCACGTTGGGGCTCGGTCGGAAGTAGCGGCAGTGGACACAGCGGTCGTAGTGAAGTTGGTGGCTGCGGAGGCAGCGGCGGGGTTCTACCACGATAAGTGCGTAGCCAGTGTAAGGGGCGAGGGAGACACTAGGAGCGGCGATGGTCCGGAGAGAGGTGAGTGCGGCGATGCCGCGGGACGCTCGGCGTACGCTCGTCTACGTCGGTGGCGCTTCAGAGCGTGTGGCGTGTGAGCAGGCGGTGGGCTCGTCCCGCCACAACAGGCACGAATAAAAAACCACTGACCACGCGGACCCAGTAGTCAAGCTCCGCGGCACGCACACCAGCACAGCCGCACGCCACCCGCCGCCTGCCGCCGACCAGCCGGCACGCCCCACCTGCACGAACGCAGCCGCGACGGGGGGGCGCGGCGGGCAAGTAGCCGCGGTGCGCTTCGGCGCAGGGCGGCGGCGCAAGCGGTGGATGCGGCTGGCGAGAGGCGATCGTCGGCGGCACGCCGAATGGCGGCCGCCACGCCCTGCACCGTCGCGCAGGGGAGGGGGGGAGACGGGCGGCGCGAGCACCAGCTGCGGCAGTGGATGTGGGGGCGGGGCGGGCCCGGGGGCGGTTGTGCGGTTTGCGGCGGCAGCGCGGGGTCCCCCCCCGCCTCCCGGCACCCGGAGCGTGGGGGCGCGCCCATGCGCCGAGGCAAGCCCCTCACCGTCGGGTAGCCGCGTCAGACCGCCGCAGCGGGGCCCCCCGCCGCGCCGTATCGGGGCCAGGAAACCACCAGGGGCACGGGAGGCGCTTGCCCGCCGCGTGATGGGACGATGGATGCGGACCGTGCGGGCCACAAGAGCTCACGGCACGGCGGATGGGAAAAAAGTGCGAACCACCCGCGGCGGCGGCTGGGCCCCGCGCTGGCGAGGAACCTGGTGGGGTCGCAAGCCTGCCGACCGCCCAGGCCCGCCCGGCACGCGGTTGCCGCCTCCCCACCACAGCGAAGGCCGCGGGGGGGGGGACCGCGGAAGCGAGACAACGTGCGGCCGGCGCCAACGGGGAATGAAAGGTGAGCGCCGTCAGATGGCCGTGTGAGAGGGGGAGGGCACCGCCAGCAGTGTCCGCATGCCGCAGATGGCGTCGCTGGCCAAGAGTGCATCGCCAGCTGCAGGTTGGGGAGACACAGCTCAGGGCCCCCGGTGGTTGAACAAGGAGGCGGCCGCGCGGGTGGCGTTAGACAGAGCTGGGCCAAACTGCCACACCTCTTCCTGTATCTCCCGATCCGCTCGGAATGAGAAGAATCTGCCACACGTGGCGGCTGGCGGTACGCGGTGAGGATGCTGTAGCCGGACGCTGCGAGCCAGCACGAGGAGTGCCATTTCAACCCAATCCCGTTTGGAGCACATTTTGGGGTTTCAGACGGCGGCGGGAACCGGCAGTGGAGCCCTCGCCCTTTGGCGGGAGTCCAAGCACGCATCAAATCAGCCGAGCAGCCTCCACAGCCGTGCAGCGGACCCTTCTCCAGTGCAGTTCAAGCCGCCTCGCCGTGGCTCAATCTCGCACCCTCTCACACGTCCGCGACTAGAGTGGCGTTCTCGACGCAAGTGTGTGGCACAGCGCCTTTGCATGCACGTGATTGGCGTTCCGATCAAAAAGAGAACCGGTCGATGGAGCCGTCAGGTGGTGCTCTGGGCTCAAGCATGTGCGGCTGGAGGTGCAGGGAGGCGGTTTGATCTCCGCCTCCCGTGCACCTCGACTTTCGCCGTCACATCCAATCAGATGCTGCGACCAAGCCAATACCAACCGCCGCTGCCGAACCTGCTTGACTGTGCGGCTGCGAGATGCAGGGAGGCGGTCCAAGGACACCAGCACTGGAACGCGCGTGGTGGCGGGGAGGCTACAGCATCAAGCCCTATTGTCGTTTCGCGAAAAAGTGGAGAGCCCAGGTCTAACACAGAGGCGTTTTTCTGCGTTTGAATGGCCCAGACAGCGATTGGCTTGACTGGGTGGGGTCTCTCCAGCTTTTATCGGAACGACCAGAAGAAAAGCCCTCGCACAACCACACGAGTGCGTGTACACGTGTTGGTCGAGGCATCAGTCTACAACATCTTGGATACCTCATAATTGTACAAACCAATCTCGCGCAACTTGATTGAAATAGAATTGCTACTGCTTCTGCACCCATGCTGACACCGACAGGGTCGCCCCACACGGGCCCGTGAGCCGGGCACACCTCGCAACCACGATCGCTCTACAGCCATTGCTATTGCCGTCGCTCTACAGCCATCGCTATAGTCATCGCTCTACAGCCATTGCTACGTGTAGCCATCACTCTACAGCCATTGCCATAGCAATCGCTCTTCTGCCATCGCTATCGCCAGCGCTCTACAGTCATCACCATAACCATCGCTCTACAGCCATTGTGGCGTGCTTCTTCATCAGCAACCTCTGCTGACACATTTCGCTCACCAGCTGCGACGCTGGCCACCGGCAAGCTGCAGCTATGTGAGGCGCCGCACGCACGCGGCCGCATCTGTCCAGCAGGGCGTCCCCTCGGCGTGTCGGCACCGTTCGACGGGCACCCTCGTCCACCCAGACACGACACTCCGCGCCGACGATCCCGACCGACGATCCCATCCCGGCGCGGGTGCGGAAGGGCGTGCCCGGCCCCGCGCCGCCCGCGTCGAGGCGCCACGTGACAGCGGCGCACGCGTCCACGATTCATCGCGCGGACGCGTCGGCGCTGCCGCGCCCGCTGGCCACCTGTCTGCCCCGGCGCCGCCGCACGTGCGGCGGTCGGGGCGCGGCGCGGCAGCGCGCGGTCCGTGGGTGGTGCCGTGCGGGTCGCATGCGCGTTGGCGCCCCCAGACGGAGCGTGCACGCGGTGCCAATGCGTGCACCACCGCCGCCTTGTCGTGGTGTCTGCACCCTCCCGGCCCCCTCCCCGCGCGTGACGCGCGACCCAACGGGGGCAATGCGGACGCTGAAAGAAAAGAGAAAACAAGAGCGGCCTTGTTTTTGTGTGTATTGTAAGAGTTACACGTGAGTGCAGTCACCCCCCGACCGCCCCACCCCCCACCGTCATACCACACACCACCCGGCCCGCCCTACTGCCCCCCACCGCAGCCACGCGCCCGGCGGCCGAGGCAGCCCGCCGTCCCCCCCCATCCCCCCCCTCCCACGGCGCCGAGCGAGCCCCCCCCCACGCTCGACCCCGCGACACCGCTGCACCGCCCGAGGCTCCCGCTGCTGCAGCCGACGCCCCATGGGCGACTCGCCATGGTCGGTACGCCGGCCGCCGCGGCCGCCGCGTCAGCCCATCCCGCCCCCGCTGCGCGGGCGGCGTTTGCTCCCTTCCCCCCCTCCCCCCCAGCGCCAAAGTGCCAGTAGCGCCACGCGTCCGCGTCGGCCGCCCACCTCGCCCCCCCCGCGCGCGCGCACGCCGCGCTGCCGCCGACGGGCCCGCGCTGAAAGTAGAGCCAATCGTCCGAGTCGGCGGCCCCGCCCACGGCCGCCGGCCGGCCGGCGGTGGCGGCCGCCGCGCCGCCCCCGCCGGGCGACAGCAGCCAATCGTCCGAATCGGCGGGCGCGCCTCCCGGCCGGCCGAACCAAACGCGGACACCACGCCCGCCGCCGCCCCGACCGTCCGTGCCGCCCGACCGCCGCCGCGCCGCCGCCGTCGACGGGACGGCAAAGGACGGCGGGAGCGCAGCGAGTGCCCGCAACGCCACCGTTGGCAGGGACGGGGTGTCCCTCCAAGTGGGCGCGTGCGGGGGGGCACCCGCCTCGGGCGGCGGCGGCCGCAGGCAGTCGGTGCCCAACAAGGTGGCGGCGGTGGCCGGGGGGACGCCGCCGCCGCTGGCGCAGAGGCTGGGGGGAGGTTTGACCCCATCCACACGCCGCGGACTGCCGCTGCCGCCGCCGGAGGGCGCGACCGCCGCGACGCGCGGCAGTGGCGGCGGGCGGCGGCCGCTACCGCCGTCGCTGGCAGTGGCACGACCCCCCCCGCCACCGGCAGCGCGTCCAGACAAGAGGCGCGTGACGGCGCCGCCGAGGCGGAAGGAGCGCTCCCGCGGTGCGCTGCGGCGGCCGCCGAGGCGGCCGAGCAGCCGCGACGGCGTTGCTCGGAGCGTCGACGCGTCCGCGTCGGCCGTGTCTGTGGCGGAGCTGCTGTCGGTGAAAGCGTTGCCGCCGCCGTCGCCGCCGTCTCCGCTGCTGCCGTCAGACGAGCTGCTCGTCGCCGTGACGGTGCTCGTAGACTCGGCGTCGGCGGCCGTCACTGCCGGAATTGGGCGCAGAGGGGGTGACGACGGGGTAGCGGCGTGGCAGCAACAGGCGCAGCGGGACGACGTGCTGCCGCCCGCCGCCGCCTCGGGCGCGGCAGACGCCACGTGCACGGTCGGCGACGACGGGAGCGGTTCCACGTCGGGCACCCCAGAGGCGGGCCGGTGCCCCCCGACCGCCGCCGCCACACCATGCTCGGACGAGCGCGCGTGCAGCGTCGCCACCGCCGCGTCGGCCGCGTTGACCGCCGACGGCGGGCGCCACTCGGACACTGCCCGCCGCGCATGGTCGCTACCACCGCCACCGCCGCCGCCCGCATCGTCGGGTGCATCATCAGACCACCGACGGGCACCGCCGAGGCCGGCACCACCGCCGGCGCCGCCCCGCACAGGCCGCCGCGGCGGCAAGTGCGCAACAGCGCCCGCCATCAACTCGTCGTACGAGACGACGAGCGGCACGCGCGGGCGGGAGCGGCTGCGGGAGCACCCACGGGAGGACGCCCTCACCGCGCCCGCGTTGGTCGCCTTGCCTCTGGCCGCCCGCGGTGGCGTCGGCGGCGGCCGATGCCGCCGCGCCCCCGCCGACAGACGCGTGGCGGCAGCCGCACCCGCCGCCGACGCGGCCGCCACCCGTGCCGGCGGCGTGGACGTGGGCCGCCGCGCGCCCGACCGGCCGCCGGCGGCCGCCGCCGCCGCCGCTGGCTTGCGGGCGACAAACGCGCGGCCGCGGGGAACGCTGCGCAGCGACGGGGACGGCTCGTCGGGGCACCAGCCGCGGCCGCCGCGCGCGTCGCCGCCGTCGCCGCCGCCATCGTCGTCGGCGGCCAGGCGGGCGTGGCGGCTGCGCCACGTGGCCAGCGCACGGCGGGTCAGCTCTGCGTCTTGCTCGCCGCCCGCGTCGCGACGGCCGCCGCCGCCATCGACGCGGGAGACGAGGCGGGGCCGGGAAGATGGCGGTCCGCTGCCGTCCCCACCGCTGGGGGGTGCCCAGCTGGTCGACGCCGCCGACATGGGTGACGACGGGCAGACGGCGTGGGCAGAGACGCCTTGGGCGCTGGTGGTAGGTGGGCGGCTGCCGCCGGGACGACACGCCCACCGCGCCGACGGATGTTGGGCGGGCACCGGCGGCGACATGTCACGGCCGTTGCCACTGCTGCTGCTGTTGCGGCTGCTGCTGCTGCTTCTGTTGCTGTTGTTGCTATCATTTCCACCGTGGCTCTTGTAGGTGGCACGCCCCCCCCCATTCGCTGCCGCCGCCTCGTCAGCCTCCCCCGCCGACACAATGGCCGCCGGGAAGCTCCAGTCGCCCCCCCCGCCCCCCCGCCCCAGGCGGTCCGTGAGGGCGGCCGACGAGGAGGTTGTCGAGCCGTCGGTCACGTCGCTGCCGAGCGTTGACGTGAGGGAAGTGTCGGCGAGGCGGGTGACGCCGGGGCGCCCGAGGCGGACGTCATCACGGCCGGCGCCGGCGTCACTTCCGCTGCTCAGCGTGCCGCCGCCGTCGCCGCCGCTGATGCCGCTTACCAAACTGTCCCCGCTGTCAAACGGGGACGTCAAGGAGGAGGGGGGAGGCGAGTCCTCCGCAACGGGCGCACCAGCGCCAGTGCCGACCCGCGTCGCCCCGTCCATGACCGGGGAGGCGGGGGAGGGGGTACGGATGGACGCCGCTGTGGGCACGCCGCACGCGGCGGCAGTGGTGGGCCGCGAGAGCCCGAGCGGCCAGAGTGTGAGGAGAAGAAGGAGGGGGACGAGCAGCCGCCACAGCCGACCGCGGAGGCCCCGTCGAGCCGGCGGCGGCGGCGGCGGGATCTGGCGGCGTCGACCTCGCGGCGGCGGCGCCCTCGCGGCGGCGGCGACCAAAAAAAAAGAGCGGGGGTGCCGTCGCCGCAGGCGCCGCAGGCGGAGCTCCGTTGCGGCCGCCCAACAAAAAAACTCACGCGGGCCGGCGGCGGCACTGTCGACCGTCGCCTGACGGCCGGGCGGGGCGGCGGCGGCCGACCCCGACGGCACCGCCGCTGCGGGCGGCGGCTCGGAATTGGCTGCGGGCGCTCGCACCCCCCCCCACCGGGCACCGTGACGGCGGCCGCCGCGGGGGTGGGCTGCCGCGTCGCCCCCGCCGGCAAACCGCCGCGGCGGCGGCGGGAGGGGGTGCCGCGGCGCGGCCGCCACGGGCCGGGGAAACACACGCGGGCAGTTACGGCAGCGGCCAGACGCA
>ENA-ORXR01005474-ORXR01005474.1-marine-metagenome-genome-assembly--contig:-NODE-5474-length-10074-cov-2.898169_pt1 | contig 10074 bp, 9 predicted proteins | sample MGYA00237866_ERZ511479 | MGnify/ENA metagenome assembly ERZ511479
CGCCCCAGCGGGCCTTCAGGCCTTCAGGCCTTCAGGCGATCGGGAAGCCTTCGGGAGCGTTGAGCAGCGCAATCAGCGTCGGTAGTTCGGCGTCGGCACCACCCGCCGCCGCTGCGGTGACCGCACCCTGCTTCTGACCGTTCGGTTCTCCGTCGATCTCGACGAAGAAGCGTTGGCCGTCAGCGGCGTCGAACCGGTCACGGTCGAGGTACAGGCGCGGCTTGATCTGTGCAGGGTCACCGTTCTCCGGGCAGAACGTGAGGCAGTTGCCGCAGTCATTGCACAGTTCGCTCAGAACGAGGTACTGCTGACGACCCTCGAGGTCGGCGATGCCCTGTGTCGGCAGCTTGAAGAACGCATCGTTCGGGCACACGGTCACACAGAAGTTGCACGCAACACATCCCCACATCTCGAGATCGTGTTCGACGGCTCGCGGCAACTTCTCGTTACCGGCCAACTCGTAGCGCCCCTTGTCTGCACCGAGCACGTGGGCGAGGTGCGCAGCGGCACCGTCGCGGTGCCCCGCACCTGTCGAGGCGGCGAGGCGCAGCGACTTCCACGTCACCAGATCCGAAGCGTCGGAGTCTGCCAACGCTGCGGTCAACGCCTTGAGCATCGGGGCGAGCCGGCCGTAGCCACCCGGCTTCAGCAGATCAGAGCAAATCGTTGCTGGCTGTACACCCATCGCCAGCGTGTCGGTCAGGTTTGACTTGGTGACACCGGCCGAGAAACTCACCATGATGTCGCCGTCGTGGCCCGGAATGTCCAATGCCCCGGGCATCGCCGACGACAGTCGCTCGAGCAGGGAAGAGGCAAGCACATGGAGCGGCGCACCCGACAGGTACATCGTCTCGTCGGGCATGAAGCCACGGGTGTTGTCGACCACAAGAGTGTTGGTCAACTTGATGCCGAACCTGCGACCTCGGTCCTTGGCGTACTGGTTCAGCTCACCAATGAGCTCGATGCCGCGTGCGAACTGGAGGTCCTCGTCGAATGCGCTCTCTTTGACCGATACATCGCGATAGCCCAAGTGTTCGTTGACCACATGGGCGACCTTGTCATAGCCCAGCAGGGTGGGGTTCAGCTTGACGATCACATCGAGGTCGTGTTCGTCGACGAGGAACTTGGTGATCGACTCGATCTCGTCGGGTGGGCACCCGTGAAATGTCGACAACGTGAGCGTGTTGGCGATCTCGGGATCGAAGGCACTATCACCAAGCGACGCAAACGCACCGCCAGCTGCTGTTTCGATCTCGGGACGAAGCCGCTCGATCTCCTGGGATGCGTCTCGCATGCCCGTGATGAATGCGCCGACCGATGGCGACGAGATGCCCGCCAAGTCATAGCCGACCGACATGTCAAAGACGTGTGGACCAGGATCAGGGCCGAGGTGCTCGGCCAGTGGACTCCAGTGGCGAAGCAGCCCGATCACCATCGCGGCAGTGACATATTCGGTGAGACTCTGCTCGAGCCGCAGCTCTTGACTCCACTCGATGTTGTACCCGATGGTCTCCATGTCTATGCAGGGTCGAGCGATTTCGAGCTCGTCGAGTACCTGCACCGTCTTCAGCTCAAAGAGCCGCGACCCACCCAGCCAGGACAGGACGATGTTTGCCGCGAGCTGACTGTGGGGCCCGGCCGCAGGACCAATGGGAGACGCGCAGCGTCGACCAAGAAAGTCAAAGCCGAGGTCGAGCTCGGGGTCTGGCTTCCAGATACGAGCGCTCGGCAGGTCAAAGATCTTGTTGCGGGTCGTCCATTCGTGATCGATCCGGCCAAGCAGTACCGCCAATGGAAGCGGCGTAAGCGGTGGCGTCGTCTCAGGCATCTACCGAAGCTAGCCCGAGCATGGTGTGGAGCAGGACGTTGGCGCCAGCTTCGAGATGCTCGGGTGATGAGTATTCGGCCGGGTTGTGACTCAAGCCGTTCTGACTCGGAATGAACACCATCGATGTCGGACACACTCGGGCCAGCATCTGTGCATCGTGGCCAGCACCTGACGGCATCGTCTTGACGGAGTAACCCAGCTCCGATGCAGTACGGGCGACTAGCGACACCATTTGGCGGTCGAACTCAACCGGCTCGAACCGTGCCAGGGTGCGAGTTTCAAAACTGCCTCCTTCGGCGGCAGCAGTTTTATGCAAGAAGTCGTGGAACCGGCGCTCGGCATGTTGAAGTAGTGCTTCGTCGGTGTTGCGCAGATCGACGGTGAAGCTTGCCCATGCGGGCACCACATTGACGAGGTTCGGCGAAAGTGCAATCCGGCCGACCGTGCCAACTTGGGTGCCACCCAGCTCTTCGGTCAGGTCCCGTACAAACGTGGCACATGCTGCGGCTACGTAGCCAGGGTCTACCCGCATGTGCATCGGCGTGGTACCAGCATGGTTCGATTGCCCGGTGACCGTCACATCGGTCCAGCTGATGCCTTGAACTCCGTTGACAGCACCGATGGTCACGCCTTCGACCTCGAGCACAGGGCCCTGTTCGATATGCAGTTCGATGAACGCGTGGGGCACGGGTCCCGGCAATGGTGATGTTCCCGAGTATCCGATGCGCTTGAGTTCGTCGCCCAAAGTCGCTCCGTCGATACCGCTGATGGCGAGCGCCTCTTCGATAGCGATGCCGCCGACATATGCCAGGCTTCCGAGCATGTCTGGCGGGAATCGTGCACCCTCTTCGTTGGTGAAGAAGGCAACAGCCAATGACCGATGCGGAGTGATCTCGGCGGTCTGGAGAGTCTCTATGATCTCGAGTCCGGCAAGGACACCGAGATTTCCGTCGTAACGACCGCCGGTACGCACCGTGTCGATATGGGACCCGCACATGACAGCGGGCCCTTCGATCTCGCCCGGCATGACCCCGACGACATTGCCGATGCTGTCGATGGTGACGTCGAGGCCAAGGTCTCGCATCCACGTGATGACGAGGTCTCGACCCGCCTTGTCTGCGTCGGTAAGCGCAAGTCGCGAAGAACCAGCGGTGCCCTCGATGGCGCCGACTGCGGCGAGGTCCGCGAGCCGAGCCTGCAGCCGGTCAATATCGATTCCCAAGTCCTGCGGCACTTCGGAATCATACAAACCAGCGCCGCGCAGCAGACCGTGACCTAGATGATCGGCGCCGTTGGACGCTAGTTTTTTAGGGTGACTCCTCAGGAACATCTCGATCATTGCGCTGCCGATAGCGCGCACTTCGCAAGTCTCACTGCGGGAGCATTGGCAATGCCCGCACCCGTGCTCGACAACTGGTCGATTCGAGACCTCGTGGCGCACCTCGGCCAGGTCTATGCGTTTGTCACCGCAACCGTGACGAACCTCGAGCCCGAGGCTGGCGCGCTCGGGTCCGAGGCAACCGCTCCCGAGGGCGATGCAATCAACGAGTGGTTCGGCGAGCGACGAAACCTACTGCTTGCTGCGCTGAGCGCCGCCGATGAGGAGGCCGACGTGTTCACTTTTGTCGGCACCAGGACCGTTGCGTGGTGGAAGCGGAGAATGGCCCACGAGACTGCGGTGCATCTGTGGGACGCTGTCCACTCGATCGACGGGCCCGATGCTTCGAACCCCATCGATAGCGACCTGGCTGCCGATGGCGTCGACGAATACCTCGAGGTGAGCCTGCGAACATCGTCGAGCCGGCCAGACCGCCGGTACCCGATCGAAAGCTTGCACCTGCATCGCGCCGACGGTCCCGGCGAGTGGATGCTGGTCGGCGACGGCGCCGGCGGGCTGACCATCACGCACGAGCACGGCAAAGGTGATGCAGCCGTCCGCGGCCCGGCCGCCGAACTCGTGGTGTGGATCTGGGGTCGGCCAACCGCAGGAGTCGAGATCTTCGGCAGCGAGGCGGTTGCCGCCGCTTGGCACGAACTCGCCCCCTAAGAGCAAAGTGGCAGTGGTTCGCTCGCACGAACCACTGCCAAGCAAAGCTCGACACAAGGTGTCGCTCGGTAGCTACGCCAGAGCGGCGCCGACGGTGTTGGTGATCAGCGCAGCAACGGTGTACGGATCAGCGTTGGCCATTGGGCGACGATCTTCGAGGTAGCCCTTCTTGTCAACTGCGCACTGCCACGGGATCCGGATCGATGCACCGCGGTCGCTGGTTCCGTAGCGGAACTCGGACCAGTGAGCGGTCTCGTGTGCACCCGTCAGACGGTCTTCCTTGCCCAGGCCATATCCAGCCAAGTGTTCCTCTGGCTTGCCGGGAGCACCCATTGCTTCGGCAGCTGCAATCATTGGATCCCAGCCTTCGCGCATGGACTTCGTCGAGAAGTTGGTGTGCATACCAGCGCCGTTCCAGTCGCCCTTCATTGGCTTGGCTGCGATCGATGCGATCACGCCGTACTTCTCGCTCAGAACATCAAGCAGATAGCGGGCGATCCACAAGTGATCGCCAACCTCGACGGTCCCAGCAGGGCCAATCTGAAACTCCCACTGACCCGGCATGACCTCGGCGTTGGTGCCGGCAATCTTGAGTCCAGCGGCCATACATGCTGACGTGTGCTCTTCGACGAGATCACGGAACGCGACCCGACCGGTGCCGACGCCGCAGTAGTACGGGCCCTGGGGTCCGGGGAAGGCGTTTTCGGGAAAGCCGGCAGGCCATCCACCCGGGGTCATGAGCGTGTACTCCTGCTCGAGACCGAACCACATTTCTTGCTCGTTGCCGTAGGCCTCGGCCGCAGCAACTGCGGCCACGCGAGTGTTGGTCGCCAGTGGAGACATGTCTTCGGGCACGTATGTGTCGCACATGACCAAGATGTCATCGCCGCCGCGGATCGGGTCAGGGCACGAGAACTGTGGTTTGAGCACCACGTCGGAATTCTCGCCTGGTGCCTGGTTGGTGCTGGAGCCGTCGTAGCCCCAGATACCGGGCTCTTTGCCATCTTCGAGGACCTTGGTCTTTGACCGAAGGCCCGGGTACGGATCCTCGGTGCCGTCGATCCAAATGTATTCAGCGCGGTACATGTATTCTCCCGTTGAGTTCAACGAACGCAGGCATCTGCCCACGCGCATACTGCTTCTTGCACTCTAGGGACGGTTTGTGAACGCTGTGTTACAGAGCAATAGTTGACACAGCGTTCACACTTAGCTAATTGTGCGGGGTCGCTCGCCGGTAGTGTCGGGAGGGTTGTGAGACCTCTGCTCGTATACCCCGCGCCTGCACCGGCCGAACTTGCGCAGGCGCTCGACATGGCTGACCGCGACTATGTTGCAGTCGCGACCGAAACCGCAGCGATCAGCCAGGAACCTGCTGGTGGATGGGCGGGCGCGATCGTTGCTGCAGACATCAATGCCGACGGCGCTTGGGCCATCTGCCGGGCGTTGCGTCGAACCGACGAGCCGCTTCCGCTTGTGCTGTTGATCAACGGGCGCCAACTCGATGATCTGGCCGATCGCGATGATCTGTTCGATGACTTCTGCCTGACACCGTTTCACCCGCGCGAACTCGACCGGCGTATCTCCCATGCCCTGTTCGTGTCGGGTGCCGCCGATTCGCCAGGCCAGCTCATCACCCACGAAGACCTCGTGCTCAACGTCGATACGTACAAAGCGGCCATCAACGGCGAACCACTCGACCTGACACACATGGAGTACGAACTGCTGAAGTTTCTCGCCTCGAGCCCGGGACGCGTCTTCACCCGCGAGGTGCTACTGAGTCGAGTCTGGGGCTACGACTACTTCGGTGGCGCTCGCACGGTCGATGTCCACATTCGCCGGCTGCGGTCCAAGCTCGGCAGCGACTACGCAGCGATGATTCAAACGGTGCGCTCGGTTGGATACAGCTTGGGCACCTCAAACTCTGGCCTGGGCACCGCACGCACCTAGCGCAGGTTCCGTCGATCGCTACTGACCGCCGGGGGTGGCCAGCGTGGCTTCGACGTCGGCGTCGTAGCTCTCTTGGATGACGTCGACCGGCGCGTCGATCGACGCATGGTCGCGCAACATTTCGACGCCTGATGGAAGTGCCTCCGCAGCCAACCAGCTCTCGGGCTCCCACAGACTGGCGCGGCGAAATGCCTTAGCGCAGTGCAGGTAAGCCTCGTGCACGGTGACTACGGCGACCACCTTTGCCGCACGGCCCCCGAGTGTGAACTGCTCACAGAGCACAGGGTCGGTCTCGAGCGAAGCGGTGCCGTTGATCCGCAACGTCTCATTCAGACCTGGAATCATGAATAGCATGGCAACACTCGGGTTGTCGACGACATTCTCGAACGAGTCGAGCCGGTTGTTACCCGAGGAGTCAGCCCAGCCAACCTTGCCGTCGGGCAGCACCTTGGCAAAGCCCGGATCGCCACCTTTGGGCGAGCCGTCGACCATGCCATCGGCGTCGGCGGTCGAGAGAACCATGAACGGCGATTTGGCGAGGAAGTCTGCGCAGTGCTCATCGAGTTCGTGAATCACTTTGTCGACTGCGCCGCCCTTGGCTTCGCGATAGATCGTGCGGAGGTCGTCTTTGCTCGTAAGCGCCATCACCGCACACTATGAGCTAAAACGGGTTGATGGCGAATACCAAGGCAGACACAGTCGACGCCTACTTGGGCGCGCTGGCCGACGACCGACGAGAAGCGATCGTCGAAGTCAAGGAAACGATTTTGCAGAACCTCCCGGAGGGCGTCGTCGAGACGATGGCGTGGGGAATGATCGCCTACGAAATTCCGCTCGAAGTGTTCCCCGACACTTACAACAAGAAGCCGCTGATGTACGCCGGCCTCGCATCGCAGAAGAACTACATGTCGGTGTATCTGCACTCGATCTACATGGACGAATCCGACGCCGACTGGTTTCAGGACAAGTACCTGGCCACGGGCAAGAGGCTCGACATGGGAAAGTCGTGTGTGCGCTTCAAGAAAATCGACCAGCTGCCTGTGGAGCTAATCGGCGAAGCAATTGCCAAGGTGTCGGTCGACCAGTTCCTCGATTACTACCGAGCTGTCCACGGGTAGTTACACCTGATTTACGCCGCCTGAGTGATGCGAGCCGAATCGACCAGCCACGTAAATAGTGGGTCGGTGGCACTGGCTGGCATCATCTCGGGGTGCCACTGCACTGCCAGGAACGGCAGGTCTATGTGCTCGATCGCCTCGGCCACGCCATCATCGGCGACTGCAGTGGCACTGAAACGGTCGGCGACGCGGTCGACCGCCTGATGGTGAAGCGAGTTGACGGACTTGCTGCGCCCGAACAAGCGCTCGCAGATCGAGCCAGCTTCGATGCTGACCGTATGGGACTCAGTCGTGGGCGCAAGGTTGAGTATTGCGTGCGTTGGCACGTGTTGAGACAGCGTGCCTCCGGCGTGCACATTCATGATCTGCATGCCACGGCAGATGCCCAGGGTTGGTAGTGACCGGCTCACTGCGAGATCAAGGAGCGCGAGCTCATAGGCGTCGCGGACCAGGTCACTCGGCTGCGTGGTGGCCTGAGCGGTTTGGCCATAGCGCGCCGGAGCGATGTCGCTGCCGCCGGTCATGAGCAATCCGTCGAGCCGATCAACGATCCAGCTTGGGTCAAGATCAAGCGGCAGAAACACGGGCACGGCCCCGGCTGCGATGACGGCTTGGCTGTAGTCGGCGTAATAAACATCGAGCGGCGACTCGGCGAGAACATCGAGATTCCCGGCTATCTCGTTTCCGCGATGGCGCTGCCCCGAAAGGCCAATTAGTGGTCGTGACACCACCCGATAGTACGGCAACGTCCGCAATCCGGGTGGAGCGCGCTCAATCCCAGAGAGCGCAATCTGCGCGACTGATTGGCGCGCACGTCGGCGTGCAACTACAAACAACCCCATGAACCGCGATCATGAAGACCTTGATGTCATCCGAGCCGAGGTTCGTCGCCTGTGCGATAAGTACGGCAACGAGTATTGGCGCAGCCTTGAGCCCAGCACGTACCCCGAGGAGTTCGTGCGAGAACTGACCACCCAAGGCTGGCTTGGCGCGCTCATTCCTACCGAATACGGCGGGGGCAGCTTGAGCCTGGGCGGCGCCTCGGTCATTCTCGAAGAAATCTCGGCGAGCGGCGGCAATCCCAGCGCTTGTCACGCCCAGATGTACGTCATGGGCACGGTGCTTCGTCACGGCAGCGACGAGCAGAAGCAGGAATACCTGCCCAAGGTCGCCGATGGCACCTTGCGACTTCAGGCGTTCGGTGTGACCGAACCGACCGCTGGTTCGAATACCACCATGATCAAGACCAAAGCCGAGCGCGACGGTGACAGCTACAAGATCAATGGGCAAAAGATCTGGACATCTCGGGCCGAGTACTCAGACTTGATGGTGCTGCTGGCTCGCACCACACCGGTTGACGAAGTTGAAAATCGACTTGATGGTCTGTCGACGTTCCTCGTCGAGATGCGCAAACCTGATGGGTCGTTGATCGATGGGCTCACCATCAATCCGATCCAAACGATGATGAATCACTCGACGACCGAGGTGTTCTTCGACAACGTCGAGATTCCAGCGAGCGCGTTGATCGGTGTCGAGGGTGCTGGCTTCCGTCAGATTCTCGACGGAATGAATGCCGAGCGCATGTTGATCGCCAGCGAGTGCATCGGCGACGGCAAGTTCTTCTTGGAGCGCGCCTCGGCCTACGCCAACGAACGCATCGTCTTTGACCGTCCGATCGGCATGAACCAGGGAGTCCAGTTTCCACTGGCCAAAGCCCAGATCCATCTCGAAGCTGCCGATCTAATGCGCTGGAAAGCAGTCGACCTCTACGATGCAGGCGAGTCCTGCGGCCCCGAGGCAAATATGGCTAAATACCTCGCCAGCAATGCCTCGTGGGAGGCCGGCAATGCCGCGCTCGACACCCACGGCGGCTTCGGCTTCGCCGCCGAATACGACATCGAACGAAAGCTTCGCGAGACCCGCCTCTACCAAGTTGCGCCGATCAACAACAATCTCATCTTGGCCTTCATCGGCCAGAAGCGCCTCGGCCTTCCCAAAAGCTATTAGCCGCCCTCGTTCGGGCGAACAGGTCAGGTGGCTTGAGACTTGGTTGGGGGTTCGTGGTGGCCGCCCTCGACGTTGAGGTTTGGCAAGACGCGGTCGAGCCATTTGGGGAGCCACCAGTTCTTGTCGCCGAGCAATTGCATCGTTGACGGAACCAGCAGCATGCGCACGATCGAAGCGTCGATCAAGACTGCTGATGCGAGGCCCAGGCCGAACAGCTTGATAATGCGATCGTCTTCGAAGACAAAACTTCCGAAGACCACGGTCATGATCGCGGCCGCAGCGGTGATCACACGAGCCGTCTTGGCCAGCCCGTCAGCGACCGAGTTGTCGGCATCGCCGGTGCGTTCGTATTCCTCTTTCATCCGGGACAGGATGAACACTTCGTAGTCCATCGATAGGCCGAACAAGATGGCGAACATCATCATGGGGATGAACGGTTCGATCGGTGCGCCTTCGACGCCGAACACGCTGCCCAACCAGCCCCATTGGAACACCGCTACCACGATGCCGTAGGCGGCGCCGATCGACAGCATGTTCATGATCACCGCCTTGAGCGGCACCATGATCGACCTGAAGACCACCGTCAACAACAAGAAACTCAGCGTGAGCACCACGCCGAAGAACAACAGGATGCGGCCGCCCAAGAAGTCGGTGAAGTCAATATTGGCTGCGGTTGCACCTGCGACCTTGGGGGTCAGTCCGGAATCGCCAACGACGTCGGGAATGATGTCGTCGCGTAGGGCAAACACAAGCTGTTCGGTGGCCTCGTCTTGGGGCGACGTCGTGGGCTGAATTTGGATGATCGCAGCCTGCGGATTTGTCAGGTCATTTGCGAGCGGCGGCGAAGCGAAAGCGATGCTGTCGTTCTGATTCAGCCGGACGGTGAGCGCGCCGAGCGTTTCAAGGTCCGCAGCTGAATTCAGCTCTGACACCACAACCAACGGGCCGTTGGCTCCCGGACCGAAACCCTCGCTGATCAAGTCATAGGCTTGCCGCGTGCTTGTCTCTTCCCGGTAGTTGCCTTCGTCAGAGAAGCCGAGCCGCAGGCTGAACAGCGGCAGCGCAAGCAACACCAACAGAAGGGTCGATCCAATGGCATAAAGCCAGGGGCGAGCTTGAATTGTGCG
>ENA-ORXR01005476-ORXR01005476.1-marine-metagenome-genome-assembly--contig:-NODE-5476-length-10069-cov-9.488090_pt1 | contig 10069 bp, 12 predicted proteins | sample MGYA00237866_ERZ511479 | MGnify/ENA metagenome assembly ERZ511479
GGGGGCGCTGGGGGGGTACGCGCTGCGGCACCTTGTGGCGCGGCGGCTGTTGCGGACGGTTGTGCTGGAGCCGCTCGTGCAGCAGGTGGCGGATGTGTAGGGGCGTGGGGGGGGGGGGGGGGGCGGCCCCCGGGGGGGGGGGGGGGGGGGGGGGGGGGGGGGGGGGGGGGGGGGGGGGGGGGGGGGGGGGGGGGGGAGGGCATGCCCCATGGGGATGGGGCGGCCGAGTCGCGATGCGTTGGTCTGACGCAAAGCGGAGGGCGGTCGCTATCGTCAGAAAGCCAGGGCCACCCAACGAACAGCTGCTGCGTTCAATATTACGTCTCACGTCGTTCCACGAACGAAACGCCATGCGTTGGCCTCACCGTTCTTCATCGTTTGCCCTTTTCGTCACTGGCTTCGTTGGGCCGTTTCCAACGTCAGGAGAGAGGCGGTTGAGTGCCCTCGGCGGGGTGTGAGGGGCGCCGTGACAAAAATTTCGTACATGACAGCGCCGCTGCCGCTGTCGGCTGCGCTTACATGAGAAAAAGGCAATTACCACGGTAGAGGTTTCCTATTTTAAGTGCCATGGTGGGTAGTAAGTGAACGGGTATTAACAAGCTTCAATACCACGTATCACGGTAGCTGTTTGGACAGCCCGCGATCCCCGCTGGCGCGCGGCCGCGAGCGGCATCTGTAGCGTAGTTTGGCCATCATCCACACCTGTCGGCGCCCCTGCCCCTGCCGCTGTACGTCCGTCGTTCTGATCGCATGGGGCGCGCCGAGCGTGGCTGCAGGTGTCGGCGGATGCGGCGCCCCTCGACCTTGTCTTGCAGTGACGAGCGGATAGGAACGAAAAAGCTCCAGTGCGTATACACAAACAGGCAAAAGACCACAGCCACATACAACCGCGAGCCCCCCAGAAAACATCCAGAGAGCCTGACCCACTGGCCTCAGCTGGACCCAGCACTCACCTCGCGTCATCATTGCGCGCCTCCCAATGACCAGATATAGAAACATCACCCACCCTCCTCACCCTCCTCACCCTCCTCGTCATCGTCCTCATCATCATCGTCGTCATCATCATCATCTTCGTCATCACTGCTGCCGTCGTTCATGGCATTGGCGGCTGCGGACAACGCGGCGGCAGCCGCGGCCGTTGCGGGACGTGGCGGGGGCACCGATGGGCGAGCTGCCTTCGACAGGGCTTCCATCGTCCGCAGCAGACGCGACGGCAGGAGCCCCGGGAAGACCGAGCGCGTGGTATTGTCGCCATCCGTGAGCAGCAGCCCTTCATGGATGCCCGTGTCCTTCTGCAACTGGTCGTCAAGTAGGAGCATGAATGACGCCCAGACCTTACGAAATGCTTGATCGACATTGCCGCCTCTCTGGGTGAAGCTCTCGTACTTGGCCATCTTGTGCATCGCGACGTACATCTGCGGGCGTTCCAACAATAGGGGAGGTACAATCACATACGCCCAAGTCAAGCCAGGAGCGGTACCACCAACGGGGTTTGGATGGTTCAGACTCAAGCTCGTGTTGTAACCAAGAGGTGGGTCGTACCCTCCAGGCAGGCGTACACGAATGACGACTGAAGAAAGAGCAAGCACAATAATAGACGGCGCAAAGCAAACGTACCATTGCGAGCAGCGCGGCGTACGTCTTAAAGGTGACCTTGTAGTGCCGATCCGTTGTTGCCGTCGCGTCCACCATGACGACGCCGAGCCCTTGCAGCCGCTGAAACCCGGCATGCAGCCCGGCCAGCACCGAGTTGCGGCCCATCGCCGTATTGAACATCCAGTACCCTCGAATGGTCTTCCTGGCCTCGTCGCGCGAGAAGATCGGCATATTGTTCCGCCCGTTCACTCGTCCACGGGAGCCGATGTTGAGCCACTCGCCCGCCTTCACCATAAAGGCAGGTACCATGACCCGCTCCAGGTCCCGCTGGAAGCGCGGCCAAGCTTGACGCAAAACTTTGTAGAGCATCTCGGGCCGGTACTGCTGCTCCTCGTCCTTCTTGCGAACCTTCGGCGTCAAGAATATCGTGGCGAGCTTCGTCTTAGCCTCTTCGACGCCGCCGGCAAAGTTGAACCGACTGTGGAGATGCGTCGCGCACACCTGACGCTTCTCCTCGGGGTTGGGCACAATGTCCGACATGTAGAGAGGGGCGAGAAAGTTATTGACGTGCTCCTCTCGGATGGCCTTCTGCAAGCGCGAAGATGTGCCACAAACACAACCACCAACATTCAAGAAGAGTAGACTCCACGGTGCATTAGTGATGACTGCAGTACGAGAAGCGGTCACATACCCTGCAGTGCGTGCAGCATGCGCTGCTGTGCCCAGTTGCATGAACAAGGTACCCTCGGCGAGCTCACCAACATACCACCATCGACTTGACCCAAGTGGCCTTCTGCGGCTGACCGGAGAAGAAGTCCGGTTGCGTGTCACCGTTGGCGGCCGCCGCCTGCGCCACGCCGACGAGTCCCGGCCCCGTGGTGCCAGCCCCGGCAACGGTCAAGGTCTTGTTGAGCGCTTCGAGACCCTCGGAGGCGCGCTTGATGTCACCTTGCGCTGTGTCCAAGGACTTGGCCAGCTTTCCGGTCCGCTTCTTGACCATCTTCATCTCGGCCGCCATGGCCGTTACCTCCTGGCGGGTGACCTTGTTCACTTTCTCATCGCTCTTACGGTCCTCGATAGATTGCTTGACAATGGCGTCCAGCTTCTTCATGATGCGCTTCTCCGCATCGACAGTGGCCGTTGCACAGCCGCAGCCGCCACCGGGCGACGACACACTTGGGGCCACTCCACGAGCCGAGCGACCGTAAGCAGCCGGCCCAGTCGCCCCCCCCTGCTCCCCCCCCTCGCCGTCGTGTCCTGCCGCCGCTGCCGCTGCCCCAGCCGCCGACGCCGTCGCCAGCGCCGGCGCTGCCGATCCGCACGCCTCATGTTCCGCGCCCCCCCCTGCCAACACCACAGCCGACCTCGCCATCGAGCCCCCGGCAATGCGACGCCCGGAAGGAGGTAGGCCTGCCGCCGCGCGGTCGGCCGCCTTGCGTCTCATGACTCGGGTGCGCTCACGGCGACGAGATGCCGCCGTGGCCGAGTAAAACGGGTTGTTGGTGTCGAGAAGCAGGCGCGGTTGCGCCGGAGGCGCCACCCCGGCGCTAGCCCTGAAAGGGGAGCCCGTCGGGGGGGTGGACGGTGCCGAAGAAGCCGAGGACGCGTCGCTGTCTAGCGGCAGCGTGAAAGTTAGGCCCTGCCCGGTGGCCGCTGCCACCTCAGCTGCAGCCACCGCCGCCGTCACCACCGTCGCGCCTGGAGCCGATGTTGCAGGCGCCGCCTCCATGGCTGGCGCGGTCGGATCAGCCGCTACAATGGCCTCAATCGTTGTCGACAGCGGTCACACCCACGTCGGTCGCAGGGGGGGTGACTCTGGGAGCCACGACGCCAATAGAGGCAGTCGTCTTTGGCGAGGAGAGGGGCCGCCGCCCGTCGTGCGAGCACCGCCTGCCCAGGACTGTGCCCGAGTTGCGGTCGACCGCGGACGGCCTCCACCGCCAAGGCTGTATGAAACTACCCAACCCTCCGCACGAGCCCCGCAAAATGGCGCCACAATACGTCCATCGCAGGCGCGAGCGTCTCCACCAGAGTCGGCACGACCTGGGCCACAGGTGCGTGCAGTAACCAGTCAGGGAGCACTGGCGCCTCCGTGGTTGTCAGTCGTTCACGGCTGGCGTCCCGCGCGCGCGGGAAGGCCCCCCCTGGCTGCGCAAGCGCACCGTAACACCAGGTCGCACGGCACAGTGCGTCTGCTCCGCTGGCGTCCCCGTCCTGCCCGTCCTCTTCACGCCTCCTCTCTGCGCGGCGCCCCGGACCCCTTTCGAGCGCTGCAAAAGAGCGGCACGTGCCCGCGCCAAAATAAACGCACCAGCTGACGCCCAGTGCCACACTACGCACCGCCGGGCCAGAGAGGACAGGGAGAGAGAGAGGTGGCCGGCACTCCCTTGTCAGCTGGCGAGGAGACGAGTGGTGCCCGGAGCCAAGGTGCAACGCCTGGCGTGAGCAGGCCACGGCACGTGGTAAATGACAAACAAGAGCCAGCCATGAACAACTTTCCTGCTGCAGCAAATACAGTCTATCAAATTGGGCGGCTCCAGAAAGCAAATACACATGTCGACCGTCGGCATTAGACACTTCGAGGCGGCGACGTGTACCTCGTTGGCGGCGAGCTCGCCCGCTTGCGGCGGTAGCCGGTTCCTGACACGACTCTACCTTGTTCAGCCGCCGCGGTCTGCATCGCCAGGCGTTTCCGAGCTGGACGGCCGGAGGAGGCCGCAGCCTCGGCAACGCGCTGCCGTGTGAACATCGCAACGTGAGCGACAGGCTCAGCAGTCCCCGCGTCGCTGTCGGGAGAGATATTGAGGTCCACAAACTCGAGGGGCCAGAGTGATGCGGCGGCCGAGGACGACGCCGACTCTTCCTGCCCAGCAACGCGCTCTTCGTCGTTGGCAGTGCGGGGAGCACCTTTGGCACGCCGGCCCGCAGCGGGTGTGGGAGGGTACCGGATAGTTCTCCTCGTGATGTCGCGTGCCGGCGACCCGCCTTGCATGAGGCTGGTGCCAGCCGACATGCTGCCCGATCGGGCGGCCCGCCCCACTCCCTTGGCACTCTTGGGCGCCCGAAAGTTGATCTCGTCGGGTAGAGCAGCTGGCAGCGTCCGTCGGCGGCGGTTCGCCGAAGGACCGGTTGCAATCGCGTCTCGCGCCCGGGTCGCTCCGTCCATCGTCCGGTGGGATGCAGCGGCCGCGGAAGTGCCGACGCGCGCGGACCGCCGGAGCGTTAGGGAGCCACGTGACTTTGTGTGCGCCATCGCGGCGATGCGAGCAGAGCGCCGTCGCGTCAACGAGTGTGAGGCACCAGTGTGAGCCACCCTGACCTCACCCATGCGGGGAGACGAACGCCGCTTGCCCATGCCAAGTTGTGTGGGGGGGGTTGTGGAAAAGGTGGTGTTGGCGAAGCGGGAGCCCCAGGGTGGGCGCCACGGTCCTTTCAGCAGGCCTCTGCCGATGACCGATGCAACCCGGACCACAGATGGCGGCCGCTCTGCTCGGACCAGCTGCCCAACTTATGGGGCTTCAGCGGCGTCTCGTACGCTTTCGGTTGGGCCTTGACAGAGCAAGCTGGCGTCCGCCGCTGGGGCGCCAAGGTGTTCGAATTTGAGATGGCCGCCGGTGGGCCCTCGCCAGAGCACTTTGCCTGCAGAAAGACACGGTCTGTCCGGAAGAACGCGTGTACTCACTGCATTAGATGCGTGCTCCGCGTCCTGGTCGCGGCCTGCCGCCGCACGCCGGTGCGGCTCGCGAAGTTGCCGGGCATGGAGCAGGAGCTCATCGGGTCGCTTTCCAGAGAAGTTACGAGCCCTCCCGGCATGCCGAATTAGGAAGGACGGACTCGACGATGTCGAATCGGGGAGGACAAATTACCGCAGTCCTTAATTTCAAGTGGACCGGTGCAATGCGTCATAAAATTTCGACCGCTTCTGGACGGGTGCGAAGCGGCTCAGTGTCGGCACGTCACCGCCTCTGTAGGAGACGGCGCCTCGCAGCTGCGAGCCTGCGGGCTTGGCCGCCCCAGCCGGGGGAGCGACGGGAGGCAGCCGGTGCTGGAGGTGGTCGCGTGCGCCGGAAGGGGGGGGGGGGGAGCTCGACCGGCGTTGGGCCCCGGGTGCTGCGCGCCGAAAGACGTTGGGCACAACGCCCGCTGGGGCGACTTGGGTCCGCTGCTGCACTCCGTGATTCGGGCCACTGAGAGTGCCCACCTGGGCGTTTCGACCGCCGCCTGCACCCGGGTTTTGCGCGCCAACACACCGTTGGCCGCCGCGCCTGTCGGGGCGACGGGCGGCCGCGGCTTCTGGCCGCGTTAGTGGGCGCGGTAGGTGACAGGGGGGGCGTGGGCGTGTCGAGGGCTGGTGCCCGGGTGCCCGTCACAGACACGTCGTTGGTTGTCCCGCCCGCTCCGTCTACGAGCGGCGGTGCGGCCGTCTGAGGTTGGCGTGCCTAGGCGGCGTGAAGGGGGGGGGGCTCGACCGGTGCTTTCGCCGGGGTCTTTAGAGCCAACACACCGTTGACCACCGCGCCTCTCGGGACGACGGGCGGCCGCTGTCGGAGTTTGGCGCGCCAAGGCGGCGTGGGGTGGGGGGGGCTCGCCCTGCGCCTTGTCACGGGTCCTGCGCGCGAACAAACTGTTGGCCGCTGCGCCCGTTGGGGCGACGGGCGGCCGCGGCCGCTGGCCGCGTCCGTCGGCCCGGTCTTTGGGGGGGGGGGGTTGGGGGTGGCGAGCGCTGGCCCCCGAGTGACCGTCAAAAAGACGTCGTCTGCTGCCCCGCCCGCTGCGGCTACTTGCGGGCGGTGCTACCGTCGGAGGTGGGCGTGCCAATGCCGCGTGGGGGAAGGGGGATTGGACCGCCTCTTTCGCCCGGGTCTTGCGCGCAAACCCACCGTGGACCACTGCGCCTGTCGGGACGACGGTCGGCGGCTGCCGATGCCACGTTTGTGGGCGTACTCGGTGGCGGGGGGGGCTTGGACGTGACAAGAGCTGCGCAAAGGCATTCGCCGTCGACAAGCCGTTGGCCGCCCTGCCCGCTGCGTCAAGGCGCGGGCGGTGTTTCCGTCGGAGGTTGCGGCGGCCAACGCGCGTGGCGGGGGGGGGGGCCGAATGGCTGTTGAGTCCGACTCTCGCACGCGCAGGTACTATTGGCCGGCGCGCCCGTCGGGGCGACGGGCGGCCGCGGCCGCTAGCTGCGGTCGTGGGCGCAGTCCGTCACAGAGGGGGCTCGAGCGCGTCTAGCGCTGGCACCCGCGTGCTCGTCACCAACACATCGTTGGATTCCCCGTCCGCTGCAGCGACGAGCGGGCTGTGCTGCCGTTGGAGGTTGTGGAGGCAGGGGAGTGGGGACCTGGGGCTCACCGTGCGCTGGCAGACGCGGGTCGCGCATCTGAGCGTCGCAGCGACGGGCCGAGCGACTGCCTGTGCTCGTGTACGCCGCGTATCGCGGGGTGCGCGGGATTGCCGCCCCATTGTGTTGCTGCCGCCCCAGCCAGCGGGTTGACGGTCACTCGTCGCCGCCAACGTGGGCGCTGCCTGTCAAAGGGGAGGGCGCTCACCGGCCCCAGAGCACCGGTTGGTGTCTCCGTCACGTCAGACGCCTCCCTACGCGTCGGGGGAGCGGCCATCGTGGGGAACGTGCGGGTATTGGGTGGAGGTACCTCTGTCTCATGCTTTGCTCCAGCTGCCGGCCACCATGGGCACGTCCTCGTCTGGATCCCGATCACCCGCAACGTCGTCCTCGGGCGGTGGATCGTCTTCCGCCTCGCGGTCCTCTGCACGCTCGTTGCGGTTCCCGGCTACTGCGCTGCCTTGCCGGTTTTGTACGGCCACCTTCCCATTCGATGCGAACTTGTCCCGGCACATTTCGCTCTTCCATGCCGGGGAAGTGGCGTTTGACACGCCTGTTGCAGTCGGCCCATCGGCGGGACGGGGAGCTGGCCAGGTGCCCCCTCCTCCTAGTAGCGGCGACGACCAAGTGGTTCATCGTGTCGCCGGCGTGGGGGACGCTGCTACGGGTGGTACGACGGCGCCGACTCCTGATCTCGGTCGCTATGGCAGCGGCGCAGCGGCTCACTCTGAGCGCGGCAGTGGCAGGAGTGCCGCTGGATCCGACACGGACGACCTCACTGCCACGGGCGACCACGCTATGCTCGCGAGGGGCGCTTTGAGTTCCGAGCCAATGCGCCTGAGTCGCGTGCGCCACGTCTTCCAGGGGACGACATCAGCCCTGGTCTACCGTTACTTCCTTGGAAAAGGAGACGTGGCGCGAGCCAATCCCCTGGTGCCGCTACACCGCCAAGGACTCCCAACCGCGTATGTGACAGAGGAGCTCAAGTCCATCCGCATGTTCGCTCTCTCGACGGGCGGCACGGGCTTGTCGGAAAAGGCGCGCATTGACTACTACAACTCTGTGGTGCGGGCGGAGGCCGTCACCGCGGCGACTGCGGAGACGGTCATCTCGCAGCTGGAGGATGAGCTGGGCACGTTATCGGGAGACTCGAGCAGCGGCAGCGGTGGCAGCAGCAGCTCAACCTCGGACACGAGGGGTACCTCCGCGGCGACCGAGCCGTCGAGACGGTCCAAGAAAGAGAGCTTGCGGAAACGCGTACGCAAGGCCATTGCCGACGCCAAGGCCAGCGCCAAGAACGTCAAGGGGCCTCTGACCTCGGCGTTCCCAACGGCGGCCGCATTTGTGGCATCCCTGAAGGGTGAGCAAGACCGGTGCTTAGCCGACATGAAGTGGCAGGTCACTCAGATTGTCGACGGCGTATCGTTTGATTTCTTTTTCCGGGACGTCATGGACGTGGCGCACGACGCCTTTGCACGGGCGCACAAGGTTCAGCTCCGGGGCAAGCGGCACGCCAACGCCGACGGACCCATTCTCCGGTCTAACTCTCTCGACAGCGACGTGTACCTGGTCCAAGAAGCGGACGTGCTCAACATCCACGCCAACGCGTTGCACCGGGGGAAGCCGATCAAGGCGTTTGCAATGGCCGTTCAGTTTTTTTCTGATGCGACGTTGCTGTCCTGGAATGGAGGTGGGTTGGTCTCTCCTTGTGCGGCGTGTGTGTCTGTTCTCGGGTGCTGGACGCATGTGGTGGACGTCCGTTGGTTCTATCGTTAACATGGTCACTATTGCCCGTGGCTTTCTTCGCTGCTGCTCTTGTCGTGCATGCAGCCAACTATGCGTACCCCATCCGTATCAGGTTCCCTAATATCATCACTGGCAAAATGCAGTGGTTAACCGTCGGGTACGTCCCGATTATCAAGTGCAACAGCGAAGACAGCGCGGAGAAGGCCCGCGTGCGGGTGTTGCGGGATGCTGTCTTCCAAAGGTGCCTGGCGGTGCTCATGCACCGATTTATTCCGGCTAGCCAGTACGGTGAGCCCATGATCGTGCCTGGCGAGGATGACCCAGTTCTGGCGGTTCCGCGGGTCGTGTTGTACGCCGCCGATCAACCAGAGGAGCGCCGCGTACTCGGCTTCAAGCTGAGCGGCTGCAAGCGGCCGTGCTCCCACTGCGTCGTTGACAAGCATCATGCCGCACGCCGTGGCCCGAAGGCTGGTGCCCGGGATGTACTGGAGCACATAGACCTGCAGCTGGACGCTGTAGAGGCATTGGAGGACGGTGCTGGCCCGGCGCGTCTTGCTCAGATTGAGGGCGACTCTTCTATTGTCCCTGTCATCCCCGCGCTAGCCGCGGTGCACGGCTTGGGCACTGGACCCTGCTGCCTCTATCAGATATTCGGGTTTGACATGTTACACGTACGTCCACCTGACATTGTTTTACGTGTCGGGGGGCTGCATGCGGACCTGATCCGTGGAGTGGGGATGCTCCAGGGTTGCTACCTTGTTAACGTCTTGCTGACGCTCCGCTCTTTCATTTTTTCTTTTGCGCGCTCTCTCTCCATGTTTTCCGTACAGGTGATGAAATTGGGCGTCTTGCGCGTTGTCGCTCAGAAGATCCCCGCCCTCCTGAAGGCTCTGTGCAAGGGGGGTCTCGCGCGGTACGGGTCCGTGGCGAAGACGATCGTGGCAATGAATGAGCGAATCCGCCATTTTGGCCGCCTGATCATGGCGTCACTTGTGGCACCTGGGTATGCTCACGTGCCTCTGCTGTCTCGTCTTCGTTCGTGCTGTATTGATTCTTTTCCCAGTGAGCTGTCCTGGTGCTTTTTACTCGTCCTGACATGTTCATTGCTCTGTCTTGCTATTCAGCCTTGACGTCCTTTGTTTCGGCTGTGTCATCACTACGTGTAGGTATCTCGTACGGAAGGGAGTCACCCAGGCGACCCTCAAGGGACGCCAATGGCGTCATGGGATCGTGGTATGGGCCTTCATGGTGGCGGGCCTCATCGGTCGTCGGCTACCAGGGTCGACGGACCCGTGCTTTGTCTCACAGCGCCGACTGTGGCAACAAAGAAGGCGCGAACAAATACCCCGTAGCAACACTGACAATACAGAAGAGAAGGACCCAAAGGGT
>ENA-ORXR01005477-ORXR01005477.1-marine-metagenome-genome-assembly--contig:-NODE-5477-length-10069-cov-7.811749_pt1 | contig 10069 bp, 6 predicted proteins | sample MGYA00237866_ERZ511479 | MGnify/ENA metagenome assembly ERZ511479
CGCGCGCCAAGTCCGCCGGCTGCAGCTGCCGCGCCGCGTCGGGCCCCGACGCGAGGACCGACTCGAGGACGCCCGCGAGCACGTCCTCCCCATACGCTTGGAATTCGCCGCCAACCTCGGCGTCGTCCTCGTCCTCCCCACCGCCGCCGCCACCGCCCGGAGCGGCCGGCTCGTCCGTCCACTTGCGGCGGCCGAGCTCCTTCCACCGCACGCGGAAGCTCACGTCCGCGCCGCCCGCCGACGCCGTGGACCGCCCCGCGCCGGGCAGCAGCTCGTAGCGGCCGGCCATGACCGCCGCGTGGCGGGCCTCACCGGCCGCCGCCCGCGCGCGGGCGGCGCGCGCCTTGGCCAGCGCGCCGCGGAGGGCCTTGCCGCGGCCGCCGCCGCCGCCGGCAGCCGCCGTGGCCACGTCCACGCCGACGCCGCCGAGGAGGTCAGACCGGCTGCTGTCGCCGGTGAGGAAGGAGCGGATGGCCGCCGCCGTCGCCTCATCCGAGCCGGCGGCGGGGGCGCCGCCCGCGCTGCTGCTGCTGCCACCGCCGCCGCCGCCGCCGCCACGGGCGGTCCGCGGCGGCTTGCGTTTGGGGGTGGCGCTGCCGCCGCCGCCGCTGCCGCCGGCACGGCCGCCCCGCCCTCGTGTGGCGGCGCCCCCGCCCCCCGGCCGGCGTGGCGGCAAGCCGCCCACCGGCACGACTGTCAGCAGGTCCCCGTGGCGGAGGGTGGTGCCAACGGCGGCGGAGGGGGCCAGCGCCAGGGGCACCGGCGGGAAGCCGACGAGCAACGCCGGTCCGGCGGCGGCGGCGGCGGCGGCGGCAGCGGCGCCTCCGCTGCCGCCGTCAGACGGGGGAGGGGCGGGGGCAGGGGACGGCAGCGCCGCCGCGACGGCGGCGGTGAGCGCCGACGCGGGGGAGGCCGGCGACAGGCCCGTGAGGGTGGTCGTCGCCCCGCCGGGAAGGCGGAGGCGCAGGTGAAAGGGGGCCGCGGGGGGAGGGGGGGAGGCGCCAGCCGCAGCGTCTGGTGCACTTGGGGGCGTCGCCATCGGCGCGCCGGTGAGGGGACGTGGGGGGCAGGCGAAAAGGGGGGGGGGCGCACCGATCGGAGGGGAAAGAAAAGCGGGCGCAACGTTGGTCGAAGTCGGGGCGATGGGTGGCGGCGCGGGGGGATGGAAGACGGTGGAGCTACGTCAGGACGGCACGCTGGCTGGATTCGGACGCGGTCGCGGGTGGGGCCCGACCGCTGTCTGCACAGATGGTTGAACCGGGCGCGCTCGTTGGGCACCGCCAAGGCCAATCCACTTGGCAGCTGATCCGCGGAATCCGAGAGACACACAGAAACTGCTCGGCTGTGGTTGCGTTTAATGGCCGTCCGTATCACTCGCACACTCGCTTGTAGCTGACCCACACTATATGCGCGTCGAAGCAGCTCTTCCTTTGTCGTTGGACCACAGCAACGTCACACGCCCCCTACCTGTCGGTGCACCACCCCTGGGGCAACTCTCACGGGCGCAACTGCACGCGCCGCCCGTGCAGGTGCTCGGCCGCCGCCGCCACTGCCGCCACACCGGCGTTGCCCGGCTCGCTGCTCAGCCGCGCGGCGCGCAACGCGTCGGCGCCGCCGCTGACCGCCGCGCGCGTGGGCGCCGTGTACATGCAGATTTGTGGGTTGACGGTAATGACAAACGGCTGACTCTGCTCGATGCGCACGCCCGCCACGCCCGCCGACGCCAGCGCCTGCCCGTCCGACGCGCTGAAGAAAAACACGGTTCCACGGTTGTAGCGACGGTCCTCCCGGACCGTCTTCAAGTTCTTCCGCGGGTAGCCGACCAAGACGTCCGACTGGGAGCCGGTGACGTCCTTGCCCGGGGCGACGAGCTTGTTCATGGTCACCGCTCTGTACACGTCCAGCACGCCGGCGGCCGTGGCTTTGGCCTCCGTCTCCAGCAGTGGTGCCGCGACGACGACCGTGAAGTACGAATAGCGGAGCTCAAAGGCCACGTCCTCGGCATTGGACATATCACCCTGCCCACAAGGGATGCCGTTGAGGAACGTGGCGCTGTGGGGGATGGCATACACGCCGGGGGATTGAGAGACGGCCAGACCAAAGCGCAGGTCCGTTGCGGGACACGCGCCCGTGTGGACCTTCACAAAGCCGGCCGCGTACTTGGTGAAGGTCGCCCCAAAATCGTCGACAGTAAAGGGGCGCACCGCCGCGGGAAGGGGGGGCGGGGACGCACGAATGACGGCGGTGGAAGGAGCGCAGGTGCTGGTGGCGGTCACGACCACTGCTACAACCGCAGTGGCAGCGGCCAACCACAGGCAAGTGACCAGGGCGCCGGCGGCCATGGCGACCGGCGCGTGACACGGGGATGGTGGCCAGCAGCGATGACAACGGAGGGTGTGGGTGTGCCCAGACCGACTACGTACGGCCTTGTCGATACGAGAGACGTTTGTCGGTCAGAAAACCCACGTCCGCGGTCTGGGGCGCCCCTCTCGCGCCCACCATTCCCGTTGCAACGGCTGTGCTGGCCGCGCCGCTTCCACACCAGCGGCGGCGTCGGCGCCGCCCGTCACACCCTACCTACCACCCAATCGATGCAACCTGCCGCCCTCCGCAAACAAGGGAGAAGTCGCACCCACCCCACGCCAACACCCACCGCCACCGCGAGTCGGGGGTCGGCGCCAGCCGTGCCGCGGGCATCCCCGCACACCATGGTCTGGAGATACGGCACTGGGACGCGACCGACACTCCTCGAGCCGAAGCCCGGATGCATCTACAACGTCCATTGAGCCGGTGACACATACAGCAGTAATCCGCAGCAAGGAGTACAGATTGTGATGTACTTATGTTTTCAGAGATCTTAAACCAGCATGATTTGACTCCACAGTTCCGGACGGCGAGGGACAATGCGCGCTCCGGCTGCCCGTGTTTCATCGCGGCCTCCATCATGAGAGTCACAAGAAATATACCTGTCTCTCAGAGACTTCATGGCTACTGAGGAAAGGTGTATCCTCTCTACCATGTGGCATGATCACCGTGATGGCATGCCACTCATGTGAAAGTGCAGCGTTTCCATGCAACCCATGTGATGTTCCAGAGGAATTTTTGTTTCATCCACTTATCCTTTTCAATCGCACCTGGACCCTTTCGTTGGATTTGGGCCGCCAGCCCGTCTGCGCTGGCCAGCGAGGCCTCTTGACAGGCGACGTCATGGACACGTGACTGCGAGGCTGCTACACGGGCGGTCCGAGTAGCGGCTCCTCGGCGCCGCCCCGCCCGACCGACCCGCGAACCGCGGGACACATAAAACGCGGGGCCCGTGGCGCTCCCGCTGGCATCACCCCGTCATGTACAGTACCAGTCAGTCGTTTGCCGCCTTGCCCACCCCCGCGCGGCATTGACCACTGCCGACCGCGCGTCCACTCCCCGCGCCGGCCCCAGCCACCGCCGTCGGTACGCGCTCCCCACGTCGCCCCGCAACCATGGGCGCCCACGGCCTCTCACAGCCCCGGCGGCTCCGTCGGGTGGGTGGCACCACCCACCACCGCCGGCGCGACGGCGGGGGCGCCAAGACCCCCCCAGCCACGCCCGACAGTGGTGCCCCCCGTGGCGCCGCCGCCGCCGACGCGCCACGCCCGCCGGCCGTGCCCGTCCAATTCCGGGAGCGGCGGGACCTCGAGCAGTACTTTTGGACGACCGCCACGGTCGGCCGCCTCCTCGCCGCGACCGCGCCGACGGGGGGGCCGACGTGCCTCGCCGCGCCGACGCTCGCGCACGCGTGGTTCACCGCCCCGGGCGGCGCCCGCCGGGACGTGCCGCTGCTCGACGTGGACCGCCGGTTTGACTACCTGCCGGGCTTTCGCTATTGGGATATGACCGCGCCGCTGCCGCCGCGCGGCAGCGTCGACGGCCGCGGCGACGGCACCGACTCTGACGGCTCGGCGTCAGACGACGGGGCGGCCGCCGGGCAGGTGCGCGTGCTGGTGGTGGACCCCCCCTTTTTTACCGTCTCGGTCGAGCAGCTCGTCGCGTCCATCCTGCACGTGACCGTCGGGCGTGACGGCGCCCGCACCAAGCTCCTCATTGGCTACCTGCGGCGCGAGGCGGGGCCGCTGCTGGCGGCCCTCCGGGGGGCCTTCCCGGGCCTCCGCCGCACCGCGTTTCCGCTCGAGTATGGGCACATCAAGCCCAACAAGTGGCGCAACTATGTGTTGTACGCGGACGTTGACCTTCCGGGCGTGCGGCGGGCGGCAGCTGATTGAGCGGCGTACCATGATGGACGGGGGCGGGAGGAGGTCGTGCCGGGCAAGTGAGGTAGAATAAAAACACCCGCGGCGCCGTCACCCCTGGCATGCCAAACCGACCGAGGGGGGCCACACGAGGGCCCCCCCCGCGGGCAAACAAAACAACTGCGGCTCCCCCAAAAAAGTGGCACACAAGCGCCCGCCGCGAGCAGCAGCGCCGGGTGGCGAGCGCTGGGTGCTCTCCCACTCCGCCTGACGCTGACACCCCCGTTGCCACGGGCGTCACTCGGCGGCGGCACCGAGCACCGCCGACCGGGCGCCCTCGCCCAACCACAACCCGAGCACCGTCGCGAGCCGCTCGTCATAGTAGTCGCGGATGACAAACGCGGCGCCGGCGGCGAGGAGCGTCGCCGGCGGGTGGCCCGTCGCGACGCCAACCGTGAGCAGGCCGGCTGCGACCGCCGACGTGATGCCGGATGGGGAGTCCTCAAAGGCAATGGCCTGGCGTCGAGCAGGGGGGAGGTGCGGGGAGCGCGTCAGAGACGGGGGGGACAGCGCCGGCCGAGGGGTGTGGGGCGTCAGACCCACGCGCGCGTCCCCGCGGGTCACGGACGAGGGGCGGTGGCGGGTGACGGCCCGTGCCGCCAGTGCGGGCCCCGCCACCCGCCCCCTTCTGCATCCAGGCGACGCGGGCCACGCCCCTCAGCCGCGCCGCCCCTTCCGCCAATGGGCGCCCCCCCACCGCGCGCCGCGCCTCCCCCGCACGTGCGCCGCGTCTCCCCCCCACGCGCATCCCCCCACCCCCCCACACGGCGCGCCACGTACCTCCCGTGGCCGCACATCCAGCGCGCGGCAGCCGTCCACGTAGGGGTCGGGAAACGGCTTGGCGCGTGCACACTCCTCCCCGACAATGACGACGGGGAAGCGGTCGCGGAGCGCCGCCTCCCCGAGCGTGTGCTCCATCATCTCGCGCGGCGCGTTGGTGACCACCCCGACCCGCACGCCCGCGGCGGCAAGGACGTCGAGCAGCGCCGCCGCGCCGGCGAGCGCCTCGACCGCGCCGGCGGTGCGGCGCATGTAGGCGCGCTCCTTGGTGTCGGCAAGGACCACGCCGCGCTCTGGGGTCACGTCGGGCATGATTTCTTTCTTGGAGGGGGGAGGGGGGGGGGATGCAGCGCGCATTCTGTGGGCGCCGACGCGGCGGGCAGAGCGGTGCGGGGCGGGCCGTCGCGCGTGGCCACGGTGCTGCGCCGACGGCGGCGCTGCATGCGCGGCTGTGGCACGGCCCGCCGCCTCGCGCCCGTTGGCGCTGCGGACGCCCCGCCAGTGGCGAGTTTGTACCATGCGTTGGCAACGGGCGGTGGTTGGGATGCCGTCACCGCCGCCCGCACCCACACCGCGCGCGTGACGTGCTTGGGTGGCGAGCGTGGTGCGACGGCTGCTGGGGGCTGTATGTGTCTGTTTTCCCTGTTGTTGTTTGCTCGACGTGCAGTGGTCGTTGGCGGCACTCGGCGCGCAGCTGGCGTTGCTCACCGACGGTGCGCGGCGGTTGCCCGCTCCTGCCCCCCGTGCGCCCGTACGTCCGCGCTCCATGCGTGTCCCCACACAGCAATTGGCGCCCGGCGCACTGCTGCCCGCGGCGTCCCCGCTTTGCGTGACGCTGCGGCAGCCCCCCCCCGCCCCCCCCCCCCCCCCACGCGGCACCCGCCGCCCCCGCAGTTCACGTCTGTGACCTTGTGCCCATCGTCGACAGGGTGATCACCGTGAGAGGCCTCGTCCGCCATGGCGGGGTGCAACGGGTGGTGTAAGGTGTGATGCAGATCATGCCGCCGTGGGGTGAGTGTGCTGGACGGCCGTGTGCGTCTTGAACGCTGACACGGTGGTCAGGAGAATGCTCGACTTATTTAGAGACAGATTATTTTCTTACCAATTGAGCAAACGCTGTATTTCCAAGGATATATTTAACACTTATTTCCATGTACCTACTAGAAATACTAATTGTGGGTACAGTTTTCGACTGGTTTGCCGGAACGAAGCCGCGGAACGGACGTGACGGCGGCGTCAGCTGTCTTTTTCGTCCTGGCTGGCTCCCTCAGCCGCGCCCCCACAGGCGGTCGTTGAATGGCACTCCCTCGGAGTCTCTGGCCCAACGACGCATTCAGATGGATGGGTGACCCGGCCAGAGAGTCCCCGCCGTAGCCCGCCGATTGCCGGGTGCCCCCTTCCGGTGGGAGCTCGCGTCGCGCCAACAACCCCAGACAATCCGCCACCCGCAGGCGGGGGTCTTGATTGGTACCCCCTGGCCATCGGTCCTTTTTTATTCGTGGACTGTCGCGGTCCCCAGGGTGTCGGTCGCGCTGAGTGGTGGCTGCCGCTCGCGGTCGCCAGCCCGCCCCGCTTGGTGTTGGGGAGGGCGGGGCGGCGGAGGCCACGCCCACCGTGGGAGCGCGACCGGATCGCTTTGCACGCCGGGCGCTTGTTTGGGGACCCCGCCACCCCCCGACCCGGTGTTGGCGTGCCGGCACTGGTTTCTCGTCGGGCCGGTTGATGTTGCAGGTGCTGTCGCGGCCTGGCAGCCGCGACGCCATTGTTGCTCTCTGTCCTTTGAGAGTGGCGCTTTTCTGACGCCTCCTTCGTCCCGGCGGACGCTCTTGGCTGAGAACCCCCCTCCGGCTTGCGTGGGTGGCAGAGTTCTCTTCATCTGGGGTTCTCCGCCGTGCGTGCCCTTGGGGGGTGGGGTGGTCGAGGGGTGGGTGTCTTTGCCGGGCATGCACCAAGTTGGCCCCGTAGTTCCTGCGGTCCGATTCGTGCGCTTCAACGCAGGGCTACACGTTTCGTGAGCGGGCCTGTCGGACAGCTACCGACGGAGCAGCTCGCACGCCGACGGAACACCATGGGGTATGTGTGGATGTTGCCACGAGCGAGTCGGTGGCGTCACTTTGCAATGCGTTTCGTTGTTGCAGAGCGTTTCTCTTGTTGAGCCGGTTGTCGATGCCAGGATGGCATGAATTATGCGACAGTCAGGGCGCTGTCTAACGCGTTCCTTGCTATTGGCATCCCTCATGGCACCCCCTGGCTGTTGCTGGCAGCACCAACGCACCCTTTGCTCTCTGGTTCTCTATCCTTTTGGATGCCCAGCAACGCATCTGTGCGGAGTCTACCACTTGAGGCTGCGGCACGCGAAGCAGGGGCCGCCGCTGGAGCAGAGTCGGGGTCAACAACCGCTGGCGCGCCTGACCCACTGTCACCGTCGGCGTCCCGGGAGCGTGCCGGCGGAGGCGGGCGCGAGAGTCGAGGGTGGAGGACTGCGTCCCCGCGCCCTGCTGGGCCCCTTGCGTCCCCACTTCCGAGTCGAGGTACGTCTTGCACACGTGCTGATTGGCATGGTCATGGCGGCGCCCCGGCACATATTTGGACGCTTCCTCGAGGCCATGTAGCATCAGGCAGGTGTAGCCGCGAATCTGCCGCAGGCTCACTGCGTACTGACGGAAAACGTAATAGCTCAGTTGTCTTCGTGGCGCCGTTTGACCGATTTGCGATTTCCGCTCTCCTCGTGATGTGTTGCCCCGTTTGCAGGTCAACAACTCGTACCTGTGCATCTACGGTACCGGGGCCCTGCCAACGCCGATGTGGCAGTTGCAGGGTCTTGGGACGAATGGAAGGCCCGTATTCCACTTGCGTACATTGGGGGTTGCTATGCGCGGCTGCTCAACTTGGAGCCGGGCACACATCACTACAAGTACGTGAGGCTAGCAGCCGAAGTTCTTTGGTGGGGAGGAAAGCGGGTCAGGCAGAGAGCGCGCGATGTCTATCTTGAGGAGCACTGATTGTGACGGCACCAGAGTGTTCCTTTGTTCTAGCTCCTCACACGACGTGCCTTTTCGTTCTGGATGGGCTCTTTACCTCGTGAGCTTTGTTTGCGCGTCTGCTACAGGTACATCGTCAATGGTGAATGGCAGCACTACGCCGGCGCGCCCACGTCGGTGGACCCCATGGGCAACGTCAACAATGTGCTCACCGCCGAGTTTGTCGCCGCCGATACGGGCAACACGGCCGTGCTGGCAACCGGCGAGATGGGCATCGCGAGCGGGTCCGACTTCTTTCTGGACGGCCCCACGGTCGACAAGGCCGGCAGCGGCATGCGCGACCGCCACGGCAGCGGCGGTTACGACAATGACGTGGGCAACACGCTCGGCAGCCCGAGTGGCAGCTCGACAACGCGCGGCACGAGCGGCAGCCCCGACCCACCGACGTCGGGCGGCCGCCACGGCCCGGCCGCGAGCGTGGCGGGCCTCGTCCGCCCCAGCCGATCGCCCGACCCACCCCCCGCCCCGCCGTCGGACGCGACGCGCTCCGCGCCCGCGTTTTCGCTCTCAGCCGCCGTGCCGCGGCCGGCACGCAAGGCCGACGCGGCGCCGTCGAGCGCGACGCCAGTGCCGCCGCCGCCACCCGGTTCCCGCTACGGCACTGCAGTGCCAGCTGGCGCGGCGGGGGCGCGGGTGCTGACCGGACCGGCGGCGGCGAGCTCCCCCCCCGAGTCGTACAACTGCACGATCCCAAACGAAGTGTCCAGGGCATGGGCCGGTGGCTCCCTCCGCCGCACTGGCGCGGGAAACATCAATCCCCTGGCCGCCGCCGTGGCGGTGGGCGGCCACGCCGACGAGCCGCCGTCGCTGCCGTCCATCCTCATTACGCCCTCCATCCGCGCGGGGGTTACCACGGGCTGCTCGTCGGCGCCGACCGCCGCCGCCCGCACCGACTCGATGGGCCACGTCCTCGTCGGACACCTATTTGTGTCGCTGCACGCCACGCCGCCGCCGCCGACGCCGCGCGTTCCGCCGTCGTCGCGATCGCCGGCGGCGGGCAGCTACGCGGCGTCCAACCCCGCGAGCCGCGTCAATGGCGCGGACATTTGGGAGGCGGGCGCCGACCATTGCGTGGACGCGGAGGGGGCAGTGGTCGTTGCTGTTGTGCGCCGATACGCGACCAAGCGGGTGACGAGCCTGGTTTACCTACCAGAGACGGTAGCGTGACCCTGATGGGCGGCACGGGAGGGGCGCGGGCACCCCCACTCTCAAGCGCACACCTGAATGCGTGGACGCGTCGCGCAAGGGGTGGGTGGAAGCGAGGCAGTGGGTAGAGTGGCGCTGCGTCCTGCATTGCGCATGCTGATGCACTGGGCTCCGCCGTGTATAGATATATGGGGCTTGCATGAAGTCATTTGGCGGTCGTTTCATGTCCCTCTCGGCAGCACGCCGCCGTCGATAGTGGCATGTCGGCAGGCACAGAGGGTCTCCCACCAGTGGCACGGCGACGCGCCTCTATGACAGCGTGCTGGGCTGCGTGCGCACCAAGTTTCCAACACCCCAGGGCCCTCATCCGGGGATCGCACCATGCCGCCCGGCGGGGGCGGCGCGCCGCCGCCACCAACGGCGGGAGGGCGGCTTCTGTGGCGGAGCGTCCCCCCTCCCCGACAGGAGGCAGGGCCGGGACCCCGCGCCCGGTAACACCGTGCTACCGTGAGGAAGGAAGGGTGTTGGGCGCGGGCACGCAGCTTCCCCTTGGCCACGCCGCTCGCCCTGTTTGGTTTGTCATCATGTGACCGTATGGACGGGGCAAAACCCTAGAGGGGCGGCCACGCGCCGCGGCCGCGCACGCGGGGCGGCGTGGCACCCCGCCGCGCACACCCGCGCGTCGGCGCAGGCGGGCGCACCGCCGCGTGCCTCGACGGGGCGGGCCCACGCCGGCGGCCGACCCCGCAAGTCACGGGCGAGCGCGCGTCGCGCGCAGGGCGCCGCGTGGGAAGCGGCCCGCCGCGGCGGCGCTCG
>ENA-ORXR01005478-ORXR01005478.1-marine-metagenome-genome-assembly--contig:-NODE-5478-length-10066-cov-6.917309_pt1 | contig 10066 bp, 12 predicted proteins | sample MGYA00237866_ERZ511479 | MGnify/ENA metagenome assembly ERZ511479
TGTGATTCCTGTGGTAAGTGCTGCTGCATCCGATTGGAAGACGAGGATACAGGTCAAGTTTACATCACGGATGTGGCTTGCAAGCTGTTCAATCCAAACACGTGCCAATGCGGGGATTACCCTAATCGGTCGAAAATCGTGCCCGATTGCGTGACGTTGACGCCTGTAAATGTGGATCAATTACATTGGATGCCACAGACCTGTGCCTACCGCCTTGTTGCGGATGGAAAGGATCTGCCTGAGTATCATCACCTCGTCTCAGGCTCGCGTAACACTATTCACAAAGTCGGGATGAGTGTGCAAGATGCAGTGACGATTGAAACATTGGTCGATGAAGAAGAGATCCCAACCAGAATTGTCATATGGCCGGGCGAGCCCGACATAGAGTGAGGAGAGGGAACGCTCTTCGCCCAGTTCCAGCGTTTCAGCGCTACATTGCAATCGATTCACTGGATCGATTGCAGTCGTTTCGCGTGCACTTGACCAGCTTTTGAAAGGAGGCAGCTTAAACATGACACAGTTTTCCTAAGCGCGGGTGCATATTTTCAAGCATTAATTATATTTGGGAAAGTCGGGATCGTTTGTAGGGAAAGCATTTCAATATATTCCAGTTTGCAAATGTAGGCTCACAAATTTTTTAATTTGTCTCAGTATTCGATAGCGATTATGGGGAGATAAGGTCGCCGATGCTCCAGAGGTATTGGACAAAGATCAGATAAAACAGGGCGCGATGTCCAGCCGACTTTGTCTTAGATCTATAATTAGAGCTTTCCGTCGATGCGTGGTGATGACATTTATGACATTAGACTAGCGCGGGTATGCCGCAAAATCCTTTCATTATTATCTATACGTTTCGGGCTTGCTTTGTTGGATGGGTGCGGGAACATTAGAGACCCAATAAGGGAACCAAGGAAACTGTTTACGTCGATTTTCGCCATATAAGGATATCATGAGCGGAAAAATAGCATATTTTATTCCCACGTTGAAGCTGGCAGGGACATCAACACAAGCTTTAGTGTTTTGCGAAGCTATGAGCGCTGCCGGCTATGACGTCGACCTCGTTGTCTCCTCAAAGCGGGGTGTTTTTCTGGACGCTGTTTTGGACGATTTATATTCCGTCCATTACTTAAAGAGGGTCAAATATTTTACAAAGATTTTCACGATCTTCTATCTTATGCGATATTTGCGCCGTCATAAACCGACTCTCTTATTCGGTGGAGCGAAAGGAGTAAATAAGCTGGCCATATATGCGAATTTATTATCCTTTAAATCGACAAAACTGGCCGTCATTTTAACCAATGATCTCCTCCAGCGAACTTACCCTAGGGATCGGGGGCGGGCGATTTCGCGGCGCTGGCATTTCTTTTTATATAAATTTGCGGATCATGTGATTGTCCTGACGGACACAATGAAACGTCATTTCGTCGCGGCAGGTTATGGGGCGGATAAAATCACGGTTTTACCGCCGCCCATAAGTCTAAAAACGATACGGCAGAAAAGTGAAGCGCCGTTAGATCATCCTTGGCTGCAAGCGCCGCGCACCCAGCGCGACATTCCCGTAATTTTGGCGGTCGGACGAATTGCTCTTCAAAAAAACTACCCCTTACTTTTGGAAGCGTTCAAAATTGCAAGAGAATCGCGCCCCATGCGGTTAATCATTGTGGGCGCAGGAACGGAAAAAGCGACTATAGAAATAAAACAACTCGCGAAGGATTACGGCATCCGAGAAGATATTGATTTTGTCGGGTTCTCCAACAACCCTTTTCATTACATGCAGCGGTGTGACCTCTTTGCCCTGAGCTCCCATTGGGAAGGTTTTGGGATTGTTGTCGCCGAAGCCCTCGCGTGCGGGATCACTGTGGCGTCGGTGGATTGCCCCGATGGTCCAAGCGAAATACTGGGCGGCACCAAATATGGGTATTTGGCAAAACCGCATGACCCTGAAAGTTTAGCACAAGCGCTTCTAGACGGCTTGGAACGGCCGCTTAACCCTAAGGCCCTCATGCAGCGCGCCGCAGCTTATGACGGCCCGTTGATCAGCGAAGATTATCGGCGCTTAATCGAATCCATGACCGCCTAGCCCGCAGACCCGATGTGCGGATGTATCTTCTTTATTATTCTATAAGGGAATTGAAAAGGTTGAATTTTATTTGCCGAACACTGCCTGCAAAACGCGAATATAGTTTTCGTAAAGCCCAAAACCCGTTACATTTTGTGGCGTTTGGCGAATTCCCTCAAGGCTACATCTGCATTCCAAGCCGCGTCGCTCAGTTTTTTAAACTCCGGATCATTCATTCGTTCCTTTGAGATAGTCTCACCTATCACATTCGGGTATTTGGCATCTGTGGCTTGCCGTGCGCGGTCGGCGACGGCTTCTAGTTTCATATATTTTTCCGTAAGCGCAAAACCGATGTCGTCTCTCAACCACTTGTCATATCTTCTGACTTTCCCATTGATTCTCCCGACGGCTCTCAAATGTATCATACGGTCCGCGGCTTGTTTTTTAGATTGCGTTTGCTGGGGATACCCATTCTTTGCGTCCCACGCCGCCAAAACCTCTTGGGCTTTGGTCAGGTCGTCAAACAGTCGATTTCTGGCGTCAATTATCCGATTTCTGTCGGCGACTTCTTTCTTAATTTTCTTACGCGTCTCGGCGATGCGATCTAATGCAGCCTGCTGCTCAGGCGAAATCTCGACAACATATTTCTCCATGGGACTCGCATGAAAATAAGTTTCGAGGGCCGGCAGTTTAAGTTGAATCTGTTCCAAAGCAAAGTCGGTTCTATCTGCGACTTCGACTTTGGAGAACCCTCTTGAGCCCGTGGGAATTAGGGCAATTTCGCCTATGTAATTCAGTTTCCCGGGCTCGACCTCAAATGTTGCGAGTAAGCCTCTAACCGCGCTCATCTGTCCGTTATAGGGCTCGCATCCGAGCGCAATGACGCCGTATTCGCCGACGTTGTCAACCTCCGCGAAGTGTATCTGATCCTTTAGATCTTTTTGACCAAAATTATTTCTGTTGTCTTTGCCCGGATATATAGCATTTGTGCGTCGCCATTGTCCGTTGGCGTCTTGTTGGCCGATTTCGATATACATGTGTTTGCAGGCGGTCGTGCGAATGGGTTTGACTTGAAAGGCAACCCCCGGCTTCGCGTCCAGGTCTATGCGGTCCAAAACATACTCCGCATTTGTTACGTAGGGAACGGCGACGATTGCGTCTTCCGGATTGGAGCAGGCCGCAAGTCCGCACATTAGAATTATCGAAGCAAAATTTATGAATGTGGAGCGCATAAAATCACATATTAACGACGTGTATTACTGTCAACGCATGGTTTAAGCGATCTTATCCCTTTTCGCCTTCCATTCTGCATATTTCCCGTGCTTTACGGGGCGGCCATCATCGTCGACATTGACGAAGACGATCTCGTCTATAGTGACGATTTCCTGTTGCGTTTGTTTGATGCGGACATGGCATTCCACCGTTATGGTCGAATGCCCAACGGCCACAGTCTCTGCGCCAATCTCAACAACATCGCCTTGCACGGCCGGGGCGAGGAAGTTTAGCGCTGACATGGATTTCGTGACCAAGGTCTGAGTTTCCATCTGGCAGGCCGCATAGACCCCGCATTCCTCATCTATCCATTCCAGCAAGCGGCCCCCGAACAACGTGTTGCGCGTGTTCAAATCTCCGGGCTTGACGACTTTGCGCGTGCGGTAAGTAACGGTCATGGGACGAGTTTGCTGATTTTTTGCGGCCTTGCAAAGGGAAAGAGACCAAATCCGGTCTTCAAACCGACCGCGCGCCTTATTTAGGCAGATCGGGAGAGGGGCTTGACAGAAAATGTGCGAGAGACCGTTGCGGCGAAGTCGATGACTTCATTGAAATCATCTAAAGTTGTTTGGATGGAGTCTTCGGACCATTCACCTGTGACGACATCCAAAATGTCGAACCGATTTCGCCCGATCAGATCAACGACGAGGTGACTTTCAAAAGCCACCCCGCAAATCTCGTCAGTTGAGGTAAAGGCGGTGAGTTTTTCAATCACGGCCGGGTCGAAGATCAAACGCCCTTCCATCTGATCGCTGGCTCGCACCTGGTATTGTTTTGCAAAGGCTTTGGAAATGAGGCTAACGGGTTTGCCTTTATAATCTGGCGATTTCACAGGCCATTTCCCGGCCTTATTTTTGAACTCAACGCGGCCCGCGAGCGTCGTCGGAAGCTGTAAGACGATGAGTAAATGGTGGCGCGTTGATTCATCCTGGCTTTCAGTCCATTCCAGTGCGGAAAAGGCGATGCCGTTGATTTCACCTTTAATCCCATCTTCAAATTGGGCCGCACCAACTTGCCTCTGATAAATGTTCGCCTTGTTTTTGTCAGAGGCTAATATGGCCTCACGCGGAACAGCCAAGCCGGATTGGCGAATGGTTTCGGATACATCGTCAAAACCGCCGTGATCATCCATCAATTCCGCAAAGTCTTTCAGCAGCTGCGGGCAATAGCGCCAACGGGCAAACGCTTTGATCGTTTCAGATGGGCCGCCGGGAATGGGAATATATGCAAGACCCATTTCTTTTGAGAGGGCGGTAAGCGCTTCGCTGCGGATTAGGAAATTATCGCGGGTGGCGAGTAGAACCTCTGCGATCCGATGACGGGACAAAAACAGGGTCAACGCCATAACTGCTAAAAAGAGGATCGGAAATGCGATGATTGATAAGGCCTCCCCGAAAAACGTATTGGGCAATGCCAAGTTCACCAAACCAAATATGGCCATAAAACTAACCATGCCGATCATAAAAGGGGCAACGATCTTTTTTGATTTATCCGGGTGCAGGGCGGAATCGGTTTTAGCCCGCATTAAGATAGGCGCGATTTTATGCTCGATAAATCTGGTGAGCTCCGGCTGAGATGGTCCACCAATTTGGGTGTCGTAAGTCTTAAGTGCCCGTGTCATGGGGGAGGCAATAGCATAGACTAATTAAACAAGCGTTTTAGTTGATATGCGTCGATCGGTTATAATTTACGAGGTAACAGGAATGACTTTTAGAACTGACCTTGGGCCGCAACAGCGCTCAAACACCAAACCCGCAAATGGCTCGCTAAATTCCGCGTCGGGCCGCCTTCCATGCGTTCGTCGTCGCGGGTGCGGATGAAGCTGGCGAAACTGTCGCCGCTCGCCTCGACGGCGGCATCTATCACGGCCCAGAACTCAGGTTCTAAGGCGACACTGGTTTGGTGGCCATAGAGCGAGATCGAGCGCTTTTTCATCGCTTCCGCTAGGAGCCTGATTTATTCGCGTCGAGATTAGCTTGAAGCTTCTCCAGCAATTGAGCTTTCTTGCTTTTCTCTTTTTCAGTGGCTCCGCCCACGGCTTTATTCTCTGCCGCGAGTTGGTCTTTCGCACCCCGCGAAAGTGTATTTTTAGGCGCGCCAAATTTTGCATTATTCCCGCCGCCCTTGCTGAATTTAGAGGCATCCGGTGTAGAATTATCGCCCATGGTTTGGCTCGCTTTTTGTTTGTGAGGCGGGGAATTTGTCCGTTGCCTCAGCTCAGTCACCTACACTAGCAGGTTTGTGAGTTTATAATAGTGTTTGACCTGTGATTGTGCAGAAGCATGAATATTAACGGGTAATTCGAGCTGGGCATAATTTCTTGATCTGATCGCAGGCGGTGAGCTTAATTAAGTTTCGTTTTGTGGGTCTGTATCGCGTTTATGCGCGTCCAGTTTCGCTTGCATTTTTTTAGCAAGCGCCGCGCGCTTTTCCTTTTCGGATTTCTTCAATCCATGCCGCGCGCGGTTCTCATCAGACTTCTTATCCTTCGCCACGCGGGCGAGGGATTTGCGGGCTTTTCCGAATTTTATGACGTTGTCATTCGCCATTAACGCGGCGCGATCATCAGTTCCGGTTTTACGACCTCGTCAAACTCTTCCGCCGTCACAAAACCAAGCGCAACAGCTTCTTCGCGCAGGGTCGTGCCGTTCTTATGCGCGGTCTTGGCGACCTTTGTGGCGTTGTCATAGCCGATGGTTGGGGCGAGGGCGGTGACGAGCATGAGCGAGCGGCCCATGAGGTCAGCGATGCGGTCTTCATTCGCCGTGATGCCGACGACGCATTTATCCGCAAAGCTGCGCGCGCTATCCGCCAGCAATGTGATGGATTGCAACATATTATAGGCCATGACGGGCTTATAAACGTTGAGTTCAAAATGGCCTTGGCTGCCCGCGACGGTCATCGTCGTATTATTTCCCATGACCTGCGCGCAGACCATGGTGATGGCTTCGCACTGCGTCGGGTTGACTTTGCCCGGCATGATAGAGCTGCCCGGCTCATTCGCGGGCAGGGAAATCTCGCCGAGGCCGGAGCGCGGGCCGGAGGCGAGGAAGCGGATGTCATTCGCGATTTTGAACAGGGACGCCGCGACCGTATTCAGCGCGCCGTGCGCCGAGACAAATGCGTCATGCGCGGCGAGGGCTTCGAACTTATTCGCCGCCGTTTTGAATGGCAGGCCAGTGTAATTGGCGACCTCTTCAGCGAAGCTTTCGGCGAAACCGGGTTTGGCGTTGAGGCCCGTGCCGACCGCTGTGCCACCTTGCGCGAGGGGATAAAGTTCTTCGAGGCCACGTTTTATGCGGGCGATGCCCAAATCAATTTGCGCGACATAGCCGGAAAACTCTTGGCCCAATGTGACGGGCGTTGCGTCTTGTGTGTGCGTCCGTCCGATCTTGATGATCTTGGCATACTCTTCCGCTTTATCATTCAGCGCATTGCGGAGGACTTGCAGCTCGGGGAGGAGGCGATGCGTGATCTGCTCCGCCGCGCTGATGTGCATGGCCGTCGGGAACGTGTCATTGGAGGACTGGCTGCGGTTCACATGATCATTCGGATGGACCGGATCTTTGGACCCAACCACGCCGCCGAGAATTTCGATCGCCTTATTCGAGACGACTTCGTTGGTGTTCATATTGGACTGCGTGCCCGAACCTGTCTGCCAGACGGAGAGCGGGAAGTTATCGTCGAGCTTGCCTTCGGCCACATCAGACGCGGCTTGGACAATCGCGTCTTTGATTTTGGCGTCGAGATTGTCGGCCTTAAAATTCGCAATCGCGGCAGAGCGTTTGATGATGCCCAGCGCGCGGATGAGGGCGGGCGGCATGGTCTCGATCCCAATCGGGAAATTAATAAGAGAACGCGCCGTCTGTGCGCCGTAATATTTATCGGCAGGAACGGTGAGTTCGCCGAAAGAGTCGGATTCAGTGCGGAGGTCGGGGCTGGGCTTGGTCATAAATTTTTCTCGTATTCTCTAGCGACGCGGCTCGAAAAGGTACAAAAACTGCACTGTCGTGCCTCTGTCGTGGCGTTACCGCCGTGCTTTAATGTAGGAAAGCCTCAGCGAAAAGGAGATTCGACTTATGAAAATCAATAAGATAGCTGTTCTCTCACTGCGGAATGCGCAAAATTGGTCTCAAGAAGATTTGGCTGCGGCGGCCGGAGTAAGTGTTAGAACGATACAGCGCATGGAAAGCCAAGGCGTAAGTTCTTTGGAAACCGTCAAAGGTGTGGCCGCAGCGTTTAATATCGATTTCACCGAAATTTTTATACCCGAATTTGAATTCGCTGACTATTTCTACCTGTTGAAGCCGTTTTGGAAGTATCTATTGATCGGCATCGGGATAACGGTGATTGGATTTATTTTTCTTCTGTTACTGGAGGTCTTTTCTGAAGCGACAGCCGCTTATATTGCGGGAGCAACATTGGCCACGCTCCTTTGGTGCTGCATCACCGAAATGAATGCTTTGTATGAAAAGAAGTTTGGCCCAATCGAATACACAAAAAGCTTTTGGCTTGGGCGGCCAACTAAACGCGATTGATGGTTTGCGTCCTACTTCTTCCGGAAGCTATCCAAGCTAACAACCTTTTCGCCGTCATTATCCGGCTTATTATCGTCATCACCATCATCGCCATTATCCGGCTTCTTAGACTTGGCCTTCGCCTTGGACACAGTCTTCTTTGCAGGCGCGCCAAGCGAGGTGGAAGGCTTGTCTTTCTTCACAGGCGCAATTTGCGCGACGGGCTCCGCCTCTTCCATTTCCGGTGGCGGATCGAATTGCAGGGCAAAGCCGACGCTCGGATCGTGGAAACGCGAAATGGCGTGATAGGGCACTTTGAGATATTTCGGAATGCCGCCAAATTTCAGCGTCACTTCGAACTCGGTCTCATAGGCGTTCAAATCCCAATATTGATGCTCAAGCACAATCGTGATTTCTTCGGGATATTTCGCTGCCAAACCTTCATCGATTTCCACGCCTGGATAGCGGGTCAGGAAGGTGATGTAGAAATGATGCGCGCCGGGCAGGCCGTCTTCGCGAATCACGCGGCGGACCGCATCGCGCACAACACCGCGCAAGGCGAGTTGTGTCATCTGCTCATAATTCATCAAATCTGAACTCATAAGGCATCCTATACGCGACGGGGTGGGAATCAACAGCCATAAAGCCGCGTCTTGACGTTTTTTTACGCACGCAGGCCATTTCTAACGTAGGAAACCATATGCCATTACAAACTGTCCAGAGCAATTCTCTCACGGATCCGGCAACCGGCCTCTTCCGTCCGCCACATGCCGAGCCCCTGAAAGGGGATGAGGGTTTTATCCGTGCGACGTGGAAATTCCTCCGAAATCCCGTCGAAGGTTTTGGTCCGCTGGCCTATAATCAGCCCATCGTCAGCGTGCCGAGTTTTGGTAAAAAACTCCACGTCATCACCGATCCTGACGGCATGATGGAGGTCTTGCAACTCCAAGCGAAGAAGTTCACCAAAACCGCGATTGACGCGCGCATCCTTGGCCCTGCTACGAAAGAAGGCTTGCTCTCAGTCCATGGCGAGCAGTGGAAACGTCAACGCAAAGCCGTCGCGCCCATGTTTCGCAAGCGCCACATGGAAGACCTCGCACCGCTTATCGCCACGACGCTGGATGCGTTTTGCGAGGGGTTAGATGCAAATCCTGATGTGGAATTAAATGCGGCGATGGCGGAGCTGACCTTTGATGTCCTCGCCAAGGCTTTGCTGGGTGATCCGCAAGGGCTGGACGGGGAGCGTTTGAAATTCGCGACGCGCAACATGGTGACGAGCGCGGGGACATTGCGGCCCGATGATTTGCTGCCATTCCCGGCCTGGGTGCCGCGGCCGATTTCGCCAAAAGGCTCGCGCGCGCTGAAGCGTTTGAAACGGGCCGCAGATGATTTGATCGCGCAGCGAAAGATCGATCCGGTTGAAGATGATTTGGTGAGCCTATTGATAGCCGCGCGCGACCCAAAAACGGGAGAGGGACTTTCCGCACGGGAACAGCGCGATAACCTCATTGGGTTTTTCATTGCGGGGCATGAGACCACGGCGCTAACCCTGACATGGGCGCTTTATCTGGTTGGGATGCACAAACCGACGGCGAACCGCATTCGGGCTGAAGTGCATGAAGATTGCGGCTCGGACGGCAATGTTGAATATGATCAAATGAAGGATTTGAAATTCACCCAAGCCGTGATTGATGAAACCATGCGGCTCTATCCGCCCGCGCCCATGCTCAATCGTTTGTGCCATGAGGATACGGTTGTTTCAGAGCGGGAGATTAAAGCAGGGGACAGCTTTTTGCTCTGCAACTACGTTATGCACCGCACGGAACGGCTCTGGGATAATCCGCTGGCATTCGACCCTGACCGCTTCCTACGCGATCCGTCATTAAAGGTAAAAGGCGCCCCCTATATGCCCTTCGGCGCAGGCCCGAGGATTTGTGTAGGAGCGGCCTTCGCGACAATGGAAGCGGTGATGTCATTGGCGCGATTGGTGCGAGATTACGATGTTCAGATACCCCAAGATTGCTACCCTAAACCTTTGATGACAGTGACATTAAGACCGGAGGGCGGGGTGCCTGCGAGGATGGTGAAGCTGGGGTAAAACACTTTGACGTGGATCTTATTAACCGAAGACAAAGTCGATCGACGGGCGTCGATATAGTTGTGCCAAAACCCAGCCGCCAGCGAGATGACCGACTAGCGCAAGTCCAAATACAAGAGC
>ENA-ORXR01005482-ORXR01005482.1-marine-metagenome-genome-assembly--contig:-NODE-5482-length-10061-cov-3.242087_pt1 | contig 10061 bp, 10 predicted proteins | sample MGYA00237866_ERZ511479 | MGnify/ENA metagenome assembly ERZ511479
CCGCAGTAGTGTTCGCCGCATGACTAACGTTAGATGCCAGATCAGGCTTGGACAAGTCCAATCTTTTCAAGGTGGTCTGTATTGCATCCGTTGCCGAGTGTATGTCTCCGGCTAACGTCATACGTGTCGCCTTACGCACAGCTTCAGCCAGCTGTTTTTTTTTATTCATGACAATGTTTTCTCTTCGAGATCTCTCAAGATCGGCAGATCGCTTAACCGACCTGCCGCTATTCTTGAATAAAGCTCAATACTTGGCCCTCACAACAGGGCTATGAATTTACCACGCGTTGGTAATGTCCCAATCGCTGTTCTCGTCGGTTTTGTCATTCAGAAACTGCTCAAGTGCGTCGTACGCTTTCTGATCATCGATCATGCCCTCGACCGATTATGTATCGTCATCATTAGCGACTACTGATAGGGATTACTGCCCCAGCAACGGGTGGAGTTGCAGCTCGGAGGTCAGTTCTATGGCACCTACCTTCACGGCATCGGACGCCTCTGCAAATGCAACTTGCCCTACTGTAGACACTGACAAAAATACCGCCAGAGAGAGGGATGTCAGTATGGTCGAGTACTTCATGAACATTCTCTTGTACCGATAAAAATAGCCTTGGCCGGTTAGCCAAGGACAAGCTTGATGGTAGCCGTATGTCTGTAGATGAAGGGTAGGGGTAGAAAAATCTACAGGCGTCCGTGCATAAATTGTATTCCAGTTGTATGCCGTGTCAGCGCCACAGGTACATTAAGTCAAGTGAGCCCCAGTGCTGCATAAAATTTCGAGTCCAGAAGCTTATAGAGCTATATATAAGTACCGAAGGCGGCCCCCACTGCACAAAGTTTTTACTTAATTGAGTCGGGGCGCGCAGGCCTGGTCAACTTAGGCCTAGGCGGCCCCGAGAGATCCAGAAAATATCAGTATAGCGGCGGCCGCCTCCGGTACTTAGATGCTGCTATAGAGGCAGCGAAGCGGTTCTGGGTGGGGCCGGTCAGACGTCTGAAATGTAATTTTTACCAGGCTATCTTTTCCGTTTTACATAGACACAGCGCACACGAGTCTGCTAGTGCAATCTAAAGTTTAATTCTTATCTAGGACGTGAAGCCAATGAGTACCGACAGAACATCTACACAGTCAGCTTCGAAAAACATTAAGGCCGAATCAGCTGAGACGGCTCAGACTTTAAAGGATGAAGCGAGCAAGCTGGCCAGCACTTCTCAGGATGCGGCGGAAACACTGGCGAGATCGAAAGCTGAAGATGCTCGGGCAGAAGTTACCGCACACACCGACAACGTCGAAGCCGTTGTCAGTGATGTAGCAGCCACCTTGGGGGAGCACAGTGATACGTTAGGGCAGTATGCAAACGAATTTGCCGAGAAGATGTCCTCATTCAATGATCAGATCAAGAACCGATCACTGGATGAACTGGCTTCTGACGCACGGACTCTGGCGCGCGACAATCCTGCCATGTTCATGCTCGGTGCAGTGACGATCGGTGCAGTAGCTGCTCGCTTTTTTCAGTCAGGGAGCCCGGACTCTGCTTCTTCAAAATTCGCGCGAACTGAGCAATTCGGATCTACGCAAGAAAACAATACCGTAGGTCATGTGCCTGGTTCAATTAACACAGCTAATGGAGGATATACATCGTGAGCTCGTCAGAATTGAATGTAAAGGAGCGTCAGGCGAATTCAGCCGGTCGCGATGAAGAAGGGTTGTTGTCCCGACTCGTGGAAGATGTTTCCGGGTTAGTGCGCTCCGAGTTAACTCTGGCCAAGTCTGAAGTCAACCAGTCTGTCTCAGATGTCAAGAAAGGCGCGGCGAGTCTGGCCATAGGCGTAGCGATACTGGTACCTGGTGTCACGCTATTGATCGCAGCGCTGGTAATGATCGTCGAGGCCTTTACAGGACTGGAGATGTGGTCTTCCACATTGTTGGTTGGGTTGGTTATAACAATCATAGGAGCCATCCTGCTGTCCAGTGCCAAAGCTAAACTATCCGTAGAGAATATGGTCCCTACACGTACCCAGTCGGCAGTCAAAAAGGATGCCGATCTTGTTGAGAGGAAATTGTCATGAATACATCGGTAGACGAACAGAAGGATCCTGACGCGCTGGAGCGTGAGGTTGATGCGCGCCGCGCCAATTTGAACCAGACGTTGAACGCGGTTGAGCAACGGTTGTCGCCTAATCACCTGATGGAGCAGACCATGGATTATTTCGGTCAGCATGGCGGAGATATCGCGCAGTCGGTCAGTCGGTCAATTAAAGATAACCCGTTGCCTTTGTTGCTTACTGGCGTGGGAATCGCCTGGTTGATGTCATCGCAATCACGTACCAATAATCATAGTTATCGTCAGACTCAATACCGCGATCGCCTGACTCAATGGGACGATGGTGGATTCCGCCCGGGTGCGCGCCAAAGTGCTTACAGTCGGACCAATCCCCCTGCTGGCGATTATTCGCAAGAGATAGGTGATGGCTACACTGGTAGCGCTAACGCAAGCGATGACGATTCGGTAAAAGACTCCGTTGAGCAGAAATTCGGGCAATGGTCAGATACGGCCGAGCAATGGAAGGATGATCTGTCGACTCAGCTCAAGTCCATGAAACAAGGCGCAGAAGAATCCTCCGAAGCATGGCAAGAGCGTGTCATCAGTGCCTCAGTGGAGCATTCCGAGTCGATGCAGTATCGGATGCGGCAGGCTAACCAACAGGTGGGTAGTCAGGCGCGTGAGCAGGCACAGAACGTGAAAAACTTCATGCAGGAGCAGCCTTTGGTCGCTGCAGCTCTGGGAGTGGCCGCGGGCGCGCTGATTGGAGCACTGCTCCCTGCTACTGCAGCTGAAAACAAGATGGTTGGTGACAAGGCGGACGATCTCAAGGCATCGTTAGCTGATACAGCGCAGAGTGTGGGCGCTGATGTGAGTTCAGCCGTCAGCTCTCAGGCCAAAAACCTGCGAGAGAAAGGCGAAGAGAAAATCAGCAAGATAGCTGACAAAGAGTCTACGACCGCCGTCTAGGACTCCGTAGCGCAGAGCAGTCTCTGTAAAGGGACTGCTCCTATGATTACTGGCGCTCCCAAGCCGAAAATAGGCACCGGTTGATCAAGGCTGTTTCCGGCTATGTATTGCTACCTTGCTTGGCATCGAGCGAGTCATTGGAATGAGTAAGGCAGCTGAGTTACAACAGTGATTTTTCTGATATTGCCCACTCGATTACCCGGTGATCCCAGACTTCGCAATATGTTCAGACAGCGGTAAGGTCACGGCCTGTCGCGGCACCTCGCTCATTGAAGGGGTAGACAGTGGGTGATCGGGGACATGAATGTCTGCTAAACCACGTCGCTGATATCGTTTTGTCTATCATGCGCATAATCTTGGCTCGTGCCAAGCCAGTACCTTTGCGCTCCGCGCTTTGCCAGCTTTTATTGAAGAGCAGCGTTGCCCTATAGCTCCGTCCTATATTGATTATCAGGTTTAAAAAGCGTATGAGTAAGAAAAAGCAGAAAAAAAGCTCAGGCGCTAATTTGCAGACTGGCGCTGAAAAACCAGCTGGCGCCACGAAGAAACGCAAGGGATCTCGATCGCTAAAGAAAGTGACGATGCATGACGTGACTGTATTGCGCGGTCGAGGTGGGGAAACTCATTCGGCTAAGTCCGAATGCAGCTCTACACTCACCAACGCGCAGGGTATGTCTGTTGCCGATAATCAGAACAGCCTGACTCAGGGCGAACGCGGTCCGGTTTTACTGGAAGATGCGATTCTACGCGAGAAGATTTTCCGCTTTGATCATGAACGCATTCCCGAGCGCGTCGTGCACGCGCGCGGTTACGGCGCTAAAGGCTATTTCGAGCTGACCGACTCTCTGGCCAAAGTATCGAGCGCGAAGCTATTCCAGACAGTTGGTGAACGGTGCGATGTGTTCGTGCGTTTTTCGACCGTTGCTGGCAACCGTGGCTCGGCAGATCTGGTGCGTGATGCACGAGGCTTTGCTGTCAAGTTCTATACACCTGAGGGAAACTGGGATCTGGTGGGAAACAACATTCCCGTGTTTTTCATACAGGATGCGATGAAGTTTCCAGATCTTATACACGCTGCCAAGCAGGAGCCAGATCGCGGATTTCCTCAGGCGCAGAGCGCCCACGACAACTTCTGGGATTTTGTCTCTCTGATGCCCGAGGCCATGCACATGCTGATGTGGACCATGTCCGACCGGGGCATACCGCGCAGCTTCAGAACCATGGAAGGCTTCGGGGTACATACGTTTCGGCTCGTCAACAGTCGAGACAAATCCACTTACGTCAAGTTTCACTGGAAACCGAAGGCTGGCTTGCAGTCGGTTGTCTGGAATGAGGCCGTAAAGATCAATGGCGCCGATCCGGATTACCATCGTCGCGATCTTTGGAACTCGATAGAAAGCGGCCAGTTTCCTGAGTGGGAGTTGGGTGTACAGCTATTTGACGATAAATTTGCCGACAAGTTTGAATTCGATATTCTGGATGCCACCAAGCTGATACCTGAGGAGCAGATTCCCGTTCGAACGATAGGGCGTATGGTGTTAAACCAGAACGTAGACAATTTTTTTGCTGAAACCGAACAGGTGGCTTTCTGCACCCAGAATTTGGTGCCAGGCATAGACCATACCAATGATCCGTTGCTGCAGGGTCGAAATTTCTCCTATCTGGACACACAGCTGAAACGGCTTGGGTCACCCAACTTCACTGAATTGCCTGTCAATGCGCCTCGTTGTCCCATGGCGCATTTGTACCAGGACGGTCACATGGCCGGTACTGTCCCAACTGGACGTGCTAACTACGAGCCCAATTCCTGGGCAGAGCAAGGTAGTCCAATTGAGAACCCAGACACAGGCTTTATGTCCGCCGCCATAGAGGCCAGCGGTGACAAGCGTCGCATTCGGCCAAGCTCATTTGCTGATCACTACAGTCAGGCCAGACAGTTCTATCGTAGTCAGACCGTCATTGAGCAGCAGCATATCGCTGATGCAATTGTGTTCGAGCTCTCTAAAGTTGATAGGGTTGACATTAGAGAGCGCACAGTAGCCTCACTGATTAACGTGGATCCAGGGTTAGCGCAGCAGGTCGCTAACGGACTGGGGTTTAGAAAGCTTCCCAAGGCTTTGACTCCAGCGTCGAGTCCACGCGACGATCTCCCCATCTCTGATGCCCTGAGTATACAAAAGTCTAAAATCGGCAGCTTTGCAGGTAAGGTACTCGGGATTCTGGTCGCGCATGAATGTGATGCTGCAACGTTGGCCAATCTCCAGACGCACGCCGAAAGGGCCGGTGCTACGTGCAAGCTGATAGCGCTAACACGCCAAGGTATTACCGACAGCGAAGGCACGTTGCTTGAGATAGATGAAAAGATCAATGGGGGGCCATCGGTATTGTTCGATGTGGTGGTCCTTGCCATGAGCGAGACTGGTATCACCGTGTTGCTGGATGAACCTACAGCCCATGATTTTGTTTCAGACGCTTGGAATCATTGTAAGTTTATCGGCCATGTGGGGCCCGTGGATCAACTGTTCTCAGCGGCCGGTGTGAACCACTGGGATGAGGACGATGCGGTCATACCAATCGACACTAGTGCAGCATCCGCCAAAGCCTTTCTTTCAAATTGCCACGTGCTGAGACACTGGGATAGACATAGCTAGATATTTCTTCAATCTACCTTCCGAGGATATGTAAACAATGGATACCGTCCGTAGAATTACTCTCGACAAACCCGACGTGTACGCGTTCGAGATTATGGGTAAGATCAGTTCGGATGCCATGGAGGCCATGGCAAAAATCATGAACGATGCTTTCGACAAGCATGACGAAAAAATAGACATGATGCTTGTGTTCATCGACTTCGACGGTAGCGAGAGTGGCGCGTTGCTGGATGGTGATGTCATCAGCTCGCGCTTTCGTTCGTTGACTAATGTAGACAAGTACGTTGTAGTCGGTGCACCGCAGAGCGCTTCTACGATGCTAGAGATGTTCGGCAAGTTAATACCCGTCGATGCACGCACCTATGAACTTTTCGAGATCGAACAGGCATATGAGTTGTTAGGTGCATCCAGGGTATCTACAACGTTGTAGTGTTGAGTGGCGACACGTCACGAACTTAACCCTAGTGATGCATAAAATTTCGGCCCAGAACCGCTTCGCTGCTTCTATAGCAGCATCTAAAGCGCTGTACTCATTTTTCCTGAATCTCTCGGGGCCGCCTAGGCCTAGAGTGACTAGGCCTACGCGGCCCGACTCAATCCAGTAAAAACTCCGTGCAACGCCTTATATACTGCTCTATAAGCTTCTGGACTCTAAATTTTATGCATCACTAGGGTCTACTTCTATCAGGTTTATGGGTTGTTGTTCCTGTTGCAACTCCACCCGCATGCTCGGCTTGCGACGCAGACGCGATCCGTTTAATGGAGTCGACAGCTTCACGCACCACCTCTTCCAGAGAACCACCTAGACCCGACTGTACTACGGCACTGAGCACGCCTTCCACCAGCGGTGCCGGGCAGAGCCGAACATGTTCACGCCGCTCATCCTCCAACAGATTGATGGCTGTCTCAGCACTCATCCGAGTAGATCCAATGTCAGTAAATACGAGGACTCCTTCCTCGTTATAGACCGCTTCTATGGCGTCGAGAATACGCACCGCGTCAGAGCCGAATACACCCCGGCTCACCGGCCACACCACCTGCCGCAACTACGGGTACCGTTGCTTGTGTCATAGCTTCTGCCAATTCCTTCAAACCATCAGCAATAACCTGACTGTGAGAGACGATGACCAGAGAAATCACGTCCTGGTCCTTTGGCGCGCGGCTTCTGCCAAAGACTGGAGCATAAGATAGCTGGACGATGCTCCCGGATCCTGATGACCGACACTACGTTCGCCAAGATAACTAGCTCGGCCTTTACGAGCAATCATAGGTACAGTTGCTTTCATGCCAGACCCTGCTGCCGCTGCGGCCGCCTCAAGTGCATCGACAATAGAGCCACCTTCAGAGTGACTCTGACGGTACGCGTCGCGTGCAGGAACGAGCGCATCGAGCATAGTCTTCTCGCCAGCCTGCGCTCGGCCCCGCAACATTACCCCAGCCACACAGTCGTCCAGCAGTTGGTTGACTTGCATGGCCGTCATCGTTGATTGCCCGACCAGTGGCTTGCTCGATTGCAGGAACATGGTGCCATACAACGGACCAGCGGCTCCACCAACCTTGGCAATCAACGCCATGGCTGTGGCCTTCAACGTGGCACCGATGTCATCACCCTCAGGCAAACTATCTACCACGGCGCGAAAGCCTCGGTCCATGTTGTTACCATGATCAGCATCACCTATCGGTGCATCCAGCTCTGTCAACCAGATCCGGTTCTCCTTAAGCTTCTCAGCGGCACTCTCGAGCCACGCTCGGACAACATCTGCTGTCAGCTGTTCGGATAAGTATTTGCCTTGATCAGCCTGGCTAGGTTCGCTCATCTGAACCATCATGTACCCCAGCGCAGATTCGGCGTGTGTACCGGCGCGTCGAAGAGACGCAGCATTTGAGTCTGATCCCTCTGCTGTAGCAATTGCCGGACTGGAGACGAAAACTCGACGATAGACACCCTGATAAAGCGCCCCTGCTATCAGTCCACCCACTATCGGTGCAACACTGGGTATCCACCAGCCACCCTTTGGTCCTGGAAAGGCCATGTCACCCCACCCAACTAACCATGAAACGATTCGCGGGCCAAGATCACGAGCTGAGTTCATCGCAATCATGGAGATTGGTGCTTCATAAGCCACTAGTGCAGCAACCAGCAAACCGATGAACAGAGGTGCAAGGTTGGCAGCAGGGTCGGATGAGTTCTCTTTGTCGGTTAGAAAAAACACACCGAAAACAAGTATCGCTGTGGCAAATGCCTCCGACAGGAACCGCTTGAAGTTGGATACCTGAGACATCGATTCAGGGGTAGTGCCAATAATGGCCGGGTTTGGAGCATAGGTGCCAAAGCCCATGGCACTAAGCTGACTACCCTCTTAGCCGCGCACCAGTGACTGACTAGCTTCAAAAGCGGTGGCTATAATAAAAGGCACCAGCGGCGAGAATGGTGCCGACGAGTTGGGCTACCAGATAACCTGGCACTTCGTGCCAGGGAAAATCCCTATACACAGCCATCGTCAAAGTAACCGCAGGGTTTATATGTCCACCTGACACTTTTGCGGATGCGTATACACCAAACGTTACGCCCATCGCGAACATGATGGACACGGGCCACAAGCTCAACGCTCCTGTCCATACGGATACTGCGACCGATCCGACACCAAATAGCACCAGGATGAACGTCCCCACGCACTCGGCCAACATCTCTTTACTGCGTGTTTTAGACATGACCCTGCTCCTCCTTGAAATGGAGCCGTCATTTTGCAAGCCACGCTGACGACCCGATACAACCAAACGCTACGCTTGCTTCAATCAAGCATGTTGATGCAGGTCACCCGATCGGTTTCAGGGCTTTAATCGACCGCTACACCTGTTGCTGATATTCGTGAGCTTGACACTTTTGGGCTGCAGCTGTTCGTATGATGACGTGTCCAGTAAACGATCACCCATTGGCTTGCCGAGCGAGGTGGATAATCCTGAGGGCTGTGTATGGTGCTGCGATACAGCCTTCGCTGATTCACCCACTTTTGATGCTGATCAAACAACGTAAACCTTGTATCAATCCAAGATCCAGTTGAGCGAATCTTAGTACCCGATGATGCTGAATCAATACTCGCTGGCAGTACCGGCAAGCTGGAGATATGCCATGAACACTGAAGTCAAAGGCAAGCCCGAATTTCAGACACGGGATAGTGTCAGCATGAATTGGCATAATCTCGACAACCGCCTCGCAATAATTGCAGAATCTGCCTACTACAAGTCTGAGCGACGAGGTTCTCGCATAAGTCATGACATTGAGCATTGACTTGAGGTGGAAAGTGTAATGGCTGAAATAATGGGATCAGGTTACCCCAATAGATGTTTCAGATTCAGTGTCAAGTCATACCTGAATATGTAAACCAGGCGAAAACCATCAATATGGCCTCGGTAAAATTACAAAATATCGACAAGTGCTTTGGAGACACTCAGGTTCTACATGATATCAATATCACTATCGAGGCTGGTGAGTTCATCGTAATCGTTGGGCCATCAGGGTGTGGCAAGTCTACACTTTTACGAATTATCGCAGGGCTGGAGCAGGCAAGTTCAGGCATCGTCTATATCGGAAATCATAACGTCAGTGATGTATCTCCTGCAAAACGCGATATTGCCATGGTATTTCAGAACTACGCCCTATACCCTCATATGAGTGTAATGGAAAATCTCAGGTTCTCTCTGGATGTCCACCACGTGGATTCAAACACGAAACAACAACGTATTCAGGACGCCGCAGATTTTCTGCAGATTAAAGATTGTCTTGATCGATTTCCAAATACACTGTCAGGCGGCCAACGACAACGCGTTGCCATAGGGCGAGCACTTGTGCGCCATCCTGGTGTTTTTCTGTTTGATGAGCCGCTATCCAATCTGGACGCTGCGTTGAGGTTGGAAACAAGGCTCAAGATCGCTGAAATTGGTAGGGCTTTTCCCGACACCTCCATCATATACGTGACCCATGATCAGACTGAAGCCATGACTCTGGCTGACCGAATTGTCGTGCTTTCCAGTACGGGCGGTATTGAACAGATTGGGGTACCAGATGAACTCTACAAGCGCCCCTCCAATCTTTTCGTTGCCAGGTTCATCGGCTCACCAGCCATGAACATACTCCCGGCCAGGGTGATAAATACAGATAAATCTACAGTGGTAGAGACCACAGGATTACAACATTTTGAATTACCTTTCGACGTGGCCAAAACAATGTTGAACAAAGACACTCTATTGGGCATACGTCCGGAACACTTGAGAATCGCAAGAAAACATGAACAGGGCATTTCTGGAAAGGTAGCTCATGTTGAGAGATTGGGAGAATACAGCTTACTGCACATAAACGTCAGTTCTGGACAGCCCTGGTTGCTGGTCAAGCAGCCTG
>ENA-ORXR01005484-ORXR01005484.1-marine-metagenome-genome-assembly--contig:-NODE-5484-length-10059-cov-13.475155_pt1 | contig 10059 bp, 6 predicted proteins | sample MGYA00237866_ERZ511479 | MGnify/ENA metagenome assembly ERZ511479
CTGTGGTTCACGTACCGCATCCGACTACCAATACGGCACGCATCGAGGACGACAGAGCGCGTCAGCGTGTACAAGTAACTGACGCCAAATGCGTCGTAGACGCGGCCTCTGGTGTGCGCATCGTCGTGCGGTACCATCTCCCCTACATACTCACCGACAAAATCCCCCTTGACCGCCCGCTCCGCAGCAAACACACCAAAGCCGTGCGCGTCCGACCGACCCAGCACGAGGCGCACTCGCAGGCCGACTTGCATCTGCACGTTCCGGCAGCGCCTGCTACCTGTGACGCCGCCGGCGACTGGGTCAGCAGCCGCCAAGACACCAACACGGGGCGCGGTGGCCTCGCTCTCCCCGCCAATGCCACCGAAGGGCTGCTCCCCGTCCACACCCGTCGCCGGGTCCCAATGCGCCCCACAGGACCCACACGCGTCAGGGTCACACTCACGGTCGCAAGCGAAGCATGGACAGTCATCGGTGGGGCAGCGCCAGGGCGCGGAGCATTCACACCACACGCGGCGCGAGCAGAGCCGCCAACCGGGGGCCGGAGCGCTCGCCAGGTGCGACGATCCGGATACGAAAGCGCGCGAACCAGGAGTCCACCCAGGCGTCGCGCAGCCATCGCTGTGGCCCTCGTCCTCGGTGTCGTCGACGTCGCTTCGCGCCGGCGCCCATTTGTGTGCCGCCGCCATTTCCTCATCTCCGTCGCAAGCATCGACGTCGATTGGCCGAGGCGCCGCTTGGTGCACCGCCCCCGTCTCCTCCTCTGCGCCGGAAGCGTCAACGTCTATTGGCTACGTCGCCCCCTCGTGCGCAGCCACCGCGTCCTGCTCTTCGTCGGAGTCGGCTACATAGACTGGGGACATCCCGCCCTTGTGCGCCGCCAGCACGTCCTCCTCTTCCTCGAAGCCGTCAACGTCGATTGGAGACGCCACCTCTTTGTGCGCCGCCACCGCGTCCTCCTCGTCCGTGGTGCCTTCGCCGTCGCTTAAATGTGGCCGCGCCTGGTCCACCGACGCTGCGCCGTCCTGCGTTGCCGAGCTGCTGCTGCCGCTGTCCTGGTGGGAGCCGTCACCGCCACTTGACGGAGCCGCCCCTTCGTGCGTTGCCCCTGCGCCGTCAGGTGAAACGGTTGCGGCGGCGACATTGGTCGACGCAGCCGGAGGTACACCAGGATCGACCGATGCCCACCGCAGACGCGCGCAGCCGCAATACTTTTCACAGGGGATGTCCGCTCGCGCACACCGACACACCTCCGCTGTGCATCTGCCCTGATGGAAACACGGCACAAAGTCCACAGCTGGGCCACCGCCTTGACTGCTCCTGTTCTCGGCCGAAGATGCCGTCGCCCCTTCAAGCCGGTGTCGCTGGGCCGACGCAGCTTGCGACAGACCCAATGGTCCCGACGTCGACCTGCCTTTTTCGACAGACTGCCGCGGGTCCTCCATCGGCGCGGCGACTGCGGAAGAGTTGTTTTGACGCAAGCCGACAGCATGGATGTACTCGGCCACACCACGACACGACCGCCCAGGCACAAATCGGGAAAGCCCGCACGTGTCGCCTTGGCCGACAATGGCGGCGCCGGCGCGCAGCAGTGCAATCTGGTCCGCCGTCCAGGCCCCCTCGGCAGCTACACCATGCCCATCGTCACATACTCGATGAGACCTGAAAGCAAGGCGGCAATCGCTGCACCCGCCCGACACGCTGGCAATGGCATGGTGAATCGAGCTCGCCCGCCGACCACGCCGCACACTGGCCTGCGATGGCCGCGAGAACGCATCACGGGCGCTGCCCGCGGCCAAACCGCCACCGATGGCTCCAGGAGCAGACGCCGCTGCTCTCTGCTTCCCGTGGTAGTCACTCCCGCGCCGCTGAGGGAGGCGGGATGGGTCGGGCGGCGGCCGCACTGGCATGGCGGGAGGGGGCGCCGACAGAGGATCGGAGGGATTCGTAGAGTGCAGGCGGCAGGCGTACCGCAAGCAGACACGACAGAGCAAACTGGAAAGCGTGTCTCTCGTCAGCACCGATGTGTCAATCTCTTGGTCACCAGCGCCATCGTCCTCACCAAGGCGAGCTGCCGCCCTACCAGCAGCACCGATAGTCGCTACACCCGCGCTGGAGCCGCAGCGACCATCCGACATGACGACCGGCAACCGACTCGTCGAGCGGAGTGCACGCACTGCATGAGCGTCCGCTCTTCGCCAGTCCTCCACCGACAGCTCCTGCGCGACCGAGAGCGCTTCCCGCACCGCCCATCTACGACTCGCTCGAGGGAGCCCCGCGGCCACCCCATCTGCGGTAGTCTCGGCAGCAACCCTGGAAACCTCCCAGCGCTCAGGCCGCGCCTCGACGCGCCCAAGACCGGCAGCGACCAACCGCCCGTTGGCCGTCATCGACGGCACACGCACCGCCCCACTGCCGAGTACGACGGCCAGACTGGCGCCGCCGGTTAGCCGCTTCACGGCTGTACGACGTGCGATAGACGCGGCGCGCTCCGACCGCAATGCCGCATGGTCACGAGCTCGACGCTCGATGAGCGCCACGAGGCGCCTCACCGCAGCAGTGCTGCACCCTTGTGCAGCAGCAATAGCTCCCAGGACCACCGCCCCATGTCCAAACATCCCGGTCACCGCGCTCACTCCAGCTCTCTCAGCAAGGCGCCGCATCCGCTGGGGCAGCCGATGGTAGTGCACCCCTCGTTGCTCACAGTCCTCATCATCGGACGCGTCACTCGCGTCGCTGTCAACCCGGCCGGCCCATTTGTCCATTAAGGCGGCACGTGCCGACTCAGCAAACGGGCCGCTCATGGCCCGCACGTCCGGCACAAAACGCCTCCCGGGGTCCTCCTCAACGCGCCGCCAAGAAAAGCGAGTAGGGACGTAGTACGTGTGCGTCGGCAGCTGCTCCTCAGCTGAGAGCGAAGTGACTCGCACTGAGCCAGGGGGAGAGAGAGACGACAGGGAACGAGCCCCGACGTCAGTATCCCACCTAGAGAACGTCTCACCGGCGGGGCGGACAGTACCTGACTCGACACCTTGGTCACGCGCCCGCCGACCGTGCGATGACAAACGCCGCAGCTTTGAGGGTGGTTGCCGCCCAATGCCGCCGACATCGCTGCTGCCGGTCCTAGCCCGGTCCTCGCATATGCGACCCAAGATGTCGTCTGCCCCAAGTCGCCCGTCACCACATGCAAACCTGTAGTGTGCTGCCGACATTGCCTTGTTGCTGATGCCCCCCACATCGCCGACTCGCAGTGCACCACCATCGAGAGGGTGGCCGCCAAGACCTTCACCTGAGACTCCCACCACCTCCTGCCCGACCCGACAGTCACACCAAACACCGTTCTCCCGACCCAGGGGCGTCACATCAATGCCTCCGCTGGCGCCCCCGCTCACGAGGGCAGCCACATCCAGTGTCGCTAACACTGGCGGCGTCCGGCCGCTTGGAGCATCCGCCGCAACTGCGCGGCGTTGCCGTTCCACTGCCGCTCGGTTGACGCGTATGGCAACTTCCACCGCTACGCGGTGGCGTCGTAGCGTGTGGCGCCGCGCTGTCCGGAGCACATAGTCAACGGGAGTGTCACCAAAGCTCTTCTCATCACGCGCGCCGGTATGTTCGTCGCGACCGACCGGCACGTCCAGCTCTGGCCAGTCCAAAAGGTGGTCAGTATCCATGAGGGGGCCCGATGGGCGGGTAGAGAGTATGCCACGAACGAACTGCACAGACGGGTACGCGAGCACCAGCGTCGTGCAGAAGAAGAGCTGCGTGCCGCACGCAAGCACAAAGGAGAGACTGACAGGCGAGGGCGGCAGGGCAGGAGTGCTTTCCAATTGACTGAGCAGACGAACATGAAAGTACTCACGTGCAAACCTGGCCTTCCCGTCGGGGAGCCTGTGAGGGCCATCCCGTTTGGGGTGGCTGAAAAGTTAAACACGACTTGCCGTGGTGCACGTCTTTGTGGCCCGCACAACCCAACAGATCATCACGGCCGGGCCGGGGCACACTTCTTTTGACCAACCCCATTCGGATCTTTGTCTGAAGATGGCGGGGCTCCTGACCGCTGGAGCACCTGCGACCGACCGCCATTCGCTGCCAAGCCGCTGCCGACACCACTTCCCAGAAGACAGATTAGCCGCACCACCCACTCTGGCTGTTGTCCGCCCGTCGCCGGTACGCTGACGCGAGCGACCGCTTGCCCGCCGGCGGCCACGCGCTCGACGCGCTCGACGTGTCGGCCGGCCCGGCAGTGGCGGGCCTCCTCGCCGACGACGGGGCGTGGGCGACCCCGCCCGGCGATTCGGTCAATGCCACGGCGCGCGTCGCCGCCGCGGCGGCGGCGGTGGAGAGCGTCCTCGCCTCGTCCGACGTGGTGGCGGTGGAGCACCCGCCCGCCGCCCTCGCCGCCTTTTCCCCCGCCGCCGGCGTGTGGTCGACCGTCGACGAGTGGCACGCGCGGCGGTTGCGGAGCCGCTGGGACGCCGCCGGCGGCCTCGTTGCGCTCCTCAAGGCGCTGGGGGAGCGGGAGATGGGCGGCAATGCTGCCGCCGCCGCCGCCGAGATGCGGGCGAGCTTGGTCAGCTGCAGCAACCACTACCGCGCGCGCGTCGTTTTTCGGGCGGCCTTGGCGGGCGAACACACGCTGCTGCTGCGCGCGGCCGAGGAGGGCGACGGGGTGGACTGCGGCGGCAACGACGACGGCGGGAGGCGCGGACGGTGGGGGCGCCGGGAGGCCCGCCGCGGCGGCCTTGCCCGCCAGCACCGTGCGGGCGGCGGGGGGCGGCGCGCGCCCGACACCCGCCCGCCTGCGGCTGGCCGCGCGGGGCACGGCCGAGGAGGCGCCTCTCCAACGTCGCCGCCAATCGCTGACAAACCCGTGGCGCGCGGCGACCGCCTCGTTTGCGCTCCCCGACGTGCCGCCGTCCTAAAGGCCGACGTCTCCATCACGGCGGGGCGGCTCCACGTGCTTGGGCCCGACGAAGTGGGCGCCCGCCGCCTCGACACGTTGGCGACCACGTCGGCGGCGGCGGCGGCGGTAGCGGCGGCCGGCCGCCTCGGCGGCCTCAAACGCTTCGGTGGCGAGGCTTCCAACAAAGCCGCCGAGGCCGTGACCGCCGCCACGCACGCGACCGACGCGGCGGCGCGCGCGGCGGCGGCCGCGCGGATGCCGGCCGACGAGGCGGCGGTGAAGACGGTTGGGGAAATGGCCGCCTATGCGCGGCTATGGCGGGCTTCCGACTGCTTGGGCGCCGTCGAGCGGCTCGCCGCCGAGGCCCACGCGGCGGGGGTGTCGGCGGGGGAGGCGACCGCCCAGGCGGGGACGTTTGTGTCATTTACGCTGGTGACGGCGGCACTTACAGACATGGCCGTTTCCTGGCTGTGCAGCGTCCGCGCGCTCGACGCGCTGCCGCACGCGCTGGTGTTTGTGGCAGCCGACGGGGAGTCGTACGTCCGGCTGACGGGCGCCGTTGCCGCCGCGTCGGGCCCGCCTCCGGCCGTGGGCGGCGGGGCAGCGGCGGCAGCGGCGGCCGCGGCGACGGCGGAGGGGGGGGCCTCTGGCGTAGCCTCGGTGTTGTCGTCAACCGCTTCCCGACTGCTGGTCGGGGCGGATGCCAACCGTGGGGCGGCTGGGAGAAAGCCCTTCGTCGTCGCGTCGACCGCCCCGCCGCACACGTCGGCGGGCTGAGTGGCGGGCACGGCCGCAGCGGCGTTGCCCTCCTTCGCCGGCCGCGTCGCCGTCACCCGCATGTCGGGGGTCGGCGGCGGCCGCACGACGGAAGCGGTGTCGCCGGGCGGCCGTGGCGACTCGTTTGGCACCCAGCTACTGGCAGCTGATGCTCGAGCGGACGCTGCTGCTGTCGCAGCTGCTGGCCCGGGGCGTCGGCGTACTGCCTTTTGAGACGGACCAAGGGTGGATGGACAACCCGATGCCAAAGGTGCTACGCCTCGTGTCGAGCTGCTGCACTGCCGACGCGGTGCGGCATGCGCCGACGGCGGCGCGCGGGGGCGCCGCAGGCGCGCCGCCGCAGCGGTGGGTGGGGGTGCGGGACGCGGCGGCTGCGTCCTCCACGCGAGCGCCCACGTCGGTCGACGTCGGCGGCGGCAGCAGAGGCAACTGGCCGCCGCCGACGCCATCGCCGCCGCCGCCGTCGATTTAAAGAAAAGGCCGCACGTGCGGCGATGGTCAACCGGGGTGGGGGAAGCGGGTGGGCGGAGATGGGAGATGCGGCGGCCGCGTCCATCACGCGCGCGCCCACGTTTGTCGACGTCGGCGGCGGCAGAGGCACGTGACCGCCGCCGAGCCGGGCTCTTGGCCGAGGGGGTTGACGAGCTTATCCGTCACGCGGCGGGACGCTTCTGCGACGTAGAGGCGGACGCCTTTGATTTTGGGGTCCTCGATGGACTGCACCGGGGGAGGGCGGGAGGGTACCAACGTCGACAGAGGGCCGTCCAAACGGGAAGGTGACATCAAAAGCAAACGGAAAGCACCGTCAGCAACACACACGTCCACAGCCGCAGATGCTCTCTGTAGTTGGCACGCCCCGCAACGGCTGCGGTCGCCCCACAACGCGCACGGGTGCCTCCCATTCGCCTCCCCCAACGCACATGCACGACAATGGCGTCCTTGAAGAGCAGCCCAGACGTTGGCACCTGCCCAATGACCGCCCCCCCCTCGGCACGCGCGTCGGGCACCACCGCCGCGGCGCCGCCGCCGAGGAGGGCGGCGAGCGCCACGCCCGCGGCCGCCGCGCGCAGGGGCGGCGGCACCGCCCGCAGACCGGCGGCCGCCCACCCAGGCGACACGCGCTGCCACGGCGCCGGGGGCGGCGGCGGCGGCGGGCCCCCGTCGGCCACCGCCACGGGCAGCCGCCGGCGCGGCGGGGCGGCGGCGGTGGGGGCCCGCCGCGCGCGCGGCGGCGGCGGCGGCGGCCGGCGCCGGGGGGGGGCGCCGACGCGCGGGCCGGCGGCACAGGGGACAAAGGCCGCCATGGTCACAGGGGCTGGCCGCCTTGGGCGCCGGCAGCGGGGGGCGGTCCAATGGGGGCGGCGTCGTTGCCGCCGTTGGCGACCGCGACGGGCGGCAGCGCGGCGGTGGTTGGGGCGGGCGGCGGTGGTCGGGGCGGGCGGCGGACCCCACCGCGTCCACCGTGGTGGCGGTTGCGGGGGGGGCGGCGCCCCCGGGGGGAGCTCGCCCAACCGCCACCGCCTGCGGTCGTCCAACTCCTACCGCAACTACGGATTCGCGTGCGCGACCGTGGCCCCACAAGGCCAAAGTACGACCCGTATGGCAAGCGGGAGCCGACGTGTGACCCCAGAGGGTCACGTGGTGCAGGTGAGCCAGGCGGCCCCGCCCAGATCTCTTATGCATATTGAGCCGATTGGGGGGCCCACCCGCGCCGCGCTCGCGCCGCGCCGGTCCGTCGCTCGCGACGGGGGCGCGCGCCGCCTCGGGACGCCGGGGCAGGGGGAGCGGCGAACCTCCCCCCCCCGCCGCCCCCATCGGCGACAGCCACACAGCTCGGCTCACGCGACGCGCGGGGGCGGCCGCGCGGCACCCCACGGGCGCGGGTGGCTCTTTGGGCGGCGTGGGTCGCTCTGTGGGCGGGTGGCTCTTTCGGCAACCCGCCCGGCGGGGCGAGCACCGCCGCGCCGCGCGCCGCCCGACCGCACGCGCCGAGCGCGGGGCCGCCGCTCGACGGGTGCCGGCGCTGGGAGGTGCGCTGGCGGGTGCGCCGTCTGCTTGCGCAGGGGGCGGCACGGCCCGTCCCCGCCGTTGCCCGGCGTAGCCCCATGGTGGCGCACGGGCCGGGCGCTGCCGACGTGACCGCCGCGCGCCGCGTTGCCCCCTCGACGGGTCGTTCTGGACGTTTGTGTTTGCCCCTCCACTCGCTGCTGGTAGTGACCTGCTCCCGCCGCCTCGGTCGTGCCTGCTCCCGACCCGGTTGCGCCTGCACCGTTGCCCCGGCGCGGCCACCGGCGCCCGTGTCGCTGCCGACCGCCCCGGCGCCGTCCCGCCGCCATGGCGCGCCCGTGGCTGCTGGGGGGCGGCGACCGCCACCGCGCCCCTGCCCCCCCCCCCCCCCCCCCCCCCCCCCCCCCCATCGCCCCCCGCCGCGTGCTGCTGGCGTCGGTCACCGCCGCCCTCGAGCCGCCGCCGCCGCCGCCCGGGACGGTGGTGCCGCCCAAGCGCCAGCCGTACAACCTGCTCGTCGGCGGCAATGGCGGGGAGGTGGACCCACAAGGCCTGGGGGGGGGGGTCGGCGCGTGGCGCAGCTGGGGGCTGGTCGACGGGATGTTTCCCGCCAACTTGGCGCTTGGGCGTACGTTTGGGCGGGGGGACGGGCGCGTCGGGTGAACGGGTCTGCCAGAGCTGTCCTAGCGGTTGTTTTTCTTCTGTCCTCGTGTTGTCCCAGCCTGTGCAAGACGTGGTGGACTGACGTTCCTGGTGCTGTTGGATGTGACTGCTGCGGTACGCGCCGGCCCAATTTTTTGTGTTCCTGTCTGTCGGCCCCTTGTCCGTGTCACATTTCCTCTCCTTGTGTGGGTTTTTTCCCTCCTTCTCTGCCCTGCTTCCGCACCGACGCAGTACAAGCTGCCCCCCCGAGACCAGCGTTGCTGTCGGCGCTGTCGCTTCCCCCCTGGTCCCCGGCCCAGCGGCGACGATACGGATCGGGCGCAGGCCCGTGGGCGGGCCAAAACGAGTGGAACCCGACCGGCGCGGCGGCGCTCAGCGTGCGGCTGGCCGAGCTCGGCGCGCGCATCAAGGGCGTCCGCAAGGTCCCCAGCGGGTCGGTAAAGGTACGTCTTCTTACCATGTCGCTCGTTGGTGAACACATGCTCTGCGGGTGGATGTCACCACACGTATGGTCTTTGCCAGGTCACCAGCTTGTCTTGTCTCTTCTATTGTGTGCGCTTTTTGCTTCCTGTGGGCACCCCACTCACTTCGTGCTGGTCGTACTCTCTTTTTGCTGCCTTGCCCACTGGTGCCCCCCGTCGTTCGGAAGCCATGCGTTGCCCTCCTCTTGACGTACCCTCATCCCTTAGTTCCACGCCACTGCCCGCACCGACGGCATTCGTGCGGTCGGCTTTGACATTGACCGGACGCTCCCGTTGCCAGTCACACTCCCCCTGGCCCGCCAGCCCCGCACCGGCCGGACGGCGACCACCCCCGTCCGCCGCCTCGCAGGCGCCAAGCGGGCCTTCCCCATCCCCCTGCCCACCCCCCTCGTCTCCCTCCTCCGCTCCACCCGCCTCTACGCGCATGTGCGGTACCGGCACGTGGTCATCCCCGCGTCGTGGGGCATCCCCGCGTCGGCCGCGCCGCTGGACCAGCCAAAGTCGCTGCCGCCGGCGGCGCAGGTCGTCTCCACCGCCGCGGCGGTCAATGGCAAGGGCTGGCGCGACGCGCCCGCAACGCCGCCGCCCGTGCCCGTCTTGGAAGACGATGGCCACGTGGTCGGCATCGTCTCGGGGGAACCCGAAGCCGACCGCTCCTGGTCGACGGTCAGCAGCTTTGGGTTGCAACACGTCGTGCGGTGGGGGTCGGGCGACCGGGGGGGGTTGAGCCTCCGCGCGGGGGTGACGGCTGACGGGGAGTTTGTGTATGGGATGCGGTTGTTTTGAGCAGCTCTGCCCGGGTGGAGGGGGCAGGTGCTCCTTTCTCTTCCTTGCTTTCTCTCTTGTTTGCTTGCTTGCGTTTTTCGTGCGTGTGGCAGTGAAACAGATAAACATGGGCAGGCACGGGCGTCCTCTCCAGGGGACTGGAAGGGCGCCACGCGGATGCTTCCACGAGGCGCGTTTGCTCCCAGTACCCGGCCATCCCAGGTACCGACCGCCGCCCGAGTGACCGACTCGCAGACGACCCCCAGGTGTGTGCCTGCACAGGCCAAACGTCGCCCCGACCGACGGCGCCGCTCCCCCGCCTACCCCTGTGCCGCCGAATAGTTGGTGTTTAGTCTTGCACCGCCGCCCGCCCCCGTCCTCCCTCGCCCCCCCTCACCCCATCCCCGACAGCGCGAGGAAGACCTCAAAGCGGACATTGACGGCGACGCCCGCCCCCCCCCC
>ENA-ORXR01005487-ORXR01005487.1-marine-metagenome-genome-assembly--contig:-NODE-5487-length-10057-cov-183.602806_pt1 | contig 10057 bp, 6 predicted proteins | sample MGYA00237866_ERZ511479 | MGnify/ENA metagenome assembly ERZ511479
CTCAGGCCGCAATTCGTCTCAGGCCGCAATTCGTCTCAGGCCGCAATTCGTCTCAGGCCGCAATTCGCCTCAGGCCGCAATTCGCCTCAGGCCTCTAAGCATGCGTGGGCTCGGTCATCGCATACCCGCATTTGCCTTTCTTTTCGGAAATTGGCGTATAAAACGCTCTTCGCTTCTCTTTTAACTAATAAATCTTCTTTTTCTGAAGAAGAGGGGAGTAAGATACGTTTTAATGATAGAAAGGAGCGTGCACAGGGTCGCAAATGGACGCGCAAGCAAATTTAGAAAACGATGATCGAAGTTTTAGTGAAGTTATGAACGAGTTTGAGTCTCCGTTGCTTCGTTACGCAACGCGTATCCTTCGGGATCCGGACGCGGCTCAAGATGTGGTTCAAACCACCTTTATCAAACTACATAAGATGTGGAGCGAAAGTAAACTCGCGCCCCGAGAACTCTCCGGATGGCTCTATCGTGTCACGCACAACAACGCGGTTGACTATATTCGAAAAGAAAGCCGCATCCGCAAGCTCCATCAAAAACAAGCCGAACACCTAACCATTGTCACCAGCGAACGTCATAGCCTAACCAAAAAAGAACGAATGGATCTCGTGCTCCGCGAAATCAACAAGCTCAAAGAACCCGACCGCCAAGTGCTCTTACTACGCTTGCAAGAAGGCCTAAGCTATCGAGAAATTAGCGAAGCCACCGACCGTTCCGAAGGAAACATCGGTTGCATTTTGCACCACGCAGTGAAGCAACTTTCCGCCCGCCTCAAGCAAGAGGGGGCATTAGATGACCTCTAATCTGAATCACCCAAACCTAGCCTCAGCCCCAGACCTTTTTAGCGCAAATTTAGACGTCCCTGTTCCCCCGAATCGACCCCTCTCATGAATACGCCAAACTCATTTGAATCGAGTTCCCCAGATGAACTCATTACCTCCTACCTTCTCGGTGACCTCGACGAGAAAGCAGGCGGCGACGTAAAGACTTTTCTAGAAAATAACGCGGGCGGCCAAGCTCTGGCTCACGACATCGAAGCGACCCTCGACCTGTTGCGAGACACCTTGGCTGATTCCGCCGAAAATGGCCTCAAGCTCGATCCAGTACGTCGTTCGGCTGTGATCAGCGAAACAAAACCAACCGAGCCCAGCCTGTGGTTCCAAGGTCAAGCCCGGATCCTCGCTCAAGCGGCTGCCATGGTCGTTCTCTGCGGCATGGTCTACATGGTCATGCGTTCCCATCTCGGTACCGCCCATCTCGCTAATCAAGTCGAACAAGTAGGGGAGGGCCACCTTGGTAAGCACCAAGAATCACAAGCGACTCAGGTCACGGATCCACTGGATTCCGGAAAAGAAGGTCTTGCAGGTACACCTACCGGAATAGACTCGCAGTTCTTGCCGGGCTCTCCTGCAGCTCTCGGCTCTCCTGCAACTCCACGTTCAACAGCGTTGCCCCATTCAGCTGCTTTGCCCAATTCAGCTGCTTTGCCCAATTCCTTAGAGCTTGGCTTTAACTCTTTTCTCAATCCTTCCAAATACCCCGCAATTCAGTTCTCCGGCGTGGCAGACAGCACAAGCTTTCACGCGGTCCAAGCTGCCCTCGATCAAGCCGAACTTCCGCCACCGGATCAGATTCGGGTTGAAGAGTTCGTTAACGCCTTTGACGATCATGCGTTGCAACAATCTCTAGGCGCACGCTCTGACGCATCTCTCGATTCGGTGACCAGCCGGGGGGATCTAAATGAAGAGAATGCTACGTTCAAACTACACGCTGAACTCGCCGATGATCCCTACGCAAAGGGGGCGCAGCTCCTCCGCATTGCGGTGCATGGGAAGCCACTCTTGAGCGGAGAGACCATGCCTTTGGCATTAACCGTGGTGATGGATACCTCCGAGTCCATGGCGCATCCCGAAGGACTTGAGATCGCGAAAGCCAGCTTGCTGCGTCTGCTTGATCACCTCAACCGTGAAGACCAGCTGAGCATTATCACCTTTGGCCAAAGCCCTTCCCTCGTTTTACCCCCAACCAGGTTAAACGAAAAGCAACACATCACTCATGTTGTGCAGTCTCTCAAATCGCCTCCCACTCTTAAATCGACTCCCACTCTTAAATCGACTCCCACTCTTAAATCGCCTCCCACCAAGCAGGGGGATGGCGATTATCTGGAGGCCGCTCTGCGACTTGGTTACAAAACCCTTGAGGCTGATACGGCCAATGGCGAAACAAACGATGCGTCGCGGCATCTCATCTTGATGAAGGATGATGATGTTGAGCATCTCGAGATGAAACCGAGTCAACGCCTGCTCGACCTCGTGGCGCAAGAAAAACGGGCTGGGTCTTCCATGTCGGTCTTTGGCTTTGGCCTTGATCCGCTTGGGAACACCGGCGAAAATATGCCTGTCTTCGCCGAGAAGCTCGCGACCACCGGTGGCGGGATCTACCAGCATGTGGACCGCCCGGAGCAAGCCCTACAGGTATTCGACGAAACCTTTGCTCGCAGCCAAAACCTCATCGCGAAAAATCTAGAAATCGAACTCAATTTTGATCCCACGCATGTGGCCTCTTATCGTCAAATCGGTTACGATCCTGTCTCGCCGACATTGACTCATGCATCCGCATCTGACGCTGCTTCGCAGTCCGATGATGCGTCTGAGAAAAGCCGGGGGCCTGAAGGAAAGCTTGCCGAAACTGCCCAGAGCTCTCTCGAAACGGCCCAGAGCTCCGCAGAAACGGCCCAGAGCTCTGTCGCAACTGCCCGGAGCCCTGCGGAAACTGCCGAGTTGCCTTCGAGTCCAAAAGTAGACGTCGAAGAGCTTGCATCGATTTCAATTTCAGCTGAGCACGCGGTAACCGCGCTCTACGCCCTTAACCTAAATGCCACCAGCTTTTCCACCGATGACTCGGAGGCGCCTCAGATCTTGGGGACTGCTTTCATTCGGTATACTGAACCTGCAACGGGTGAGCCGATCGAAATCGAGCAAGTCATCGCTTTGGATCAATTGGACGCCACCTTCGAAGAAGCTTCGCTGGCATTCCAACTTACGGCTGCAGTCGCAACCTCGGCTGAGGTTCTTCGTGGAAGCCCTCATCGGGCGAACGTAAGCCTTAGCAAGATCTACACCGATTCCAGCAACCTGGTTGCAAGCAAGGGACATGATCCTCAGATTCAAGTCTGGCGGGAACTGCTTTTGAAGGCCGAGAGCCTTCGTCCCTAAGTCTTGTTGATGTCCGCAGCGCGATCTTCTGATCTCTGATTCGCCGCAGGCCAAGGAGGGGCCGTATCACAGTAGATTTTGGGGTGTAAAAACTCACCCGTCTAATTCTATGGTGTACGTTATGGCTATGGTTGTCCGCAGTGAATCCCAAGCCTGAAAGGCTTGTAGAGCGTACCGATGGGCAACGCCCATCGGTAATCGATCCTACCTTTGAAGCCTGACAGGCTCCCAAAAGCCTTCTGCAACTTGTGCAAGTCTTTCAGACTTGACGTGTCCACCAATTCGGTCCGATGGGCGGTGCCCATCGCTACGCTGTTTTCGCCTTTCAGGCGAATATTTACATAGGCCCAAGATACGCAAATTTAATACGCAGTGGCACCGAATCCGAAACCAATCGAGGGGCGGTGCCCATCGCTACGCTGTTTTCGCCTTTCAGGAGAGTAGGGCGCAGCTGAATCGAAAAAACCACCTTGCAGGTTAGTTCTGATACAGCTCCATAGAACGCTACTTCTCATTTAAAACAACCTGCCTAGCTCGCATATTTCATCAAGCGAATTTTGGCACAGCCGGAGATGAACCGCGAAGCGGTGCCATTCGATAGCCATGGACGCCAGTCCTTGGATTGGTGCGGAAGATTCCAGAGTCGCAACGCGACGGCATTACCCGAAAGGGTGGGGTTGTAGGCAGCCACTTTAACAACGAGATGCCGTCGCGTTGCGACTCAATTATTGGGCGCGGTAAATCCCGGATTTGTGTCCGAGGCTATCAAATGCCCTCCTGACTGTGTCAGAATCATTTTCAATAAATATCTGGGTTAGACGAATACGTCGAACTCAAATAGCTTACGTCTGCATTGAAAGAGAAGCCAAAGGAATCAGAGGTACTTGAAAAATCCTCTGTCAGCTATTCTTTTTGTTAAACATTCTTGGAAATGAATCCAGAAAGCTCTTTTTTGGATTTCCCATTCTTCCCGTCGAAAGGCGTGGTATTTTTTCCTTCTCTTCTCCCGCCCCCTCGGTAGACACGCGCAACTTTACAGGAGAATCTCCATGCGCTGGTCCCAAATTTTAATTCCCACCCTCAAAGAAGTTCCACAGGACGCTGAAATACGTAGCCACCAACTCATGTTGCGGGCCGGGCTCATTCGTCGTCTCAGCTCAGGGCTCTACACCTTCTTGCCCATGGGCATGCGGTCGTTGCATAAAGTGTCGAACATCATTCGCGAAGAAATGAATCGGGCAGGGGGCCAAGAAGTCTTGATGCCCGCCATGCAGCCGCGCGAGCTTTGGGAACGCTCTGGCCGCTACGAGAACATGACGGATGTGATGTTCAACCTGCAGGACAAAAACGGACGCGACATGGTTCTCGGGCCGACACACGAAGAAGTGATCACCGAGCTCGTCTCGCGTGAAATCAATTCCTATAAACAGCTCCCGATTAATTTTTACCAGGTGCAAACCAAGTTCCGCGACGAGATCCGTCCGCGCTTCGGCCTCATGCGTTGCCGTGAATTTATCATGAAGGACGCGTACAGCTTCGACACCAGCTGGGAAGCCGCTGACAAGAGTTACTCGAAAATGTACAACGCCTATCGCCGGATTTTTGCGCGCTGCGGGTTGCACACCATGCCGGTGGATGCGGATACCGGCGCCATCGGTGGGTCGGCCTCTCACGAATTTATGGTCATCGCGGATAGCGGCGAAGACGGCGTGGTCGTCTGCGAACCATGTGGTTACGCGGCTAACTTGGAGAAAGCCGAAGCCCAAGTGGCGGAACGCAGTGACGCAGATTGCCCCGCAATGGAAGAAGTCTCCACCCCAGGCAAAAAGAGCATCGAAGACGTTGCCTCCTTCTTGAAGATGGATGCCTCGCTCATGTTGAAGACCCTAGTCTTCATCGCGGACGAGACCTGCGTCATCGCGGTTCTTCCTGGCGACCGCAGCATCAACGAAATTAAATTGGCCCGTGTGCTCGACGTGAACGCGGTACAGATGGCCAACGATACCACCATCGAATCACAAATCGGCGCTCCGGTTGGCTTCCTCGGACCCCTCGCTGGAACAAAAGTGAAGGTCATCGCGGATGCTCGCCTCAAAGGCGGCAAAGGCTATGTGACTGGCGCCAACAAAGTCGATACGCATGTGCAAAACGTGGACCTCGAGCGCGATTGCAAAATCGATGCCTACGCCGACCTTTGTTTGGTCGAAGAAGGGGACGCCTGCCCGAAATGTGGCAAACCGCTCGACATGAAGCGCGGCATCGAAGTCGGCCACGTGTTTAAACTCGGAACCAAATACAGCGAAATGCTGAACGCGAATTTCCTCGATGCAGACGGCGAACGTCAACCTGCGGTCATGGGATGTTACGGCATCGGGGTGACTCGGACCTTGCAGTCCGCGCTCGAGCAAGTGCACGACGACTGGGGCATCATTTGGCCGATCAGCCTTGCGCCATTTGAAGTGCTTATTTGTGCGCTCGATCCCAAAGCCGCCGACACCATGGAGCGGGTCAGCGAAATCGAAGTTGCGCTCGAAGCGGAAGGCATTTCCGTTTTGGTCGATGACCGCGATGAACGTCCTGGCTTCAAATTTAAAGACGCCGACTTAATTGGGATTCCGGTTCGTTTGACAGTGGGTGGCAAAGGCCTCGCCAAAGGCATCGTCGAGCTGAAAGTTCGTGGCGAAAAAGACATGGACGAAGTCCCCGTGGCTGACGCGGTAAGCGCGGTGAGCGCCAAAGTCGCGGCTCTGCATAAGGCCATCGCTGACAGCGTCCCCGACTGCTAGTTTAGGATGAGGTAGTGTATATCAAAACCGCCGGCCATTCGTCCGGCGGTTTTTTTGTGCCTTCGTGGGCTACCTCATATCATTAAGCTGATTTTGGCCGAGTCGAAGATGAGCCGCGATGTAGCATACCTTTCGTCGGGAACCGACGGTTTATCTTAGGCGGGGGGGGGCAACCCCCGTATAGCAGGTCGATATATCCTCGTCGGGAACCGACGGTTTATCATGAAAGGGCTTTAGCCCGCCTCACGTATTCGAGGTCCAGAATTATAGGTTTTTACGATAAAGCACGGGTATTACGACCCCTTGGACGTTTCCACTTATCATACGGATTACGGGCTAAAGCCCTCTTTTGCTAAACCGTCAGTTCCTGACGACGGTGGCTCGTACTTTTTAACGGGGGTTGAAACCCCCGCCTATGATAAGCCGTCGGTTCCCGACGAAACTCCAGCTGCAACAAATTCATTTTTTGACCTAATCTTACCGTAAACTTCATGACAACGGTTCGACACTGTTTCAACCGCCAGGCGAAGCGCGGGAGAAAACAGCGTAGCGATGGGCAACGCCCATCGAAAATTGGTCCAGCCTCTGAAGCCTGAAAGGCTTCCACATATTCTCTGCAGCTCATGCAATCCCTCTTCAACTTATGCAAGTCCTCTGCAACTTGTGCAAGTCTTTCAGACTTGATGCGCCCGTCAATCCGGACCGATGGGCGTTGCCCATCGCTACTTTGTTTTCGCTTTTCAGGCGAGTAGGGCGTTGCCCATCGCTACTTTGTTTTGGCCCTTCAGGCGAGTAGGGCGCAGTTGATTCATAAACCTCCTAGCATTACGGTTCTGAACATCCCCAATCCCAGACTCAAAGACAGCGCCCGGAGGTGGCGCATGCCTAACCCGAATTTGTCCGGATCGCTGGCTCACAGCATGTTGGTCGAGGTTTTGTTACCGCGCCTACTAAGGTTGGAGGCTGAAAATCCGAGGGCGCACTCGAATCGCACCCAATCGTGTCGACCCACTCGCACCGCCGTTGACTCGGAATTCTGGATCCGCGGTAGGGGAGGTCATCGATTGGAGGCGGGTCCATTGCGGGTTGAGCAGGTCTGGGGTCACATCGATATCAAACACTCGGTAGGCTGGGCCGATCCACTTGATGCGGTCGGCTCGTGCGTCGGTAAATCGCACCACCGAGTTCGGATCATTCGGCGAGGTTTGATACGCGAACTCCGCGATATTCGGCCAGCCGTCGTTGTCCGAATCCTCGCTTGCCACCGCAGTCCCACTTCCGAAATTTGCTGCGACCCATGAGTCAGGCAGGCCGTCGCTGGGCCGGTCGCTGTCTCGATAGATATTTTTCACCAGCACTCGCTTCCAACCCGAATAATGTTCTCCGTCGTTCAGTCGATAATGAAATCCTCCGAAGGCGGCGAAGTCATTCGGGTCTGTGGTGCTATCCGAAAAATAAAAGTTCGGGCACCAGGTGAAGTTCGTGTTGTTGATGCTGAAGTTAGCGATGGGGACAGCTGGCTCGCTCACCATTTGATGAAACTCGAATGCGGTCTCGGTAACGAGTGCATCGCCGTTCCGATCAAAGCTCGCGAAGCTGTGGCTCTGGCAAGTATTATTTGGTGAAGCAATTCCGTCAACAAACATGGTGAACGCAGCGGGAGGCTGGTTTACTTTGGGGTAGATTTTTTGAATCCGATCGATGTCGTAGGCGGATAAAACCGCGCCTTGATTCAGCGGTGAGGTGGTGGCGTACATGATGGATTCTTTGAAGAACGGGTCGTCCTCGTCTTGATCTTCGCTGCTGTGATCGAGTCCAAGCGCGTGGCCGATTTCATGGCAGAGTACCGCTTCGAACAGGATGGGGTTGCCTTCGAGGGCTGGGCTCGATGGACCGCCTTTGTGTTCGATGACAAGCCATCCCGTGCCGGTCTCATGGAATTTTTGTCCATGCAGTTCTCCGCCTTGGCCGCCATCGTTAAATTTTTGATTATCCCAGCTCGTCCACATGCCGCCATTGCCAATGGTGTTATCACGTGGAGGCGGTCCGTATTTATTATGAAACTGAATGTAGATCACCCCAGATTCATTGAGATTAAAAAAGGCGTTTGAGGAAAAGCCATCTGCTTCGGCTTGAAGTAATTTGAAGCCCGCGAATTCGAATTCGAGTGAGCTGTTATCTTCCCAGGCCTTTAGCGCATTTTTCAAGGCGGTCATCGCCATGGGTAAATCAATGCCCGGAGGGGTTTCCTCTGCATCGACGTAGTACCGGATTTTTTCGCCGCGATCGGGTACGGTGAAACGGGAGGGGGCGGTGCAGGCACCGGAAGGTCCGGGGATGCAGATGTAGCCACCGGGGTCGGCCTGAGCTTGTTGGGGTGCAATGCTGAATAGGAGGGTAATGGTAATTGCGGTAATTGCCCTAATTGTGGTAATTGCGGTAATTGTGGTAATTGCGAGCAGCAGGCTCGCGGTTAAGGGGCGCCGCATGGCGGTGTACTGTCGCCTTGAACGCAAAATGATTTGAGGGTGTAGCATGTCTAGTCTCCTTATATAATTCTAAGCGAGTTTTCCTCTCATGCAAGAGATTCACGGATGTTCATTTGTCTCGGTTGGAAAATATGTCCTGAGCTTGCCATTGCCAGGCCTGCATGCTTCAAATTTGTGCATGTACCGATCAACTTTTCGAGACCACATTCAGGTGGCCCACTCCCTTGCTGGATCCATTTTTGGGCCAGCGCAAAAGCTTCATGGCGCGACCTATGAGGTCGTGGTTGAATTTTCTGCGCAGCAGCTGGACTCTCATAACGTGGTGATTAATCCGAATTTTGCTGAATCGGTTTTGCGAAAAATCCTCGATCCCATTCGTCATGCAAACTTAGATCAAGTTCGTAAGTTTTCTCGGATCAATACCACGCCGGAATTTCTCGCTCAGCATGTGGTGCAGGAATGTATCAAGCATCTCGACAATGCTTCGGATGGGGACGGGGCGAACCAGCGGCAAATCAGCCGAGTGAAAGCCTGCTTGATCGAGTCAACCAGCCGTCGAGTAAGTTACGAAAAATATATCGAGGTCTCCGCATGAGTTGGTTCCAAAAAGAAATTCAATTGTCGGCCAAGGCCCGTGGGTTCCATTTGGTGACCCGTGAAATTTTGCAGCAGCTGCCTGAGCTGGCTGACTTTCGGGTCGGTCTCTGCAATGTCTTCATCCAGCACACCTCGGCTTCACTCACGATCAATGAGAACGCGGATCCTGATGTGCGGGTCGATTTCGAAAGCCACTTCAATAAAATGGTTCCCGAAAATATGCCGTACTATGTGCATACCCTTGAAGGGCCGGATGACATGCCGGCGCATATCAAGGGTGCCTTGACCGGCTTTAGCGTGGATTGCCCGGTGAAAGACGGGCGACTTAATTTAGGTACGTGGCAGGGGATCTACCTTTGCGAGCATCGAGATCGTGCTAGTTCACGTCGTTTAGTGATCACGATTCACGGCGAGCGGAGCTAGGTGGAGTCTGGCTGTAATGGTATTTAGATAAGTCGATTTGTATCAAAAATGAGTGGAAATCCAGACGACTAAAGGCGCGTAGCGCTGACCCATTGATAGCCATGGTTGACGAACGGAGTGAGGAGGCCGTGGTCTGGTGGATTTCTCCTTTAAGCCGCGTCGCGGCGACACCCAACCAGAAGAAAAGGGTACAAGGGTATGATAGAAGATTTCGAGTAATTTTGGGGGATTCGTTTTAGTGGATTTCGGGCATAACAGGATTGAAACAGGATTGAAACTGGGCGGGGCTGAGAGTCCTGCGCCTCGCTCCAAGGACACTGCAAAGACAGAGCCATCCCTCGTTGCACCCATTGGCTTCACCATTCCGGTGGTTCCCTTCGGTCACCGACCGGCTAATTGCCTTCAAGCCTCCGGCTTTCATTCCTTTAAAAATACGCTTCGGTTTCAGGTGGATCGGCTAATTGCCTTCAAGCCTCCGGCTTTCATTCCTTTAAAAATACGCTTCGGTTTCAGGTGGATCGGCTAATTGCCTTCAAGCCTCCGGCTT
>ENA-ORXR01005488-ORXR01005488.1-marine-metagenome-genome-assembly--contig:-NODE-5488-length-10057-cov-3.793387_pt1 | contig 10057 bp, 5 predicted proteins | sample MGYA00237866_ERZ511479 | MGnify/ENA metagenome assembly ERZ511479
GGCGGCCCTGTTGTGGCACGCGCCCCGCCATGATCCTGTCGAGCCATGCGCGTGCACCCGCGCCGCTGACACGGTATTTGCCGAAATTCTGCACCTCGTTGATGCCGACGCCCGCGCGCACCGCACGCACCTCGCGCCCCGTCGCGTCAAACGCATCCGAGCGGCGGAACGACGGCGTCTCATAGGTCGGCTCGTCGCCTTGGGCAAAATAGTTTGGCACCTCCAGCCCGAATTGCTGGCCCCAGACCGCGCCCATGTCGCTAAAGATATCGTACATCGGCGTGGTGTGGTGGGGACGCGCGGCGGGCAGTTCCTCGTTGGGGTAGGCGACGGAGAACCGTTTTTGATAGTTCTCGATCACCTTGGGCAGGGTGTAGCCGTCCGAGATCCACGGCCCAAAGCGCGCTACGTCCATCGCAAAGACATCGCGCTCCGGCTCGCCCTCGATCATCCACTGCGCAAGGGTGAGGCCCACGCCGCCGCCTTGGGAAAATCCGGCCATGACGCCGCAGGCGCTCCAGTAATTGCGCAGGCCCGGCACGGGACCGACCAGCGGATTGCCGTCGGGGGCAAAGGTGAAAGGCCCGTGGATCACATTCTTGACGCCGGCACGCTCAAGCGCGGGAAAGCGGCGGTAGGCGAAATTGATGCTTTCCTCGATCTTGTCGAAATCATCGGCCAGCAAATCCTGCCCAAAGCTCCACGGCGTGCCGTTCACGGCCCACGGCCTGCAGGTTTGCTCGTAAAAGCCGATGCACAGCCCCATGCCTTCCTGACGCAGATAGGATTCGCCGGCAGGGTCCATCACATGCGGATGCTCGTGCCCGTCCGCCATCATCTGCTGGATCAGGGGGACGTCCTCGGTGACGAGGTACTGGTGTTCCATCGGGTGCAGCGGCAGGTAGAGACCGGCCATCGCCGCCACCTCGCGCGCCCACAGACCGCCTGCGTTGACGATGTGTTCGGCGTGCACCGTGCCCTTGTCGGTGACCACGTCCCATGTGCCGTCGCTGCGCTGGTTCGTCTCGCGCACCATGCACTGCGTCTCGATGCTTGCGCCGCCCATCTTTGCCGCGCGGGCATAGGCGTGGGTGGTGCCCGACGGATCAAGGTGGCCGTCCAGCGGATCATAAAGCCCCCCGATAATACCGTCGAGGTTGGTCACGGGGGCGATTTTGGCGATCTCTTCCGGCCCGACGATCTCGGTCTCCAGCCCCATAAAGCGGTGTTTGGCCCGCTCTGCCAGCAGCATGTCGAACCTGTCGCGGTTGTCGGCCAGTGTGACGCCGCCCACATGGTGCAGCCCGCACGACAGGCCCGTGATCTCCTCCAGCTCCTGATACAGCTTGATGGTGTAGCCCTGCAACGCGGCCATGTTGGTGTCGCCGTTGAGCGTGTGAAACCCGCCTGCCGCGTGCCATGTAGAGCCTGATGTCAGCTCGGAACGCTCCAGCAGCAGAACGTCGGACCAGCCGAGTTTGGTCAGGTGGTACAATACGGAGGCGCCGACGACGCCCCCGCCGATAACGGCGACACGGGTGGTGGTTTGCATGGCGGGCCTCATGTTGTTGATTGCCCCCCAAGACAATGCCAGCGCGTGCATAAGGGCAAGTCGTTTTGCGACAGGTTTTGCCGTTTACAACAATTCCCGGCTGCGGGTGGCGAAGCGGCGCCAGTCGCGCTACCTCAGTGCCATGGAAAAACTGAATACTGCTCTGAGCACCGTTTTGCGCCGCGCGCGCCACTATACCCGCAAGATGTGGGTGCGGGTTATGTTGATGGGCCTGCTGGCCGTGGTGGCCACCGGTGCCAGCCAGCTGGTTGAACGCTATATCCCCGACACGCTGGCGCAAAGCCTGACAGGCGGGTCTGCGGACCGTTTGCTGCAACTCATCGCCTCGGCCATGCTGGCGGTGACGATCTTTTCCATCACGGTCATGGTGTCCGTCTATCAATCGTCCTCGACCCAGTGGACCCCGCGTGTGCACCGGCTGATTATGACCGACCGGACCACGCAAAATACGATGGCCGTGTTCATCGGCGCCTATGTCTATGCCCTGCTGGGCATCATCCTGCGGGAGCTGGGCGTCTACGTCGATGACCGCGCGTTTGTGTTGTTCTGGATGACGGTGCTGGTACTGGTCGTGATCGTTGTCTACCTCATCCGCTGGGTGCTTCATTTGCAGGGGTTCGGGCAACTTCTGGACACCTGTCGTCAGGTCGAGGAAGTCACGCGCAGCCAGTTGACCGATCGGATGACGCGCCCCTGTCTGGGCGCGCGCCCGTTGCTGGGTGATCTGCCGGACGACACCCGGCCACTGCCCGCGTGGCAAAGCGGTTATGTCCAGCAAATTTACCCCGAGGCGCTGAACGCTGTGGCGGAGGAACATGACGTGCGCCTTTACCTGACCACCGATGTGGGCGAATACGTCTTTTTGAACGCGCCACTGATGCAGGTCGAGGGGGCGGGCGACGCACTGGACTGGGAGCAATTTACAAAAGACGTGATTGATGCCGTCACCCTCAGCGATGTGCGCGAGTATGAGCAGGACCCCCGTTTCGGCCTGCTGGTGCTGGGGGAGATCGCCTCGAAGGCGCTGTCGCCGGGGGTGAATGATCCGGGCACGGCCGTCGATGTTATTACCCGCATCGGGCGCATCCTGTCGGTCTACCGCGACGAAACGCAAGCAGAGCCGGAGACGCTGCTGGCGCATCTGCATGTGGCCCCCATGACGGCCAAGGCCTTGCTGCGCGACGGGTTCGGCACGCTGGCGCGCGACGGTGCGGGCACGCTGGTGGTGCAGGAAACCCTGCAACAAACGCTGGGCGCGCTGATGCGACACCCCGATGCGGGCCTGTGCGATGCCGCGCGCGCGCTGGCCAAATCCGAACTGGCGCGCGCACTGACGCAGATCGCGTTCGAGCCGGACCGCGCGCAGTTGATCGCAGCGGCAGATCCCACGGTGCGGCCAAACTGACGCGGTTGTAAAACTGCGACGGATCATGTCGCAAAAGGGCAATCCGGCCCGTGCAATGCCCGTCACCTTGGGGTCGATCACACGGCCATTGTCAGGACCACATTCATGCGCACCCATGCCCAAGCTGTCATTATCGGGGGCGGCGTCATCGGTTGCTCGATCCTCTATCACCTCACGAAAATGGGCTGGCGCGATGTGGTGTTGCTGGAGCGGGACGAGCTGACGAGCGGCAGCACATGGCATGCGGCGGCCAACATTCACGGCCTGCACGACAATAACAACATCACCCGCATCCAGAACTATACGATGGACCTTTATAACGCGCTGGAGGCCGAGACGGGGCAAAGCTGTGGCGTGTTCCAGCCCGGATCGCTCTATCTGGCGCAGACGGAGGCGCGCGAACACCAGCTGCGCCTTCAGGCGGCCAAGGCTGCGTATTACGGGCTGCCCTTCCGCGAGGTGGACCGCGCCGAGGCAGAGGCGCTGCACCCGCTGGTTAACTATGATGGCATCCGCTGCATCATGTTCGAGGAGAACGGCGGCAACGTCGACCCCTCGGGTGTGACCAACGCCTATGCCGCCGGCGCGCGGCAAAACGGGGCGGAGATCATCCGTTTCTGCCCCGTCACAGGGACCGAGCAACAGCCCGACGGCTCTTGGATCGTGCGCACGCAAAAAGGCGATATCCATACGCAATGGGTCGTGAACGCCGCAGGCCTGTGGGGGCGTGAGGTGGCGGCCCTGGCGGGCATCACCCTGCCGCTGCAACCGACCGAGCACCAGTATTTTGTCACCGAAACGATTGCGCAGATCGAGGGGCTGGACCGCCGCTTGCCCTCGGTCGCGGACCGCGACGGCGAATATTATTTGCGTCAGGAGGGGAAGGGCCTGTTGGTCGGCGCCTATGAAAAAGACCTGCGGTTCTGGGCCGAGGACGGCACCCCCCAAGGGTTCGGGCACGAGCTGTTTGCCGATGATCTGGAGCGGATCGAAGAGAACATGATGCGCGCGATTGACCGCGTGCCCGCGGTCGGCACGGCGGGGATCAAACGGGTGATCAACGGCCCGATGATCTGGTCACCGGATTCCAATGTGCTGTTCGGTCCCGTGCCGGAACTGCGCAATTATTTCTGCTGCAACGGCATCATTCCGGGGTTTTCGCAATCGGGCGGCATGGGCCTGCTGGCGGCTGACTGGATCGTCACCGGCGAGACGCGCTATGACATGTTTGCATGGGATGTGGCGCGGTTCGGCGATTGGGCGGACAAGGCCTTTACGCGGGCGCGGGTGGGCGACCAATACGCCAACAGGTTCAAGATCCATTTCCCGGGTGAGGAGCGCAGCGCAGGCAGACCCGCCCGTACGCGCCCCGCCTATGCCGCGCAGCGCGCGATGGGGGCGGTGTTCGGGCTGAACTACGGCTGGGAGCATCCGCTGTACTACGGCGACACCCCCGGCGCGCAGGACGTGACCGAGGGCTTTACCCGACAGCCGTGGTGGGACACCGTCGGGGCGGAATGCCGGATGCTGCGCGAGGATGCGGGCATCATCGACATCTCGAATTTCGCCAAATACACCTGCAAGGGGGCGGGTGCAGAGGGTTGGCTCAACAGTGTTTTCGCCAACACAATGCCGCGCGCGGTCGGTCGTTCGTGCCTCACGCCCCTGATCGGCAAACGCGGCGGCATAGCGGGGGATTTCACCGTCACGCGGCTGGGCCCTGAGGAGTTCTGGATCATCGGGTCCGGCATGGCAGAGCGTTATCACAAGCGCTTCTTTCGTGCGGTACCGCTGCCCGCCGGCACCATATTCGAGAGCAGGACCGACGCGATGTGCGGCTTTAACGTGGCAGGCCCCAAATCGCGCGAGATGCTGCAACGCCTCTCCAATACCTCCTTTGCGACAGCCGATTTCCCCTTTATGCGCGCGCGCTGGATCGAGCTGGCAGGCGTGCGCTGTCTGGCGCTGCGGGTCAGTTTCACCGGTGATCTGGGCTGGGAGCTGCACTGCGCCGAGGCGGATCAAAGCGCGCTGTTCGACGCGCTGATCGCCGCGGGCAAGGATCTGGGCGCGGGTCCGGTGGGCAGTCGCGCGCTGATGTCGCTGCGCGTCGAGAAAGGCTATGGCTCATGGGGGCGCGAGTACAGCCCCGAATACTGGCCGCAAGAGGTCGGGCTGGCGCGGTTGTGCAAGCTGGACAAACAGTTCCTGAACAGGGATGCGGTGACCGAAACGATGGCCATGCCTGCGCGCGAGACGCTGGTGCTGCTGGCGCTGGACGGCAAACAGACCGATGCCTCGGGTGCGGATGCCACGGGCGGGGAGCCGGTGTTCAAGGACGGAAAAGGCATCGGGCGCGTGACCTCGGGGGCTTACGGCTATTCGGTGGGGTTGTCGCTGGCGCTGGCCTTTGTCAGCGGCGTGGCGGCGGGCGAGACGGTGGATGTGATGGTCCTTGGCCGCCCGCATAAAGCCACCGTTCTGGCGGAGCCGCCGTTTGACCCCGCAGGGGCACGGCTGCGCGCCTGAGACATGCGGGCAGGGGCGCTGCCCCATCCCTGCGCCCGACGGGCGCAAGGATTCCCCGGAGTATTTCCGGTCAGAGAAAATAGGTGCTTACAGAGGCCGCATTTTGAGTTTTGTGATGCGGTTGCCGTCGCGGGCGAGGACCTCGAACCGGAAGCCGTGGAAGGAAAAGACCTGTCCGCCGGTCGGGATCATCTGGGCCTCGTGGATGACGAGGCCTGCGACGGTGTTGGCTTCTTCGTCGGGCAGGTTCCAGTCGTTCGCGCGGTTGAGGTCGCGGATGGTCATGGCGCCGTCGACGAGGAACTGGCCGTCACTGTCGGTTTTGACAGCGTGATCGGCGAGCGGGTCGAATTCATCCGTGATCTCGCCCACGATTTCCTCGAGGATGTCCTCGAGCGTGATGAGCCCCTGAAGCGAGCCGTATTCATCCACGACCAGTGCGAAATGCGTGCGGCGGTGCAGGAACTGGCGCATCTGTTCATCCAGCGTCGAGGTTTCGGGCACGAAGTAGGGCGCCATCGCGACCTCGGCGATGTCAAAGGTTTTGAGCGCACTCGCGTCGCCATCCGGCCCGCCGATCAGTTTGTACATCGCGCGCAGCAGATCCTTTGCGTGGATCACGCCGATGATGTTCTCCAGATCATCGCGGTAGACGGGCAGGCGGGTGTGGTTGGACTGCAGACATTGTTCGAGGATATCGGCGGGCGCGTCAGCGGCATTGATCATCTCGATGCCGGAGCGGTGGAGCATGATTTCCTCGACCACGCGTTCGCGCAGATCCAGCGCCCCCAGAATTCTGTCGCGGTCCTCTTTTTCCACGACCCCTTCGGAGTGGCCCAGCTGCAAGGCGCCGGCGATTTCCTCGCGGACGGCGAGGATGTTGCTGTCGGGGTCTACGGCCACGCCCAGCAGCCGCAGCATTGCGCGGACAAGCAGGCGGACGACGGCCACGACGGGTGAAAAGACCCGCACGACAAGGCTGATCGGGGCAGAGACGAGGGCGGCGGCGCGCTCGGCATTTGTGATGGCGTAGGTTTTCGGCAGCACCTCTGCAAAAATCAGGACCAGCAGGGTCATCACCAGCGTGGCCAGCGGCACGCCGCTTTCGCCAAAGGCCGCCGTGAACATCGAGGTGGCCAGTGCGGCGGCGAGGATATTGACCAGATTGTTGCCCAGCAGCACAGAGCCGATCAGCCGCTCGTTATCCTCGGTGATGTGCAGCGCGCGCTGCGCACCGGTTGAGCCCTTGTCCGCCTGTGTGCGCAATTTACCGCGCGACGCGGCGGTCAGGGCTGTCTCGGAGCCGGAGAAAAAGCCTGACAGAACGATCAGAAACAAGATGATCGCGGATGTGGTCCAGTAAAAGCTGGCCGCGATTTCGGGCGTTGCCTGTGGCAAGTCCATGTGGGAACCTCTTTGAAATACAGTGTGCCTGTTATGGGGTGCGGCGGGGAGGCATTCAAGGAGGCTGGTCCATGAAACACCGTGATCTGGGCACGTTGGAGGGGGATGTTCTTCTGTTTGGCGGGCCCTACAGCAATCTACAGGCGCTTGACGCGTTATTTGCGGCGGCGCAGGCGCGCGGGATCGGCGCCGGGCGGATGGTATGTACGGGCGATGTCGTTGCCTATTGCGGGGCTGCGCGCGCCACGGTGGCGGCGGTGCGCGCCTCGGGCTGCGCCGTGGTTGCGGGTAACTGCGAGGTGCAGCTGGCCGCGAATGCAGCGGACTGCGGCTGTGGCTTTGAAGAGGGCACCACCTGTGACCGGCTGAGCGTGGCATGGTATGCCCATGCCCGCACGCAACTGGACGCAGGCGCGCGGGCGTGGATGGCGGATTTGCCCGATGTTGTCACGTTTCACCACAACCACCTGCGGTATGGCGTGATCCACGGCGGGGTGCGTGATGTGGCGCAGTTTATATGGGAGACCGATGACGACAGCGTTTTCGCGGCTGAGTGGGAGGCGCTGGAGCACCACGTCGGTGCGCTTGATGCAATAGTCGCCGGCCACTCGGGCCTTCCTTTTGTGCGCCAAACCTCGCGGGGGGCGTGGATCAACGCAGGCGTGATCGGGATGCCCGCCCATGACGGCGCGCAACATACACATTTTGCGGTGCTCCAGCAGGGCGGGGCGAGGGTGATGACACTGGACTATGATGTGGCGGGGGCGGTTGCGGATATGACGGCGGCAGGGCTGCCACCGGACTACGGGCGCGCGCTGCGCTCGGGCTATTGGCCGTCCGAGGATGTCTTGCCCGCAGCCTTGCGGGTGGCCTGCTCCGACAGGGGGTGATGGTCCAGCACCAGCTCCGACAGACGCGCCTCCAGGACATGGGTGTAGATTTCGGTGGTGGCGACATCCGCATGGCCCAGCATCGTCTGGATTGCGCGCAGATCAGCGCCGCCCGCCAGCAGATGCGTTGCAAACGCGTGGCGCAGCGTGTGCGGTGTGACCTTGGCGGGGTCCACGCCGGCCGCCACGGCGATTTCCTTGATCAACAGATAAAACCGGTGCCGCGTGAGGTGCCCGCCCTTGCCGCGCGAGGGAAACAAGAACCGCGAGGCAGGTAGTTTTTTGGCCGCGCGTGCCGCCTCTGCCGTGTCGCGCAACCCGATCCACAGCGCCAGCGCATCGCGCGCATCCGGCGATAGCGGGACCATGCGTTCCTTGCCGCCTTTGCCGAGGATCAGCAGCAGACGCGGATCGCCGCGCGCGGCACTGACCGGCAGGCCGACCAGCTCGCTCACCCGCATGCCGGTGGCATAAAGCAGTTCCATCAGGCAGGTGTTGCGCACGCGGTCTGCCGGGTTGCGCCCCGTGGCGCGTGCACTGGCCAGCAGCCGGTCGACCTCCTCGACCGACAGGATTTTTGGCAGACGTTTGTCCTGACCGGGGCCGCTGATCTGGATCGCGGGATTGTCGCTGCGCAGCCCTTCCTCAAAGGCAAAGCGGTACAGCTGCTTGACCGCCGACAGACGCCGCGCGCGGGTGGATTTGGCCAGCCCCTGATCGTCGCAATAGACCAGATAGCTTTCGACATCATCGCGCACGACAGTCTCGAACCCCATGTCGCGCCGCGCCAACCACGCGTCAAAATCCTTGAGATCGCGCCCATAGGCCAGCAGCGTGTTGGTCGCTGCCCCCAGTTCGGCGGCCTGCGCCTCTAGGAACATTGATATCCACGACGAGGGCGCGCGCTGGTTCACAAATTCCGCTCCAGCAACAGGATTTGTAGCGCGCTGCGCCGTGCCGTGTCCTCCAGCCCCAGCGCGCGCAGGGTGGCAAGGGCATCGCGCAGCGCCCGGCTGTCGCCACGCTCCGCGTCATGCAAGCGCTCCAGCGTGGCGATCAGCGCCTCGCCCAGCCGTGTGCTGCGGGCCATCTCCATCACCGCCTCGGGCGCGCGGGCGGTGGCAAATGCATCGTGGATCGCGCGGGGCAACGGGGCACTGGGCGCCTGGGGGGCGGGCGCGCCCGTTGCGACCGCACGGATCAGCGCCGCCTGCGGCCCCAGCGCCAGATCGTCCGGCAAAGCACCCGCCGTTGTCTCGTACTCCGGCGACAGCAAGCCCATGCGGGCCTGAATTTCCGCCGCTCGTCCGGTGAGGGCGACACCGCTCAGCCGTTCCTGAAACACGGTGGAAAAGCTCACTTCGAGCTGGGCATTGCGGATTTCACGCCACGCGATCGGCAGGGTCGTCGCGATCCGCGCCGCGTCCGCGCTGTCGAGGGCGGCATCGAACCGCTGCACCGCCTTGACGCGCTCCCAGATCCCGCCCGACGCGGCGGGCTTGCGATCCGTATAAAGCCCCAGCAGGCGGTTGTCGGGCAGCGCGCCCGCGCGGGTCAAACGCTCTGCCGCTTCCAGCTGCGGCTTCCAGCCGGTGATGTCGCGCAGATCGGCCACCGCAAAGCTGCGCGGCAGCGGGCCTGTGGGCAAGGGCTCCCCGATGGTTTCGAACAGGCGGAAGGTCAGCGGGTCCATCCGGCGCGGCGCGGGCAGGGGGGCGGCATCCTCGAACAGGTCGGGGTTCAGGAACCGGTCCAGCACGGCCAGCGTCGGGCGCGGCAATAGCGACAGCGCCTGCGCTGAGCCGAACGTCAGCGCCGCCGTGTCCCAATCCCCGCTGCGCGCCGCGCAGAAAATCCGCAGGCCCGCGTCCCGTGTCAGATAGGCCGCGCGCGACAAGGCCCCGCAGGCGCGATCCTCGCTCCCGACGAGCAGGCTCAGCTGGGCCCATTGGTCGAACAACGCGGGCGAGGTTTCGGCGCCTGCCTGTTCGATCAGCGCCAGTGCAGGCTCAACCGCGCCAAGGTCCATCAGTTTTTGCACGCGCGCCAGCGTCAGCATGTCGCGTGCAGCGGGGTCTGCATCGGGGCTGGCGGCCTGAGCGAGAAGGACGGTGTAGAGCAGCGCATTGCCCGTAGGCAGATCCAGATCGGGCAGGGCAGTGATGGTGCGGCTGAGCGCAGCCAGATCGCTGCCCGCCCACAGATCGGGCTGGATGCCGGTGATCGCGGGCGGCACAAGGCCGATGTCGCGCGGTG
>ENA-ORXR01005489-ORXR01005489.1-marine-metagenome-genome-assembly--contig:-NODE-5489-length-10052-cov-16.533734_pt1 | contig 10052 bp, 12 predicted proteins | sample MGYA00237866_ERZ511479 | MGnify/ENA metagenome assembly ERZ511479
GACCGCGACACCTGGCGCCTCGACAACGCCATCTTCCAGCGGCTTCAAGACCGCTACGGCACCCACACGATCGACCGCTTCGCCACCGCGCTCAACACTCGCTGCGCGCGCTTCAACTCGCTGCTGCACAGCCCGGGGTCCGAGGCCGTGGATGCCTTCTCCGTGCCGTGGGACGGCAACGAGAACAGCTGGATCTACCCGCCGTTCTCCCAAGTCGCGCGCGTCATCGACAAGGTCGTGACGGACAAAGCCACAGCGACCGTGGTCCTGCCAGTCTGGACGGCCCAAGAGTGGTGGGCGCCCGCACTGGCACACGCCACGGAGGCGTGGCTCCTTCCCGGGCGCACCGCGCCCTTCTCGTCGGAGCGCGCCCGCCTGCCGGCTCCCCCTCCGCGCTGGCGGATCGCCGTGCTCCGCTTCGTCAACGGCGGCCACCCTCCGGCCGTCGTCCAAGCACGACGGGCGACGGCCGAGCGCGCCGACCAACGCCGGCAGCGCTTCAACCGACGCCAGCAGCGGACCGGTGGTGGCGTGGCCAGCGCTCGGCGCTGGCGTGTGCCACCCCCGGCGGCGGCGCTGACGGAACTGCCGCGCGCTACCTGCGGTCGTGGTCCGTCGTCGCCGCCACGGCCGACCGCTACGACGGCCACTGGCGCCGCTTCTCCGTCTACTGCGCGCGCCGCGGCGTGCCGTCTCTCCCCGCCAGCACGGCGACCGTCGTCCTGTACGTCGGCTCCCTGTGGCGGCGCGGCACGGTCGTAGCCGTGTCGCTCAAGCCTCTCTTGGCGGCGGTGCGCAAGCGGCACCTGGCGGCCGGGTACCCCAACCCCTGCCACGCCAACAGCGTCCGCGAGGCCAAGTCTGGCTTCCGACGAGCGGGGCTGGCGCTACGCCCCCAGCCCTCACGGGCCGTCGTGCCGTTGCCGTCGACCGCCGCCTGGAACCTCGCCCTTCTGGCGACGTACTCTCCTCGCGCGCAGCGGCACCGACTGACCGCCGTCGTCTGCGCCTTTTGGTGGATGCGCCGCGCCAAGGACCTCATCCGGTTCACCCTGGCGGACGTGGACCTCCCCCCCGACGGACGGACGTGCTTCATCGTGCGCTACCACAAGACGGCGGCGGCGGACGGCCCCATCTCCCGGGAGCTGCCGCGCTCCGCCACCCCTGACGCGGACGTGCCGCGCCAACTGCTCGCCCGCCTACTGGCGGATCGGCGTGCCGCCAAGGCTGGGACCGACGACCGGCTCTTCTCGGCCTGTCACCCCGCGCAGGCCAGCGCTACGCTGACAGCCTGGCTGCGTGAGGGGTTGGCACGCGTCGGTGTTTCCGCTCCTCTGGGGGCGCGCTACGCCAGCCACTCCCTCAAGAAGGGCGGCGCCACGTCGGCCAACGCGGCGGGCGTCCCCCGCGGCGCCATCTCCGCGTACTCCAACACTTCGGAGCTGACCCTGGCCGAGACCTACATCTCTGCCATGGCCACCCCGTCGCCTTCTGACCGGTGTTTTTTCGGTCGCCTTTGCCCGGCCTCGGCCGGGCCGGGTCGGCGCCCGTACTCCATTTAATGGCATACGCGGCTCCCTCCCCTTGTAACCCCTTCGTATGATGTTTATTTGACGGTTATAGCACCCACTTTGTGGGCGGCGCCGTACTTGTTTTTTGGCGGAGAAACTAAAGACTTATGGCGCGGACGGTCTGACCGTCCGTTCCAGCGGGGCGATCTCGGATCGCCCCGAGCCGGCGGCGCTTGCGCAAGCAGCGCCGTGGGGGGTCAGGCGTTGCCCCACAGCCACAGGCTTGGGCACCGACGGCTCCGCCGTCGCCGCCGCGGTAGCCACACCGCAGCGGGTACGCGCGCCCCTTCCCCCCGCCCAACGCCGTAAGAGGCGACGCCGCCGCGTCTTCCTCCCTGGCCGCCGGGCCCGGCACGTCCGCTGTTTTTCCGCCCCGCCCGCCTCCCATGGGGTCACCAAGGGTCGTGCGCCTCGCACGAGCCTGTGTTTTTCTCTGAGGCGGGCTGGGACTTCTTCCCACCCCTCTTCACTTCATCTTTCCTTTTCGGGGCCCGACTATTAAAGATAGAGACTTATTGGCATACGCGGCTCCCTCCCCTTGTAACTCCATTGCTGCCCTCAAAAGCCGCAGTGCGTCGCTCAAGCGCCGTCGCACACCTGCTCCCCACCCCCCCCCCACCGTCGCCGTCGTGCCTCCCGCCCACTCCCCGCGGTCGCCGTCGTGGGGCAGCGTGTTGGTGACTCTGCGACACTCCCCTGTACTCATCGGCGCGCACGGAGGGTCGCAAAGTCTTCGACATCTACGGCCGCGCAATCGCCCCGTAACATTGTGCGCGAGATGCGCCGCATTCTGGTTAAGGTGGTAGAGACTGCTGAGGGGGCGGGTGCTGAAATTTTTAAAATGATGAGGAGGAGGACGCGGAGTAAGTCTGGCCTGAGCGGAGTTGCGTGTAGCGGAGGAGTGTGTACATTGCACTTTTGTCGAGGGAATCCTGTTTGTCATGGAGTGTTTGCTCTGCCAACAAAGAAGGCGCGAGCAAATACCCTGTAGCTACACTGACAATACAAAAATGGAGGACCCGAAGGGTCGCGCTCCCGCGAGGACCTAGACGGCGCAAAGGCGCGCAATGGCTAGGACTCGAGAGAGACGCCAAATGTTAGATGGAAAGCAAGGCGAGGCGGCGCGGGCCGTGACCGGCGCCAGAATAAAAAGACGAAAACAGACGGAAAAGAGAGACGGAAGAGTAACCCCGTGTCCGCATTGAGGGGGGGGGTCTACTGAGTGAGGGACAGCCGTCCCATAGCCCGCAATCCGAAGTACGGAGAGACGGCAGCAAGTCCCGGCAGGGGCATAATTACTGGACTTTCCCCCGGCCAAAGGCAACACCCCCCCCGGGCCAAGTCCTGGCGGTCACCCTCCAGGAAGGACGGATGCGGGGCGGCTTGTGCCGAGCATCCGTGGGGGGTAGCTAGCGCGAGGGCGCCGGGCGGGGTCGCCCGAGCGACGCGGACCACTGAGGGGCGCGCGCACGGGCAGCACGCGGCGGCGCGACGGACACACCGCCTTGCAGAGACCGGCGGCGATGTGGACGGCGGCAGCGGAGGCGGCACGCGCGGACGCCCACGGCGTGGGCGTGCTGCCGGCGCGGGCGGATTGCGGGGGCCGGGGAAGCGGCGGCGATGACTTACATCGCGCCTCCCTTACGGGACGCATTGAAGACGGGCTTGAAGCGGTTCCCCGAGGGCGTAGTGGCGGACCAAGATAGGGTGCCGCAGCATGTGCAGGTGCCGAACCCCGACCCGCGGAGCCAGCCGCCGGTCGACCGCATGCGGGCCGGCGTACGCATGGCGTATTGGCACGGCGGCATTTACGAGGTGCTCACGCAGCAGTGCGACGGCGAGATGGCCGTCCGCTTCAGCCGGGAGGTGGCGCGCTTCGGTTCGACGTTGCCGTAGAGGTTCCTGTGGACGGCGCACACGTTCGTGAGGGCGGAAGGGAGCGCCGGGGACTTCCGCGAGTGTGTGCCGTGGGTGACGCACTGCTGGGGCCGGCTCATGAGCCTTATGCCGGACGCGGTGACGGCGCCGGTAGCGTACCTGACGGAGATGTCGCTTCCGTATCTACGGACGGCGGCGGAACTCGACCACGTGCAGGTCGCCGATGCGCAGCACCGGGACGCGATGGACGCGGCGATGTACTACTACGGGGAGGCGGCGGACAAGATTGCTCGACGGCAAAGCGCGGGGGCGGCGCCGCGGTCGGTCCCGACGTATGAGCGGCCGGACATCAGCTCCTGGCCGAAACCCGATCGGGTTGGGCAAGATCTGACGCTCCTCCAGGCGGAGAGAGACCGCCTGGCGGGCAACCAGGCGCTGAAGAATTTGGACGTCCGGGCGCGCAAGGGCGACGACGTCCCATACCTGATGACGGCCGGCCACCACGCCAAGCGGTTGAGCGGCGCCGGCTGGCGGCGCGTGCCGGCGGCGCTGGAGGACTCGAAGCTGCCGCGGGGGTTGCACATGGCGTACCCCACCGTGCTGTCGTATTCTTACGACCGCATGAAGGGGGATGACAGGAGTTGCCTCTGGGACATGTACGTTGTGGAGCGCGTGCAGTCACCGCCATCACGCTGCTGGCGGACCTCGCCGGCTGGCGGGTGCACCGCATCCCCTTTGTCCTACTTCATCGGCTGGAGCGTCTCCTATTGGATGACATAGCGGCGGGGAGTGCGGACGAGCATGCCCGGCTCCAGCGGCTGCTGTAAGGCATGGCGGTGCTGCTCATCAAATGGGGAGACGTGGTGGAGGCCGCGGGCTTTCCGCCCGGGCAGACGCCATTGCCGGCGGAGGGGGACGACGCGGCGAGCCCCTACGTGTGTCGACTAGCGTTGGACGCCGTGGGTATCGACATCCCAAGTCGGGCCGAGCACTTGCCGTCGAGGAACGCGACGGCACGGACCCCGCCGGAGGCGGCTGGAGACGCCGGGGGGGGGAACACCCGGGACGGGGGCAGCGACGAGGCCCCCGAGGGCGGGGCCGCGGCATGCTCGGAGTCCCCGTTCTGGCGGGCCGCGTCGGCTACGCCGTCGTCGCTGGGGGGGCGAGTCCGTGCGGGTGCCCGGCGGTCGCCGTCGTGGACGCCGCCGGTGGTGGCGTCAGCAACGCGGACGCGGACGCGGACGCCCGATCCAGGGTCGCCGAATCGGTTTGCGTCCCCGCGTCGGTCGGCGTCACCGCGTCTGTCGGCCTCACCGCTTCGGTCGGCGTCACCCCGTTGGTCGCCGTCACCGCGTCGGTCGCCGTCACCATTGGAACGGCGGTCACCAACGCCCCGGCCCCAACGCGGACGGAAGCCGCCGCCGAGGCGTGGGACGCCACGCCTTCGTCGTGGCCCGACGCTGCGTCGGAAAACGCCGCCACCGGCTCCGTCGCAACGAAGCGGCGCGGCGTCCATGGCGGAATGCACGGGGGGCAGCCAGTGGTCGTGGTCGCCGCCGACGGCGTCGGCACGCGCGCGGAAGCCGCTGGCGACCGTGGGGGCATCATGGCGGGAGAAAGGCGGAACGGCGGCGCCCCAACCGGGCGACACGCGGCGCAGCCGGACGCCGGCCGGCGCCGACAGCGCGGCCCGGTTGACGGCGGGGGCAACCGGGTCGCGGCGGAGCGGGGAGGCCACGCGGGGGAAAATCCCGCTGCCGTCCGAGGGGCAGGAGGTGGAGCCTCCGAACCCGGCGTACCACAAGTGGTACCGCGTGGGCTCCATTGCGCCGGAAGGCGCCGCGCTCCGGGCGCACCCGTCGGCGGCGGATGTGAAACTCTGGGCCGCGGCAGGCGGTGCGCCGGCTGGCGCCGTGGGTCCGGCCATCAGCCGGGTGCTCCGAAGTGGCGTGGACCGGCTGCATGCGTTCATGCGGACGTCCAGGGACCGCACTGTGGGGGAGGCGGCGTACGCTGTCGTCAAGGTCGTCAGGGAGCTGCGCCTCGCGACGCACATGTAGGACGACATAGGTCGTATCCTGAAAGAGGTGGGGGCGGCGGATCGTGTGGCGTCCGCCGCCGAGAGGTAAGTCTAGGGCGACAGCGACGAGTCGGGGGGTAGTCGGCCCATGGGTCCTCGGCGGCGGCACCGCTAAGTGGTGGCGCCGGCGCGGACCCGGGTGGTATGAGCCTCCTCAAAGCGGCTGATCACTACGCGCCACACAGGCGGCGAGAAGGAGGCTGTGCGGCCGGCCACCGTGAACTTGGGATAGGGGGGGCTGAGTTGCACCCGCGCGGCGCAGTAGCGTGTGGCGAGCGCCCACCAGGACTGGTGTTGCTAGCGCGGGGCGACGAGGGTGAGGTGACATGGGCTGGACGTGATTCGGGCGACGACTTGTGGTAAAAAGGAAAAGGGGGGGTTGGCCCACACGTTCTCGACTGCCCAGTCGACAGAAAACGCCGCGGCGCAGCCGCGCGCGGCGTCCGTGGGGGAAACGGGCAGGAACCGGGGCAGATGGGTTGCCGCGGGGGTGCTGAACAGCTCGACCGTATGGGGGCCCCAGACCGCATCGACGTTCTCGAAGGTGGGCCGTCCCAGTGCCCAGAGGGTAGGTAGTGGGTCTTCGGAAAATTCCGAAAGGAGGGAGGATGGCCAGAGAGCAGGGACAGTCTCCTCGTGGCTAGTTGTAGGGGACGTCCAGCGGACATCGACGAGCACGGCGTCCGTCTCGTTAGTGTGCTGCTGGACCGCGACGCATACCCAATAGGGTTTCCGAGGGCACCGGGCGAGGACTACGGGCGTCGTCGGGAAAGCTTCGTCGGGTAGCGTAAACTTTTTCTGCTTCCGCAAACGGATGACGAGATGCTTCGGCAAACCCGAAACGGGTTCCCACGAATCATCTCCCCGGCGATATGTGGCCCACCGGAATTTCGCCACGATGCCATTATCGGCGTCGTGGCGAATATCCAACAGCCGGTCGATTTCTCACGTCGGTTCCTCATCGGAGGAGTTCACGTCTGGGAGCAGGGTCTGTGTGAGCCGATGCGGCTCGGAATCCGGTCCCGACCCCGGGCGCGGTGCCGGTGTGACGTCAATACTGTTGACCTGTCCTTTGCCGTCGCCTTGGACGATGGCGAAGTAAGTGCCATCCGTACCGAGAATCTACAACGGATCAAGGGCCTTGGGCAGCAGCTTGTGCCCGCCGCACTGGGAGCGGAGGTAGACGAAGTCGCCGACCGCCAGGTCCTTGTTCTTCGGCCGCACCCGGCTGTCCCAGTTTCGCGTCTAGCGAGCTTGGTACTTGTCGAGGGAGGCGCGCACAGTCGGGATGAGCTTTTAAAAGCCCTGATTGATGGCTCGCTTCACCATGAGTGGGGAGCTGCTGAGATGTTCTCAGCAATTCCATGTGACTCAACGCGTTGGCGGGATGTCACATTGCAATTTGTTCTGTATTTTGATATCGTATTTTGAGTGTATCGCATGTACTTGATTTTGGGGGCACCCTTTAGGGGATGAGCTCCGGAAGATTAGCGATGTGCGTTGTCGGGATTTTGAGGGGCTGTGAGCGCGCGTGCTCGTGGCCCGTGCGCTCTCAGCACGCGGAGGTGCGTGGTGAGTGTATGCTTGCTGGGAGTGGGGGTGTTTGCGGGTGCTGAGAGCGTGGGGGGGCCTGCGTTTTATCAGGCTGCCCCCTTACGGCTCGCGCCACCTTCATGATAGAACCTTGACGCACCCACCCATTGTACTGCCCGCTTCACAGGTTACGGGCCCAGTTGTCGGTGGTGGTCATCGTCTTCCTCTCATACGGGCTCTAGGGGGACGACGTCGTTCGGGTCGCGGTGTGTTCCCTGCGTCGGACGAGCGGGTACAGCCTCTAACGTCGACGAGGTGGTACCGGTCGGTGCCACGGTCGTCAACGTGTCGGACCACCGCCGCTTTGGCGGCCCGCGGTTTGCACAGCTGGACGACGACTACAGAGTGTAGTCGGCGTATCAACGTGCGCAGCTCAAGAAGGAGAAGCTGTGGAAGGCGGTCTTGACGGACCGTCCGGCGTCTGGGTCGGACGACAAGAAGGCCTACCCGGTGGTCGCGCAGTGGGACGCCATGAATGAGGAGGCTCTTGCGACCACCCAGATGTCGGTCAAGCCCGTGCACCTCAACACGTTGACGTCGGTCGAGACGGCTAAGGAGGCGTGGAACGCGCTCTTGGGCATGTTTAAGGCGCGGGATGACGCTCAGCTGCTTCGGCTCATGGAAGAGCTGAGCAGCCTTCAGAACAGAGACGAAGAGAGAATTCTCAAGTTCACGTCGCGCGCTAAAATGATCCGGGACGAGCTGGCCATGCTCGACAACCCTGTGGATGACAACACGCTCGTGCTGCGTGTCTTGTCGGGGCTTCCTTCCGAGTACGGGATGCTCAAGAAGGTCCTGGAGAACAAGGACGTCAAGATGGTCATGGCGGACGTGACAGCTAAGCTGCTTCAAGTCGAGCAGGGGAACAAATCTGCGGGCTCATCCAAGCTCGTTGGTAGTGTCAAGTCGCACGCTTTCGCGGCTGCGGCGCCAAAGACGCCGTGTGCCAGGAAGTCGGTGGTGTACTACTACTGAGACGAGAAGGGGTTCATACAGCGCGTCTGCTACAAGCGGAGGGCTGACGATGCAAAAAGAAAAAACGAGCTCGGTCTCTGCGACCGTGATGGCGGCCATGGGTGCGGGCCCCAGGCGGGTGTCGCTTTGGCGTGTACTGCTTCGGCAGGTCAGCACGGCTCCAGTAAAGAACACGGGAGCACCAGCGGGTCGTAGACCAGGGTGCTCGATTCGGGGGCGACCAACCACGTGGCCGCCGGCGACAAAGGCTTCACCGTCCAGGCGGCAGGGAGCGGAGCCAAGGTCACCTTGGCCAATGGTGACAAAGTCCCCATCAAGCGGCACGGCCACGTCTCTATGGACGTTGGCAAGGGCAAAACCAAGGCGCGCATGGTCCTAGCAGAGGCCATGCTCGTGCCCGACCTGACAAGCAACCTGCTGTCGGTTCGGGCGATCGACCGCAAAAGTGGTGCGGTGATGTTTGTTTGGGACGCCTGCTACATCGTCAGCGACGGGGATGCTGTGCGTGCGAGCGGAGTGCTCAAGGAGGCGTCGGTAGTCGGAAAGGTCAGCGACCGGGAGCAGTAATTGCTCAAGGTGACGCCCGTTAAGGCTTCGGCGAACACGGCGTCCACCCGCACCGCCGGGGAGGCGGAGCTTTGGCATCGCCGGTTCAACCACTTGAGGTTTGAGAACCTCAAGCGGGCCGCCAAGATAGTGGACAGGATGCCGTCGTCGGTGGCTATTGCCGAGCGTGTCGTCTGCACTGTGTGTGAGCCGTGCGTGGATGGAAGGATGGTGCAGGCACCGCATCCGCTGTGATCCTCCAAGACAACCAAGTGCGTGCTGGTCCACACCGGCATGGGTGGGCCACTGATGGAGTCACTGGGTGGCTCCATCTTCTTCATCACTGCGCTAAAGGACAACACTGGATTCATCACGGCGGCGCCCAGTAAGACAAAGAGGATGGCGTTAGAAGTGCTGAAGACCCGCATCAAGCAGCTTGAGACGACGACTGGTGTCAAAGTCAAGCGCGTCCGTCACGATGGTTCCAAGGAGTACCTCACCCATGAACTCAAGGCATGGTACGAAGACAAAGGCATCACTTCGGAGATGACGGCGCCGTACAAGGCGCAGCAGACCGGAAAGGCAGAGCGGGTCAACCGCACGCTGATGGAGAGCGTGCGTGCTGCACTAATCGATTCCGGGGCGGAGGAGGAGCTGTGGGCTGAGGCCCTGGCCTCTGTTGTCCCTGTGCGTAACCGTTAGCCGAAAGAGGGGCTTGATGTGACGCCGCTGGAAGCGCTGACAGGACGATGCTCTAACGTGGCGGGATTCCGCGTCTCGGGGAGTCCCGCCTGGGCGCTCAAACCAAAGAAGCAGCAGCGCAAGCCGGAGCCGAGGACCGACGTGGGCCGCCTTGTGGGCTACACGGTTTGTGGCAGGGCCTACCACATCCTCGAAGACGGGACCAACAAAGTCCTCGAGCGTCGGGATGTCCTGATGGAAGAGAAGCCGACGAAGGCCGGGATTTCGCCCGGCGGTTCAAGCGCTGGTCCCCAGCTGACGATGACCGAGGACAGCGCCAAGAACGGCTCCATGGATGGGGCAATGGACATGCTCGATGCCGAAGGAGATGGCGCGGAGAAGCATCTTCTTGAAGAGGACTCCGAGAGCGACAGCGACGGCGATCCTGATGACCTCGCGGACGACGAGGACGATGAGGAAGGTCAGGGTTATACTGCTCCCATACACCCTGTCGTTCACTCTGACGCGGAAATGGACAATGCCGCTCCGGGACCTCGCTGTTCCACACGTAGGCCAGCCCCAAAGGTAACCTGGTCGGAGAAGGATCCCAAGGCGTACTTGGACAGCAGTGCCGAGTTGGCGGCAAAGGATGGCTGGGACTTGACCAAGCCGCCGGCAAACGAGAAGGAGGCGCGTGCCCGTCCTGACTGGCCGTTGTGGCAGAAGGC
>ENA-ORXR01005491-ORXR01005491.1-marine-metagenome-genome-assembly--contig:-NODE-5491-length-10052-cov-3.212531_pt1 | contig 10052 bp, 4 predicted proteins | sample MGYA00237866_ERZ511479 | MGnify/ENA metagenome assembly ERZ511479
AACGGTGTGAGCACGATGTTCTCATCGGTACCCGACGCACGAACGTTGGTCAGCTGCTTACCTTTCAGGCAGTTGACGGTCAGGTCGTTCTCACGTGAGTGAATGCCGATAACCTGACCCTCATACACTTGCACATTGGCATCGACGATCAACTTGCCACGCTCTTGCAGGTTCCACAACGCGAAACCTGATGCCTTGCCCTGGCCGTTAGAGATCAGCACACCATTACGGCGCTGACCGATGTTCAGCTTCAGCTGCGGACCGTAGTGATCGAATACGGAGTAGATAAGACCAGTACCGGATGTGGTAGTCAGGAATTCAGTACGAAAACCGATCATGCCACGAGCAGGTGCAATGTAGTCCAGGCGCACCCGTCCCTTGCCATCGGGAACCATGTCCTTAAGATCAGCACGACGTTCACCCATCTTTTCCATGATGGCACCCTGATGTTGCTCTTCAACATCGATAGTGATCTGTTCGTACGGCTCTTCCTGCTTACCGTCTTCACCGGTACGGGTAATAACGACAGGGCGGCCAACACCAATCTCGTAACCCTCACGGCGCATGTTTTCGATCAGTACGGACAAATGCAGCTCGCCTCGTCCCGAAACCTTGAATGTTTCACCTTGCTCAGTACGTTCTACGCGCAGTGCAACGTTGTGCAGCAGTTCAGTCTGTAAGCGATCCCAGATATTACGGCTGGTAACGTATTTGCCTTCTTTGCCCGCAAACGGTGAACTGTTGGGCTGAAACAGCATGCTGATAGTCGGTTCATCAACGGTCAGCGGTGTCATTGGTTCTACAGCTGCAGGATCACATAGCGTGTCTGAAATATTGAGCTTGTCGATACCGGTGATACAGACGATATCTCCAGCCTGTGCCATGTCAGTTTCTATGCGCTCGAGGCCGTGAAAGCCAAGAACCTGCAGTACTTTGGCGTTACGTTCTTTCTTCTCTGCGCTGACAACACGCACTTGCTGGTTAGGGCGAAGCTGGCCACGTTGAATGCGCGCAATTCCGATAACGCCCACATAGCTGTTGTAATCCAGCGAACTGATGCGCATCTGGAGAGGGCCATCTGTATCGACATCCGGTGCAGGCACTTCTTCGATAATGGTTTCGAATAGTGGCGTCATGTCACCTTCGGTAACGGTGGGCTCCAAGCCTGCGTAACCATTAACGGCTGACGCATAAACAACCGGGAAATCAAGCTGCTCATCGGTAGCGCCCAGGTTATCAAACAGTTCGAAGGTCTGGTCAAGTGCCCAGTCAGGTCGAGCGCCTTCCCGATCAATCTTGTTAATGACGACAATAGGACGAAAGCCCATGGCAAACGCTTTTTGTGTAACAAAGCGTGTTTGTGGCATGGGGCCTTCAGCGGCATCAACCAGCAGCAGCACTGAATCCACCATGCTCAGAACTCGCTCTACTTCGCCACCGAAGTCTGCGTGACCCGGGGTGTCGACGATGTTGATTCGGTAGTCGTTCCAGCGAATGGCTGTGTTCTTGGACAGGATTGTAATTCCACGCTCTTTCTCTATAGCATTGGAATCCATCAGTCGTTCTGTTTGTTCCTTGCGCATGTCCAGTGTGCCTGACTGCTGCAGGAGCTTGTCTACCAACGTTGTCTTGCCATGATCGACATGGGCTATGATGGCTATGTTACGGAGTTTCTGGATCACGATAAAGTCCTGTAGACGCGGCAGGCGCGCCTGTCATGCACCCCGTTATGGAGTGTTACTGAATGGTTGTGGGGATACACAGTGGCCAGCAGGTTGCCCTGATAGCAGTAAACGCACCATTATAGCGGACATACGGATGCTTCGGGTGCCATCTGGTCACCATAGCGGTGCCGTAAATTCAGTGAGAAATGCAGGTTTCTGGCCACTTTGTGATGTGGCAGCGACAACCAGACGAGGAGTAGCGATCATGAAGAGAATTGCGTGCTGGCATGAATGTGCCGCCACATTGACGGATGTGGCCACTGGGCGCCAGTCTGCGGGCACGGTTATTCGAAACGGAAAATGGGTCAATGTGCATTCTGGCGAGATCATTCCCGGTACCGATGTCGCTATCAGTTGTGGAAGATTTGCTTACGTAGGCCCCGATGCGTCTCACACTATTGGTGCTGATACGAACGTTGTGGATGCCGGTGGTCGATATCTGGTGCCCGGGCTGTGTGACGCCCACATGCACGTTGAAAGTGGCATGGTTACCGTGACTGAATTTGCTCGAGCCGTCATACCGCACGGCACAACGTCGATGTTCATCGACCCTCACGAAATAGGTAACGTGCTCGGTCTGGCCGGTGTCAAGCTGATGCACGACGAAGCCATGCAGCTGCCGATGAACCTTTACGTGCAGATGCCCAGTTGTGTCCCTTCGGCACCGGGGCTGGAACACGCCGGTGCTGAGCTGGGCGTTGATGACGTCAAGGAGGCCATGCGGTGGCCCAATATTATCGGTTTGGGCGAGGTGATGAATTTTCCTGGCGTGGCCAACAACGACCCGAAAATGCGCGGTGAAATAGCGGCCACTCGCGCGGTGGGTAAAACTGTGGGCGGCCACTATGCTTCACCGGATCTGGGTCTGCCGTTTCATGGTTATGTAGCCGGTGGGCCTGCCGATGATCATGAGGGAACGCGGGTCGAAGATGCCATTGCACGAGTACGGCAGGGTATGCGCTCCATGCTCAGATTGGGCTCTGCCTGGTACGACGTGGCACCTCAGATCAAGGCCATCACTGAACACGGACTTGATCCGCGCTATTTCATCTTGTGTACGGATGATTCTCACTCCGGCACGCTGGTAAACGACGGGCACATGAACAGAGTAGTCAGGCATGCCATCGCTCAGGGTATAAAACCGATGACAGCTATCCAGATGGCTACCCTCAATACGGCGGAACACTTCGGTCTGGAGCGTGAGCTGGGATCGATTACGCCAGGGCGACGGGCAGATCTTATTATCACCTCCGATCTGGTTGAGCTGCCTGTAGAAGCGGTTTTTTCCCAAGGTCAGTTACTCGCAGAAAAGGGTGCCCTTACTGCCGACATCCCCGCTTATTACTATCCTGAGACTGCCAAAAATACGGTCAATATGGGTAAGAAGCTGACAAGCAAGGACTTCATCATCAAAGCACCCGACAATTCAGGCGACAACGTCACCGCGCGTGTAATCGGTGTTATCGAGAATCAGGCACCTACACGTGCGCTGGAATTTGCCATGACCGTAACCGATGGCCATGTGCAGATGAACGCCAAAGCCGATGTTTGTCAGATCGCCTTGGTAGAACGGCATGAAGGAACCGGCGCCGTAGTCAATGGTCTGGTTTCCGGGTTCGGTTACAACGTACCTTGTGCCATGGCGTCTACCGTTGCGCACGACTCGCATCACATGATCGTGGTGGGAACAGACCATAGCGATATGGCGCTGGCTGCGAACCGACTGGCTGAGGTGGGTGGCGGGGTTACGTTGTTTTCACAAGGTAAAGAGCTGGCTATGATCGAGCTACCTACTGCCGGATTGATGTCGGATGAACGTGCAGAGATCGTGGCTTTCAAGGCACAGCGATTAGTAACGGCCATGCGTGAGTGTGGCTGTACCCTCAACAATGCCTACATGCAGCATTCTCTGCTCGCGCTAGTTGTCATCCCGGAATTACGAATATCGGATATCGGGCTCATCGATGTGACAAGCTTCAGCAAGACAGAACTCTTTGTGGAAACCCCTGCATGATCCGATTCCTTCTCGACAATCAGCTTGTCGTACTGAACAACGTAGAAGCTGACCTGACTGTTCTGGACTGGCTGAGAATTCATCAGCAGCGAACCGGAACTAAGGAAGGTTGTGGCTCGGGTGATTGTGGTGCCTGCACCGTTGTTGTTGTCAGCCTGTCTGGAGCTGAAGATACAGATGCGCAGTTGGTGTATCAATCGATCAATAGCTGCATCACGTTTGTCGGTGCTCTGCACGGCAAGCAGTTGTTGACCGTGGAGTCGTTGGCAGACCATAAAACGTTGCATCCTGTACAGCAGTACATGGTGGAAGAGCATGGATCCCAGTGCGGGTTTTGTACGCCAGGCTTTGTCATGTCGATGTATGCCTTGTATCAACAAGATGATTCAGCCGAAACGCTTAAGGGGCGTGTCGATCAGGCACTGGGTGGCAATCTGTGTCGATGTACGGGTTATCGACCGATCAAGCGAGCTGCTGAAAGAGCGCTGGACGGTCGAGCAGAGCATCAGTCAGATCGAGTCGATACAGAAAATTCTGTTGTCGAGGTACTGCAGCAACTGAACACGCTGACGGCAGAAATGCTTTCTGATGGAGGCACAGGCCCAGGCCCAGGCCCAGGCACAGGTACAGGTACAGGTACAGGTGCAGGTGCAGGTGCAGGTGCAGGTGCAGGTACAGGTACAGGTACAGGTACAGGTACAGGTACAGGTACAGGTATAGGTGCAAGCAACATACAAACCAGTGGTTATTTCCAGCCACACACGTTGCAAGCACTATCTGAGTTCTACCTCAAACACCCCGAGGCTCGTCTGTTAGCTGGTGGGACAGATATGGCCCTTGAAGTAACGCAACAGATGAAAGTGCTGCCTCTGCTGCTGTCTGTTAACGCCGTGCCTGAGCTGACGACTATCGAGATCAGTGATACTCACTTGCTAATTGGCAGTGCGGTTACATTGACTGACTGTATGACCGTGATGCAAACACGTATTCCAGGTGCTCACGAACTGTTGCTTCGATTCGGTTCCGATCAAGTCCGAAACCAGGGAACGATTGGTGGCAATATAGGTTCGGCCTCGCCCATTGGCGATTTGCCGCCGTTACTGATTGCGCTGAATGCGACGCTGATACTGCAAAAAGGCGATGAAGTTCGAGAGTTGTTGCTCGAGAATCATTTTCTGGATTACCGAAAAACAACCTTGCAGCCTAGCGAATTCATCAAGGCTGTCAGCTTTGGACTGCCAGCTGACTCGAGCATCTTTGCTGTGCACAAAATTAGCAAACGCACCGATGATGACATCTCGAGTGTGTGTATGGCGATATATCTGCAACAACATGAAGACAAGATAACGGATAGTCGAATTGCTTTTGGTGGCATGGCTGCAATCCCCATCAGGGCACGACGCGCAGAAGCGCAACTCAATGGAGTGGCGTTCAATCAGGTATCAGTTAACAAGGCACAGCAGGCAATGGCAGAGGAGTTGAGTCCTATTAGCGATGCACGCGCCAGTGCCGGTTACCGATTGCAGGTTGCGCAGAATTTGTTGCAGCGCGTATTACTGGATCACGACACAACGTCGCAAGAGCGTGCGTCATGAGTATTGCCGGAATCAAGCAGCCACACGATAGCGCTGTTGAGCATGTTACTGGCAAGGCTCGATATGTCGATGATATAGAACCTGCTGCCGGGCAACTGCATGTGGCAATAGGGCAAGCCACCATTGCGCACGGGAAACTACTCACTCTTGATCTGGATGCCGTTAGGTGCAGCGCCGGTGTTATTGATGTGCTGACATTCGCAGATCTGCAACACGGTACGGACATCGCTCCTGTCTTTGAAGGTGATCCTCTGCTGGTTGATGAGCTGGTTGAATTCATGGGGCAACCCGTTTTTGCAGTTGCTGCATCATCACATCGTGCTGCAAGGCAAGCCGTGCTGAAAGCGTCCATGACGTTTGAAACGTTCAAGCCTTGTCTGGATATAGAGGAATCGATCGCTAATGAATTTTACGTTCGCCCCCCTCATCGCATGCAACGTGGCGAATCGGTCAAGGCTCTGGCGAAAGCGACTCACAGACTTCAAGGTGAGGTACACATAGGCGGGCAGGAACACTTCTACCTTGAAGGGCAGGTGGCACGAGCCTCTACAGAGGAGGATGGCGGCATCACTGTCTGGTCAAGCAATCAGAATCCGACGGAAACACAACACTTGCTGGCGAAGGTGCTGGGAATATCCATGCACCGAGTGAATGTCATTGTGCGCCGGATGGGTGGGGGCTTTGGTGGCAAGGAGACACATGCCACAGCGTGTGCAGTATTCGCTGCGCTGTTTGCATTGCGGCAAGGGGTGTCTGTCAGCTGCCGATTGTCGCGTAGCGATGACATGCTGATGACCGGCAAGCGGCATGGTTTTCTGAACCGCTACGATGTCGGTTTTAATGAGGCGGGCATGATCACGGGAATAGAGTATGTGTTGGCAGGTCAGTGTGGTAACTCACCTGACTTGTCGGACGCGATTGTAGACCGCGCAATGTTCCATTGCGACAATGCCTACTATCTGCCAAACGTCACAATCGATGGTCTGCGCTGCAAGACACATACAGTGTCCAACACCGCGTTCCGAGGTTTCGGTGGACCTCAGGGCATGATGGCGATGGAGGCGGTCATTGATGAAATTGCTTTCGCCTTGAACAAGGATCCACTTGAAATAAGGCGTATCAACCTCTACGGAAAAGTGACACGTAACATCACGCCTTACTACCAGACAGTGGAGACGTTCACGGTTCCGGAATTACTGAATCAGCTGGAAGCCTCGTCTGACTATGCCCGTCGGCGAGAAGAGACCAGAGCCTTCAATGCCAGCAGTGCGGTGATGAAAAAGGGAATAGCACTCACGCCTGTAAAGTTTGGTATCTCATTCACCGTCAAGCACTTGAATCAGGCGGGTGCATTGATCCACATCTACAGCGATGGCAGTGCCCAACTGAATCATGGTGGTACTGAGATGGGCCAGGGCCTGATGATCAAGGTACAGCAGATAGTTGCGCACGAGCTGGGGATGTCGCTTTATCGTGTGGCTATCATGGCAACAAGAACCGATAAGGTACCGAACACGTCGGCTACCGCCGCATCATCGGGCACTGATCTGAATGGTATGGCTGCGCTTTATGCCGCCAAAAAGCTGCGTACGAGACTGGTGGACTATCTCGTGAAACAACACAGCGTTGCTGCTGGAGACATAGCCTTTGCAGATGATCGCATCGTAGTGACGGGTGCAGCCTCAGACAACGTCAGCGAAGAGTCGGAGATAGCTGAAGTAGACACTATGCTTAGCGCAGGAAGTGCAGGCAGTGCAGGAAGTGCAGGAAGTGCAGGAAGTGCAGGCAGTGCAGGCAGTGCAGATACCACAACCACCATAGAATACACATGGCCGGAACTGGCCAGCGCAGCCTATCAGGATCGTATCCAGTTATCGGCGACAGGCTATTACCGCACACCACAAATTCACTATGATCGACAAGCGGCAAAAGGTCAGCCTTTTTATTACTATGCCAACGGGGCTGCAGTGAGTGAAGTACAGATCGATACCCTCACAGGTGAGACTACGCTGCTACGTACCGACATCCTCCATGATGTTGGTCGGTCCATAAACCCGGCGATCGATATCGGGCAAATAGAAGGTGGCTTTGTGCAGGGGGCGGGCTGGCTTACTCATGAGGAACTTGGCTGGGACGATAAAGGGCGCCTGCTAACGGACGGCCCAGCTACGTATAAAATTCCGGCCATCGGTGATATGCCAGAACAGTTCAATGTGGCCTTGCTGCAAAACAGTCCTAATGAAGCAGCCACAGTATTTCACTCCAAGGCAGTGGGTGAGCCTCCGTTGATGCTGGCCATGTCAGTCTTTGCTGCCATACGCGATGCGATAGCCTCGGTGGCAAACTACAAGATATTCCCTACGCTGAATGCGCCGGCAACTCCTGAGGAAGTGTTGCGTGTCTGTACGTTACTGGCCACCGACAGAGCCAGCAGCGCCGACGTTCAAGCCCCGCCCCTACCGATCCGGAATAAGCACGACTGATGAACTGGTTACAGGCGCTGACGACGCATGCAAAAGGCAATCGCTCCTGTGTGCTTGTCACCGTTGTCGAATCAACGGGCTCAGCGCCTCGTAAGCTCGGTACGCGCATGGTAGTAGATGCCGAGAGTTTTTCAGACACGTTGGGTGGTGGCGCACTGGAACTGGAAGCGATCACTCACGCCCGCGAGTTGCTCGCAACAGGGCAGAGTGATCCTGTCATCAGTTATCGTAGTTTTACGCTGGGGAATGATCTTTCGCAGTGCTGCGGCGGTCGAGTCAATCTGCAGTTTGATTGCCACTGGGCCAACGATTTTCAGGTGCATGTGTTTGGTGCGGGCCATGTGGCTCAAGAAGTGGCGCGTATTGCTCAGCGACTACCTTGCTTGACAACATTTCACGATACCCGGACAGAATGGCTTGAAAAGTTGCAACAGTGCATTAGCGCAGAGTCTGTGCCAGATGCTGTGTCACCTCAGGCCGGCATAGAGACCTTGCTGATGACGAACAACCCGCATGCGAGTGTTGAATCCTGTGCTCCTGGGAGCTACTTCCTCATCATGACTCATAGCCATGAGACAGATCTGGAATTGGTGGAAGCGGTTCTGGCGAAAGGTGATGCACATTACTGCGGATTAATTGCATCAAGATCGAAGGCCCGTAGTTTTCGAAGCCGTCTTTCAAAAAAAGGTTTTTCCGAGGCCGAGTTGTCTATCCTGACGGCTCCATTGGGCTCCCATTCGAAAACTGGCAGCACACCGATGGAAGTGGCTGTAGCCGGTATCGCGGACATACTGCATGTGCGCCAGACTCAGTTGGCGTTCCACGCATAAAACTCCATCGTAGCCGTATTCCACACGTACGGGTCTTCAGGGCCGGGCCAGCATCAGCAGAAGCTCGTCGCGCCAGTGAATCCAGGCCGCTTCTTCGACTGACCAGGCAGGTGTGATATCTCCAGAAGCTACCGCTTCCTGTAACGCGCGTGGTATCAGGGATCTTATCAACGCATCGGCCTCTTCCGGGTAGCGCTCATGCGCAAGCTGGTAAAGCTCGGCATCCTGTAAGCCGCGACGCCACGTTTTGAGCCGCATTGACGGTACCGGTCCGGGAGCTTCGGCGTAACCGATACGGGGTAACTGTTTACCGGGATAGACCAGTACGCCATTGCCAACGCGATCATCGCCAGGTTTGTAACTGGGCTCGCCAAAGGGAGATTCATCACTGCCCAGGTTGACAGCCCACATCAGCTGACCCTGTATGCCATAGCGAGCGCCAATAACACCCCAGCTACGCATGTCGGTACCAGGAAGATTGATCGAGTGACCACCAACAGCCGGATGTCCGCTGTGATAGAACCAGGCCCTCTCACCTTCCGCAATCCGGCTAGCGAGAAAGTCGGTGTTTGCCGCATGCGCATTGGGAGCCCACAACCGTACGCGATCAACCAGTGTGGTGTCTGGATCGTCAATCCAGATGGTCGGGTCTGAATGGCTGGTCCAAACAAGATCAACCGGCTCCGCACTGCCTGAGCCTGCGCTTGTTCCCTGATCGATCGCAGCCTGAATGAGTTGCATGTCTGCGTGTACGCGTGTGATGTACTCGCGTCGCTGGGGGTCTTCTTCAGACAGATCAGACGGACCATCCACCTCATCAAATACATAAGCGAAGAAGCGGGTGTGTTGCCAAAGCTGTTCAGTAGCCACAGCAGACCATTGAGCAGCCAGTTCGCTATAGTGATCCAGTTGTCGTGGCGTCTGTGCGCGCTTAACAGTGACATCATAATCTTGTGGCCATGGCGTGCGCCATGTGCTAACCGGCGTATCCATGCCGGTTCCTGAATAACCACTTTCCTCACTGAAAAGCTCGCCGGAGAGTGCCGGTCCGAATGTATCTATATAGTTCGCCCAATCAGAATCGGATGAAGGAGCGTCGGGTGTTCTTTCAATGAAGACCATGCGGTGTTGATGTGCCAGCCGTTGATAACACTGCGACATCGTCTTCCATTCCTCAGAGGCCCTGTCATACCCGGCTCCTTCCATATTGTATGCACGATAGGTTTCGCCAATGGCATCAATCGTTGGCCGGTGCGGTAGTTGCGCCTCAATGACATCCAGGTTGACAGTTACAGTGGTGGTGTAACGCTCGTCGCCCTCACCGGATGTGATCAGGATGTCCTGTTGATATTGGCCGCTATCCATAGAATCTGGTACATACAGATCAACCCACACGCTCTGGTTTT
>ENA-ORXR01005492-ORXR01005492.1-marine-metagenome-genome-assembly--contig:-NODE-5492-length-10051-cov-9.327953_pt1 | contig 10051 bp, 2 predicted proteins | sample MGYA00237866_ERZ511479 | MGnify/ENA metagenome assembly ERZ511479
GGGGGTCTGTGCTGGTGGTGCGCCGGCTGCCCGTGGCCGCGGCTGCTGCGCTTGTGTTGGCGGGGGTGGGGGCTGTTTGGGCGGTCTGCCGGTGGGCGGTCGGGGCGCCGACCGCGTTTCCGTCGGTGTGCGGGGGGGGTCTGTGTTGGTGGTGCGCCGGCTGCCCGTGGCCGCGGCTGCTGCGCTTGTGTTGGCGGGGGTCGCGGCGGTGTCGGCGGTCTGCAGGTGGGCGGTCGGGGCGCCGACCGCGTTTCCGTCGGTGTGCGGGGGGGGGTCTGTGCTGGTGGTGCGCCGGCTGCCCGTGGCCGCGGCTGCTGCGTTTGTGTTGGCGGGGGTGGGGGCTGTTTGGGCGGTCTGCCGGTCGGCGGTCGGTGCGGCCGCCGCGTTGGTGTTTGCGGGGGTGCGGCGGTTTGAGTTGTTAGGTGCTGGTTCAGACGTTGATGTTGGTGTTCGCGGTGGGTGGGTGGGGCTGGCGGCGGTAGCGTCGTTGGGTGGGATGGCGCTGGTTTTCCAGTAGTGTTCAGTGGCGGTGGGGGCGGTGGCTGGGTTTTTTTCTCAACACGCCCAGTTGTTGGTTGCTCTCCCCACTCGGACTGTCACACAGCGCCTTGAAAGGAAACGTTTGTTCCAACAGGGAAGAGCATTTAAACTCACACGAACGCTCCGTCCGTCTACAGAAAGACATAGGCCACAGCACCCCTCACACATCCGACTCGGGCAAGTGGACGTCGACGTCCATCGCCTCCCCCCGCGGCACGTCAGCATGAACGGAGTCTACATCCATGTCCGTAGTGGTCGCCGGAAAGCCGTCTTGCAACACAGTGTAAAAGAGCACAGCGCCCCCCACCGTCCCCCCCACACGCACGCGCGGCGCCCCGACCAGCACGGGAGAAATGCCCAAGAAAGGCAGCAACACAGCAGTGGCGCACAAGCCGCCCACTCCCAGCTCCGCCGGCGGAAAAGGCACCGCCACCGCAGCGGACACTCCCAACGCCGATGCAACAGCACCAAGCGGCTGTCCGCCGCCAAATCCCGACAGGGACACAGCGGGAAGGAACCAGCTGCCCCCACCCACAACAACCGGCATCACAGGCACGGCCGACAACGTGGCCACGCCAGCAGGCGGCTCCGGCGCACCAACGCTTAACATGCGCTCAGCGGGGTGGGGCCAGCCGCCCCCACCCACAACCACCAGCAGCACAGCCTCAGCCGACGCCGCGGCTACGCCAGCAGGCGGCTCGGCCCCACCAACGCCAAGCATGCGAGTAGCGGGGGGGGACCAGTTGCCCCCACCCCCAGCAACCGGCAGCAAAGTAACCACCGACACTGTCCCCACACCAGCAAGCGGCGCGCTCCGACAGATGTGGGCCACGGAAAGAGGGGAGGCAGGCCCACCGCCAGACGAGAACATCGCCGCCGACACAGGGAACGCCGCCGCCGCCACACCGTCCATTGGAGGCGCGGCGGGCACGACGCCGGTTACCTCACCCCCCCCTGGCACCAGCAGGACAATGGGCACCGCCGGCGCCGCCATTATCGCCGAGGGAGCTACCAAGAACCCCACCCCCCCCTCACGGCCGGAGCGGCAGCGTCCGCCAACGGCAACGCGGAAACGACGAGGTGCCGCCACCACACGGAGGGCGCAAAGTACACGACGACAGGCGCGGCGGAGAAGTAAGCCAAAGGCAAGGCCAGCGTCGGCAAGGCTGCCAGCGAATCGGTGCGGTTACGCACACCGACCCAATCGACCGCGCTGACCCAAGTCGAGATATGACTTGGCTCGAAATGGTGTCTGGCACAGGCCGGGAAGCGCAAGAATGTTGACGATTACTTCTTTCTTGACGTTTTCGGCGGGGGCTCGTCCGCGTCCGTGCCGGGTGACTCGGGCGAGGCCTCGCCGCTTTCCGTCCCCAATGAGGAGGGAGCCGTCGAAAACGAGCCCTCAACAGTGCCCAAGCCGCCCTTGCACCGGTTCCGACGAGAGTGGCCGAAGCAAGACGTCCTCCCACAAAGCCGACAATGACGCCGAGCCCTTGGCGGCCTGGCCACTGGCACATACGCCGATGTAGCCGACGTAGGATGCAGCGATGCGCTTGCAGCACCCCGCGGCGGCGCCGGTGACGCACTCGAGTCGCCAGCAGGCGACGCAACAGCAACAGAGGTGGCCGAAGCGGCCACAGCTGCAGCAGGGGCAGACATCATTTGCAGCAAAAAGGTGTTGTGGGGGCCCAGTTGCAATCCGTGCGCCGCGTGGGACTCATCAGCGACGCCGACAGCGAGCACAGGAAAGCCAGTAGCCGGAGAGAACGGAGAGAGGAGCCCAGAGCGAGGACGCAACGCATTGTCGCTCCGCGGCAGCCCTACGGGCCGAGCGGAGGGTCTCTGTTGAGAAGCAGGTCCTGGCCACACACCCCCAAGCCAAGGAAGAACGGCAGGCCCAGGAGGAGGGGCAGACTCGGCTGCAGCATCTGGCGCGTCTCCGTCAAGTCCGTCACTCGGGCCAGGACCCGCGTCACCATGCCCGCCGCCGCCACCGCCTACTGGCAAACCGAGGCTGCCTCCGCCGCAGGTGACCACTGGCACACCGACACTGCCGCCGACACGGCCACCCGCCGGCACACCGACGCTGCCGCCGCCGCCACCTCCCACCGGCACACCGACACTGCCGCCGACACGGCCACCCACCGGCACACCGACGCTGCCGCCGCCGCCACCTCCCACCGTCACACCGACACTGCCGCCGCCGCCACCGCCCACCGGCACACCGACACTGCCGCCGACACGGCCACCCACCGGCACACAGACGCTGCCTCCGACACCGCCACCCACCGGCACACCGACGCTGCCGCCGCCGCCTCCGCGCACAGCCACATGTCCCGCACTGGCACCGCTGCCCGTCTGTGCGGAATGCACCGCGGTCATTGCAGCTGCGGGTGCTCCAAAGCGCAAGTACGATTCGCCGGCCGCGACCGAGTCCCGGCGCAGGGACGGCGAGTGGACGACGAGGGTGCTCAAAACGTTGCGGCTCTTCTCAAACCGTGCCTGGTACATCCGCACGTGGTCGAACGTCTTAAAGAACACGGTGGGAACCGATCCGTCCCGCGAGTCGAGAATCTGCATCCAACGGGAGGTAACGGCCTCGTTGATGGCCATTGTCAGCTGCTGAGTAGATGGCTCGCAGTCGCGAGTGATCACGACGGCCTCGCCGCTGGGAGCGGCCGACTTGCGGTGCTCCTCTTCTGCATCGACCAGCTGCTTGTGCATTTGGTGGTACAGCTTCATATCGTTCACGGTATGCACGGGCAGCAGCGGCAGGTCCGAGCCCATCGCGCGGCCCAGCCACCGCTTCTGTGATGACACACGCGGAAGGAGGGAGCGCACCTTCTCCAGCCTGTCGCCAACAGGCAGGCCCAATTGCACCAGAGCGCTCTTCTCCATCGGCATGACGCCGCAGCAAAACTCGGGAAGCGCGAGGTCGTCTGCACATTGCCACGACGGGAAGGACAGACGACGACCGTACAACTCCTCCTCAAGCTTGCACAATGCGTCCACCAGCCACGTGTCGTAGTGCCCCGGCAAGGCGGCCCCCCGGTTGCGGGCAGCGGCGCGGATGTTGTTCCGGTGCACCCACTCAAGCAGCGCAAAGTACACAAGCTCTGGTGACGCCCCCTTCATCGACAGGAAGGTCTTGACGAGCTTTTGATGAACACCGCCCTCGTTGACGTTGGTGCCCCGGCTACACAACCACAGCGGCAGGTTGTCCTTGTCGAGGGCCAGCAGGGAGTACAGCGGAGTTTCCGTGTCATCCGACACAGCCCCGCACTCTGCTAACTTGAGTACCGCCTTATAAGCCTTGATCGCGAGGGGAGTGAAGAGCGGGGACCCTGTCGTGGCGTCGACAATGTTCTCAAACTCGGAAAAGACGGCCTTCATGCGCGGAACCAGGACGTCGGGGGGAGGGATGAAGCGTCGGACTCGTTTGTTGAGCCACCTTGCGCGCCGAAAGAGAACCTCGGGCCACGAGGTGTTGGGCCACAACTTGGTGGCGACGGCCTTTGCCGCCAGAGCGTCCTTGAGGTTGGACAGCATCATCGACTGAGACAAACGGCGGCTGAAGAGTCCGAGAGCGCCGTGGTTCTTCGGCATCACGCGTAGTACCCGGTCCATCACATGCATTGGGTCGGCCTTGACACCAGAGGCCGCCCATTCTGCTGCGTTCGCCACGTCGACGTCGAGATCTAAGATGTCGTTGTCGTTGAGCGATCCGTTCGGCGCGTCGTCCTCCTCCGAGTCAACATCCTCGTCATCACCAATCCAGCTACCAGCGCCGCCAGCCGACACCATGTCTTGCAAACGTCCGCGGTCGAGCGCCACCTCTGCGCGTGCGTCAAAGACGCCGTCATTGGGCCCGATGGTAGGCACTCGCGGCCGCGCCACCGCCTCACGCACAGCATCAGTCTCCATTTCATGGTTGGCATCAAGCAGCTGCCGGCAGGGCACCTCAAAGACTGCACGCGGGCCACCAAGCTCCGCGTCGTGCCACACGTCACCAAGAGTAGTGTCCGGCGAACGGCCGAATGGGAGCACAAACGCAGGCACGAGCACCTTGACAACGTCTACACGTACGCGCTTCTTGTCTTTTGCGACACGTCGGGTGGGGGGAGGCGGCTGCTCGACAGAAATGGTGGCCTTGGCCACCGGCTGAGTACCGCTCGCGTCCATGACGATCACCGGCGCGTTGGGGGTGACCTTGTCAGGGTCGATGAAGCGAGAGCCGACGGAAAGCATCTTGTCGTACAACGCCCAGCACGAGTACGAGTCCTTGGCCGCGTACAGGACCTGAGCGCTGGTGAGATCGCCGCCCCAATGCCCAACCTGCTCCGTCTTGTCTAAAGAGAAGCCCAGCAGCCGCTCGCACAGCGCAACGAGCGACAAGTTCGCACGGTGCACAAGTCCCAGCTCCTTACCAAAGGCGCCAACGTCTTTAAACACCACCGACAGCGACGGCCACTGCTTCTGCAGCCGGGACACGTCACCTGCAATGCTGCGCCCGACCTTGAGGACCGTATTGTCGCAGAGCAGCGCTTTTAGCTCGTGCGGCATTCCCGTCCGTGACAAGAGTACGATGACCGTGCGCTGCCCCGACGACAGCTGCAGAACTTGCGTGGGGGACGACCGCCGGTGCTTGCCCCTGCCAGACACGGTCCACTCCGAGTCCATGGCGATGACACGCGGCTTTCCAGCCGTCACAGCACCGTCCAGGTCCTCCCGCAGCTGCCGCACGTACACGTTGACGTCCGAATGGTTTGCGGCCACGTTGACCAAGTGCTCAGCCGGGAGTTGCATCAGCGGCAGTGGCTGCGGTGCAGGTGCACCACGATGCAGTCCGTCAAAGATGCTCAAAAGGAAGTTCTTCTCGGCGACGGGGTTGTCCGTGTAGAAAAGGGTGACATGCTCCTTGGAATGCCCCAGCGCGACCATCCGCTTCGCCACGCCAACCAGCACGGCGCGGATCTCCTCTAACGTCTTGGACTGCGTCAGCACGACAGCGACGACCTCCGAGTGCTCGTTGACTAACGAGTACGCGGCCTCAAAAGAGCGGCTGCCACCAAAGGTAAAGTTGCAGCGGAGAATCTTGAAGAAGTGATCGCCCGACAGAATCTTGGCCGAGACCATGGCGCTCTTCCGCTTCATGTGCGTCTCCAATACGCCCATGCACGCCGTGTACACGGTCCGCAGGTACTTGACCGAGACGCTCATGCCCCCATACCCTTCTGGATCGTCAAACGCGGAGAAGACGGGCGGCTCTTGGCTCAGCGCTGCCGCGTGCAGTGACGTCTGGCCCGACTGCGGCGGATTCCGCAGCGCGGACACGCGTGCTAGGTAGGCGAGGCGGCGGCGGTCGTACCGCCGACGATGATGCTCCTCAATTATCTTTGCAAACGGGCCCGGCCCCGTGCCCGCATCTAGGCACGACCGCATCAGCTCAAAGAGCGCCTCCGTCACCGCGAGACGATGAGTCAGGATGACGGGGAATGTTGCACGGATGTGAGCCGGTGCGCGCGCCATGATGTCCTGGTCCCAGCCCAGGTACTCGACCCCGCATGAGCTGTTCTTGCACAGGTAGCGACGTGTGACGGCATAGCACACCTGGTCGATGTCAACGACTCGGCGGAAGCCCGACCACCCGCGGTGGCAGTACCCGGTGGAGTTGCACCGGGGGCAAAATGTTACGAAGGAGGAGTCGATGTCAAACGGGCAGGCCACGAACACCTTGTTCCTGTACCAGGCGGCGACGTCGAGCGCATCGGCATCAACAACGGGGTCGCGCGCGGGGACGACCAGGCTCGGCAGCTTCCGAACCCACTTGACGTCTCGCGCGCTCTTCGGGGACTGGGGCCCGAGCAGGAACGTGCTCTTGAACTCCTCCAGTTGCGCCGCCTGGACGCCCTTCGGACCGCCGGGCCGACGCACACCACCATCTTGCTTATCACCTTCGCCGCCGTCGTCGTCGCTGACGTCGTACTCATCCAGCAGCTCTTCGCCATCGCAATCCGATTCACCTCCGCCGCCGCCACCTCCCCCCCCGCCACCCCCTCCGCCGCCACCTCCCCCGCCGCTGCCTCCCCCACCCGCAGGCCCGGCGCCACTTCCCCCCCCGACAGACCCGCTGTCACTTCCTCCCTCAAGAGACCCGCCGCCATCTCCATCTCCGACAGGTCCCCAGCCACCCCCACCACCCGGAGGCCTGCCGCTCAAGTCATGGCCCACCAGTTGGCGGCCACGACCACCACCAGAAGTCCCGCCAAGGCCACGACCACCAAGGCCATGTCTGCCACCACGACAGGCAGTCCTCGGCAGCGCCGGTGGCCTCGACGAAGTGACTGCCGGATTCTTCCTCGCTCTCTTGGTGCCGTGCCGAGCAGCAGCGGAGCTCCACGACGGCAGCAACAGCGGAAGGTGGGAATTGGTGGACTGAGACAGGGGGGGAAGCAAAAGACCAGAGCGCGGGTCTCTCTCAGAAGAGCTGGTAGTGAACGCTGACGCCGTGGTGGCTGTAGACGTAGCACGCCCATCATCGCCACACTCTCTCATGCCGCCAGAGTCGGTGCTGGCCGCACGCCGAACGTCAGCGCGTGCTCTTGTAACAGCAATGAAGGCGTTATCGCCAATGTTGACTACCGTATTCGGAAGAACCGGACGACTTGGTGACGGTGCGGGGGCAGGGGCAGGACCATAGTCAACGCCATCAACGAAAACACGCCCAGGGCGGCTGGCGTGCCGGTCGGCGTCGTACCTGACGGGTTGGATGACGTCCTCGTCGTCGCTGTCCGCCCCGACACCGCCACGTCCGCCACCACAAATCTGACCACCAGCCGCACGAGCCGCACCGGCCGTGCCCGTCGCACTGCCCGCGCCTGCCGCACCGGTCGCGCCCGCTTCGCCAGCCGCGCCCGCCGCACCGGCCACACCCACCCCAAGAGGCGAGCTCACCACACGGGGCGTTCCCGCCGCACGGGCGGCGCCCGCCGCACGGGGCGCGCCCGCCGCACCGGCCGCGCTTGCCCCAAAGGCGGCGCCTGCCATAGCGGCCGCGCACGCCGCATTGGACGCGCCCGTCACACGTGCCGCCCCGGCCGCACGCGCCGCACGGGCCGTGCCAGCCAAACTGGCCGCAACCACCGCAGAGGCCGTGCCCGCTCCGCCAGTCGCGCCAGCTGCACCGACCGCGCGCGCAGCACTGGACGCCCCTGTCACACCGGCCGTCCCGGCCGCACGCGCCACACCGGCCCCACGCGTCGCACCGGCCGTGCCAGCCGCACTGGCCGCGCCCGCCGCAGCGGCCGTGCCCGCTCCACCTGCCACGCCATCCTCACCGGCCGCGGGCACCACACGGGGCGTGCGCGCCGCAAGGGGCGTGCCCGCTGCTCTGGCCACGCCCGCCGCACAGGCCACGACCGCCGCACCGACAGCCCTCGCTTCGCCAGCCGCTCCATCTGCACTGGGCGGACGCACTCCACGGGGAGTACGCGCCTCACGGGGCGCGCCCGCTGCACTGGGCGTGCCCGCCGCACCGGTGGCGCCCGCCCCACCTGCGGCTCCTGCAATACCGGCCGCGTCCACCGCACCAGCCGCGCCCGCCGTACCGGCCACACAGGCCGCGCCCGCCACACCAGCCGCGCCCGCCCCACGGGGAGCCCCCGCTGCACGGGCCGCGTCCGCCGCACGGGCCACGTCCGCCGCACGGGCCGCGTCCGCTGCACCGGCTGCGCGTTCCCCAACAGCCGCGTCCGCTGCACCGGCTGCGCTCGCCGGACCCGCCTCGTAGCGCCGTACAGACGACGCATTGGCAGAAGTCGGGGGGGGGCGACCCAGAGAGCGACGGGGCCCCAAAGCACCGCTGAGAGACAAACGAGTTTGCGCCGAGTCGGCGGCAGCTTGCGCTGCCGCACGAGCCCCATCCGACTTCCGACCCGCGCGAGCTCGACGCCCACCACGTCCCCCTCGTCCTCCCCCCGACATCCACTTGATGAGCGCGGCAACGAGAAAAGAGCCAGACAAGCACGAATGCCCAGCACCGACGTGCCTTAGAGGCCAGCGGTGTTTTAGCGACCAGCGCCACGCTAGCACGCCAGCCGTCGCCGCGCACGCATACACTACAGAGGTGGAACGGTGCCCACGCCCCGAAAGTGCAACAGCACGCACTGGCCCCCTGCCACCGCGACACCATGGGGCGGTCGCCGCGACGATGCGGCCGAGCAGCACGCTTGCCGTCTGCAATAGACGAGGCAGCCGACTGGCGGCAGGTGAGAGGGCATGACCGGCCGGCGGGCCGGTGTCACGTGGCCCACAACCACAGCAAAGCCAGTGGCGCACAAGAGCCACATCGCGTCAGGACGCCCACGCCCATGACAGCTGCCAAGTTCGTGAGGAGGCCTCAATAGGCCGCGGCAAGTTGCCCAGGATCCCACTGGTCAAAAGACAGCTGCATATCAAAATGAGCGGTTCTCGCGTCGCCGATCGAGACGTCCACGAGCAAGATGAGGCTGGGAGGCACCCAACCCACGCGTCAAAGGGAAGCTAAGAGAGGGCGGGCGCTCCGCTGTGACTGACACATCAGACACGCCAACGTAGATGAGCTCGACACTCCGAGCCGAAAGCACGCCTCGCGCCGGACGGCGGTTTGTCCTCGAGCACTGGTCGAGTACAACTGCAGTACAAGTGCAGGCCAAGTGCAACAATGCGAGCGATCCAATTCTCAATATAGTAGCCCCTCTAGGTGAGAGTCCCATCAAAAAAGGCACTCAGACCCTTACACGCTTCTCGCTCAATCGGCAAGCGTCCCTTGCCAGTCTGACCAAGCACACAGAACAACTGCACAGCACGGGAGGTGGTGCAAACGCACGCCACACTGAGAGATCGGCCTGAAACGGGCAACAGCCCCCGTAGTCCTCACGGCAGCCATGTTGGGCTGCCACAACAGAACGAGGTCTCGACTTCCCTACGGAGAACCCCCAGCGCAGGGTCCACGCCAACATAGTTCATGCGTACGAAATGAAATCAGGAAGTGCTTCGATCCGTAAGGTAAGAGCCATAAGGGTCCGCTGCGAAAGACATTTCATGGCATCGCAGAAATGTCGAGCACCCTGCGATTCCAGCGTCTAGAGAGGGGTGGTGGCCGGATGCGACCCTGGAAACGCATGAAAAGAGGTCGTGCCACGTTTGCTGCGAGTGGTGTCGGATGATCGTGCGGTGCACAGTGCTCACAGGTGGCAGGCGGTGATCCAGTTGTTACAGCGATGGCTGAGATGCGCGTTGAGAAGCGATGACAGCCTATCGTTAGAGCAGCTCTCTGCTAACCACAGCATACGATTGGGTGGCATATCCGGCAGCCATGTGTGTGCATGGCACCCGGGCCTCATGGAACATGTACCGCGGCAAGATTCAAACCTGTGACCTCGACGTACGACGTCAAGTGCTCAATCTGAGTCGCATCCCATCTGCGCTACGAGGCATCTGATTGTGTCTGATTGTTTCTTCGGCCAATCTT
>ENA-ORXR01005493-ORXR01005493.1-marine-metagenome-genome-assembly--contig:-NODE-5493-length-10046-cov-10.103320_pt1 | contig 10046 bp, 9 predicted proteins | sample MGYA00237866_ERZ511479 | MGnify/ENA metagenome assembly ERZ511479
GGGGGGGGGGGGGGGGGGGGGGGGGGGGGGGGGGGGGGGGGGGGGGGGTGGGGGGGGAAGGGAGCGCACAGCCAGATGGGTCGGCTTCACGTCGGCCGCTTGTGTACTTTACTAGCTGGTATGCGCCGATTGACTGCCGAGCCCGTGGGGCTTCAACTGAGTGGTGTAGTTTTTCGACACACGGTCTTTTGTACACACTCGCCTGTGCCACGGTCGTGGGCCGTTCGCGGCCTCACCGTCGGGGTCATCGGCTGGGCAGGCAGCGTGTCAACCCCCGCCCGTGTGTGCACGCAGGCGTGGCAGCCGGCCGGTCGTCCGAGCCCCCCCACGGGGCGCCATGCAGTCACGGCCGCGGCGGTGGTGACCGTCTGTGCGACTCGCTGTCACCGGTGCGGCTGGGTGCGGCAGCGACCTCGTCTCATAGGAAAACGGCAGGTCCGCAACCTTTTGTCGGTCGACGGCAAGGCCGTCGCGCGAGTATCCCGACATCCCGCAGTATTTTCGAGGACCAAGGCGCGCGTGCCGCATGGTAACGGCGACGTGGACCGACGACCTGTGCGGCGGTTCCTCAACTGGCAGAAGCGAACGGAACGTGGGCGACCCAGCGCGTGGTGCACAGCTGGATACGACCCGACGGTCCCAAACTGTGGTCAGCGACTGTCCTGTCGCTCGGTCGCAAAGGGTCCGCTCTCACGAAAGGACCTTGCGTCTTGACCGCGCCATGTATCGTTCCACCAGGGCACATGAAATGCCGCTTGCCGTCTCCGTACAACGTGCGCCCCAGCGACGGCGCCCGAAGGGGGACACACCGTCCTCGAAAAAATGTGTTTGACTGCCGACACCGAGGCGGGTGTCGGAGGAAACAACGACAACGCAGGCGGTGAGTCACAAAAAGCTGGACGTCTCTGGCGGCAGGCTGAACCGCTCGAGACCTGTAGAAGAGGTGCTGTGCCCAGGTGGAGAAAAATCCATCTGAACTGCAATGTCAGCGCGCCGTTCGCCGCGGCGCTGCGCAGCGCACTGGGCGGCTGACGGTGGCCTCGTCGCTCGCGCGAGCGAGGAGGCCACCGTCAGCAGCCAAGTTGGCGGCGCCCGCTAGTCGTCCTGTTTGAGACTGGCGCTGATGGGTCTCACCACCACCGGCGTGTGCGGTGGTGGGTCCAGCGGCGCGCGACACCCTGATTGGCGACAGCTGGCTGCGCGACAGCACATGGCGAAGAAACTCAGACTGATCGGCAGCATCGGGATTCGGACCGCTGTATGGAGATTTGCAGCATCTGATTGGCGCGCCTCGGCTTTTGCCAGTGCGAGGGGCGCGCCGAGCGATGACCGTTCTGTAAAGGGACTGTGCCTCGCCGGTCCCGCCTCGGCAGGTCCTACTAGAGGTCCCATGGAGGCACCCCCGGTGGCCGTTTCAGCTGGACCTCTTGGCCCACCAACGAGATCTGACCAAATGGAGGTCTTTTCGCGGCAGCCCGAATGGTGAGCTCAGAGGGCGTAGAAACCAGGATCCGCGGGTCTGTCGCGCTTAAAAGGCCCTTGCATGCGCCTCCCCACATGAAAGTCGGGCCTCGCACAGTGACTGTGGACGATGGGTCGCGGTGCTCTGCGGAGAAACGGGGGGGCGCGGAGTCACCTCGCCCGCGCGCGCTTGGAACGCGCAGAAAAGTCAAGAGCCCGTTCCCCGCCCCCCTGCACTCCCCGTGCTCGGGAGGGTCTAACACCCGAGATATTACATACGCCGTGCGCTGTGCGGGCAGCAAGACCGCCGCGCCGCGTCGCCCGTCGCCCTCTGCCGCTCGCGAGTGTCGTGATTTCTCCGCCCCCGTGCTGCCTCCCGCACCATCCGTGAGGGGGGTGAGCCACGGCGGGCGCCCAGTTTCTCTTTCGACTGCCCCCGCCCGCGCGTGTCTGGCTTTGGGCGGTCTCTGGAGGGGGCGGGGCGGGCGTCAGCGGCCGTTGGCGGCCGTTGCGGCGCGCCACCCGGGCCTGGCGGCATGTATGCAGCGCCGCCGTGCGACGGCCGCGCCCTCAGACCGCCCATATAACCCCGTCGGTGCGGGGCGAGGGAGGGCCCCTCTTTCCGTCACCACTACCCTCCTGCGCACGCCTACTTTCGTGGTGCACGACAGGACTAGGGCCTTTCAGCACAGGTGTGCTGTCTTCTCCCCCACCTTGCGCCGTGTGCGTCCGCCGTGCGCCCCCGTGCCAGCCTCCACCCACCCTTTTGCCATGGACACCCACTCGACCGGCTCTGACGTCGAGGCCACCGGTGCCAAGGCGCCCGCGGGCATGGCCGCCCCCGTCGGCCTGTCGGCCGCGGAGGTCAACCACCGCCGCAAGCGGCAGGAAGCGGCAGCGATGCTGTTGCTCTGGTCCGCCCTCGTCTTGACCGAAGGCACGGTTCGGTTTGTGCTGTCTGGCCCCGCCAAGGACTTGACGCCCGCCAACCGGGCGTCGAGCGATCCGCCGCCGCTGCTCGGATTCCTTGGCGCCCTCTTTGAGTGCGTTTTTGGCATCACCGGCATCTTGGTCGGTGCTGGCGCACTGCTCTTCAACGCCCACAACCGGATGGTGACGATTGCCTTCCTCGCCACGCAGACGGTCATGAGCTGGTTCACATTTATCGTCTATGTCTTCCTGTTGCCCGCCTACAGGTCGGCCTTCCTCACGGGACCCCTCTTGCCATTTGACTCAATCAGCGAGTCGCGGGCGTTTATTACCATGGGCATCCTCACTTCTGTGTCGCTCTGCCTGGCACTCCAGGGCGGCCAGTTTGCGATGGGCCTCTCCCTCCTCGCCTACCAGGCGCCGCAGGGCAAGGCGTCCGAGACGGACGCCAACAAGGCGGCGATCCGGGGCGTCTTTTGGAACGGCAACATGGTCCTCGGCGGCCTGTCGACGACCGTCGCCGGCGCGCTGCTGTTGGTGGCCGAGAAGGGCGGCGCCGGGCGGCTGGACGCGACCTTTGTCGCCCCCCCACACGTGGGCGTTTTCCCGCTGATGACGCTGTGTGTTGGTATCGTGATGACCTTTTGCGGCGGTCTCGGGATGCTGGCGTCGTTGCGCTCCAACCTCGTCAAGACGCACATCATCTACTCGGCTGTGACGTGGGTATACATGTACCTCAACTTTACCATTGTGCAGCTTGGGGCGACGCGGCCAGCGGCGCCGGCGCAGGCGGCGGCCTTCCACTCTGGGTTGGTGCTCCTGACGGCTCTCATCGGCCCCTACTTTTCCAACCAGGCCAAGCAGGTACGGGCCGCACGGGTTGCTGCACAGTAAGGGGTCTCGGAACGGCGCAGTGTACCTATCTCTTTTCGTTCTGCACTGCACACTACAGTGGGTGTGAGTTGTACAATTTTTATCTCTTTTTTGTACTTGTGCTCATGTGTACGGTGTGCGCCAGTGCATGTGTTCGCTGATACGGAACGCTGCTCATTGCAATGCCACAGAAGCAGCAGTCGCATTGCTCTATAGTAGGCGTTGTAACGATGAAGGCTCGGACAGCTGGTTATTGTCAAGACGGTCACGACTGCTTCGGGCGTCTGCAAAGGGGTATGCTACAGCCGTTCTCTCAAAAATCCCGCACTCCAACTGTTGCAAAAGAGTTCCAAATCGGCCACTACGACCCCACAGAGGCCGATTTGGAACACTTTTGGAACTGTTGCAGTGCGGGATTTTTAGGAGAACGGCTGTACATATGTCAGGGCAAGTTGCTCGATGTTAGGTGGGAAACTAACCTACCGCGGTCGACATCGGTCAGGGCTTGCAGTTTATCGAAACGGCTGGTGTCACCCACACTGACCCAACTGGAGCTTTAGAACAAAAGAAGCCACTACAGTTTGCTGCCGCTGCCAGCGCTGTACGCCTGCAGGACGAGCGCTTGGTCCCCGACAGTAGAGCCAACAGTGGGTCATCGTCCCCTCCCCCTCGCCGAAGCCCCCCCGACCCATCGCCTCCCTTTCGTTCTCGCGAGGAGCCCCACCCCACGTTGCGCCGCCTCCCGGCGACCCCAAGGTAGCGCCCGCACGCACCACATTTGAGCTTCCGTTAAAGTGCAGACCGCTGGTAGAACCTCTCTTCGCTTTCTTCCGTCTTCCAAGCCGACACCAGGGACGTCCATGGCACATGGGTGGGTAACGAGGATGCGTTTCACATTGCTTACGGACCTCGACGGACCTCACCAGGTGCAAAGGACTAAGACGCCAAGAAGGCCCGGAATGGATCACTCATGCTTGTAAAGTACATCTGGACATGTGAATTGACGCCGGATAGAGAAAGCAGATCTGTAACGTCTATATTTCACTGTACTTGATCACGAATTGACCACAGTACGAGCACCCAATTCAACCAATCGCAGGCCAGTGAGTGACCGAGCTGGTCTGGGCTGCGGCGGGCTTTTTGACCAGCTCTTCCAGCCCCCATTGCCTGCGCTCACGTTGAAGTCGACTTGGCCGGCTCCCTGCAGGCCAGCCCGCAGCTGCCACCCGCGCGAACCTGTGTCTCTGCTCGACTACGCGGACGCCCCTCTGGTCTTTTGCTCCGACGCTCACGCTCTTCTCGTGCTCTCCCGGACTGGTATCGGTCCCCGAGGACTGCGAACACCTTGGTGCCTGACCCTCTGAGGCACCGCCTGTGCGCATGGTGCTGGTCCCCGCACGTCTTGCCCTGTGCACCGCTGGCACCCGTTCTGTTACTCACTTGGTGCTCCCTCGTGGAGACGTGGCGCAGACATCATGGCGAGTCCAGCTGCCCACCGGGTGTCGTACTATTATGACACGGACGTGGGGAACTTCTACTATGCCCAGGGCCACCCGATGAAGCCGTATCGTGTTCGCATGACACACAACCTGTTGCTGTCGTACGGCATGCTGGACCGTATGGACATCCTGGTACGTTTTGTCGTCGTCAAGATGTGTTGGCTCTCTGCCTCTTCATCTTGTCACTATTGGTTCTGTCTGTGTGTGTTGTCAACCCCGTTGCTTACATGTATCGGTCGTCTGACGTCGTGGAGTTCCACTGTATGGTCACGGGTTCATGATGGCGGTGTCTCCTCATGGTCTTCCGCCTATGCCTTGCTCTGTCATTGTTTCCTATGGACTTGCTGCCTCACGTACAGGCGCCCCCGCGTGCGTCGGAGCGGGACATGACCAGGTTCCATGCCGACGAGTACATCAACTTTTTGAAGACGATTACACCCGAGATAGCCCTTGAAGGGCAACCCTTTTTACGACGATGTAGGTTGGGTGATGGTGTCATATTGCTCCTTTATGCCGGCTCGAATGGCGTGTGTTGAGCTCTCTCATCACCCTTGTTGATGTTTGTTGCTTCGTGCGCTCTTGTTTGACCCGCACAACGTTCCAGGTTTCTTACCACGACACCGCCCTGGCCCTGGTACAGACGCTCTTGACGTCAGTTTTGATGGTGATCTCTAACACTTCTCTGGAGGCTCGGCGTGGCTTGTTTTTCTTCGTTGACCTTTTGTACAATGTATCCTTCTCTTCTGTCCTTGGTGTTTCTGCAATTGCGCTTGTGCCTTGTACAGTCAACGTGCAGGATGACTGTCCCGTGTTTGACGGACTGTGGGACTTCTGTCAAATTGCGGCGGGTGGTTCGCTGGCCGCCGCGGCACGCCTCAATTCAGGCGCCGCGGAGGTGGCCATCAACTGGGCGGGTGGCCTGCACCACGCAAAAAAGGCCGAGGCGTCGGGATTTTGCTATATCAACGACTGCGTGTTGGCCATCCTCGAGCTGCTTAAGACGCACGCACGTGTCTTGTACGTGGACATTGACATCCACCATGGGGATGGGGTAGAAGAGGCCTTTTATTCGACGGACCGGGTTATGACGGCCTCCTTCCACAAGTTTGGCGACTATTTCCCTGGCACCGGCGCCGTGGGCGATGTCGGCGTCGGGCGCGGCCGCGCCTACTCGATCAACTTCCCGCTCAAGGACGGCATTGACGACGACTCGTACGCGACCATCTTTGAGCCAGTTATGTCCCGCATCATGGAGTGGTACCGACCTGGGGCCGTGGTGCTGCAGTGCGGCGCGGACTCCCTGGCTGGCGACCGGCTCGGGTGCTTCAACTTGTCCCTCCGCGGCCACGCGGCTTGCGTCGACTTCTTCGTTGCCCGCGATGTGCCGCTGCTACTGTTGGGCGGCGGCGGTTACACCATACGCAACGTCGCCCGCTGTTGGTCATACGAGACGTCGCGGGTGCTTGGCATGGAGCTGCCGGACGATATGCCCATTACGGAGAACTTTGAGTTTTACGGCCCGGACTTCCGACTCCACATCCAACCGTCCAACGCGTACAACCACAACACGCCTGAGAGCTTGCACGCGACCACTGGCGCCATTCTGGACGTCCTCCGCACTCTGCCATCGGCACCGTCGGTGCCCATGCGCGACATCCCGCGGGGCTCGCCAGCCAGCTTGTTTCAAGACGGCAGCGAGGAGGACGTGCCAGACGATGAGCGACCGATCAAGCGGTTCGCGTCCGGGGGTCGCCGCAACGCACCGCGGGAGTTTTTGGAAGGTGACTTTGCCACCAGCGGTGCCGCCCCGTCCCCGTACACTGCGGCGCTGCCGGGTGCCCGTGCTCGGCTGGCGCCGTCCAACTTTACCAACTTCCGCACTGCCGCAGGATCCCCGCCACCGTCGCTAGTCGCCCGCCCGCTCGCGCCGTCGCCCCCATCGACGGTATGGCGGGCGCCGCCAGTCTCGTCATTAAGCGTCGGCGCCGGTGTCGGCCCTGCGCGTACGCCGCTGGCTCCAGGCGTGTCGGCGGTGCGGTCGGGCCCGGGCCGACGGGTCGGTGACGCGCCAGCAGCTGCGACGTCCACGGCGCCCAAGGCGGCCGTCGGGCCGTCTACGGCCGAGGGCGGTACACCGGGCCGGGGGCGCTACGGTAGCGGCAGCGGCAGCGGCGGTGGCGGCGGCGGCAGCGGTGGGGGGCCGGTAAGGGGCAAGTCCGTTGTCTCCCCTCAGCCCGTCCTGCCCGGTCGTCGCTCCTCCCCGTCGCCGAGCGTGGCGGGTAAAGCTTCGCCCCAGGCGGGGTATATTGACAAGGGCGCCGGCCACAGTGCGGGAGACAAGGGCGTGTTTGCCGGCAGTGGCTCTGCTGAGGTGCTGCAAAGCGGCGGCGGCGCGAGCGGTCGTCGCCCTACCAGCGGCGGCGGGGGCGGCAACGCGGACGTGGCGATGGAGGATGCGGACACCGAGCCGCGTGCGGCCCCGGTGGCGGCGTCGGCCGGGTTGCCGTCGGGCGTGGGCCCGCCGCCACGGCGGCCATCGCCGTTACCCCGCTCCCCCGACGCCATGGCGGTAGACGAGGACCGGCCGATTAAGGCGAGCGGCAAGAGTGGCGGTGGCCATGGCCGTCACAAGAGTGGCGGCGGCAGCCATTGGGAGCGGCGCGATAGCGGCAAGCGTCCGCCGTCCCCGGCCGTCAAGGTCGCGCGAGAATCCTCCCCTGCCGTCGGCGACGGGGGCGGCGACATGGCGGGCGAGCGCAGGGCCGTCGGTGGCTCGGCAGGGCGGGCGGGCGAGGCGGGCGCCAAAGGGGGTGTCGGCGCGCAGCCGCCGTCGGCGTCGGGGGGCGGACGGCCGCACCCCGCCGCGCCGCCAGCACGGTCGCCGGTGCGGCCGGCGGGCTCGCTGTTCAGCCCGGCCTACCCTGCCGAGGCGGCGGCGGGTGGCGGTGCCTACCCACGCGGGCCGGGACGGCCAGACAAGGATGGGAGCAAAGTCAAGACATCGGCTGCCACTGGTGGGAGCGGTGACGGCAGGGGTCACGATTCGGACGCCAGCAGCAGTGGTGGCGGTGTCGGTGGTCTACGCGCGGGTGCTGGGGCAGGCGGCCGTGACGGCCGCCCGTCCAGCGCGGTGTCCAACGGGCGGGGCAGTGACGCTCCACCGCCGCCACCGCCACCGCGCCCGCCGACTGCTCCCAGCGGCAGCGGCAAGCAGCGGAAGCCGTCACCGACGCCACGGCGCTCGGGCAGTGGTGGTGGTGGGGAGGATGGAATGGTCAACGGGGGGGGCGGACCCCACCCCCGCCGCAGCGGCAGCAGCAGCCCTATCGTGCGACCGAGCAAGGCTAACCGCCCGCCGGCAATGGAGCGCAGTGGCGGGGGTGGGGCTGGCTCGACGCCGGCCGGCGTCGGCTCGTCGGCCGCGATGGCAGGTGGTGGGGGCGGGGGAAGCAAGGACGGCAGCAAGAAGGACAAGCGGTCTGGCGGTGGCGGTCGTCCGCCAAGCGCGGACCTGGACGGCGGGGGCGAGGGCAGCCGCCGACCGAGCAGCGGCGGCGGCGTCGGGGACCGCAAAGAGCCCCACGCCGACGGTGGCAACTGGGGCGGAGACCCCCACGACGCTCGCCCGCCGAGTGGCGGACGCGGCGGGTTGCCATCGACAACGCCGCGGTAGCCGAGGCTGGGCCGGGTGTTCTCGTTTTTTGAGCGTCCTTGTTGTTCCTATCACTGTTTTTTGTCTGCGTGTTTTTGTGTTGTTGCGTCCAAAAAGTAATTTTCTTTCGTTTTGTTGCCACGTCTGGAGGCAGTATCAATCCCAGTCTCTGAAGAGAGACCGATTGGGACGGCGGCGTTTGCAGTCTTGCGTTGAATGGCGGAGCGAGACGCTCGGCGCACCTCGTCATCATGCAACAGGGACCGCGACACACGTGGCCCGTTCCACATGGTCAAGTCTCTCGGTGGAGGTTTCCCACTCACCACAGTGCTTGTCGGCGAGGCACCAAACGCAGCAAGGTGCGCCCGCCGCGCGTCTGACTTTGCCAGCGTGCACGCCCGGACCGCTATGGGCGGTCAAGATGACGAGGCGCCGCGGTGTCTAGGCCGGCGCCCTGCTCGATGCGTCGGCGGGCCGGACGGCGGTGCGTCTCTTGCCGCGGCCCCCCGGCCGTCGGGCGTTCCATCCTGGGGTTCAAGCCGTGGGAGATGTACAGAGTGACAGACAGCTGTCAGGCAGAGTACAGCGCATGCCTTGTCGACTGTGGCCTCCGTTGCTGGGAATTTGGGTGGACCGGTCCAACGCTACTGGTGGACGGCTTTCACGCAAGGCTCCTGCGGGCCTGACATTTGGCGGATTGCCGTGTGTTCGTGCACGAGACCGCCCGTCGTTGAACCACACGTGAATTCATGCAGCGACAAGATGACCTCGCTCCACCACGAGTGCCGCACGACCCCCTCCCTCGAGACCCTTGGCGCGCTGCGCCTTTGCCGTTTTGAATGAGGGCTCGGTCAACCCAGCTGGGTGCCCCGTCGAGCCCCATCCCGCATTGTGGGAGTGCCGCCTGATGGTGGGACGGTGGGCAACTGGTGGTGTGCCGGCCGGTCCACAGCCGCTGTCGGCGACACGGCGGTCGACGGCGTGGTGGTGGCAGCGGATGGGTGCCCCCCCTGTCACCGCAGGAGCTCCAGGGAGGGGGGGGGGGGCCCCCACTGGGGCGGGGGGGCCGCGGGCCCCGCCCGGGGGGTACCCCCTGCCGCGCGCAGGATCCTTGCTGTGTCTGCCCCACGTGACAGACCGACCGCTCCGCCCGGCCGTGGGGCCAAGCTGCCGCAACGGATCCGTCCTCTTGGTCGCCCCTCTGCGTTGGCACCCCCGCGCGCGCAGGTGGTGTCGGTGTGGGCGTGGGGCGAGCCGCCGCCCGCGGTCGCGGGCGCCCTCACACCGGCGTGTGGGGGGTGTGGGGGCGTGCTACGATTGTGCCCCACTGGCGGGCCCGTTGCGCTCAGTCCCCATTGCGCGTGGCGGTGTGGGGGGGCGGGTCTATCTGTGTGGGCGCACCCGCGCGTTTGCGTCACCGCCTTGACGACGGCCACGCCCCCGCCGGTACCGGCCGGCCGTACAAGACGGGCAGGTTACCGCCGCCAGACTGTTTGAGACACCGCTGCTTCGCGATCGTCCTCCGACGTACGTGGCGTCTCCTTTCCCCTACCTTGACGGTGCGTCATCAAGCTCCCCCCCCCCCCCCCCCCCCCCCCCCCCCCCGCCCCCCCCCCCCCCCCCCCCCCCCC
>ENA-ORXR01005494-ORXR01005494.1-marine-metagenome-genome-assembly--contig:-NODE-5494-length-10043-cov-2.926149_pt1 | contig 10043 bp, 9 predicted proteins | sample MGYA00237866_ERZ511479 | MGnify/ENA metagenome assembly ERZ511479
TATGCCTTCGTTTTTTCGATCATCTAACTCAAAATTTACGCTCTCAAATCAGACATTTATTAATTCATTATCCCTAAGGAAAAGGTAGCCTGACTAATCACTCACAACCAAATGCAAGCCACTCCCCCCCATTAATCATTAATATCTAATCGCTAATCATTAAAATGTTACCTACCTTCCTTTTTACGTCAAATCAGAGACAGAGTATTTTATATAACAATAGAATTAAAAAATATCTCTATTTTTGCATCGTTACGTAAGCAATTACCAATGAAGTTATTTAAAATAAAACCCGATATGAAAAAAATATTAGTATACAGTAGTTTAATCCTTTTTTGCTGGCTCTTTGTAGGCCTTCAAGACGCTGACGCTCAACGGCGTGGCGAGAAAGATAATGATGATGAGTATTTTGATGATCGAGGAAGCTTTAAGGATCGTCTTTGGTATGGGGCTGGTGGGAACCTGTTGTTTGCCGGCAACAATAATTCAAGTACTTTTTTAATTGGGCTGTCCCCGATGGTTGGCTATAAGATATTTGAAGAGCTATCTGTTGGTCCAAGGATATTTTTCAACTTTTCTACTACCCGTGAAAATTACTTTGGAACCGTTTATCGGTCAAACCCTACTTCATATGGAGGAGGTATATTCGCACGCTATAAAGCTTTTCAAACCTTTTTTGCCCAAGCTGAATTTGGTATCTCTAGAGATCCTTTCTATGCTGTTGATCAGAGTGGGAACTTAATCATTGAAAATAATAAAATACAGATCGTTCATCAAACATCCGAAAACTTCTACCTTGGTGCTGGTTATCATAGCGGTGGTGGTGGTGCTTTTGGATATGAAATTTTACTGCTGTATAATTTCCTGGAACCAGCCGATACACTTGACCTGCCTTTCGAACTAAGATTTGGTCTTACCTGGGGGTTCTAATGAACTAGGATAAAACTAAAAAAAGGATTTTGCTGATTGCAAAATCCTTTTTTTTATGACCTTTCAACTTCCTTTTCTTAAAAGCGTTGAAGGGAGCATTTGGTGAGACATCCGAAGTTTTGAAAACTTCGGATGTCTTTCTCTTTAAAGTAAAAAGTTCCAACTAAGGGTCAAGCAGTTATTGTCAAGCAAAAAAATGCCCCTATCCTCTTGACAAATCAGAAAAAACATATTAATTTTTACGTAAAAAATATTACGTATGAGCAAGTTAACACTATCAATCAATCAAGCCATAATTGATGAAGCAAAAAAATATGCCAAATCAAGTGGAAAAAGTCTATCTAGCATTGTTGAGGAGTATCTAAAATCCTTATCTAAAACTGAGAAATTAGGTAAGAAAAAATCTGCAAATAAAATAGTGATGGAACTAAAGGGGTCAGTAAGGATGCCTAAAGATTTCACATCGTACAAAGACTTATTAAAAGATGCAATGGTAGAAAAATATTTAAAGAAATGAAGAAGATATTTTTAGATTCCGATGTTCTTTTAGACTTATTGCTGGACAGAGAACCATTCATGGATGATATTGCAGAAATAATAGAAACATCGTTATCAACCAAAGTAAAATTATGTGTATCACCAATAACGATAACAAACATAAATTGTATAATTGAGAGAATAGAAAACAAGAGAAAAGCAGATACACAAATAAAGAAAATATTGAAGATAGTGACTGTTGAAGATGTAGGACAATTGATAATAAACAAGGCATCAAAATTTAAAGACTTTGAAGATGCGGTACAAATTTTTTGTGCTGAAAAATCAGGTCATCAAATACTCGTAACAAGGAATACGAAAGATTATAAAGAAAGTAAATTATCAATATTGACACCAAAAGAATATTTAGCAAAAATTAAAAACGAATAAAAAAACTTGGCTCTAATAATGCTACAAGCAAAGTCGCTTTTCCTAAAACTTCAACTGCAAACCCAACAAAAAATTAGTCGTCGCCTGAGGATACAAACCCTGATCAACTAATACCTCCCCGTCAAAATTGTACCGATACGACCAGGCATTAGATGAATACAAACTATTGGTCCAGTTATTCACCATCAGACTCAGTCCGATTTCTTTTATTCGCTGTAGCTTCAATGTATACGTCAAACGAAAATCGCTATAAAAATAAGCATCCAATTTATTAGTCTCATCCGAGCTATTGTCAATAAACTGATCGCCCACATACTTTGCATTTAAACTCAATTCCAAACTTTGATTTTCGATAGCTGGCAGTGTCTCCCAACTCAACCCAAGAGCAGCAATCACAGAGGGAGAAAATGCAAGATCCGTATCATCGTCATGTACAATGGTTTGTTGTCCCAGCCAATTAAAGTCACCATCATACCGATCAATATATTCCGTAAATGATTGTACCTTATTTTGACTAAAAGTCGCATTCCCTAAAACCGACAGCCCTTTGTAAAAATTCCACCGACCTTCGATCTCCAATCCTAGTCGATAACTATCCGGCACATTGGTTCGCGTATACTCCCCCACATCATTGAGTTGGCCCGTCAACACCAGCTGATCTTTGTATAACATATGGTAAAGGTTCACGCCAAGTGTTGCTTTAGTCCATGACATTCGACTACCAAGCTCTGTATTATAAAGGGTCTCCGGTTTAGGTCGGCTATCTTCTGTCGACTCCGTAAAATCCGTTCGATTGGGTTCTCGATTTGCCACAGCGAAGGAACCATACAAATTAACATTGTCGTTCAGGGAGTAGAACAAACCCAGTTTTGGATTGAAAAAAGATAAGTCTTCTGAGAGGATTCTCGACTCCACATTTTCGTATTCATAACTGACCTGACGATATTGTAAATCAACGTAGGCATTTAAACTATTGGTGATTGGGTAATCTACTTTTGCAAAAATATTGAAATCTGTTTTGGTGGCATCATTGTCATAATAGCGATGTCTGATCTCGCCAGTACTCATTGTTCGTGCCCAGATCACTTCGCCAAAATGCTGTCCCTCGTATCGGTTCCAGGCGCCACCAATGGTAAGGTCTGCATTTTCAATTCTTTGTTGCAAACTATAGGTTATCCCATAAAAATCATTGTCTAACCAACGCCGTCGAATTAGGTCAGTATCAGAAATAGTTGTCGAGTAAGTCGTATCTTCTTCCATTATTTCTACAACGACATCCGGCAGTCCATAACTACTCAACGATTCGCCCGCTTTGTATTGCTCAAAGAAACCTTCGCCCTGCGTATAATGCAACCCTAAATTTAATTTGGTATTCGCTGAAATCTCACGCGCATACAAAGCTTGATAATGTGTTTGTCGGTAATCGTCCACTTCATTATCATAAGGAGTTCCTGCTTTTTCAGTTCCGGCGGAGTTAAAGGTCCGCGTATCTTTATCGTCTACCAAATCAGGTGGCACACCATTCCAAGCTTGATAAGTCACCTCATGCCCTGAGAACAAATTCAGGCGAAGCGAGCTTTTATCACCAATATAAGCTCCTGATAAAAAATAAGATTCCAAATCGGAGCTTGCCCGATCGATATAGCCATCTGAATCGATCTTAGATAGGCGGCCATCAAAAGTAAAATGATCCTTAATTAAACCAGAGCCAAAAGAGACCGAACCTTTTTGTGTATTAAATGACCCAATAGAGCCGGCGAGTGTCGCATGTGGTTCTGAATAAACTTTTGACGTATTAAGATTGACGGTGGCTCCAAATGCACCAGCACCGTTAGTAGAAGTTCCTACGCCTCTTTGAATTTGCACGTCTTCAGTAGAGGCGATAAAATCTGGCAGGTCAACCCAAAAAACGCCCTGTGATTCTGAATCATTTAATGGGACGCCATTGATCGTTACATTGATTCGGGAAGGATCGCTACCTCTAATACGCATTCCTGTGTAACCAATACCGGCGCCAGCATCAGAGGTGACTACGGTGGAAGGTGTCCATTGTAGCAGCACTGGAACATCCTGACCTAAATTACTTTTCGCCAATTCTTCCTTTGATACATTGGTGTAGGTAACCGGCGTTTTTTCTTTTGCCCAGGTACTCAACACTTCAATGGTCTTTGTTTCGAAACTGGTTTGTTTCATTAAAAAATCTTTGGTAACGTGACCGTCTACTAATACGGTCTCAGCCTTGGTCCTATATCCGAGGTAAGAAACGACGAGGGTATAATTGCCTGATTGTAAATTACCAACCCGATAAAACCCATCCGAATCAGTTGAGATTGCTATATCCGTTCCTTTTAGTACGACATTGGCCCCCGGTAGATATTCGCCACTTTCATCAAACACTGATCCCATCAGTGAATACTGTGCAATGAGGGGAAGTCCGCATAGACAAGCGAATAAAAAAACAGCTAATTTTTTCATAATTTTTTTTTCCATACTGAACAAATCAGAGGTTCGATTTGTCTCAAAAAAAACACCCGAGTGGGCTACCGGAGTAGACCGACTGCATTTCCTACCTGGCATTATCCGGGCAGGTTCGATGGGTTTAATCTCAGCCTCATTTTCATCAAATAAATGATCATAAATAAAGCACCCCAATGAGTACGGCGGCAAAGATAAGCAAAAGACGGGAAGATAGTCGCTTTGAGTTATAAAATAAATAGTAGAATGCTGTGCTTGAGGCTTATTAATCTCTTAGTGTGCTGAGAACTGAATGGTATTTCGATTTTGATTTCGATTCCGATTTCGATTGAAAACCGAGCTTAGCAATCCGGATGCTGCGCGTGCGGCTTACCAATCTCTTAGTGTGCTGAGAACTGAGTGGTATTTCGATTTCGATTTCGATTTCGATTTCACCCCCCTTCCTTCCCCATCAACCGTAGCACAGCAGCAATCGCTTTTTCCAGGCGTTGGGGAAATTCACCAGAGATTTCAACGAAAGGTTTGTTATCAGTCAATAAGATATTTTTATAAACATCAAATAAGGTATCCCGGTCGGTCGCGTTTTCGCGTTGTGGATCAGACACCCATGGAATATCCGGCTTACAAAGTAAGTACAGATCGCAATCTTGTTTTTTTATTTGTTCCAGTATCCAGGGATGAGTCTTCTTATATTTATAATCTGACCAAATTTTTAACGTTATTAAATCAGTATCATAAAAGAGAAGGGAATCAGTAACAAACGCGATAAACTCTTCCTGCTGAAGTTGCCCTTTTGCTATCTCCAGCAAATCAGATGAGACATATTCCCGATCCAGTTGATCTATATATTCACGAGCATACTCGGGCACCCAATTGGTTTGGAAATGCTCGGCAAGTTGCATCGTCAGGGTAGTTTTACCTGATGATTCTGGTCCGGTTAGTACTATTTTATTAATGATTAATTATTAATGGTGAATGATTAATGGCCCAACAATTCGGGGTTTGTAATGTTTAAGAATTTAGTGTTGAATGATTTATCAGCAGCAATTCAGTATATCATCGCTAGTTAAATAAATAATTAACGAGTTTGACGATAGAAGGCATTAATCGCTAATCATTCAACATTAATCATTATTTACTAACTTTGCAAAAGCAACCAAAGCACTCAAATGCACGACATAGAACCACATTTTGCCTGGCGCGATCATTACATTGCCGCTGAAGATAGTAAATCCCCTTTCTTTGGAAGACAATATAGTGAGTTTCAGTATTCTCAAAAAATTTATAACTACTTCATTCATCCGCAGTGGGACAACTTTGGTTCGAATACCTTGTATCTTAAAGTTTTGTTTGTTGATTATGATCAACACTTTGCCATTATTGAATTGATGGGTGAATGGAATGATTGTCTGCATAATGATATCAAATTTCTCAAGAGAGAAGTAATGGATCTTTTAATCGAGCAGGACATTCATAAGTTTGTTTTAATTACTGAAAATGTACTCAACTTCCACGGAGACGATGATTGTTACTATGAGGAATGGTGGGAAGACATTTCTGATCAAAGAGGTTGGGTGGTCCTGGTCAATAGCCTCGATCATGTCAAAGATGAAATGGAAAGTACCCGGTTACAAAACTATGTTAACTTTGGTCCGGATTTTAATAACATTAACTGGCGCAAACAAAAGCCGCTTTTTCTATTTAAGTTGATTGAAAATATATTGGCCAATCGGGTCAAACAATTGACATACTAAGTACACGGTGTACTAAGCTTACCTCTTCATATTATGCACAAATCAGGATTCATCAATATCATCGGACGACCCAACGTTGGCAAGTCCACGCTCATGAATGCACTCGTGGGTGAACAAATGTCTATCATCACCAACAAACCTCAAACTACTCGTCATCGAATAATAGGCATCATCAGCGAAGACGATTATCAAATGGTTTTTTCAGATACGCCTGGATTCATCACCGACCCTGCTTACAAAATGCAGGAAGCGATGAACAGTTTTGTCTTCTCCACTTTTGAAGATGCTGACTGCATGTTGTTTGTCACCGACACACTGGAAAAATACGAAGAAGACGATCAGGTAATCGAACGACTTAAAAAAGTAACGGTCCCACTCTTCCTCGTTATTAATAAAACCGACATTGCCAAACCCATCGAAATTGTCACTTTGATACAAACCTGGAATAAGCGTGTTCAATTTACCGAAACCATTCCTATCTCAGCCCTTGAAAAAAATAATACCGATACACTTCTCAAGTTGATACTCGACCGTTTACCGGAGGGTCCACCCTTCTACCCAAAGGATCAATTGACCGATAAGTCCGAACGTTTTTTTGTTAGTGAAATCATCCGTGAAAAGATATTGATACAGTACCAGCAGGAAATCCCCTATTCTTGTGAAGTGATTGTGGAAGAGTTTAAAGAAACTAAAAGCAATAAGGGTGAACCACTCGTGCGTATCCGCGCCGTTATCTACGTATCTCGAAAAACGCAAAAATCTATCCTCATCGGAAAAGGCGGCAGCGCCATCAAAAATCTGGGTATGGCGGCTCGAAAAGGTATCGAAGCTTTTCTGGGTTCAAAAGTATTTTTAGAACTGTTTGTAAAAGTGAAGGACAACTGGCGGGACGATGATAAGCAGTTGAAGCACTTTGGATATCAGGGGTAAAGAGAAGACCGGAGACCAAAGACGGGAGACCGGAAACTTAAACCCTATTTTCTGAGAATCTCTTGACATGAGGAATCTTCGGCCTTCGGTCTCCCGTCTCCGGTCTTTTCATTACTTTTGCACACAAATTTTAGACTAACAAAATAAATGGGAAATATAGTTGCTATAGTTGGCAGGCCAAACGTCGGAAAATCAACACTTTATAACCGCTTGATCGGCTATAGAGAAGCTATCATTGATGATACCAGTGGGGTGACTCGCGACCGTAAATACGGGACTTGTGAATGGAACGGTAAGAAATTTACGGTTATTGACACGGGAGGCTTTGTTCAAGGCTCCGATGATATCTTTGAAAAGGCGATCCGTTCACAGGTAAAGATAGCGATTGAAGAGGCCACTGTTTTGATTTTTATGGTGGATGTAACCACCGGGATTACAGACTTGGACGAGGAGGTTGCAGGTATGCTGCGCAAGACCGACAAGGATGTCTTTCTGGTGGTCAATAAAGCCGATAACCATAGTCGGCTTTTGGAAGCCAATGAATTTTGGAGTATGGGTTTTGAAGATACGTTCTTCATTGCTTCGCTTTCCGGATCTGGCACAGGCGACCTTTTGGATGCGGTAACCGAGCGGGTGGAAGAATATGTTCCAACCGATGATGGGCTGGCCAAGTTTGCTATTTTGGGCCGACCCAATGTTGGAAAATCCTCTTTCGTAAACGCACTGCTAGGCGAAGATCGAAACATAGTAACCGACATAGCAGGTACTACCCGAGACAGCATCCATACACGATATACTAAGTTTGAGAAAGATTTTCTTTTGATCGACACCGCAGGGATTCGCAAGAAAGCGAAGGTACATGAGAACCTGGAATTTTATTCTGTGATGCGCGCTATCAAAGCGATGGAAGAGGCCGATGTTTGTCTACTTATGATTGATGCAGAGAATGGACTTGAGGCACAAGACATGAGTATCTTTACGCTGGCCATCAAACGAAATAAGGGAGTCGTCATTCTAGTCAACAAATGGGATTTGGCTGAAAAAGAAACCAACACTGCTCGTGAATACGAACTAAAGATAAAAGAAAAATTGGCGCCATTTAATGATGTTCCAATCCTCTTTATTTCTGCTTTAGAAAAACAACGTATTTTCAAAGCAATCGAAATTGGACTGCAGGTTTTTGAAAACAGAACTCAGAAAATCAGAACTTCAGTACTCAATGAAGTCATGGGTGCTGCTATGGAAAAATATCCCCCACCTAGTTATCGTGGCAACAATCTAAAAATAAAATACGTAACACAACTACCTGTTTATTATCCGGCTTTTGCTTTCTTCTGCAACAACCCTAAGTACATCAATGAAAGCTACCGCAACTATCTGGAGAATCAGATGCGGGAGTCTTTTAACTTTACCGGGGTTCCTATTAGTATTTTCTTTCGGCAAAAGTAGAGTAGAGAGTCCGAGGTCCGAAGTCGGAAGTCCGAGGCTCCCGTGATCGCGGGGGCTACGTTAAAGGGGAACTCCGGACCTCGGACCTCGGACTCCAGCAGACCTCTGACTTCGGTCTGAAATTTGAATATAATCCCCTGAATCAAGCTTATTTCAGAATAGAGCTAAAAATATCATAAAATGCCATTTATTAAAACATCTATAGACGGTCTGATTATTTTTGAACCCAAAATCTGGGGTGATGATCGAGGCTATTTTTACGAAAGTTATAACCAAAATAGCTTTAGAGAGGGCGGTATTGATGCTGTATTTGTGCAAGACAATGAATCTAGTTCATCTTATGGTGTGCTGCGTGGTCTGCATTATCAGGTGGGCGAATTTGCTCAAGCCAAACTGGTGCGTGTGTCTAAGGGAAAAGTAATGGATGTGGTGGTAGATATTCGCGAAGGTTCTCCTACCTATGGTCAGGTACATACGGAAATTTTGACTGAAGAAAATAAAAAGCAGCTATTTGTTCCGCGAGGTTTTGCACATGGATTTGTGGTACTAAGCGAGCAGGCAATATTTTGTTATAAATGTGATAATTTCTATTCCAAGGAAAGTGAAGGCGGTGTGCTCTATAATGACCCGGCCTTGAGTATTGACTGGGGCATTCCAGCATCTGAAATGATCCTTTCTGATAAAGATAAAGTGCATCCTGTTTTTGGGAAACATAAAAAGTATACTCCGGTAGTTAGTGAATGATTGAATGGGGAGGAAATAATGATTGAATGGGGGAATGATTGAATGACGGGGATATGTTTGGGTTTCGTTTTTTAATATAAATCAGATTTCCTCCGCCAAATTAAAACTCCTGCAGATTTAAGCGACGGTCATTCAATCATTCAAAATTCTAGCATTCAATCATTTATAACATTCTAGCATTCAAAATTTCCAAAGTTAAACGACATGGCAAAAATACTCGTAACAGGATCGAAAGGACAAGTAGGACAAGAACTTCAGTTTTTGACGAAAGGAAGTACACATGAATTTGTGTTTACGGATGTAGAAGAATTGGACATCACCAACTTCGAAGCCGTCAATGATTTCTTTAAAGAACATCAATTTAATTATTGCATCAACTGCGCAGCTTACACCGCTGTGGATCATGCCGAATCCAATGTTGAGTTGGCCACTAAAATAAATGTGGATGGTGTCAAAAACTTAGCTTCTGCCTGCCTGTTCAATCAAACATTTTTGCTTCAAATATCAACTGATTACGTTTATCACAATAGTCAAAATACTCCTTTTAAGGAAGGTGACCCAACCAATCCACAGGGCGTTTATGCTCAAACCAAATTGGATGGCGATCTCGCTGCGCTAAAGGTTAATGTAGCTACTATGGTATTGCGAACTTCTTGGGTATACTCTTCCTTCGGCAATAACTTTGTCAAAACGATGATTCGCCTGGGCACTGAACGCGACAGCCTGAATGTAGTCTTCGATCAAATCGGTACACCTACCTACGCGCGCGACCTGGCACAAACGATGCTCGATCTCATAGCGCAAATGGATTCAGGAGCAGCCAACCCTAGTCAA
>ENA-ORXR01005495-ORXR01005495.1-marine-metagenome-genome-assembly--contig:-NODE-5495-length-10042-cov-128.574009_pt1 | contig 10042 bp, 12 predicted proteins | sample MGYA00237866_ERZ511479 | MGnify/ENA metagenome assembly ERZ511479
TGTCTACCATCCGGACGGGCGCAGTCAGATGGAGGAGGTGGGGTCCTTTACTTTTAACGTCTTGCCCGCTGAGGAGTTATGGCGTGGGGCTTACAGATGAAGGGAGAGGCGGACGAAGGCGTCGCCCTCGCCGCCCCCACTGCCTGAGACGCCCCCACCCCTGCAGCCGTATTCATCTTTTTCTCCACCGTTTGTGCGCCCATCGCAACCACCAGGGGCCGCTCAAGGCAACCAAGGCACCTCCGTCCGTGATAGGGACATCTGGGGCTCGCGGGCGTCCGACGGCCACGTCGGCTGCGCGGCGGGCTGCGGATCATCGCGCCCCCCACCCCGGTCCCTGCCTGCGACCGCTACGAACCATCGCGCGACTTCACCCACCTCGGCAGCGCCAACCATCTCTGAGGAGGCGTTTCGCCTTCAAGAGGGGGTGGATTGTGCAAGCCACCCCGAAGTATGTGCAGCGGCTGCGGCGGCCGCATCGACCCTTTCTATCAAGCCCTTGGCATCAAGGCGCAAAGTGCCCCGGCGAAAGGCGGGAGAGGCGGTGTGTCCGCTGTATTCCACGATGGAGAAAATGGTGGCTGTGAAGACGCTGGCTGCGGAGCTCGGTGGGCTCGACAAGCTAATGATCGCGTGGGACGTCGAACTTATGACCCCCTCTAGTCTTCTTGGCGCCGTTGGCAGTAGCTCAGATCGCCAAGGGCGCGCGGCGGCGACAGCTTTCCTCCGCGAGCAGCGCGACGCGCGCCCCGCCGAGTTGCGATGGCACGGCCATGTGGCTCATCGGTGCCTACATCTTGCGACTCACGGCTGCTCCAATTTCCGGTCTGCAGCAGGTGCCGTGGATCTTTCGAGCGAAGGCGAATGGTGCGTTGAAATAGCGTCGATTGTGCGTGCCGCCGACCAAGTTTGTTCCCAGGCCTGGTCGGGGACCTCGATTCACGCGCTCGTGAAAAAGTGCCTGGTCCCCTTGACTGGCCCCATCCCCGCGCGCTTTGTTTTCTGTGGGAGATTGTTTTCGCGTGTGCTGCTCGTTTTGCGTAATTCACGAGGGCGGCACGTGTGTCGAGCGCGCGGGACGGAGGTTCTTCACCGCACCCTGTGGCTGTTCTTTGATTGCCCGGGCCAAAGCTGGCTTAAGCGTTGTACTGAGCACGAGCACGGGCTCCTGTGCATCTGCGGCTCAGAACGCATGTTGGCCCTGTCGACTGTTGCGCTGATTTCCGACTACCCGCGACTCGCACCGGCCTTCTCAAGGCGCAGCTGTTTCGCAAGTTGGTGGTGGCGGCGGTGGGTTGAGAGGGAGACCCCTCCGCCCGACGTGAATGAATGGGTGGCCGACTCCTCACTTCTGCGTGACGGACACAACACCATCAGCGCGGCGGAGCTGTTCGAGGCGTTGCGCGACTTTCGCCCGTCACTGCGCAAGTGGGGAGATGCGTTGGCCGTGCCCGCTGTCCCGTGGGCGGTAGTCACAGGCGACTCGCGGAGATACCTCGCGCAGCTGTTGCTGCCAGCCCCCTGCCGTCGAGGTATGGAGGGCATCGTCAACAAGCCTTTATTGGCCGCCGACGCTATCGGGCGCAACGCATCATTCTTCGTTGATGGGTCTATCGGGGTCATGCTGGACCCCACCATGGCTCGCTGGGCTCTCCCATCGATTGGACCTTCCTACGTAGAGCGGCGGCTCCGTATGGTGCGGAAGATTCGCCTGGTTGGTACAGCGTTCTCGACGCCCTTGATGCACTCCCCTATTCAATTTACTTTTCGTGCTGTCGCGCACGCATGCCGCCGACCCCACACAATGGACGTCTTCCCCACCTCCGACATGGTTGCCCACCTCATTTGTCCCTCGGCAGGCGCCTGGGGACGAAGGGAAAACGTGGAGGCGGTGGGCGCCATGGGGAGGGCTGGCGACGCGGCAGCGAGGGACAACGGCGCTCCGGCGGACGACGAGGGGGCGGCGGACGACGAGGCGGCGGCGGACGATGAGGCGGCGGCGGGCGACGAGGCGGGGGCGGCCGAAGGGTGGGCCGCCGACGGGCGGGCGGCCGACGGGCGGGCGGCCGACGACGCGGCGGACGAAGAGGGGGTGGTGGACGACGAGGCAGCGGCGGACGAAGCTGCGTTTGATGAGATTTGCGCGCGTTTGATTGACCTGTTGCTGCTCACGCGCCGGCTGGGTATTTTTCGCCTGCGCCTTTCGCCTGGGTGTTCTTGGCGCGAGCTGCTTCGCTTGTCGCGGTCGTCACAGCCGCTGCTGTTTTATCATGGAACTACCGTGGAGGCGGCGGTGCTGGCGCGGCCGTGGGGGCTGCACGACCCACACTTGCGGGCGTGGATGCGCATGGGCATCCCGCCCGGGTGTTCCGCTTTTTACTACGTCCCAATATTGAACGAGACACGCATCTTCACGTGCGCTTCGTTTGCACTGGCAAAGCACACAACTCAAGACGCGGACGGACGGTTGGTGGAGCCCTCCGAGGTGGAGGTATTGCCGTTTCGGGCACCTGAGCGGGTTTACGACCCCGCCTACACGATGGCTGGGCGCCACGTTTTCGGCGGACCCCACCTCACGCGCGAGCTCAATCCCATGCCGGGGGTGTTGAACCTCCTCCAGCTCCGCGCCGGTCGCTTTGTGAACTTGGTGACCATGTCGGGCATGCAGGTCGTGCGCCTCCTGTCGGTGCACCCGGTTTCCGAGGAGACGGGCCTTGCGGGCGCCGTGCTGGGTGAAGTGACCGATGGCGCACGCAACGGCTCTAATGTCTACCATCCGGACGGGCGCAGTCAGATGGAGGAGGTGGGGTCCTTTACTTTTAACGTCTTGCCCGCTGAGGAGTGATGGCGTGGGGCATACAGATGAAGGGAGAGGCGGACGAAGGCGAGGAGCGACCAGGTAAGACGTAGGGGGCAAATGTTTTTCCTCTTGCTCGAGGGTTGGCAGGGAGGGGCCAGGCCGGGACGGCGCTCGCCGGCAGCCGACGTCGCCACCGCCCCCAGTTTTACCTCGGCCTTGACGTCGATCTCGTATTCCGACATGTCAGACTCCATCTTTACATTGCTGCTGTGACAACGCAGGTGCTCTGAGAAGGCTGACGACTGTTGATCGTCGCTTCTGCTGCATAGAATGCCCCGGGCATGAGCCGCCTGCTGGAGACCACCTCGCCTGTCTCGTCTTGACGTTGGCCCGATAGCCGAATCTCGGGCGTGTGGATGTCAATGGTGGATCCGAGGGAGAAAACGTACATGCGCACCCGCTGTCCGTGTGCGACCGTCGTCGCGCGAAGGGAGCAAAACGCGTGGCCGTTGATTGAGTGCATCAGGTTGGAATCCCGGAACTCCGTTGCAGATCAGCCACAGCCACGAAGCGCTGGACCGCATATCATTGGACGGTGGCGCATCAGCGGCAACGATCCTGTTGAGCTACTTGTGCCAGCGTTTTATCGATTCTTTCACTGTTGGCGTGGATCGCCTGTTTGGCTATATGCGTCAGTCAAACTGCTCTGTGGGACCCTGGCGGATCCAACACCCTTAGGCCACATTATGGGACGCACTCGGGTTGCCGCGCGCCTACGGATTACTGGGACCAGAGAGGTCCTGCTGCTCTTCCCTATTCGCTCATCATGAGGGCTATCCTAAGTCATGAAAGAAGAGAGGAGAGAAGAGAGGTCCAGTTGGTCCACGATTGGTTGGTGGCCGATCAGCCCTGGCCACTTTCCCCTGAGACGGCACGACACGGCCAATCGCTGTTGTCCGAGACCGAGTGTCTCACCTTGCCGGGAAGCAGACCAGGCACACAACCTGCTGGGACGACTAGGCCCTGTGGGGCTGGCGAGGCCCTACCGGGGGACTCACAGTCACGGACATTTGCGCAGAGCATGCTCGCTGCCGTCCACAGAACGACGTTTTACGCGGAGGCTGACCGTAGCCACAGTTCATCACTACGGCTCCACTTGGAGCACCTCGGCTTTGCCTCGTCGGGCTCTCACGCATCTCTCACTGCTCTATGATGTCTGGCCGGCAACCGACTTCGCCGCCCCCGCCGGACAAGCGGCCAAGAGGAGCTGCTGGTTCTGAGGCGCTCCAAGCCGCTGCGCAGCAGCGCAAAGCGAATGAGTCGGAAACCGAGCATCAACGTCGTCTGCACAAGAATGCCCACGCCTCCGCAAAGCGAGCTGCAGACAAAGCAGCACCTGCTGCACGGCCGCCCCGACAGGCGCTGTCTACGCCCGCCGCAAGCGGCGGTCTCCTGTCGCCCGCTGTCGTCCCTGGCGGGCCGGTGGGCCTCGCTAGTCTTCTGTCTGAAACCACCGCCCTTGGGTTCACCTAGCATCTTTTGGTGGCCACACATTTTCCCGGAGTATCCCCGCCCCTGTTCCAACCCGCTCACGTCGCTGGAGGCGGGACACAGCCACAAACCACCGACGTCGGGCTTCAGCACGGCACTGGGATTGGCTGGAGGTCGGCGGTCGCGCCGTCTGGACTCGAGCTCACGCTCCACACCGGGCTTGGCGGTGGCCTGGCGGTGACACCCTTTGACGGCAGGCGCGCGCCCCCAGTGAGGCTTGGCCTGCGGCCGGCGGCACGGACACCTGGAGGGGTGCTTGGGATCTCCGCGGGGTCGCACTGCGGTGTGGGGGAGGCGCCGTATGGCGGCGTGCACGTGCAATCCGCGAGCGTTGACGGCGGGACGGTAGCGGCATCGGCTGGCGGCAGGCCAGCGCACCCCGTGGGCCTTGGTGGCGGTCTGGTGGCGGCATCGTCTGGCGGCGGGCTCGCGCATCACGCTGGGCTTGGCTGGGGGTCGGTTGCGGCGTGGTCTGGTGGCGAGCTCGCGCACCTATCCGGAATTGGAGGCGGCCTCGCGGCGGCGCCTTTTGGGGGCGGAGTCACCCACGCGGGGATTAGCCAGGGGCTGGCAATGCCGCCATACGATGGGGCTCCAGTATCTCGCGCGTCCCCATCAGTGCCATTCGGTTTGCAGCGCATTGCGCCAAGGCCGTGCGACGGTACGTTTCTCGTTATCTTGTATTTTTTAGTGTCTATGTTTTCCTGTCCGCTCCTTGACGCGTCCACGTTCTTTCGCATGCGACACGTGCTCCGTTCTGACATGCAGTTTTCTGCTTTGTTTTTTTAATTCTTTTTCGCTGCCTTGTCGATGCTATATCGCAGACGCGGTCCGATCGCCAGGAATAATGTTCAGCAGCGCATCCCGGCAGCGTCGGCGGCCTAGAGTAGCCTCCCGACCGCCACCTCCAGCGCCGCCATCGCCGACACCCCCGACACTGAGACCACCGCCACCACCGACACCGCCCCCGTCGCCGCCCCTTTGGGCACCCCCGCCGCCGACCCCTCGCACCACGGCCCGCCTCTTATTTGGCACGCTCTCTTCCTCGCCCTCAACGGAAGACGACCGCGGGTGTTCGCGGCAGCAGACCCCGTGTCCACTCTTGCTGCCCCTGCTGCCGCCGCCTCCTCCGCCGCCACCCCCACCGCCGGCGCCCCTGCTGCCGCCAACCCCATCGCCGCCGCCCCCACTGCCTCTGCTGCCGCAGCTCTCGCCATCGCCATCCCGGCGGCCGCCGCTCCCGCGGCCGCCACCCCCGCCGCCGCTGCGCGTCAAGGTCATCACGGCCGACGACCCATGCATACCTAAAGTGGCGGCGGAGGCGGCGCGTCAAATGGCAAAGACGCTGGGCGGCCTGTTGCCGCGGGTAGCCGACAAGAGGGCCGGCCGTCGTGCACTTGACGAATTCATTCCAGGTCTGAGCTCCTTGCCAACGCTGGAGGGAAAGCTGGCCGCCGTCGGCAGGGTTGGCATTGTGGCGGCGATGGAGGCGATGGGTGTGGAGCGTCTCTCTCCCTGAGCCCTCCTCAAGAGCATCGACGGCTTTGGCATTCTCTCCTCGCAAGTGAATATTGCGCGGCAATTCACGAAGGCGAAAACGCAGCGCTCTGGCGGCGCCTTGCTGTGGCATAGAGCTCCTGGGTCCGGTGCGCTGGGGTGCTTGCATCTTAGCTCACGCTCGTGCCCAGCCTGTGCCTTCTATGGGTCGCAGCCGTCGGAAAGGCACTGGAGAGCGGAAATTCTCGCCATCGTCGTCGCCTGAAATCGCGTCTCCCCGCAGGTTTGGACCGCGAAGGCCGTGGAGGCGCTGGCGCGCGTCTACTTGTATGAGCCCCTTTCGTGCGAGGTCCAGGAGGTGAAGCGACGCAAGAGGCCGGCTATGATCGTGGCCCGGCTCCGGCGTTAAGCTGGCTGGGGGGAGTGTTGGAGCGGAAGCATGCGCGGAGTTCACAGTCTGCGGGATCTTTGTGATTGGTGCAATGACGGTGGGCTCCTCACCACATCCGCTGAGCACCTTGACGGTCGCCCGCACCACAGCAAGAGGTCCTTTGTGCCCCACTACCGGGTGCACGCGCTGCTTGCTGCGCACCCCGACCCCGTGCCCGCCATGCAAGAGCGCCAGTGTTGGGTCAACTGGGTGGCCACCAGGTGGCTCGCGGCCACGGAACTGCCGGCGGCGGCGCGAGACTGGTTCTTCTCCTCTACCCTCTGGAGGCGCAAGTGCAACACTATCTTGGCGCTCGCCGTGTGCGACGCCCTCGCGTCGGTCTTCCCCCGCCTCGCTCTTTGGCATGATGTGCTGACCGGGACGTCCCCTCCCTCGTGGGTAGACGTCTCTGACAACGACTACGCGGCCTATGTGCACGCACTGCGCCATCCCTCGTTGTCGTGGCGGGGCATGGAGGTCCCTGTGGCAGAAATTAAAGCCGCCGTCAAGCGATGCGTGGCGGTGCTGTCGGACTCTCGGAACGAAAGGCCCTTGTTGGACGCGGGCGCGTTGGTGGGACTCCAACCCAGTGCTACTCTCACGAGGAAATCGGTGCGGGAGCTCTTCCGCGTTCGAGTTTTCTCGCGGTTCGGCGCTCGGAGCGATCAAGTGTCCGCGGAAACGTCTTCGACGTTCGTTCAAGATGCAGTCGCGCTGGCGTGTCGTGCCCCGTGTCTGGAAATGTTCTCAAACGCTACCACCGCGGCCGCGGCCGCCGCGACGGTTGCTGTCGTCCCTGGTGCCGTCGCCGCGGCCGCTGCCTCCACTGCTGCTGCCGACAGAGCGGTAGACGACGATGAAGACGGCGGCAGTTCTCCCTCTCCCGCTTGTGGCGTTGCTGGTCGGGGTGATGGCGGCACCTTTTTGGAGCTCCCGAGTGCCTGTGGCGGATCGGGGTCTGTGTCACTCCAGGAAGGGGCGTTGGACGGAGCTGCGGACGCGGGCGACGAGGCGGGGAAGGGGGCAGGACAGCGCCGATGACTCGGAAAGCGAGGCGATGGAAGCCTAGCCGGCTCCCCCCCCCATCGTTATGAACCGCCTGGTCAATCCTCGTATGAGGTTGGCCCCGGGTGTGTCCATGGCGGATGTGATTGAGTGGCTGCACGCTCCGCGTCCGATCATTATCGCGCACAGGTGTCTTCCATCGTCCTCGGCATCTGTTCTCCGGAGCGGGCTGCTGGACCCGGTGATCCGCTGGTGAAGAAGTTCGGGAGTGCCACCGGGGTGTTGCGCTGTGTACGTAGCACCGGTGCTTAACGAGCTCACCGTTGCCTTTTGTGCATCATTTGTCGTACAGTAATATAGCGCTTCACGGCGGAGAGGATCCGCGGCGTGTCGAGGTCATCCTATTCCGAGTTGACCACGACACCCTGTACAACCCGGCCAACGTTTCGGCCGGCCAGTACAGGTGGGGGGCGGGCCAATCGTCCCAGACGCACGCGCTGGCGTGGGCGCTGCTTACCGCGCTGCAGCTGCGGGCAGGGAGGTGGGTGCACTTTTGCGTCCTCAACGGCATGCAGGTCATCCGGTTTGTGTTTGCCCGTCCGGTTGCTGAGGCGTGTGGCATGACCGACGCGCTGATGGGCAGCGCTGTAGACGCGCGCGGCAGCATCAGTCGCGCGTTTTCACACGACAGGCTACCGGGCGCGATGATTCCTTTTGGGTCTATAGAGTTTGACGTTGCCCCCCGTTCTTGAGTGGGGCTTCGCAGGGGACGGGGAGAGAGGACAGGGCGGGTCGGGAGGTGGTGTCGTTGACCAGATGATTGAGTTTACGCTTTCTTGCCAACCCGGACGTGGCCGCCTACGTGTCGCCGGGGATGGACGACTTGGATGATGGCGAGGCGGCCCGACGCGACCCAGTTTCCAATGCGCTCCGTGTCGGGGGCGACGGGCGCGGCGGGGCCACCCGCCTGCGAACAGACCTCTGCGGCGGCGCCGGCCCCGACGGCGCCGGCGGCGGGTGCCGGCACCCCTCTACCCGCCGCCGCGTGCGCGTCGGCGGCTGCCGCGGCGGCCGAGCACTTGGCGGCGGCCCGCCCAAAGTCCCCAGGCCCCGCCGCCGGCACTAACCGCAAGTCGCCGGCGCACGCGCGGGTGTTTCCCCCCCCGCACAAGGGCGCGGAGGAGGGGTCGACCACCTCCTCGTCGGCCGTGTGCAAGCCGACTTGCCCCGCGATGTAGCATGCTTGCCGCAGGTTGGTGACGAAAGCGCGGGGAGCGTCGGCGGCGGCGGTGCGGGCGCGGCGCGCGCGTCCCCGCCGCCTCCTCCTGCGCCGCAATCTGCGCGAGCGCCGCCCGCTTGTGGCGGTAGAGCGTCAGGGCCAGCCTCGGCGCGACCGCCGCCGTGAGGGCGGCCAGCCACACGCACGTGGAGCCGGACACCCGCGCGTCCGCAACGGTCGGCAGCCGCACGATAGCTACCCAGAAGAGGTCTTCGAGGAGAGAAAAGAGCGGAAGCACGCCGCCCTGGTGCGGCGGCCGGGATGGCGCCGCACCCACCCGCCTCCCACCGCACCTCGTCCGCGTGGTTGTGGTAGGCCCACACTTTCAAGCCGCCGACGCGCTCCCCCGGCCCCGGCCCCGCCCGCGCCGGCACCAGCCACCCAACGTACCTGCGCCTCCCGGGAGCCCGGGCGGTACTCGAGGCACCGCTCATTGACGGGGCGCGACGGGTGGGTGGCGCCGGCCACGTGGTGGCGGCCGCCCGCCGACGCGGCGGCGGCGACCACGGGCGGGGGGGGGCGCAGCCGCCCCGCGGCGGCGGCGGCGGCCAGCCGCCGCGCCGCAGACAGCAGAAAGCGGGGTGGGGGGGCGGGCGCCATGGCGGCGGCCACCGGCGTGGTGGCCACCCGGCGTCGGGCGGCGGGCAGGCCGGCGCCAGCGGCACTGGCGTCGCGGGCGAGCGGGCGACGGACGGCGTGCACGCACCGCACGGCGGCCCTTCTGCAACGCGCAACGCCGTGCGGTCGGCGGGGCGGATGGCGCCGCTGGTGGGTCGGCCGAGGGGGGAGGGGGGTACAAGTAGGGCACACGGCGCTCGTCAGTCACCCAGACTGACACGACGGGCAAGGGGACAGCGACGGGGGGTGAGAGCGGCCCGCGCGCCTCGGCGGGAGCGCCCAGGCGCCAGGAGAAAAGGGGGTGGGATCCGGCAAGGAGTCCTCGTCTGCACCTTTGCCCTGCGAGCGCCGCAATCGAGTGGAAGAAGCGCCGCGCTTAATCCGCGAGCTCCACGTGGAAACTCCACCGTTTGGTCGAACAAGTGGCACGCCAACTGCATTATGTATGAGGGGCCAACCCCCTACTTGGCTGACACTTCATCACTGTCGTCTGTTCATCTCTGGTGATTCAACAGCTCGCGCCAAAAACTTCTCATGCCACCAACCCCGGGCCGCGGCCAATCGCATGCTGAGGAGCTGTGGCTGCAGCCGTCCTTCTTGGACACTGGCAGGCAGCCGTGCCGTAGGTAAAAGTCGACAAAAACCGGCGGGTGGACTGGACGCCTTCTTGACAGCACTGCCCCGAACTGCGTCCGGAACGGGGGTTTGGCCCCAGCTGACGCCCCCACGCGCGGGCAATGCTGTAAGGATGGGCGGGGCCCGGGGGGGGGAGCCGCCGCGCCCCGCGCCGCCGACGCGGCGTGCGTGGCTGCACGGGGTGTCGGCGGCGCCGCGCCGCGCCGTCGACTGCCACTGCCGCGGT
>ENA-ORXR01005497-ORXR01005497.1-marine-metagenome-genome-assembly--contig:-NODE-5497-length-10040-cov-11.555857_pt1 | contig 10040 bp, 8 predicted proteins | sample MGYA00237866_ERZ511479 | MGnify/ENA metagenome assembly ERZ511479
CCCCCGCCCCGCCCGCCATCCCCCCCCAACCGCCCCCCGCCTGAGTCTACGACGCGGCCTGGTTCGTGCCCCCCGCCCCCATCTCTGCCGTCTACGCCACCTCCGATCCCTCCATCCACACGGCCAGCATCGACACCAGCACACCCGGCGACATCGTCGGAGACGCCTGGCTGAAACGCAACTCGCAGCTGCTCATCGGTCCTGTCCGCGCGCACACCACCTCCTACGCTCTCGGCCACGACGTCCCCGCCTCCCTCGGCCGCGTCGCCATGCGCCTGTTCACCCGCACTTCCGACGGTCGTTCCCTGCCCCTGGACCACCCCGACGTCCACATTCTACGTCAAGATGCCGTCCCCCTCCTCGTCGGCCTCCAGTCCCACAAGCGCCCCCGCCTACTCGGCGATACGGCCGCCGACGTCATCTACGCCGGACCCACCCGCGCGCCCATCCCCTTCCGCCCCCGCCGAGGCCACCTCAGCCTGCCCCCGGCCCCCCGCCCCGCCCCCAGCGCTACCGCTTGCCACACCTGCGCGGAGATGCAGCAGGCGCACCGCCAATTGGGCCACGCCAGCGTCGAGGCCAGCACCCGCGCCTTCCTCCCGGAAACCGTCACCGCCGCCGACGTCGCCCACCTCAAGATGGTCACCGACACCTGCATCCCCTGCCAGCAGCACGCACACCTCCCCCGCCGTCCTCCACACGCCCTGCCCAACCCGCCGCACGCTTTCAACCGCATCCTGACCATGGAAGTATTCCAGCTCACGCCCACCCTTCCGAAGGTCCTGGAAATGACAGATCTGCCTACAGACTTTGGCCAAGGCCGATTCTTCCGCTCCATGCGCGGCGAGATCATCTTCAGCACGCTTTATCTCTCCTGGTTCTCCATCTGGGGCCCTGCGAGACACTCATCACCGACCGCGGCTCCGAGAACGAGAACGCCGCCCTTCTCCACGCCATCAACCCCATGGGCATCCACTGGCGGCCCGCCCCGACCGAGGCCCCGTGGATCATCGGACGCAACAAGCGCCACCACGGCACTATCCACGAAGCGTTCACCCGGATCCAGACGGAGACACCAGCCCTCACCCCCGACCTCTCCTTGGCCATGGCATACAAGGTCCGAAACGCCGCCCCTCGCGCCCACGGCGTCACCCCCACCACGGCCGTCACCGGCGACCTGCCCCGCCTCCTGATTGGTGACAACCACGATGCCGATCCCACCATCGCCGGCCGGCACGCCGCCATGAGGACCGCCCGCGTCACAATGGAACGCTACACGGCCGCCGACGGCCTGCACGGTGCCCTCTCCAACTCCGGCACCAACGTACCCTTCGTGTCTGTCGACCAGGAGGTTTGATTTTACCGCCATCACCTCGGCTGGCTCCGCGGCCGCGTCCAGTCCCTCGATGGCAAGACCGTATACATACAACGCGACGGCACGCTTTTCTCTTCCCACGAGTCCCGCACCAAACCATACTTCTCCCGCACCCCGCCCCCGCCCCCGCCGATTGCCACGGCCCCGCCCAGCCCCGCCCACGCCGCCACCTCGCCCACCGACCCCATGTCACTTGCGTATGTTTTTTTAAGATACGGGACTCACAAAGTTCAGATGAACGAAAAAGACGAAACACTATTTTTGAGCGCAAGTAGAGCAGAACTACAAAAGAACAATCACTATCTTGAATGCTGGAGCTACGCGAGACGGGCCTTGTCAGCAAAGGCATTCATCAGATTGATGGCGGCTAAACGAACGTCGCCGTCAGTCGGCCCGCCCCCTGCCGCCGCCCCCCCAGCCGTCCCCCCGACCTGACCTCGTGGTACGACGTCCGCGGCGGCCTGCTCCGACAGCAGCTTGAACTCAAATTACTTGCGCACAGCTGCAGACGTCGTGTTCCTAATATTCTTGTGTGTTGATACTGCCGCAATCTGTTCCGCCGTCTTGACCCCGGGCGAGACCACGGCGTCGGTGTCTGAGCTCCCGCCGGGGGTCGAGCTCTTCGAGCTGTTGCAGTCGCTCTCGTCATCGCCGCTGTCCCAAAAGTCCTCCTCGTAGTCGACCCCGTCGTCCCTGTTGCCGTCTACTGCACCTAGGGGCGCGGTGGATGTGCACGCGGAGTGTGCCGGGCACGCCGCGCTCTCCGCGCTCACCAAGCCCGGCGCCTTACCACCACTCACCACTACTGGCGTCCCGTCGGCGCCGGTTGAGCCTGTAGCCCTCTCATCAGCGCAGGCTCCAGTCACGGGGCGACACGGCCCAAACAAATCCGGTTCACGCATCGAAGAATGAGAGGAAACTGGACAATGTTTTGAGCGTGGTGCGGCACAAAGCGAAAAGCACGCGCCGCCCAAGCCTGAGAAGGATATCGTCCTTTTCGGGAGCGCTCAGCCCCGTCTTCTTGAGCTCCTTGCACGCCTTTTCTTAGAGCAGACGCATGTTATGAAGCTTCTTGTTGACGCTCTTAATTGGGCGAACACGCGCCACCGCCTGTTCGTCGGCTGGGGAGGCCTCAATGAACGCGCTGAGAAGTGCCGCCTCCATGCGGCGCTTCTTGTCTCCGATGATCATTCCGCGGTACTCAGCCCAGTGCGCTGCTGCGGCCGTCATGACACCGACGGTCTCCCCCGAAGAAACGTTCATGACCCGTCCAGTACTCGGGGAGGTCGGATGGCGGCCACTGAGACGAGCCGCAGGCGTGGAGTCGGCCCCGTAAGTGGTGGAGGACGGGAGACGGGGTGCCATATCCAAACCTATGGCCAAAAACTTGACACGGGCGGGGAAAGAGTGAGGGTGGGACGGTGGGAGAGTAGGATGAACAGAGGGAGGGTCGGTAGGAGGGCAGTGGTGCGCTCTGTACGTGGTAGGGGGGATTGGGCAGGACGCTCATGTACAAGCCACTATATAGCCAGCACTTGCGGTTGTCGCACAGTGTGGCGCGCACTTGCGCCGGAGAAAAACGCGGGCAGGCGCTGGTGTCTGAAGGCGGGCTCGGCTTGGCGCAAGCGCTCGCGGGTGCTCACCTGTTCGCCACTCATTCCCTAGATCTGCTGTTTCTTTGTGCGCAGATCCGCATGGACAAGTCGTTTGTTGATGTTAAGTCCGAATGGTCGTGTCTGAACCGGCTGCTGAACAAGGTTCTGAGGCCCGGTCTAAACGGCCGGTATCTGAGCACGTGTTTGGGCGGATTGCATGCCCGCAAGTCCGTGTCTGACCACGACCGGGATGTGCCTGTCTTAGCGAGACACATATCAGAGGGGTACTCGCGAGATAAAATTGGCCTGCCCTCCAGTGGCTTCTCACACTGTTCCATTGCAGCTGATCCGACAGGGTCTTGGAGATACACTGTGGATCGGATAGAGACTATTTACGTGCCCCTATGCTCCCCCTGCCTTCCACGGCACCACCGGCAGACGTACCGAACCAGCAATACCCTTCACAACCCTGCACCATGCCCTCTCCACGCGTCACACGGCCTTCCCTGGCCGATCGGCGTCTTTACAAGGCGTGAGGCGTTACGAGGCTGCGCCGGCCACTCGGTCGTACCCGTGCGCAAGCGGCCATCCGAGGGGCGTTGCTGGTGAGCACTGCAAGCGTTCTCGCCGTCGTCAACACCGCCGCATGCGCCACGGCGCCCCCCATGCGCGAGCGGGCTCCGGGTGTGCGCTGGCGTGCTGGAGGCTGATAGGCGATTCCCAATCGGAAAGGCTGCTTGCATCTCTGGCAGGGGGGCTTTCATTTGACGAGCGGCAAGTTCGGCTTGTCGGCACGTGTTTGGAGTGCACGGGAAAAACAGAAAAAAAACGAGCACGCGCGTCTAGCTCGCTTGCAAGTCCGCCCAAGTGCTTGTCAGCCACATCCAATTCCGAGTGTGCGGAAGGTGTTCGATCGCTAGGTTATGAAGGGGGGTAGAATAGTCGATCGTCGGACTGCTGGCGGACTGGTATGATTGGTGGAAAGCCACATCGGTCCGACGACCGCGCCCCGCAGTCCGCCGCGTCGCGGGATAGAAAGGGAGCGCTTGGAGGGTCTGTGCGTGGGGCTGCCCTCGCTCGACTCGGTCGTGCGCCATCTACCGGGCGCCCGCCCCCCAGGCCCCCGCGGCCGGCACGGTCGTGGCCCGAGCGTCGCTCGCGCGGGCCGCAGCCAGCAGTTGTGCGGGCCCCCCCCCGCGTGCCGCGGCTCGCGTGCCCGTCAGCCGCGTGGCGCCCACTGCCAGCAAGTGTGGGAGTACAGGCTCGTGCCTGTGGTCGGATATCCCTCGGCCTGTGAACGACCGTGTCACCGGGAAAGGGGGGGAGTCGGTAGACGTGCTCGTCCCCACAACGGTGGTTTACTCAGGGAAACAATGACAATCGACACCCCGTTCGGTGGTGGCTCGCTGCCGTGCCGAGGCCAGTCTTAAGACCCGCTGTCCCGGCTCCGGCACGAGGCCGCGTACGCTGGGTCCCTCTTGGGCGCCCCTTCCCCACGCCCCAGATTCCCCCCGACAGGCAGTGTCAGGAGATCCTACGAGTCGCCCGTGTCCGGCCACGCTAAGGGGCTCGTCACAAATGTTGCCGCTACTCGGCAACGAACTAAAACACTCACGAAAGAACGCGCATCAGTACCGTCAACCGGGGTAGCCCGGGATTGAGGGCAATCTGGCCGGCCAGGGTCGGTCGACTCACACTCCCGGGATTTCCGTGGTCGGTCACGGGGACACGGGGCCGGGTCGGATGACCCACTGCTCCACGGGGGTGCGGTCCACCCCAGTCGCCAGGAGCAGCCCGAGGGCGCCGCTCGGCTTCACCTTCGTGAGGCTGTCGGCCATGTTGTTGTCGCTCGTAACCAGACCGACGTTGGAGATCTCGCGACGGTTGTAGGCCTCCCGGGCTGCCGCAATGTCGATGAGAAGCCGCTTCTCCGTCGGGTGGGAGCCACGGGTGACAACGTCGAAGAGCTGCTTCGAGTCGGTGAGGATGGTCAGCGGGATGTAGCAGTCGTACAACCGCTCCAGGTCATGTCGGAGCATGTAGGCCTCGTCAAAGGCGGCCCCAAAGGCATAGACCTCCCCGGCCATGACGGACCGCACCACACGGCGGGACTTGCGGCTGGAGAAGCTCAAAACGTGGGCCCATCCTTGACCATCCACCAGAAGGATGATGAACCCCAACTGGGACGAATGGTCGTCATTGGTCGCAAAGGACGCGTCCGCATAGGCGCGTAGCTGCAGTGTAGTTCGGTCCAGGGGCGGGTAGTGCAGCGCCAAGGCGGGGGAAGCCTGCGCCGCCTTGATCGCCTTGTTCAGGGCGTGGACATGGCGGGGCTCGTAGGTCACCTTGCTGACTTGGGCGGCCTTGTTGATGGCACACCCTAGGTCAGGGCGGGTGTGCCCCACCCAGGCGAGCGTCGCCCGTACCGAGGTGAAGCGCTCGTATGTGGCGTCCGTGGAGAGCAGCGTAAGCGAGGCGACGTACGCCGTCTGGTCCAGCGATAAGGTGCGGGGGAGGCGCTGCGAGGTCTTGACCTGAACGCCGACGAACTCCATCTCGTCCATCTGCCGTGGCTTCGCATCGAACACCCGCAACGTCTTGTTGGTGGCCGCCTGGAACCCGTCCGTCCCGCCCAGGAGGCAGTCGTCAACGAACGTACCCATCAATCCGACGAGGCCGTCGACGCCCTTGCGCATATACAACGCGGGGTCCGAAGACAGCGGGGTCATCAGGAGGTCGTCACGAACATGCCGCTGCAGAGTCACGAACCAATAGTCACCCGCGTCGCACACACCATACAAGGGCCGGACCAGCAGTAGGACCTCATCGTCGGTGAGGTCGAAAAGATGTCGGTCCTCGGGTCTTGGGTCCAGGTATAGGGTGCGAGCAAGTTTGTCGCGGCTCTGCAGGTAGGCCTGGTTGATGTCATGGGAGAACAACCGGAACCGCAGCACCGCCGACGTCGATACCAACAGCCGTGTGGACCGCTGCCGCAACGTAGCCAAGTTGTGCACCATGAATGGCTTGGCCTTGTCAAGGTGACCTTGGGCGACATAGCGGGCCTTCGGCTTCTCCTCGGGCGTGCCCACACCTTTGAGCGTGAAGACGAAGCGCCCACGAATGATGTTACTGCCCGCTGGCAGGCTGCTACGCGCGACAGGTCGCATGGCCCCACGGATGAGTAGCCCGTCGACCTCCGCTTTGGCCGCCGCCTGGAATGCCGCCGTGGGGATGCGTGGGTCCCCCGGGGGAACGTCATTGGTGAGGTACACGTCGCGTGCTTGGTTGTCCGGTTGCGAGGCGGGGTCCTCGCGTGTCATGGCCCGGCACGCGACGCCGACAGAGACCAGGTACTGCTCCCCGCTGATGACGGCATCCAGCAGGCGCGCCAAGTCCTCCGGCTCTGCGGAACCGCCGGGAGGCGCCCCCGCGGGCGTGGATTGTGTTGGTGCGCGGTCGGCACCGTCGACACGCGCGTGCCGCTGCGCACCGGTCTCCGCGCGCTGTCCCGCCTCGGTGCTGCTCGCCGTCGCACCCGGCTCCATCGCCGCCGGTGCCGCCACACGGGCAGAGTTCCCACGTGTGTCGGCGGTCCCCGTCCCGCGAGTCTCGGCTCCGCTGACGGCCGGCGGCCTCTCGTGGTTGGCTGGCTGGGGCAATCCCGTTGGGGTCCCTCCAACCGCGGGAGGCACGCGTGGGGCCTCTGGCGGGTGTCGGTACACCCGGAGCTTGTCAACGCTGAAGGGCCGCATGGCCCCACCGACATCCAACCAGGCCAACTTGTCGCGACGCGCCACGATAGAGTGGGGGCCAACCCAGCTGTCCACGGGTGGCTCCCGGTACACGAGCACCTGTGCGCCCAGCACCAGGTCGGCGTCGCTCGCAGCAGGGACACGGTCACGCAGCGCGACGCGAAGCCGCGCGCGCGCCACCTGCGCACGCATCTCCTTCCGCGCCGTATCCGCCGCGCGCATGCGGTCCAGCTGCGTGGGTAGCCGCAATGGGCTCACGGGTATCCGGGGAATCAAACCAAACACCAATAGGGTGGGCACTAGGCCGTGTGGCCCGATTGTTTGGTTCATCGCCGACACAGACAGGGCGAGGACCACCTCGGGTGGTGCGTCTGGATGGTCGCGTTTCACGCGCCGGTAGATGTGCCGTAGCACGGCGTGATAGCGCTCGCCGGCGCCCAAAGAGTTGTGGGACTCCACCCCCGACTCAATGTGGCGCGTACCGGCCGCTTGCAACAGCGCTCGCCACCCCGCGGCGACAAACTGCGGGCCTTGGTCCGTGTGCATGGCCTCTGGGTGCCCCGCGTAGGCGTATACCCAGCTCCGCGTGTAGGCCCACCACACGGCCTCCACCGTCTCGCCCTGTAGGAGCGTCGCAGCGCTGAAGAGCGTGTCCTTATCGACCACGTGCAGCACCGGCTTTCCGTCGAGGTACATCAGGTCCAGCAACACCGTCTGGTTGAAGACGATGTCCTGGGTGGGCAACGCAACCCGAAAGCGGCTAGGCGCCCGTGCTAGGCGTTGACAAACCTGGCACGTTGCCGTCACCTCAGCCAACTGAGCACGTGTTTCCGCCGTGGCATGCGGGTCCTTCGCCTGACGCAAAACGGCAAAGAGCCTGTCCGGGTGTGGGTGCGCGAAGTGACGGTGGACACGCGTCAGCTCCGTGGTCGTGTAGTGGTCGGCCGCCCCCCACACGAGGTAGATGTGTCCGTCCTTACGTACGAGGGGGACGTCCACGTCGCGCCCATCGCTCCGCAGTCTGTCCTCGACATTGTTGACGTACAGACCGTAATGATCCAGCACGTCCAGACCGATGAGCAGGGGGACGTTCAGTTGGATGACGTCGATGGATAGCGGGAGGTAGTATGCTTCGGACAGGGGGACGTGCATTGGCAGCGTGCCCAAGCTAGCATGCTCCTCACCGCCAAAGAGAAACGTTGTCACCGCGGGGGGGGCTAGTACGAGCCTCCGCCCAGACAGGCGTGCGTAGGCCTGCGCCTGTTCGCGCCCTACCACTGAGCGTGATGCCCCCGTGTCGAGGCACGCCCCCTCAAACTCGCCGCGGCGTACGTTGCGGCGAAGCAGCTGGGCTGCCGACTTGGGGTCCGTCTCTACGCTCGGCAGCGGGCGTCTCTTACTGGGGGTGCGGCGACGAGTTACACCCCCGGGGCAAAAGACACCTCCTCCACCTGCTCCGCCGAGGAATCCAGGACGGACGCGCCGCGCGTCGCGGTCGCCACCAGCAACTCGTCGTATAGACGGGACTCCACCGCCGCATTGTCCTCCAGAAAGGCGGCGGATATCGAGCCTGCGTCAGCCTCAACGGTGCGCGCGTCGGGCACCCGGTCGGTGTCCACTTGCTGGCAAAGCTGGAAGAGGATGCCCGCTAGGGCCGGCGTCCCAGCTCGCTTCTTCGCAAAATAGTCCAACTTGCGATTGGCCGCACGCGTAGCATCGCGAGGGCGAGGGCAATCCCGCATGGTGTGACTGGGGTCATCACAATTGAAGCACCCCATCAGGGACAGCGGGTCAAACCGCTCCTTGCGTTGTATCGCCCGGCTCGTTCCCGCCGGGGACGAGGCGCCGACGCCCGTATTGGGGCGGCCATAGACGCCCTGCCCCGCAAACATGACACTCGCCAGCTCGGACTTCACCGACCCGTCCGACATGGACGAGCGCTTGTCCTTGGCGCGCTTGGCCGCGGTGTGCAGCTGCAGGGAGGCCGCCAGCTCACCGTACAACTGCTGAAAAGACAGGCTGTGGGTCGCGACGCGGCTGAGCGGCTCCGTCGCCCATTCGTAGCCGAGTACAGCGTGGTGCAGAAAGTCCACGCAGTTGGCGTCACCTTGGTGGGACCGGGGGAGCAGAGGAGCCAACTTGACGATCGTCTTGTATGCATGCGCGAGGGCTCCAGCCTCGGTCTTGCCGCCGTCGATCAGCGCGCTCATGTCGTAGTTGGACAGGTACGTCTTCACCTCATTCTGCTGCACGGCGGAGTTGAACTCCGTCCCGACCATCTCGACGGCTTGCGCGAAGGTGGACGCGAAGGCCTGCACGTGGTTGAGGTAGTACCGCTTCGCGGCGCCCGTATCGATGTTGTGGAGGAATTGGAGCTTCTGTGTGGCGGTGAGGCTGTAGTCACGGGCCACCTGCTGGTAGTCACCGACGTACTCCATCCAGGACTCGCCGATCCCGCCAGAGAACTTGGCGGAGGGGTCCCGGAACCGCATCCCGACGTTGTGGGCGAGGCGATCCGGCGGGTTGGTCCCGCCCACGCTGCTGCTGCCACCGGTGTGGCCGGACGCGCTGGGGGAGTCGTCCGTCGCCGCGGTGGCGTTGGCCCGGCGCCCCGCCGCGAGCTGCACCCGCACGATCTCCTTGGCCGCCACGGTGTCCTCGGCGTCCGTGTACAGGGACGCGGCCAACAGCGGGGGCACCCGGTGGGACGGATGCGTGCCGAGGGCTGCGCCGTGGCTGTCGAGCCAACGGCGGAGCTCACGGAGCGCCAGGGGCAGAGCCCCAAGATCGGAACCGAAGAGCACGCCAGGGGGAACTCGTCGGCGACGGCCGCCTTGAGCTGGGCGCCCGACAGCGGGATGTCGCGCGCCTCGACGTCCAGGGCGCGGATCGACTGTACGAAGCCGCGCTGCACCGGGCTCAGCACCGCGAGGTCCACGGACGCCATAAACAGGGGCGGTGCGGGCGACGCCTCATCGGCCGCCGTGGTGTGGCTCGTCGTCTCCGGCATGATGACGGGAACGGGGGCAAACGTAGGATCTGGAAACAGGGATCGGGGCAAACGGAGGATCAGGAACAAGGGATCGGGGCAAACGTCGGGTCGGGAAAAGGGGTCGGGGCAAACGTCAGGTCCAGACAAGTCACTCGGAGACCGGGTTCTCAGCAACGTATCAAGAGATCGTGCACGGCCAGCACCAGAAATTCGCGAATGTGGGAGTACAGGCTCGTGCCAGCGGTCGGATATCCCTCGGCCTGTGAACGACCGTGTCACCGGGAAAAGGGGGAGAGTCGGTAGACGTGCTCGTCCCCACAACGGTG
>ENA-ORXR01005498-ORXR01005498.1-marine-metagenome-genome-assembly--contig:-NODE-5498-length-10039-cov-22.253764_pt1 | contig 10039 bp, 8 predicted proteins | sample MGYA00237866_ERZ511479 | MGnify/ENA metagenome assembly ERZ511479
ACAATCAAACAATCAAACAATCAAACAATCAAACAATCAAACAATCAAACAATCAAACAATCAAACAATCAAACAATCAAACAATTTCACCACCTCCACCGCCTCGCGCACATCATGTACACGCAGGATTTTCGCGCCATTTTGCAGTCCAACCATATGCAGGGCAGTCGTTCCGTTCAATGCTTTGTCTGGTGTAGTATTGAGGACTTTATAAATCATAGATTTGCGGGAAAGTCCCACCAAAATCGGTAAATCCAATACTTGAAAATCACTCATATTCCGAAGAATCGTGTAATTGTGTTCCACCGTTTTCCCAAAACCAAATCCGGGGTCGATAATGATGTCTTGAATACCATTTTCTCGCAATTCATTTGTTTTATGAATGAAAAAATCGAGAATATCGGTGATGACATTGTCGTATTGCGGATTGTTTTGCATCGTTTGGGGTTTGCCTTGCATGTGCATGAGGATGTATGGGACGCCAAGCTCTCCGACAGTCGGAATCAGGGTATCGTCCATGCTTGCACTTGAAATATCGTTGACCATATCCGCGCCTGCGTCCACTGCCTGATGAGCCACTTCCGCCCACACCGTATCAATCGAAATAAAGGTGTCGGGAAATCGCTCACGCACCATCTTTACTGCGGTAATACTTCGGCTAAGTTCCACATCCACAGGCACTTCCTTCGCACCCGGACGCGAAGACATCCCGCCAATATCAATAATCGTCGCGCCTTCTGCTATCATTTTTTCTGCTCGTTTCAATATCGCAGACATATCGCCATACTTACCACCGTCGTAAAACGAATCGGGTGTTACATTCAAAATTCCCATGACGATAGGGGAGGAGAGGTCGAGCAATCTGCCTCTACAATTGAGTGTGGTTTTGGTCGAAATCAACATAAGGGCAAGATAGGAACTTGCCTTGCATTTTCAAAATGTAAGGCAAGTCTTGAAGGCATTACAAAAACTTTAACTAAGTTTTTAGTTGATTGTTTCGATTGTGTTACATATCTTTGCGACTGTTGTGGGAAATGACAAGCGTTTTGTGTATTTTTGCAACCTGATTTTACAATTATGATAAATTACTCCATACGAATAGTAAATAATCGTTAGATAATAAACACAAAAACTATCGACTATGAACTATCAACTATGGACTAAGAAATAAACATGACAATACAAAAAATATTTTTGATTTGCGCCATTGCAGGATTGGCATTGACAGTACTGTTTGGCGTGATTTTGAAGAAGCGAGAGGGGAGTTGGTTAATGTTGTTTTTGCAACAATTTGCGGGGGCATTTTTCATTTTTTCGGGCATTGTGAAGGCTGTTGACCCATATGGTACGGCGTATAAGATGGAGCAGTATTTTGCCGAATTTGAAAGTGCGTTCGGTCCGATATTGGGGTCGATATTTCCATTTTTAGCGAAATTTGTATTTGCATTTTCCTTGATAATGTTGGTTTTGGAATTACTGTTGGGAGTGGCGTTGATATTTGGCTTGAAACGCAAATTTACTTCATGGACTTATCTGGTCATTTTGATATTTTTCACCTTTCTGACGGGCTTCACCTTCTTGACGGGTTATGTACCGCCCGATGCGACATTCTTCCAATTCGGTAAATGGGGACCTTATGTGGAAACCAACATGAAAGTCACCGATTGCGGTTGCTTTGGCGATTTCCTGAAACTCAAGCCGAAGACTTCGTTTTTCAAAGATTTGATTCTGCTGCCGACGGGTATTTTATTTGTAATGGGTTGGAAAAAATTGACCCAAATACCTGATAGTTCGATGGTTAGAAATATTCTTTTTTACGGTACAATCTTAGTAACTACCTTATTTTGTTTGCAAAATAGTACATGGAATTTACCGATGGCGGATTTTCGTCCATTCGCTAAGGGCGTGAATTTGCCGGAGGCAGAAGCGACGGTTCTTGCTGACCAAGATATTATCGAACGTTATTATTCCTACACAAATTCGGAAACGGGCGAAGTATCAGAAATCAAAGCCTCTGAAATCGCCGACTATCCGCATTTATGGGACAAAACCGGTCCGTGGAAACAAGATAAAGCCCTCACGCGCGAGGTCGTCATCAAAGAAGGCAGCGATTCAAAATTGAAGGATTTTCAATTTAGCAATGAAGAAGGCATGGACGTATCGGATGAAGTCGTGGCAGCACCGGGTTATCAATTTATGGTCATTTCGTACAGCATGGATAAGGCAAATCGCGAGTATTTCAAAGAAGTCAATGAAGTGGCTAATGCTGCCGAGAAAGACGGTGTACGCACCTTCGCCGTCACACAAATTGCCGACCCTGCCGATGTCGATAAATTTCGCCACGAATTGCAGGCAGGCTATCCGTTTTACACGGCGGATGATATTTTATTAAAAACAATTATTCGCTCCAATCCGGGGGTGTTGCTGCTCAAAGATGGTACTGTAGTAGAGAAATGGCACGGGCGCAAAATTCCTGATTATTCGGAGATTAAAGCGGAGTATATCAAGTAGCGAGTTTTCGAGTAGCGCGTAGCGAGTTGAAAAAATATTTATTGAACCGTCTTTCAAATTCACTTTGAAAGACGGTTTTTCTATGAACTATGAACTATCAACTGCTTTTCAAAACAAACACTATTTTCCATAATAGCATATTGCCCATAATTCGGAATACGTTGATAGCCGTTTTTCTCATATAGCCGGACGGCTTCATGTTGGCGTTTTCCGGTTTCTAAGATGCACTTCTTGTAAGAAAGTTCGCCTGCCCATGTTTCCAATTCGGTGAGAATATGTGTGGCGATGCCCTTACCTCTATGTGCGGGTGAAGTGTACATACGTTTGACTTCCATCGCTTCGGTGTTGAAATTTTTGATGGCACCACAGCCGACGGGTTTGTCATTTTCATATGCCACAACCACATATTTTATAGTATCAATACCGTTGAACTGCGCGTAAAAAGCATTATCATCTCCATCGACTTCTACGAGATAGGCATCCAATAGACGGACGAGTTGGATAAAATCGGGATGGGTAGCATCTGTCCTGATTGTTTTTATCATTTTATTTTTTATCAAATATATAAATTTCATCACAAATTCACAGCAAATATATTTTATAACAAACAATTCTTTTACTCAAACGTTGTACTATTTTCACGTAATTTTGAGACGCGAATAACGGATAAACGAATCACGACATTCATGCAGAAGATAAAGACACTTGGGGAATTGAAAGCATCAGGCTACAAACCCCAATCCATAAAAGAAGAACTTCGGAAAAATCTCATCACCAAATTACAAAATAAAGAATTGGTTTTTGAGGGAATTTTAGGCTTTGACGATACCGTTTTGCCGGATATCGAACGGGCGATTTTGTCCCGACATAATGTGCTGTTGCTGGGCTTGCGCGGACAAGCGAAAACGCGGATTGCGCGTTTGTTGGTGCATTTGCTCGACGAGTACACTCCTGTGGTGGCAGGGTCGGAATTGAACGATGACCCTATGCAGCCGCTTTCGCGTTATGCGCGGGATTTGATTGCGGAAAAAGGTGACGATACACCCGTAGAATGGATGCACCGCGACGAGCGATATGTCGAAAAATTGGCAACGCCTGATGTGAGTGTAGCGGATTTGGTGGGCGATGTTGATCCGATTAAAGCAGCAACTTTGAAACTGCCTTATTCTGACGAACGTGTGATTCATTTTGGGCTGATACCGCGAGCGCATCGTTGTATTTTTGTGATCAACGAATTACCGGATTTGCAGGCGCGGATTCAAGTGTCGCTGTTCAATATTTTGCAGGAAGGTGATATTCAAATTCGTGGTTTCAAATTGCGCTTACCGCTTGATATTCAGTTTCTTTTCACGGCGAATCCCGAAGATTATACCAATCGGGGTAGCATTATCACGCCATTGAAAGACCGTGTGGAGAGTCAAATTTTGACTCATTATCCTAAGACAATTGAGTTGGCGCGTAGCATTACGCAGCAAGAGGCGCGGTTGAGCGCAAGTCAGCAAAAAAATATCCAAGTTGCTGATGTGCTGAAAGACTTGTTGGAGCAGATTTCCTTTGAGGCGCGAGAGAGCGAGTTTATTGATGAAAAAAGTGGGGTATCGGCGCGTTTGGCGATTGCGGGTTACGAAAACCTAATGAGTACTGCCGAGCGTAGAATGTTGATTAACGGGGAAAAATCAACTGCCGTTCGCGTGACGGATTTTTGGGGCGTCATCCCCGCGATTACGGGTAAAGTGGAGCTGGTCTATGAAGGCGAACAGGAAGGTCCGTACAGTATCGCATTGCACCTTTTGAGCGAGGCGGTGAAGAAACAATTTTTGACGATTTTCCCTCATCCCGACCGTTCGGGCGGGAATGGTGGACGCGACCTATATAGTGCGATTCGTATGTGGTTTTCCGATGGCAATACGGTCAATCTATTTAATGATGGCGACGATAAGGCGCACAAAAAACAACTCGACAGCGTAGCCGGACTGGGCAGACTCGTCGATAGTGTCAAAGCGCCCAAAGCAGACCGCTACCTTTATATGGAACTTGCGCTGCACGGCTTGGCAGAGTTTGATGTGGTCACAAAAGAGGTGGTCGAATCCAAACTTTCTTTCCGCGATACACTCGCTGATATGTTGGGCGATCTTGATTAATGTATAACGGATAATGTATAATGGATAATTCTTGACATGTTTAATTTTCGTGTAAAAGTAGTGGACACTTTTTTAGAAATGTAAAATGTATCCCGATAGCTATCGGCTGACATTTTACATTTATTATTTTACATTTTATATTAATTTCACTTTCAACATAAAAGTGTCCACTACATTTCTAAACATGCCTAATTTTCTGTGCTGTTCGACAAAAATAGGGTGAGCAATTATACGCGAGTCGCAAGGCGAATTCCTTTGCTGAACATGGATATTTGAGTATTAAAACACCCATTTTTACACAAAAACATTCGCCTTGCGACTATTCCCTATTTTACTCCAACACCGTTCTTCTTTTCCTATTTTTTCGATGAGTGATTGACTTCCCGGCGCAATGTAGGGTTGGGGAATGTGTGGTTCGTTGGGATAATTGATGAACTCATTCAAGAATTTTTTTTCCTCAGACGTAATTTTCTGATGATAAAAATTTAATAAACCATCCAAGCCAATCCCATATTGCGATACTAGCAAACTATCCAAAGGTACATCTTCTTGCAGACATCCTGACGTACCTATTCGTATGATATTCAGTGAGATTAATTCACTAAATCTGTGTTCTACAAAAACAAAAAACCCCTCATCGAAACCGATGAGAGGCATTAGTTAAAAGGTAATAAACTGTCAATTATAAACTTAGAATACGTCGTACATCTTCTTCATTATCAACTGTTTGGGGCACTGTGACCATCGCGAATGTATGTTTCTTTTGCGGAACGAGGTTATTGAATTGTTCGGGGGAGAATATCGCGAGTTTGCCATCGTCGGTGACCAACCACATGAGGTTTTCGGCTTTTTTGGTGATACGGATTTGATTGCGACTTGCAGCGTAAAATCTGCCCACCGTATTATTGGTTTTATTGACGATATAAACGGGATTGCCTTTATAGGTTTTTTCGCTTTCGTCACAAAAATTGCCCACCAAAATCTGCTCATACGGCGGCAGAGGACGGTCAATGTTCCAAATTCCAAAGTCGCGGATTTCAAAATTATTCATCACCTTGCGTGTCACCAACATACTTGTGGCTTCGTCTCGTCTGCCTTGCCTTTGGAGGTCGGCGATGCGAGTTTTGGCATCTACTTTTTGGGCTTCGAGTTCGGCGCGTTTGGCAGCCATTTTACGGCGGATGGCGGCTTGTTTTTCAGCGACTTCTGCTTGGCGTTTGGCGTAACCTTGTGTATAAACCGCCATTTTTTGGTCGAATTCCGCTTGTGCTTTACGATAATCTTTACCGGAAAGTACAGGCGTGACATCAAGGTTGACTTGTTGATTTTCGGCAGTCAGCACGACATTATATACATCGTCCGTTTTCTTGCGAATTTGTACGTCCGCCCAATTGATGTTATAATAATTTTCATCAAAAGGCTGTCCTTCTATCACTTGCCACAATACATTTTCGTAGGCAGCGAGTTCAGGGAAACGTTTTTTATTGACTTCAAAATCAAATACATAGCCATTGGGATTTGGCGTTTGAGGTGCTTTGGGTTTCGGGATTTCAGGTGTTACAGTAGCTATTTCTTGTTCTGCGGATTCCAATAATCGCTTTTCTTCTCGGTTGATATTTCTTTCTAATTTTTCTATCTTTTTCAATTCATCATCAGGAATTTCGTTGGTTTCTTCCGGTAAAATATCCAATTTGCTTTTGCCTTTATAACTCCAATTTGCAGCTACTGCCTTAGCTTCACTTTGTGGTGGTTGATTCTCAAATTGGTACAAATTATAAGCGGATTCATTACCATCCACCTGAATTTCAGATGCTAACTGCACATCAATATCTTTCCCGGAATTGACACGTAATGGTTTGCCGTTTTGCTCTGCATATATCTCCATCATACCCGCCGATTCGAGTTGAAATTCCTGTCCTGCCGAGTCATATTCCATCGGAATACCCGACAAAAAGAAATCCACAAAATCATGAAATTCACGATATTTAAGATCAACCTCACCTGTCACTTCGCTGCCATCTTCATACACAAATGCGTGTGCGGGTACGGTGATTTTTGAACCATTACCATACTCATATACACCGCCTTGATTGGCGTTTACTTTGTAGGAAGCAAAGGCTTTTTGTGCTTGCGGTATCGGAGGGCTTACATTGCGCTTTTGTACGATGTCATCTCCCGTATTATCCGTGAGCAACCCGGGCGCGAAAAACAGCATCACCAAAGCAGCCGCCCCTGTAATCAAAGCTCCAATGCCCATTTTCACAACTTTGCCCATGCCGCCAACTACCTTTGGAGTTGGGGTAGCCGCCGCATGTGCTTTTAACAGCGCATCAAAATTCTGATGCTTGGCGATTTGCTCGCTGCTTGGTTCGTTATTATTAATTTTTATATTGTAGTTATCTTTCATCTTCAATGAGTTGATGTGTTGATGTGTTGACGTGCTGACGAGTTGATGAGTTGTTGTGTTGACGTTTATTTCGATAACTCGTCAACACAACAACTCATCAATTCGTCAGCACGTTTCTCTTAATTTTTGCCAATACTCGATAGGTGCGTGTCTTGGCGTTGTTTTCGGTGATGCCGAGTATTTGCCCGACTTCTTTGAAAGAGCGTTGCTCAAAAAAGCGCAATTCTATAATTTGCATGTCATCTTGGGGAAGGGTGTTGAGGGCTGTGAGCAGGGTATTTCTTTGTTTTTCATAATCAAAATCGTCGATTTCTTCTGTCATTTCTTCGAGGCGTACTTCTTGTATGCTTACTATTCTGTTTTTCTGTGAGTTGCGATAATGTTGGGTGACTTCATTGCTGGCAATACGGTACAGCCATGCAGAAAAAGGTACACCTTTGAAGGTGTAAGTATGGATTTTTTGCATAGCTTTGAGGAAAACCTGCGAACACAGGTCTGCCGAAAGTGCCTCATCGCTGGTACGTCGATATACGAAACGAAATATCTGCTCGTAATACCTGTCGTACAAAGTGCGGAAGGCAGCGGCATCTTTTTGCGCGGCTTGGATGTCTTCCCATTCACGGTCAATTGTGTTTTGGGCTACCCTCATAAGCGGTGCGTTGGTGCTGTGGTTAAGTAGTCCTGAAAGCATAGCGTTCTAGTTAAGTTCAAGTACAAGAGCAACTTCAACCGCAACCTCAAATTCAACTGCAAGAATAAATTGATTTCAACAAAGTTGAAATTGTTTTTAAAATTTAAGTTGAGGTTGCAGTTGAAGTTGAGATTGAAGTTATTTTCGACTACATAACGCAGGTTATTGAAAAAGATACAGAATTGATGAATTGACGAGTTGTCGAGTTGATGAGTTGTCGAGTTGTCGAGTTGTCGAGTTGTCGAGTTGATGAGTTGTCGAGTTGATGAGTTGTAGAGTTGACGTAGGAACTGTTCAATATTCTCTGCGTGACACACTTTTTTGAACACTCTCTTGACGTATTGTTGAAATAAACGACAATTCATCAACTCAATAATTCATCAATTCGACAACTCATCAACTCATCAATTCATCAACTCGACAACTCATCAACTCGACAACTCATCAATTCATCAATTCATCAACTCGACAACTCATCAATTCATCAACTCAACAATTCATCAACTCGACAATTCATCAACTCGACAATTCATCAACTCGACAACTCATCAATTCATCAACTCGACAACTCATCAATTCATCAACTCGACAACTCATCAACTCGACAACTCATCAAGACATCAAAATTATGAAAATAGAATTAATACAAGGCGATATTACAAAAATTGAAGTGGATGCGGTAGTGAATGCGGCAAATAGTTCCTTGTTGGGCGGTGGCGGTGTAGATGGTGCGATTCATCGTGCGGGCGGGTCGGCTATTCTGGAGGAATGTCGGGCAATACGCGCACGTCAGGGCGGATGTGATACAGGACAAGCCGTAATTACGACGGCGGGGAATCTGCCGACTACATATGTCATCCACACAGTAGGACCTGTCTGGACGGGCGATAAGGAAGCCGAACATCGTCAGTTGTTGGCAGATTGTTATACAAATAGTCTCAAAATTGCCATAGAAAATGAGGTGAAAACAATAGCATTTCCCAATATCAGTACGGGCATTTATGGATTCCCGAAGCCTTTGGCGGCAGAAGTTGCCATTGGAGCAGTAAAGGATTTTTTATCTAAAAATGAAACTATCACGAAAGTAATCTTTGTGTGTTTTGATGAGGAAAATTATGCATTATATCAATGTGTTCGCCAATTTTGAATTTTGAATGAAAAATTTTGAATGATGAAAAATGTATAATTTGTTAATTATTAATTATCAGTAAAAAATAAAATAAGATTTAAATTCATTTGTCATTCAAAATTCAAAATTCATAATTTGGCGAAGACATTGTTATATTAGGGGATATTAAAATGATTTGTGACACACTCAAATGATTTCATCGAATAAGTACCGCTACTCATCGAAATTTACGTGTATTACCGGAATTTTTTTTATTAACTTTGCGTTCATAACCAGAAACAATCATACACTGCACTTAACACATTTTTTAACCAAATTCAAATTGTAGAATCAACGAAAACATATAGTCGCAAAATTTATCCGCAACTTGAATTCCATACAACACAGTTTAATTATGCAACTCCTATTTATTAATCGTTTATCGACTTTAATCACGCTTTTTTTTCTCAGTCTTTTTATTACATCAAATGCCCAACCCAATCCCATAAAATGGGGTAAGATACCAGCCAAAGACTTGGCTATGACCACATACGAAACCGATCCCGACGCCAGTGCAGTTGTACTGTGTGATTATGAAAGGGTCAGTGTAGAGCTGATAGGTGCGTATCCTGTTTCTTACGAAATTCATACACGTATCAAAATTCTTAAAAAAGAAGGCGACAAATATGCCAATATTACCATTCCCTATCTTGCCTCGGAGCGTATCAGTAACTTTAAGGCACAGACCATCAATCCGGAGGGCATCACGAAGTTGAAAACCAAAGAGATATTTGACGAAGAAGTCACGAACGGATACATGCGTTATCGGTTCACTTTCCCTAACGTACAAGTCGGCTCAATCATTGAATATCGATATACACTCCAATCAACAAATATGGGTCTGTTGGATACTTGGTATTTTCAAAGAGATATTCCTACACGTTGGAGCGAGTGTAGATTCATGATTCCCGAATACATTAAATATTTGATGCTGACGAATACAGACAGGGCTTTTGCCCTAAAAGAAGAAAAAGGAACAAACATAGGTCCTTTTATCGGAGATATGTACCGCTGGGCCATGGAAGATGTACCCGCCCTGAAAAAGGAAGAACACATCACAACGATGCGGGATTATTACAATAAAATCCAGCTTCAAACTTCCGCAATAAATGTACCCGGTT
>ENA-ORXR01005500-ORXR01005500.1-marine-metagenome-genome-assembly--contig:-NODE-5500-length-10034-cov-3.685447_pt1 | contig 10034 bp, 8 predicted proteins | sample MGYA00237866_ERZ511479 | MGnify/ENA metagenome assembly ERZ511479
CTGATACGGACATATCCATCGCGCGGCTCTAATGTGGCGCTGTCAAATGTGCTTGAGACGTCCCGCACAACAGCGGGCGCATCATCTATCTCGCAATGGGCGTGCATGACTGTGGTGCCGTCATCACGGCGCGACAGCGTGAAAAACTCGCGTCCGCGCTCCTGCCCGTATCGATCTTCTTTGTGAGACAGATATGTTATTGTGCCGCAGATGTTTTGTGGCTGACTCATAGGACTTCCGGCCCGACAGCAACGAGGGCTTTGCCGACATTCTTGCCGGCCACTAAACGCTCCATCAATGCGCCGGCATTATCCAGCCCGTCCACGCGGTCTTCTTTAATCGTCACCGCGCCCGATTTTACCATAGGCGCAACCTCACTGCGGAATTTATCCCAGCGGTCATAATAATCATAAACAACAAGACCATGCAGCGCGGCGCGTTTTCCGATGACCATGCCAATAGGGAAGCTCGCGCGCGGTCCGTCCTCGTGGTAATGCGCCGCAAGGCCACATAATATGGCGCGGCCGTAGAGTTTCATATTGCTGAGCGCGAGCATCAGCATCTCGGAGCCAACATTTTCAAAATGCACGGTAATGCCCTCGGGCGCAGCCTGTTTTAGGCCATCTTGCCAACCCTCTATTTTGTAATCCAGACAAGCATCAAATCCATAATCATCGGTGACGATCGCGCATTTCTGCGGCCCGCCCGCAATGCCGACCACTGTCTTTGCGCCCCGCGCCCGCGCAATCTGCCCTGCCGTTCCCGCAACGGGGCCGGAGGCCGCATTGACCAGAAAAATATCACCGTCTGTTACCTTCGCAAGTTGCGTGACGCCCGCCCAAGCCGTCAAGCCGGGCATTCCGAGCGGCCCCATATACGTTGAGAGCGGCGCCGCCTCTGCGTCAATGACTTGAAAATCTTTAGCGTCCAGAGCGACAAAGTCCTGCCAGCCGCCCTCCATGGAATAAATATAATCGCCGACTTTAGCGCTATCTGTTTGGCTTTCTATCACCTGCCCGACAACCGCGCCGGGGATCATGCCCGCGCCGGGCTCAGGCGCGGCCTCGCCCATATGATTACCGCGCAAACGCGTGCCGACATAGGGATCGAGAGATACATATATGACGCGCGCAATAACGCCGCCCTTGGGGCAGTCAGGCGTCGCGGCTTCGATGGCCATAAAATCATCGGCTTTAGGTTTATCTTTGAGCGCATATTTCAAAACAATTTTTTTCATCATCAACTTTCTATAATTTCAACAAGCGTGCCGTCGGGCGCGCGAAGTGTGGCAGAGCGCTTCCCGCCATAAACAACGCTGTCATAGCGCGAAGGCGCGGCGATCCATAAATCGGCATTGAGCGCATCAAGCGCGTCAAAGTCATCTGTCAGCAAGCTACCCATCGCCACACAAGGCGGCAAATATCCGTCATGGACGGGGCGCGGCGTCGCGTGAGCAGGAAGCGCGTCAACTTCAAGACAAACATCGCGGCCATGTTTTAGCGTGGCCAATTTGTGCTTGGCGTCTGCGGGCAGCGCAAAAGCATTATTGATCATGGAATATATAATTTCCATCGTGCGTCCAGAGGTTAGAGCGCAGTGACGTGAGAGCCAGTCCAGCGACGCATCAATGTCACTGCACGCCATGACTAATATGAAAAGGCAATCAATCAAGCTTTGCGCGCGAGGTAGGTCATAAGCGTCCAGATCCGCGCGAATTTCGGTTAGATACACAATCTCACCATCCGGGCCTTTGACCTGCATGGGATAAATTGCTGGCATACCGTCAAGCTCTTTGGGCGGGCCGACAATTTCAAACGGGCTGTCTTTCATTCGCGCTGCAACCTTATCTGTATCTTGATTGCAAATCTCGATGGCCGCCCAGCCATAGCTGGTCAACGGAACATAATCGAGATGAGCGGATTGCTCTATCATGCGAATAAATATGTCCTGACCGGACGCCGGACGCAAAACGCAATAATTTGCGCCTCCGGATTCTGGCGCGCCCCAGGCTTTGGCAAGATCAGGTGACAATTCGCCCGTTTCTGCGACGCTGTAATCGAGCCAATGGCAATATAAATTCCGCGAACGGGCGAGGTCCGAAACCGTTAGCGTTGCCGCGCGCAGAACGCGCATTAGCCGCTAACCTTATTCAAACCCAGCGCGCCGGGATTAATCAGACCCTTGGGGTCGGTGTGAGATTTTATGGCGGCCAAAAGCCCTGCCTTCCCTTCTTCCATATTTTCACTGTAGCGATAGGTGCGCCCAATTTGAAAATGCGCCGCGCCGTACTTTTCGAAAATATCGAGAACATTTGCGCGCAATCTTTCCACGCAAGCCGTTGCGTCGGGATTAGGGTCAAATGCCGTAAGTTTTTTCAAGTGAGACTTTTCAACAGATAACTTATGGAGATCATAGATTTCTTCAGGCCAGATAAAGACAGGCTCGATCAGATAACCTTGGACGCCGACATTGACCAAGAGAAAGCCCGTGGTGATCTCGTGCTTTTCAATATCATCCGCGCAATCGGCAAACATAGCATTCATATCCGCAAAACATTTCGGGCCATCACTGAGCGGGACAATACCGTGAATAGGCACCCAGCGCTCACCGCGCGGGCCAAGCATATTATTGAGTGGACCAAAGGGATTGGCGCGCATAATTTTCGGAATAGAATTTTCGATTTCCGTGCCGCCGCAGTCCAGCGCAAGAGCGCGGAGTAGCTCGCATTCGTCTTTGACACCCTGCGCGCTCATGCCTTCGGTTGAGACATGGAGGCTATATTGGACATCATCCATATAGCCTCGCCCCGCCATAGCGAGCTTTGCCCCGGCTTTAATCCCTTTCAACACCCCCCCTTGTTTGGTGACAACATTTTTAAGCGTCTTCACATCAGAGCCGAGGCTGGCGCGCTGCATCCGCACGCGCTGCAGATTTGGGTCAAAAGCGAAAGCCTCGCAGGCTAAACCCGTGCGGGTGATCTTCTCCATCGCTTCGGCCACGCCGGCGGCGTCCGGAAAGTCAAAACTTGCACAATCAAAGTGAAGGGGCGTTTGAATGAGGCGCAATGTCGCTTCGGCCTTATAGGCCAGCGCGCCTGCATCTGCCAGAAATATACCTGTCAGATCAGGACCATATTCACGAAATGCAGGTTTCCCGTTTTTATGACCGGACGTGCCTGTGCGAATGATCTCGCCCTCGCCTGTCACAACAGTCAGCGAAGTTACGCTATTGACAGAAGGCCCATATTTCCCGCCGCCAAAAAAGGCATTATTTTGAGAGAGCCCGCCGCCAATGGTCGAGCTTATCCCGGAAAGCGGCCCCCAAAATGGTGTCCGCAATCCCAGCGGCGAGAGCGCCTCATAGAGCTGTTTCCAAGTCACGCCGGCCTGCACGGTGACATACATATCGTCGGCGTTAATCTCGAGAATTTTATTCATGCGCGTGAAATCAATCATCGCCGTTTTGCCGCGATCCGGCGTATAGCCTTTGGTGTAACTCATCCCGCCGCCGCGCGGGTTAAGCGAAATGCCTTCACTCGAAGCAAGTTTTACAGCATCCGCCAGAGCCTGCGCGCTGTCCGGCGCGATAATAAAATCCGCTAAATCGCCAACATGCCAAACATCTTGGGAAAACAATTTCCGCTTTGCCGCCTCATCACTGACGCCATCATGACCTAATAATTGTTTTAAATTCGCAAGTGTTGCGGGCATAAAGCTCTCCGTTTTCTAAAATAGTGAACGGCGAAGCCAAAGCTCGCCTTGCGACTTATCAAGACGACGCCGGATAAGACCATATTTACCGCTTTGGTCCGTTATCCGACTTTATGTTCATCGCACAATGTGCGCTTATAAAGCGCTCCATCCTTGAACCAATGCCAAGTTCGCGCGCGCTGTTGGCCGCCCTCGCCCATCGCGATAATCTCAAAAAACTGCGCGCCGGGATCATCTTTACGAGTCAAATTCAGCAAGATCAGACCATCATGCGTTTCCCAGCACGACCCGGAAAAAGTTGGTAAATCCCACCATAGCCGCCCATCGCGAAATATCCCGGGAAGCTCTGCTTTCTGCTCGCGTCCATCATCCCACATAAAATGATTATGCTGTCGATAGACAATTTCGCCCTGCTCCGGAAATTCGCAGCGCACACGGACTTTATGCTGATCCAGTAGCGTCGCGTCAGCGTCAAGGTGGCGGTAAACCCCTTCCCAGATACCCTCATGGGCGCGCATTGTCGGCATAGCCGCGTGAAACGCCTCGCTATTATGTGTGCTCATATACTCAGTCCTTAGCTTTTAATGCGTAAAATCATGTGTAGCGCGCCCGGTTTTTCTGATTGAATTTCAAACCGAGCGGAGCGTCATGATGTGACAATAATGCATCTCAAATTTTTAAATGATGCGTCACTACATCAAATCATCAAAATATTTTGCACTTTTGATTTGTAACAAAACGGGCGCGTCCATCGCGTGTCAGCTAAAATTATACAAACCCGACATAGGTATCGGGAGATATTAAGGGAATAAATATGACATATTCAACAAAATTAATGGCCCTGTGCAGCACTGCGTTGATTGGTAGTGTCGTCGCGGCGCCAATCGCAAGTGCGCAAATTGACGTGGTTGTAACAACCGCGCAACGCCAAAGCCAAAACCTGCAAGATGTACCGGTATCAGTTACAGCCGTAACCATCGAAGAAATTGAAGACCGCCAAGTCTACGATCTTTTGGATCTTCAAACGCTCGTCCCAAACATTAATTTGGGCACGAATACAGGCACTGCAAACGCAGCAAGAATTTTCCTTCGCGGCGTGGGCGAGGACGAATCTCGCGGCGCGGTTGATCAAGCGGTTGGTATTTATGTTGACGGCGTTTATGTCGGACGCAGCGTGGGTTCACTTTTTGATGTTGTCGATCTGGAACAAATTGAAGTGCTGCGCGGCCCTCAAGGCACACTTTATGGCCGCAACAGTAATGGCGGCGCAATCAAGCTGACCAGCGTAAAACCTCAGATGGGCGAAACGTCCGGCGACCTTCGCCTGACATTTGGTAATAATTCACGCTTTGACGCTCGGGCTGTTGGCAATCTCGCCATTGGAGAAACGACAGCCGTTCGCGCCACAATAATGCAGCGCAAACGTGACGGATTTCACACGCTGAACCCGACGGGCGCATTTGCAGCAGATGCGGGCACAGAGGTTGGTGAGCAAGACGTCCTCGCCGCGCGGCTAATGTTCTCCCAAGATTTCGGCGCAGATTGGAATCTTTTAATTGCGCTTGATCGCACCGAAGATGATTCAGACCCAACCCCGGACAGTAAGCCTGCCGGATTTGACCAAGATGATAATATTTTCACAATTGAACCGGACGCAGGTGTAAATTGCGTAAGCGTATTCCAGTTTGGCTGTTACACAACTTATTCCAACAGCACGGTCACACAGGGCGCAAACGCAACCCTAACAGGGAGCTTTAGCGGATTTGATGTCACCTCCATTACCGGATATCGTGAAATGGAAGATGACCTCGTCACCCGCATCACATTCCCCTACAGACAGCAAACGGATCAGGATCAGTTCAGCCAAGAAATCACCCTGGGTTCTAATTTTGACGGCATGTTCAACTTTGTTGCGGGCTTCTACTACTTCAATGAAAATTTACAGCTGGCGCAAAATTTTGCGTTCCTTCCCTCGACAATTGATACAGAAACAAAAAGCACATCTGTATTTGGGCAAGGCGTGTTTGACGTTACAGACAAACTCGCTGTGACAGGCGGAATTCGCCTGACCAAAGAAGAAAAAGATTTCGAAGGTAATGGCGCGGCAGGCTCGCGTATTGATCAAGCCGATTTCGACAATACCAGCTATTCGGTCAAAGTCGATTATGACCTCAATCGTGATAATATGGTCTATGCTTCATATTCCACAGGCTTTAAATCCGGCGGCTGGTCACCGGATGCCTTCTCCCCAACAGCGGTTTACAGCCCTGTTGACGAAGAAGAAGTCGGTACATTTGAACTGGGCATGCGAAGCGAGTTTTGGGACAACCGTTTCCAGCTCAACTCGACATATTTCTTCTCCAATTATAAGGACCTGCAAATCGGCGCAACGGTTCCGGGCGTAGGCTTTACACGTTTCAACGTGCCTGAAACTGAAATCTCAGGCCTCGAATTTGAATGGCGTTTTGCCCCTACAGAGGCCTTTACGTTATCCGGAAATCTCGGCATTCTTGATGCTGAATATACGGACGTCACGGACGGTCTGACGAACCCCGCCATTGGCGGCCTGACAAATGCCGGCGCGCCATGTCCGGGCGGCATTGCAACAGAAGCCTGCGCGCTGGATCTCGATCTTAAAAATGCGCCGGACTACAAAGCCTCGGTTGTGGCCACCTATAAGCAGGATCTATTTGGCGGCGAAATGACATATACGGGTGATATCAATTTCGAAGATAATGCCTGGACACTGGTCGCAAATGCACCAGCACTAGCGCAGGTCGAAATCCCAACATTGGTCAATGGCCGCATTAAATATCAGCCTGAAAGCGCGGGATGGAGCGTTGCTGTATGGGGCAAGAACTTGTCCGACGAAGAATATTACCGCGTCGGTTCAGGTGGCAGCAATGCAGCTTTTGGCGCCTACGCCGCAGAGCCCGCCACTTACGGCGTTGATTTGGGCATTAGTTTCTAACCCTCTAATCTGCTTAATTTGATTTAAGGCAGTCGCTTTCTGAGCGGCTGCCTTTATATTATGTACATGACACAAACTCTGTTCGATAAATTATGGGAGAACCACCGCGTTAAATCGCTGGATAACGGGCAAGACCTTATTGCAATCGACAGAGTCTTTTTGCACGAGCGCACCGGCAGCGTGGCATTGCAGTCGCTTTTAGATGCCGGATATGCGCCGCGATTTCCAAGCCGCGTATTTTGCACGATGGACCACATTGTCTCAACTCATAGCGCGCGGGGCAAAGACAGCTCTCGAACGCCGGATGGCGACGTGTTTATTACAGCCACGCGGGAGGCCGCAAAAACAGCAGGTATAAATCTAATTGACGTGCTGGACGCCGATCAAGGTATTGTCCATGTGATCTCGCCGGAACTTGGTATCGTGCAGCCCGGCCTGACATTGGTCTGCCCGGACAGCCATACCTGCAGCCAAGGGGCGCTTGGGGCGCTGGCGTGGGGCATTGGCTCCACGGATGCGGAGCACGCCATGGCAACGGGATGTTTGCGGGTCAAAAAACCGCCGCAAATGCGCATTGAAATTACAGGCCAGTTACGTGATGGCGTAACGGCCAAGGATCTGGCTTTGCACATCATTAAAACGCTTGGCGCGGCCGGAGCCAAACGCTGCGCAGTTGAATATTGCGGCAGCGCCGTGCGCGCCCTGTCGGTCGAGCAGCGCCTGACATTGTGCAACATGGCCGTCGAATTTGCAGCCTTCACGGCCATTATCGCACCGGATGACAAAGTCGCTATATATCTTAATGGCAGAGAATATGCCCCGGATGACGCCGCGTGGCCGGCAGCGCAAAGCTATTGGAAAAGCCTAAATTCAGACGCGGACGCAGTTTATGACTACGCCCATACGCTGGACGCAAGTGATGTCGCCCCCACCGTGACATGGGGCACTAATCCCGCGCAGGCCATCGCTCTTTCTGATCATGTGCCGGCAAAATCCGATGAGAATGCCAAAGCTCTCGATTATATGGGGCTAGCGGGTGAGCAAAGCTTAACGGATCTCTCTATATCTGGCGCGTTCATTGGCTCTTGCACGAATGCACGCCTGTCCGATCTGCGCGCTGCGGCGTCTATCCTTGACGGCAACCATGTTGCCGATGGCGTAACGGCCATTTGCGTGCCGGGGTCAATGAGCGTGCGCCGCGCCGCGGAGGCGGAAGGGATTGATGAAATTTTTAAAACCGCCGGCTTTGAATGGGGCGCGGCGGGCTGCGCCTTTTGCTTTTATGCGGGCGGGGAAACCTTTGCGCCGGGCTCGCGGGTTATATCTTCGACAAACCGTAACTTTGAAGGCCGCCAAGGCCCCGGCGTCAGGACCCATCTGGCCAGTCCGGCGATTGTCGCCGCCTCCGCTATTGCCGGTAAAATCGCTGCGCCGGAGACAAGCTCGTGACGCCATTTATAAAACACACAGGCATAGCCGCGCCGCTGTTTCGTGATAATATCGATACGGACCAAATCATTCCGTCGCGCGAGATGAAGTCCGTCTCAAAGACAGGACTCTCCAGCGGCATGTTTGCGGGGCAGCGTTACATAACAGGCCGCACGCCAAACCCGGATTTCGTACTGAACCGGCCAGAATACCAAAACGCGACAATTCTTCTATCCGGCGCGAATTTCGGCTGCGGCAGTTCACGCGAACATGCTGTTTGGGCCCTGAAAGAATATGGATTTCGGGCAATTATTGCGCAAAGCTTTGGCGAGATTTTTTATAATAATTGTGTGCGCAATGGGATATTGCCCGTGCAGCTCAGCGCTGACGCAATAGACACATTAGGGCGCGAGGTGAGCATAGACCTCGCTGCGCAAAAGGTTGACGCGCATCCTTTCGACATCGCTAAAGGCGACAAATATATGCTGCTAAACGGGCTTGATCCAATCGCGCTTACTTTAAAAAATGAAGATGATATCGTCGCCTATTTCAGTGATGATGCGGAGCGTCGACCTTGGCTATATTGATTTAGGCCTCAAATCCTGCGGCGTCAGCCATGGCGAGTTGAAAGGCGGGTCGCGCCTTTATACGCTTCATATATTTCCCAATTGCAGGATCAATTCCCAGCCCGTAAGCGCGCGCCCAATTTAGATTTTGCGCCATCATACAATCCGCCGCTGTGAAGCTGTCCCCCGCAATATAGTCATGTGTGTCCAAAGCTGCGCGAATTTGCGGCGTGACTTCTTTGGTAAATTTTGATGACCACAGCTCGACCGTTGCCGCGTGACGCATTGGCTTCGGCAATAGATCGCGATGCATACGAATTTGCCAGAGCATCATATCCATCCACGCCCCGCCAAAGGCCATCCATTTCAGGTAATTTGCGCGCGCAATATAATCGTCAATTTTGGGCGCCAGGGCTTTCTCCGGATAGGCGTCTGCCAAAAATGTCAAAATAGCAATGGACTCGATTAGCGTCTGCGTTGATCCATCGGAATATTCAATATCAATCACCGGAACGGCATGGTTCGGATTTTTTTCGCGAAAACTCTCGGAAAGCCCCTCGCCGCGCATCAGGTCAATTTTGACCGTTGTGAAATCTTCGCCCAGTAATTCGTGAAGCAGAAATTTCACCCGCATACTGCGCGAGAGCGGATAATGATAAAGCGTAATATTTGAGAGCGTCATGAACCGAGAATACCGCTGCCGCGCATTTTCGCAATATCCTTTTCGTTAAATCCTAGCGTGGCCAAAATTTCGTCTGTGTGTTCGCCTGCTTTGGGCGGGTCGAGATGCAGCCCGGGCCGCGCGCCGTCCATAGAGATGGGCAAAGCAGGAAGCTTGCAGCGCTGGCCGTCTTCCATTTCCATATCCAATAGACCCCCGCCCGCATTTAAATGCACATCGTCAAACATCTCTTCGGGTTTTCCGACGGGCGCAAAGGGCAGTCCCAAATGTTCCATCTTGGCCATCAATTCCGCCTTGGTCATGGATTTAAAAACATCGATAATTTGCGGCAGGAATTTGTCCTTGTGGACCACGCGGTCACGATTCTCCGCCAGCTGTGGATCAGCAAGTAAATGCTCAAGGCCCAAAGCCTCGCATAATGTTTTCCATTGCCCGTCGGAGACAACGCCGACAAAAACCTGATCGTTATCGGCGGTATCAAAAAGCTGATAAATCGCCCAGCTGCTGACGCGCGCTGGCATAGGCGCAGCCGCCTGTCCTGTGACAGCTTTTTGCGCCATATGCTGCCCGACGAGGAAAACTGTCGTCTCAAAAAGCGCTGCCGTAATATGTTTGCCTTTGCCCGTGGCGTGGCGTTCATGCAGCGCGGCCATGATGCCCATCGCGCCGAACATGCC
>ENA-ORXR01005501-ORXR01005501.1-marine-metagenome-genome-assembly--contig:-NODE-5501-length-10032-cov-10.000402_pt1 | contig 10032 bp, 3 predicted proteins | sample MGYA00237866_ERZ511479 | MGnify/ENA metagenome assembly ERZ511479
AGGATCGGTGACAGACATCTCACTTCATCCAGGCCAAATACGAGAACTGGCTGTAGAGATCCCGATTTCCAGCGCTGCGGTCTGCTTCGAGGAGAAAGCGAGCAGTATCCCTGATACGTTCCCATCCAGGTCGATGCGACGTATGGTTCACCTTGCCTCGCTACCGCGCGTGGTCACCCAGCGTCCCGAAAGAGCCACGACACCCACACACCCTCTCCAAATGCGAGCGCCCCGCCTGTGGTAGGCTAGGCAAAGCCCTGCAGTGAGCGCTTTGCTTTGCATGATGCACATTTTTTTGAGCCCGCCCGGTGAGCGTCCACGGCGCTGGGATGGCACCGGCGGCAGCAGTACGCCGCGCCCCTACCCATCGAGGCCCGTCAGTATTCTCTGGAAGTCTTCATGTCAAGCTCGCGTCGTTCACTATCGCCGAGCGGCCATGCCGGCTCCCCACAGTTGGTCATTGGCAGGACAATTACCGTTGTCGGGTGCACGAGGACATCCAAGTTCTCGTCTGGCTTGCTGGCTTTCGACGGCCCATCCATGAGGGCATCAACATCGGACTATTCATAGTGAAACCTGTGCAGCGGCTCCAGAGAGACGACGGCACCCACCCAGGCTCTCGAGTGTAGGGATGCCAAAGTCAACACGACGAGACGAAGAACAACGAATGCGACACACTCTTCGTTGGTCAGCTATGAGCTAAACAAACACGTGGCGGACGGTGCCTTTGGCCGGCATTTGGGCAGGGGCAATCAGCCGTTGCAGACCTCGCGCACCTCGTCCCGTGAAGCGTAGGAGAGTGCATAGCGGTATCGCGCTGCTATCCACCGTTGGCAGCCAACCGTCGTCCTCAGCGTTGCCTGTTCCATCGTTGCTGCGAAACATGCGTCAATTCGTGGCTGGACGCCCAGCATCATTCGGCACTGGCTACAACGTCGGGAAGGTCGGCAAGGGTCCGCGTGCCAACGTCCCAGGACACCCCGACATGCGTCATGATCCAGCACAGGTTGCACGCCAGCGTGGAGTTGGGAGGGCCAGGGCCTTCGGGCCTGCGTCGAAGAATCGTCTGGACGGGAGGGGGAGGGGGAAGGGGAGGGGGAGGGGGGAGGACCCTATCAAGATTGATAGGCTTGAAGCGGCAGTACTGTACTGTACACGATGAGGACACAGTCTATTAATCGAATCACAAGGACTATTGTCGGAGGCGAAACGTTAACCATTTCCGGGAATGACACCACTGTTGTTCGAGTGTCAGTAGAAACATGACTACTTTTAAAATATTTCACCTTGACGAAAAATAGCCCTCAGATGCGAAAATATAGCAAAGAGTTGGTTTCCCTACCGGTACGATGCGCCCTGCTGGCGGCGGCCTGAGACTCTCTGTCGTGCCTGACATGACAGCTGCAGTATGTCGCTCCGCGTCTTTTCGACGGCTGCGACGCTGCACATCTACGATATGACACCAGACGGCCTACTGCCCCATCAACCTGCTGGACAAAGATGAAATACTACACATCGTCGAGATACGCGAGGTACGCAGTGTGCCGCTAGGAGGCTCCTCCGCGGCAAAAATCAAGCTCGAAACAGCAACGGTGAGCTAACACCGTCGTCGAAATCGACGGGCTGCTCCTCCAGTCTGAGTTGTTGACGCGTGAGACCGAGCCCTCGGTCGACGAGGGGTTGATGGAGATGGTCGAGCAGCACGGCGTGAAGACACGGGTCCGGCGGGAGCGCAGACTGCACGTCAGGTGCAATTCAGCGGAGGGATGTCATGCAGTGACACCGGAAGACATCCTCATCGAGTTTCACACGCCTGCCCGGCGGTTTGTCCCACCATGACCCGGGTGACCTCGGCGGTGGCCCTCCGCTAGATACAGTACGTCGACGAGAAACTGGCAAGTTGGCGGGAGAACCAGAAGTGTCTGCCCACCACGACGCTTGAGGGGTTGTCGGGGTATGACAATGTCACGGTTAGGCCATACCCGTACATTGTAGCGCGACAGCTGCAGGTGTATGGATTGGCACCAAAAAGTCCTGTTAATTGAGCTGTACGTGTCTCTTCAGGATTCTCAGCCGATTGAGCCATCGTCACGCCTCGCAACTCTTCCTCCCCCGCTCCGTGGCGTCGCCTGGCCGGTGCCCTCCCGGAACTCGTGATCTCAGGGGGTCCAAGGCGGAAAAAGAGGAGCTCGAACAGTGGCCGCTGACCGTCAAAGGTGTGCCAGCCGCCGCCCATTGGTCGAGCATGAAGCATCAAGAAAGCGACACACAACGGCTTCGAATCGCCACTCCACCGCGACCGCAGCTGCCTGCGGGCCCGGCTCAACGTTGGCAAGAGCGACCAATGGGAGCACATGCGCTCCACCACAAGCGGGGCAGTGCTGGCCGCACACGCGGCTGCGCGCGCCGCTCCATTTGGAACCCCTTCCCAGCAATCACTCCACGCCACTCAGGGGTTGGGGCGCGTGTGTGGGCGGCGGCAGCCGCCGCACCGCGAGGCGCACGTTCCAGCTCAGACCCCCCGACTCGGCTGCTCTTCCTGCAGGGCGTGGGTGTGATGGGGGCGGCAGCGCAGCGCGGTGGCGAAGGACTCCGCGGTCGGGGCCAACCGCGGGCCCGCCACCAGTGGCACCGGCCCGCCACCGGCACACTGGCAGAACGCCGCCGTTGCCCCCTCACCTCCCTGCACCGCCGGAGCGCGTACAATATCCGAGCTCCGACCTGCGGGTGCGCCGCGCAGTTTCGTGCTGCCACCGCAAGCCGCGTTTGATAGCTTGGCTGCGTCTGCCCCGCGGTTCGATCGGCGTGTTGTGCTGCCCCTCACCCCGCCGTCGCCCCCACCATCCTCTGCTGCATCCCCTCCCCTCCTCCCACCCTCTCCCCTTCCCTGTGTCTGCTCACCGCTGTCGTGCTGCTGCTTGCTTCGACGCGCTCATGGCGACCTCTGTGACTGCCCGCTGGGCGCTCCTGCGGGGCCTTGGCGCGGGCGGCCGGTCCCTGCCGCCCGCTGGTGCGCCGACGCTCCGGTCCGCGCTGCTGCGGGCGCCCGCTGACGGCGCCCGCGCTGGCCTGGTGCGGACGCTGTCGGTTGGATCGTCTGCCGCGCTGCGGGGTGCATCAACATCCTCACCGGTCGGCCTTGCGGCGGCGGCCGGCGCCCGCACCGCGTCCACGACCACTGCGCCCGCGGCGGGCGCGGAAGTATCCCTCTTTGCGCCGCTCGACTCGTTTGCGCGGCGGCACAACAATGGTCCGTCGGAGAATGACGAGATGCTGGCGGCTCTTGGTGTCAAGTCGATCGCGGAGCTTGTCGACCAAACGGTCCCTGCATCGATCCGCGCGGCGGCGCCGCTGTCGGTCGGCGCCCCGCAGTCTGAGACGGAGGCGCTGACCAAGCTCAAGGCCCTCGCCTCGCACAACCAGCTCTACCAAAACCACATTGGCATGGGGTACGCAGGCACCAACACGCCGCTGGTCATCCTGCGTAACATCCTGGAAAACCCGGGCTGGTACACCCAGTACACGCCCTACCAGGCGGAGATTGCGCAGGGGCGCCTCGAGTCTCTGCTCAACTTCCAGACGATGGTGTGCGACCTGACGGGCCTGCCGGTGGCCAACGCGTCGTTGCTGGATGAGGCGACCGCGGCGGCCGAAGCCATGTCCATGTGCTTCGCGATCGCCAAGCGCACCAAGCCCGTGTTCCTGGTCGCCTCCAACATTCATCCCCAAACGGTGGGGCTGCTGCAGACCCGCGCGGAGGGGATGGGCATCACCGTGGAGCTGGCAGACGCCTCGAACAGCGCGCTCGGGGAGGACCTGGCGTCCCGCTCAGACGTGTGCGGCGTGATGCTCCAGTACCCGGCGACGGACGGGCTCGTGGAGGACATGTCAGCGGTCATTGACCGCGCGCACACGGCGGGTGCCAAAGTGGTCATGGCCACGGACCTGCTCGCGCTGACGCTGCTCAAGCCGCCAGGGGAGCTCGGCGCGGACTTTGCGCTTGGCAACTCGCAGCGCTTTGGTGTGCCCATGGGCTATGGCGGCCCGCACGCGGCCTTCTTTGCGACCAAGGAGGCGTATAAGCGCCAGATGCCCGGCCGCATCATTGGTGTGAGCCGCGACGCAGATGGGCGCCCGGCCCTCCGCATGGCGATGCAGACGCGCGAGCAGCACATCCGCCGCGACAAGGCAACATCCAACATTTGCACGGCGCAGGCGCTGCTCGCCAACATGGCCGCCATGTATGCCGTCTATCACGGCCCGGGTGGCCTGACGGCCATTGCCGCCCGCGCAGCAGCGCAGGCGTCGGTGTTTGCTGACGCGGCGCGGGACCTGGGCCTCTCCGTTCCCCCGTCGGGCGGCTTCTTCGACACGGTCAAGGTGACAATGGGCAGTTCTGCGGACGTTGACTCGCTGCGCTCTGCGCTCCTTGGTGAAAAGATCAACGTGCGGTACATGGAGGACGGTACCTCCGTGGCTGTGGCCTTTGACGAGACGCACGGCCAGCCAGAGATGGAGGCTTTGCTTTGCGCTTTTGCCACGGCGACTGGCAAGACGGCGCCGTCGATTGATTCGCTCGCAGCGTCGACGTCGGTCGACGCGGACCAGCGGCGGTCTGTGTTTGGCGGGCTGGCGCGCACGTCGCCCTTCCTCACCCACCAGATCTTCAACAGCATGCACACTGAGCACGAGCTGCTCCGCTACATTCACCGACTGCAATCCAAGGACCTGTCTCTGACGCACTCGATGATCGCCCTGGGCTCCTGCACGATGAAGCTCAACGCAACGGCGCAGATGGTGCCTGTCACTTGGCCTGAGATTTGCATGCCCCATCCGTTTGCGCCGCCGGATCAGATGCAGGGCTACGCCGCCATCTTTGATGACCTCCGCAAGGACCTGGCCGACATTACGGGCTTCCACTCGGTGTCGCTGCAGCCAAACTCGGGGGCTCAAGGCGAGTTTACCGGCCTCCTCGCCATCAAGAAGTACCACCAGTCGCGGGGCGACCCCCACCGCGACATTTGCATCATCCCCACGTCTGCGCACGGGACCAACCCGGCGTCGGCCAAGATGTGTGGCATGACCATTGTGCCGGTGGGGTGCGACGACCTTGGCAACATTGATGTGGCGGAGCTCCGCGGCAAGGCCGAGCAGTACAAGGACCGTCTGGCGGCGCTCATGGTCACCTATCCGTCCACCCACGGCGTGTTTGAGGACTCGATCAAGGAGGTTGTTGACATCATCCACGACAATGGCGGCCAGGTGTACATGGATGGTGCCAACATGAACGCGCAGGTTGGCTTGTGCTCGCCGGGGGAGATTGGTGCGGACGTGTGCCATCTCAACCTGCACAAGACCTTCTGCATCCCCCACGGCGGCGGTGGGCCGGGCATGGGCCCAATCGGTGTAGCGAAGCAGCTGACACCCTTCCTCCCCAACCATCCGCTCATTAACGTCAAGGGCACCCTCGGCGAGAGCACCGGCTCGGACGGGGTGGAGCTCGGCCCCGTATCGGCGGCGCCCTTTGGCTCGTCGGCCATCCTTCCCATCAGTTACATGTACATTAAGATGATGGGCACGGACGGGCTGCGGGAGGCGACCGAGAACGCCATCCTTAACGCCAACTACATGGCCAAGCGGCTGGACGGCGCGTACAACATCCTGTACCGCGGCTCCACTGGTAGGGTGGCCCATGAGTTCATCCTCGACCTCCGCCCCTTCAAGTCGAGCTGCGGCATTGGTGAGACGGACGTGGCCAAGCGGTTACAGGATTATGGGTTCCACTCGCCGACCATGTCGTGGCCGGTGTCCGGGACCCTGATGGTGGAGCCAACAGAGTCCGAGTCCAAGGCGGAGCTCGACCGCTTTTGCGACGCAATGCTCCTCATCCGTGAGGAAATCCGCGCCGTCGACGAGGGCCGCTCCGACAAGCTCGACAACCCGCTCAAGAACGCGCCACACACGGCACGCAAGGTCATGGCCGAGAAGTGGGAACATCCATACTCGCGCGACACGGCCGCCTTCCCGGCGTCCTGGACGCGGGACGCCAAGTTTTGGCCGACGACAAGCCGCGTTGACGACGTGTATGGCGACCGCAACCTCGTGTGCACGTGCCCGCCGATGGAGGCGTACATGGACGATGAAAAAACGGTGGCCGGCGCCTAGGGGCCTAGCCGCGTCGTTGGTATCATTGTGTGAACTGTTTCAATCCCCCTTCTGTGTGGTCGCATTTGTTTTTCGGATTACAGATTGTTGTGCCGTGCTGCGCTCGGACCTTTCTGGTCCCTCCACCTCCGCTCTGTGGATGCGGACGTACGTGTCGCCTTAGTACTGAGTGTTGTCTTGGTTTCTGTTTCGTCCTCTACCTCTCTTGTTTATTTTTGGGTATGGGCTACGCCTTGTACAAAATATGGTCGTTGTGATCTGCATCTCTCGCTGCACGCGCCACGGACACGAGCCGTACGTGTACTGCGACGCAGTGTGACAGCATCCCGACCCGCACCTCTGTTCATTGAAAATGTCACGTGCCGACGCGGCGAGACCGCATTGCGGGGATTGAAAAGAGGGACAGCTGCACAAGGGAAACAAAAAGGAAACACGTACACAACAGCAGCCCGATGGTGGAACGGATGCTCCCAGCCGCGCCCCCCCCCCCCCCCCCCCCCCCCCCCCCCCCCCCCCCCCCCCCCCAGTTCCCCACCGCCGCCGTCATCCCATCTTGCGGCCGACGTTGCGAAGAAAGTTGCGGAAGCGGTCGACGAGCCCCCCCTTGCACGCGTACTCTGGCTTTGACGCGGGGTGCTCGCCCTCCTCCTTGGCCAGCTCCTCGACAAGCTCCCGCTGGCGGCCGCTCATGTCGGTCGGCACGACCACCTTAAAGTGGACAAACTGGTCCCCCCGCCTGGCCGCCCACAAGGAGCGCGGCTGCGGGAGCCCCCGCCCCTGCATCCGCAGCTGGTCATCCGGCTGCGTGCCGGTCGGCACGTCCACCGCCTCCACCCCGTCGAGCAGCCGCACCGGCACCGAGGCGCCGAGGGCGGCTTGCGCAAACGAAATCGGGGCGACCACGTGCACGTCCGCGCCCGCGCGGTGAAAGTGGGCGTCCTCCGCCACCCCCACCCGCACGTACAAGTCGCCGTCGGCGCCGCCGCGGGCGCCCGCGTGGCCCCGCCCGGCGACGCGGAGCGTCGCCCCATCGTCCACGCCCGCGGGGAAGGTGACCGCCACGGAGCGGGTGCCGGGCGACACGCCCGCGCCGCCACAGCCGCCGCACGCGTCGCGGACGCGGGAGCCGCTGCCGCCACACGCGTCGCAGGTGCGCACTTCGACAAACATGCCCGCCGAGCGCGTCACTTGGCCCGACCCGTCGCACGCGGGGCACGCGTCGACGCGCGTTTTGCGCGTCCGCCCAGTGCCTTTGCAAGTGCTGCACGGGAGGTCGACGGCGACGCGGAGGGTGCGCTCGACGCCCCGCGCGGCCTCCATAAAGCTCAACTCGACGGACCGCATCGTGTCGCCACCCGTCACGGGGATGGTGAGGGGGTCCACCCGGGGGCGCCGTTGGGCACCTCGGCCGCCCCGGCCGCCGCCGCCGCCGCCGCCGCCACCGCCGCCGCCGCCGCCAAACATGTGCTTGAGCAGCTCCTCCACGTCGACTTCCTGGCCGCCGCCGCCGCCGCCGCCCATGCCCCCAAAGGGGAACCCGCCACCCATCCCCCCGCCCGCCGCCGCCCGCTCCACATCCTCGGGCGACGCGCCCTGCGCCATGGCTTCCACCCCGCGCTTGCCGTGCGCGTCGTAGACCCGCCGCTTGGCGTCGTCACGCAGCACCTCGTACGCGGCGCCCGCGGCGGCAAAGCGCTGGCGGTCCCCGCCGCCAGACGCGTCGGGGTGAAGCGTCTTGGCGGCCTTGTAGTAGGCTTTCTTGATCTCGGCAGACGTGGCCGTGCGGGAGACCCCGAGGACGCCATAGAGGTCGTCAGCGGGGGCGGCGGACTGGCGGGGGGCAGACGCGCCGCCGCCGCCGGGGGGGTTGGACGCGTGGAGGGAGCGCCGAAGGGGGACGCCGGGGGGAGAGCGCCCGACGGGGTGGGTGGGGCGGGCGCCGCCGCCCGGGGCAACCGCGCCGACGGGCGGCGGCGCCCACCCAGCGGCCGGGGCGGCGGCTGCCGACAGCAGTGGGCGGCCGACGCCCAGCGCGCCACGGCGGAGCATGGTGGTCGGGCCTCAGAGCGCTGCCGAGGCAGTGGCAATAGACAATACCCAAGGACGCCAGAAAAAGCCAGTAGCCGCCGGGACGGCGAGGTGGAAGAAGGAAGCACCAGGCGCTGGTAGCCACTGCGGGCACCGACGCGCCACGTCGACGGGCGTTTTGTTGGTCGCAGCCGGCCGCCGTTGAGCCCATGGATTCTACTGGGCAATGGACTTCTGAATAGATTTTTGGGTGCTACTTCTACGGTGGATCGTGTTTCGGGAAGCTTCTTCTCGGTCGTGTATGGGCCCCTTCTCTCCAGCGATAAGACCGCGTCATAGCCCCTCTTCTCCAGCGACAACACCGCGTCATGAGCGACCTAGCCCTGCCGCAAGGCCGGCACCGTGAGAATTCGGGTGGCGCGAAGACCTCCGTGTCTACCTCTGGTTCTGCGCTCATCGCCCATTGGTAGCGACGCCACAGTGGTAAACTGCCGCATGCTGGGTCAGCTGAGGCGTTGTTGCGGTGACCCTGACGGACGCCTGCGACTGGCACCGTCGCGGATGTGGATCTCACGGTTGGATATAGAAAAAGCGCTATCATGACGTCTCCTGCCAGTGCGTGTCTCTCACAATCAACAACACCTACAGTACCAACTCGTGCAAGTCTCCTTGCAGCGGCTCTGGGTCGGACGGAGGCAACAAACGGTCCAATATTGCTCTCCACAGGACAACCTAGTTTGCTCAAACTTCAGCCCCGCTCGCTGCGCAATAAGAAACCTGGTCCCAACGATGGCCCCCAGAGCACCTCGACTGTCCGCTGTACAGTCCCTCTCCATCATCCGTTGCGCCCGCCGTCGTCTCCGACCGACGTCCATGGCTTGTCAAGATGTGGCTCCTCCTGTGACCGTGCGAGCCCCATCGGCGCCAAAGTGAGTACGATATGCGCTGATAGCATCTATGCTATAGAGACGCCCGCGCCTGGTGTGCCCACCACCAAAGCGTTGCGAGTGGTCTACAAGAACAACGTCCACATCGATTGGTCACGAACAACACAATCGCCATTCCGCCGCCCTGCGTCTCTTCAGTGACTTCTCGTTGAAGCCACTGATAGTTTCACCGTGTCCTGTGCTTTTGGTGGTCTACCCGCGTCCAGGTCCTGGAAACGCCGGAGTCCGTCTTCTCTACTGGACCATCTTTTGGCCAGATCTTTGACCTTTTCCAGGTGGAGCTCTTCCATTCGCCTCTGCCGACGGGAGGACCAACCTCGTTCACGGTGTGTGTGCTTTGCCCGCCACCTCCACACCTTTTGTCGTGGTGGAAGTCCTTCCACCCCCCCCCCGCCCTCCAACCTGCACCCATGACGCATGCGAGCGCTACCTATGTGCGGCAACGGCAGCGATGGCGCTCGGCCGTGTGCTTTTAGCCCCCGTCGCGAGGCGCCCCCACCCACCGGCCATGGCGCCGCCGTCTGTGCGGTGGGGCGGTCGCCCCCGCGGCGCCGCGGCCGCGCATAAATGCTCGGCCTCGCGCACACGGTGCCCGCCGGCAGGCCGGTGACACTGTCTGCCTCCCTCCCGTCGTCTCCCGTTCCCTCCTTCACAGCGCTTCCACCCATTCGCGCACGCTCTTCCCCTCTGCCCACTCCCTCCCTCTCCACCCCCGCCCATCCCTGCCCCTCACCCCCGCGTCCTGCGGTTGACCCCAGGCCATGACGGCGACCGCCTTCCTCCCGTCTGCGCCACTTGGCGCCACGCAGTGGCTCACCGCCGGCGCCTCACGCCCGACGGTCGCCGGCGCCGCCCCCCCCCCGCCCCTCCCCACCCGTTCCCGCCCCCCCCC
>ENA-ORXR01005502-ORXR01005502.1-marine-metagenome-genome-assembly--contig:-NODE-5502-length-10032-cov-2.879558_pt1 | contig 10032 bp, 3 predicted proteins | sample MGYA00237866_ERZ511479 | MGnify/ENA metagenome assembly ERZ511479
TACTACCGATGAATCGACACCGCCTGACAGCCCTAAAATAACCTCATCATCACCCACCTGCGCTTTCACACACGCAATGGAATCTGTGATTATGTTCTGAGCCGTCCACAAACCTTCACAACCACAAATACCCCGCACAAAGCGTTCAAGAATTTCACCGCCTTTATTGGTGTGGGTCACTTCTGGGTGAAACTGGATGCCGTAAAAATTACGTGACTCATCCGCCATTCCGGCAATCGGTGCGTTGTCTGAGCTGGCCATCAGCTTAAAGCCATCAGGTATGCTTTCAACCTTATCACCATGCGACATCCAGACGTCCAGCAAACCAAAACCTTCTGTCGTCACTTCATCCTGAATGTCTTTTAGTAGCGCCGTATGCCCACGCGCTCTGACCTTGGCATAGCCAAACTCACGATGACTGGAGCTAACCACCTGCCCGCCTAGCTGCTCTGCCATGGTCTGCATGCCATAACAAATACCCAGTACAGGGACTTCTAAATCAAACACTAACTGCGGTGCAGCGGGCGCGTCTTCCAGCATGGCCGACTCCGGGCCGCCCGATAGGATAATGCCTTTGGGGTTAAAATCGCGAATGCTTTGCTCATCGATATCCCAAGGATAAATCTCAGAATACACGCCTACCTCACGTACGCGACGTGCGATCAACTGGGTGTATTGCGAACCAAAGTCCAGAATCAGGATGCGATCATCATGAATGTTATTTGACATATCAGGTGCCTTTAAAAACAGCGGGATGTTTAGCTGTGGTAGTTAGGGGCTTCTTTAGTGATGGTGACATCGTGTGCGTGCGACTCTTTCATGCCTGCACCAGTGATGCGAACAAACTGTGGTTTGGTACGCATTTCGTCCAAAGTCCCGCAACCCACATAGCCCATGCTGGCACGAATACCGCCACTGATTTGATGCAGAATATTAGTGATCGAACCTTTGTGCCCAACCATGCCCTCAATACCCTCTGGAACCAACTTATCGACTGCATTTTCAGACTCCTGAAAATACCGATCACTAGAGCCTTTGGCCATCGCGCCAAGTGATCCCATACCGCGATACGTTTTGTAGGAACGACCCTGATAAAGGATCACTTCACCCGGTGCTTCATCGGTGCCTGCCAGCATGCTACCTAACATAACACTATGCGCCCCAGCGGCAAGCGCTTTAGCCACATCACCCGAATAACGAATACCGCCATCGGCAATCAACGGCACACCGGTACTTTTAAGCGCAGCAGCAGCATTCATAACCGCAGTAATTTGGGGCACACCCACACCGGCCACCACACGCGTGGTACAGATTGACCCGGGACCGATACCGACTTTTACACCATCCGCACCCGCTGTAACCAACGCCAATGCCCCATCACTAGTCGCGACATTGCCACCAATCACCTGAACTTGTGGAAAATGCTGTTTAACCCACTTAATTCGTTCCAACACGCCTTGGGAATGGCCGTGTGCGGTGTCGACTGTGATGACATCAACACCCGCTTCAACCAGTGCGGCTACACGATCTTCTGTGCCGTGGCCTACGCCAACGGCTGCACCCACACGCAAGCTGCCGCTGCTGTCTTTACAAGCATTGGGGAAGTCGCTGGATTTTTGAATATCTTTTACCGTAATCAAACCACTCAGTTTGAAGTCGTCATCAACTACCAACACTTTTTCAATGCGATGTTGATGAAGGAGGCGCAGTATTTCTTCTTTTTCAGCACCCTCTTTGACAGTTACCAGCTTATCTTTAGGCGTCATGATTTCGCTAACCGGCTGATCATGATTGGTTTCAAAGCGCAGATCACGACTCGTAACAATACCTTCCAAGTCGTTATTTTGCGCAACCACCGGCACGCCTGAAATATTGTGCTTGCTTGTTAACTCAATGACATCGCGCACTGAGGTATCCGCTGTTACCGTGAATGGATCTTTGATAATGCCGCTTTCGAACTTTTTTACCTTAAGCACATCCTTGGCCTGTGCCTCAATCGACATGTTCTTATGAATCATTCCGATACCACCTTCCTGCGCTAAAGCAATGGCTAAATCAGCTTCAGTCACAGTATCCATAGCCGCAGAAGCCATTGGAATATTAAGACGAATTTCACGGGTGAGTTGCGTGGCGAGACTCACTTCAGCGGGGAGAACAAGAGAGTGAGCGGGGACGAGTAGCACATCGTCAAAAGTGAGTGCTTCTTCAAGGATTCGCATGTGACCTCCAGGGTACTTAGCAGCGGGCTTTCCTAAAATAAGCGCCTCATTATAACCATTGACCTCTACAGGGTAAACTGATATCAATGCTCATGACAAAGATTAGCCTACTCACTAGGCTGTTTAATAAGTAAGATATTACTGGAGGAAGTATGAAGTTCAATTTAATCATTGCTGGATTAGCACTTACCCTCGCTGCAAGCAGCACAAGCGCAGCGACAATTGACGAAGCAGAGGCCGCAATTAAGGCCGCTTCGAAGTCGGGCTATAACTGGACGACAACTAAGAGCCTGCTGAGCAAAGCTAAAAAAGCGCTTAAGAAAAAAGACTCTGACAAAGCTGAAAAATACCTTGCGCAAATTATGCTGCACACCAGCATGTCGATTGCTCAGGCTGAAGCGGCTAAAAACGCAGGGCCAAACTTCTAATATTCTTACCTATCCATTCGGGATGCACCCCGATACTATTTTGGGATAGACTAGATAAGGTGAATTATTTCAAAAGCCGGATTTTGATCCGGCTTTTTCGACTCTAGGAATAAGCAAGGGATAACGCCAACGCAATGGATTTTGCCAACGACAATCGCACCATTTTAAGCATTTCTGATCTTAACTCAGAGGTCGCGCTAATGCTGTCGCGTAGCTTTGGTGTGGTGTGGCTAGAAGGTGAGATTTCTAATTTTGCGCGCCCTGCTTCCGGACATTTCTATTTCTCGTTAAAGGATCAGAAAGCACAGGTGCGCTGTGCCATGTTTCGCAATCGCAATTTAGCCTTGCGACTTAAACCAAGCAACGGCATGTTGGTTAGGGTTCGGGCAAAGATTGGGCTTTATGAACCTCGCGGTGAATTCCAAATCATCGTTGAGCACATGGAAGAAGCTGGCGCAGGAGAACTTCAGCAACAGTTTGAAGCGCTCAAAGCTAAACTATCAGCAGCAGGATTGTTTGACACAGAGCATAAAAAACCATTACCAAAACTACCAACAGCCATCGGGTTAATTACCTCGCCTACCGGTGCGGCTATCCGCGACATTCTTCAGGTGCTGGGGCGCAGAGCACCGCAAATACCTGTGTATATTTATCCCGTCGCGGTTCAGGGAAAAGCTGCCAAAACTCAGATTGAAAGCGCCATCCGACTGGCAAATTTAGATAAGCGCTGTGAGGTGTTGATTGTCGGGCGAGGCGGCGGTTCCATTGAAGATCTTTGGTCATTTAATGAAAGCAATGTTGCACAAGCCATCTTTGAGTCGGAGATACCTATCATTAGCGGTGTCGGTCATGAAGTAGATACTACCATAGCTGATTATACTGCGGATGTACGCGCGGCAACGCCTTCGGTAGCAGCTGAGTTAGCTGTGCCTGATATGATTGAGTTGAGGCAGCAAGTTCTACAAAAAGACAATCGATTGAAACAAATGATGCAGGGCTACTTGTATCATCATCAGCAATCGCTGCGTAATTTTAATACAAGACTAGCTAATCACCGCCCGGCCTATCGTTTGCAACAACAGCAGCAACGATTAGACGAATTGGAACAACGCGCCAATCGCGCCATCAAAAATTATTTGGAGCGGAAGCAGGCTAAGGTTCGTCAATTAGAAACGCTTTTAACGGCGCACTCGCCCAGACGACTGCTGCTAGAACGAAAGCAAAAATTAAACCAGCTGAGGCGTCAGTTGAGCCAACACTTCAAGCAAGCACTTAAGCAAAAGGAAAACACCTTGGCTTTACTCGCGGGAAGACTTCACAGCGCTAGTCCGCTAAATACTTTGCAGCGCGGCTACAGTATCACTCAGGACTCAGAGACCGGTAAGGTTTTGCAAACCGCTGACGACGCTAATATTGGACAAGAAATTAATATCCGGCTGCATACCGGCAGTCTTAAAGCCTCAGTCACGGCAGTGAATAAACAGTTAAAAACACCCCGATAGAATTCATCGGGGTATTTACCTCTCTCAGTCTTAGTTTCCGCTACAAATTTAACCGTTAGTCTGAAACTGACCAACAGTGCAAAAGAGTTTGCTTTAATGCCGTGATAATAAAAAAATAAAGGTCAGCACTGTGAAATATCATTCACCCTTATTATTAGCCAACCACATTCTTGCATGCTCTTTAGCCTCACTGCTTATAGCGACACCTGCACTAGCCGACTTAAGCGACGTGGCAGAACACGTCAAAGACGATAACTACTGGGCTGATTTAGCTCAGGACTACCCACCGTTTGTCGCGCCTCAAATTGCCGCGCGCACTGCCGCAAGAAATGAAGATATCACTGGGCAATGGGGCCCCATTATTCCCTGGCCACATGTACCGGTCACCGCTGCTAATCTTCCTGATGGGCGTATTTTAAGTTTTTCATCGAATAAAGTTAATGCATTCCCTGGTGATGGCCCTGAGTTCAGTTATTCTGCAACCTGGGATCCAGCCAGTAATACCTTCCTCGATACGCCACACAATGGGCATGATATGTTCTGCGGACATTTGTCTACACTGGAAGATGGTCGCATCTTTGTCACGGGAGGACGTGCTCACGTTAAGACCGCCAGTGTGTTTGACTTCCAAACTAATAGCTGGTCTACATTGGAACCAATGAACAGGGGCCGGTGGTACGCGACGCAACTAACGATGCCAACCGGATCTGTATTTTCAAGTGTTGGTAGCAGCAGTGGCCCATACCCGGAGCTTTGGACGGAGGGGTCTGGCTGGAAAACGTTGACGGGAGTTAACCTACAAGCGCCTATCCTAAGTCTGACGTCTAACTACGAAAACATCTGGTGGCCTCTACTTCACATTGACCCTCAGGGTAAAATATTTCATTCCGGCCCTACCCCTAAAATGCATAGTATTGATACATCAGGCTTAGGTAAGGTCACTCAGGTCGGCCCGGAGATAACTGACTGGTACCCAAAGCATGGGGCTACGGTGATGTACGATGAGGGCAAGCTGTTGGTCGCCGGTGGAGCAACCGCCGGTAACAATCAAAAAAGTACTAATAAGGCCATGATTATCGATATCAATGGCCCTAGTCCCGTCATTACTCGTGTCGCACCGATGGCGAACGCCAGGAAGTTCCAAAACGCGGTTATGTTGCCAACGGGTGAAGTACTCATGGTTGGTGGTAACTCTTCAGGTACGAAGTTTAGTGACAATGGCTCGATTCTCGCTGCAGAAATCTGGAATCCGGATACGAAAAAGTGGCGATCTATCGCCAGTATGACGACACCGCGTAACTATCATTCAATCTCACTATTAATGACCGACGGCAGGGTGCTCGCGGGTGGTGGTGGTTTGTGTGGTGGCTGTGCCACAAATCATCTAAACAGTCAGGTCTTATCACCTCCTTACTTGTTCAACAATGATGGAAGTCTGGCAACACGTCCTACGATTAGCAATGCACCAGATACCATTAAATACGGTCAAACTTTTACCTTAGAAAGTGCTAATGACATCACTAAGTTCAGCATGATCAAAATGTCAGCAACGACTCATGGAGTCAATACTGATCTACGTTTTGTCAATGTACCCTTTCAGTTGGCAGGTGCTGGCTTATATGAATTAACCTCTCACGCCAATAAAAACGTACTCACGCCCGGTAATTGGATGCTGTTTGCAATCAATAGCAACGGCGTTCCTTCCGTTGCTAAGGTTATCAATGTATCTTCATCTGGCATACCCAAAATCACCCAACCCCGCGATCAATTAAACATGGTAGGTGATTCCGTGACTTATTCGGTGATTGCTTCTGATGACGGTAATAGCCCGTTAACTTATCAAGCGACAGGCCTACCTGCTGGCTTAAATATCAACAGCAGCAATGGATTAATTACAGGAACAACGACTCAAAAAGGTGGTTTCACCCCGACAATTGTTGTGAGCGATGGCGAATCTTCAGCCTCTGCTACTTTCAATTGGAATATTTTTCCCGCAGGTAGCGCACCCGGAATATCGTATGAATATTACGAAGGCAACTGGGATGTCTTGCCTGATTTCTCGGTGCTAACACCAGTCTCAACAGGCACCACTGACAAAATCAGTACTGATGTACGTAGCCGTGATGATTATTATGGTTTACGTTTTTCAGCACGACTGGATATAGAAACGGCCGGAACTTATACTTTCTACACCACATCAGATGATGGCAGCCAGTTATTCATTGATGGGAATATGGTGGTTGATAATGACGGTTTGCATGGTCCAACACAGCGCTCAGGCGCTATCAACCTTAGTGCCGGTGAGCACACGATGATTGTCACCTTCTTTGAAAAGGCAGGCGGTGATGTTCTATCGGTTCAATACTCTGGTAATGGCATCACTAAACAATTGATCCCTCAATTGATGCTGCGCCAAAACCCGCTGTTCAATGTTGATCCGCTAATCAGCAATCCCGGCAATCAGACTACGGGTATTAACCAAGCCGTCTCATTGAGCATTAGTGCAACCGATCTGAATATTCAGGATACACTGACTTACACCGCCTCTGGTTTACCGACCGGACTTAATATCAATGCCAGCAATGGCATAATTTCTGGCACTGCAAGCAATGCCGGAACCTATAACACTCGAGTGACGGTCACAGACAACAATGGCAGTTCGAATAAGATTGATCTTACCTGGCAAGTGGTAGGGAGTATTTCAATCCAACCGGTAGTAACCTCACCTAAACCGACCGGTACGGTGGTTAACTACACAGCCAATGTAACCGGGGGCAGCAATCTTCAGTACCAGTGGAATTTTGGTGATGGCACCGCAACAACGAGTCCATCAACCAACCCTTCTATTGGTCATCCGTTTGCCCAAGCGGGAACACCTGTCGTGACACTAATGGTAAGTGGCGCAGGCGTTGATCCGGTTGAATATCAATTCACTCAGCCGATTCATAATCCATTGACGGCAAACCGACCCAATATTTCTATGAGTGTTGTTTACGAAGCGCGAAGTGGAAATGATCGGGTATGGAACGTTAATCCGGATAATGATTCGGTCTCTGTTTTCGATGCGGTCAGCAATACTAAACTTGGAGAAATTGCGGTTAAGCAAGCACCTCATGCGCTGGCGATTGCGCCTGATGGTCGTGTCTGGGTAACTAATAAAGAATCTGCTTCAATTAGTGTGATTGATCCGGCAACCATGGCTGTGGCGCAACTAATTAGTTTGCCGCACGCATCACAACCTCACGGTATTGTCTTCTCACCCGATGAAAGCTATGCCTATGTAGCACTTGAAGCGTCTGATCAGGTGATTAAGCTGCACCCTACTTCTGGTGCACAGATCAGCAGCGTGCAGGTGGGTAGCAATCCTCGCCATCTGAGTATCAGTGCCGACGGCAGTGAGCTTTACACTTCACGTTTTATTACCCCACCTATTCCGGGTGAAGCAACTGCAAATGTACAAACTACGGTGGCTAGCGTTAAATACGGCGGCAAGGTGGTTAAGGTAAATACTGCCACTATGTCTGTGGATAAACGCATTGTACTGGAACATTCTGAACGGCAAGACTCAGAGCATTCCGGACGCGGCATACCAAACTATCTCGGCCCATTGGTTATTTCGCCTGATGGCTTGAGTGGTTGGGTACCTTCTAAGCAAGATAATATCAAACGGGGTCCGTTGCGCGATGGTCAACCACTGACTCATGACAGCACGGTCAGAAGTATCACATCCAGAGTGAATCTGAGCACTGGCATTGAAGATACAGTGGCACGTATTGATCATGATAATGGAGGTATTGCCAGCTCCGCAGTGTTCGGTAAATTCGGTATTTATCTGTATGTCGCACTTGAGGGAAGCCGACAAGTTGCGGTGCTTAACGCACAGGATAAAGCAGAAATCACGCGTATTCAGGTAGGCCGGGCACCACAAGGTCTAACGATCTCTGCGGATGGTAGCAAACTATTTACGCATAATTTTATGGATAGAAGTATTAGTGTCCATGATTTGTCTAAACTGAACACTCAAACAAGAACCAACTTTGACCGCATAGCGGTTTATGAAACAGTCGCCAGCGAAACGCTGGAAGCAACAGTATTGAAAGGTAAGCAACTGTTTTATGATGCGCAAGATGCACGTGTTGCGCGTGAGCAGTACATCAGTTGTGCGTCGTGTCATAACGATGGTGCTGATGACGGTCGCGTTTGGGACATGACAGGGTTTGGCGAAGGTTTGCGCAATACAATTAGTCTTGAAGGGCGTGCCGGCATGAAACACGGCTTGCTTCACTGGACAGCAAACTTCGATGAAGTCCAGGACTTTGAAGGACAGATTCGTCAACTTGCCGGTGGCTTAGGTCTCATGTCTGACAGTGACTTCCATGCAGGCACTCGTGATCAGGCATTAGGTGACAAGAAACAAGGCTTAAGTGCAGATCTGGATGCTTTGGCAGCCTATGTTTCATCACTGGATAACTTTGCCTCAAGTCCTTTCCAACAGTCTGATGGATCATTAACGACCATCGCACAGGCCGGGCAAGATGTGTTTACCCAACAAGACTGTGCAAGCTGTCATGCCGGTGAGAGATTTACCGACAGTGGGCCAAATAACTTACATGACATTGGTACGATTAAAGCCAGCAGTGGTCAGCGTTTAGATGGAGGCTTGACTGGTATCGATACACCGACACTTCGTGGCGTATGGTCAACTTCACCATACTTACACGATGGATCAGCGCTGGATCTATTGAGTGCTATCAATGCACATGACGGTGTGGCATTAAGTGCCTCTCAACAAACGGCATTAATAGCCTATTTGCAGCAAATCGATGGCGATATTAAAAACATTACCGATAGCAGCAATCCTGTCACTGATACTCAACTAACGATAGATGGCAATCTTGCTGACTGGGCAGGCAACAGCACGTTTGATGTCGACCCTGATGACACGTCGGGGGCTGACAATCCTATTGATTGGAAAGCCGCTTTCCTTGCTCACAGCAATGATCGGTTATTCATCGGTTATGAAAGCCACAACGCTATTGATGCAACGGCTAATTCGGGCAACTACATTCCTTGGGGATGGCAGATTTTAATCGATACTGATCAGAATGCCGGCACCGGTTTTAAGCAAGGATCAATAGGAGCTGACTATATTATCGAAGGTAAGCATTTGCAGCGTTACACTGGCGACGGTTCAACCTGGAGCTGGTCAAGTTTGGGTAATACAGAGCTGGCTTTTCAGGCTAACAGTGTTGAATTGGCTATGGATTTAGCACTAATTGGCGATCCGAGCACCATTCGAATTGTTTTTAAAGGGGTTAACCAAGCCTATAACGGTAGTGAGATAGATCTTTACCCTAATGACGTGAATGGCTACATTGAATATCAATTACCAGGTGGAACAGATCAGGTAAACACCGCACCCGTTGCAGCCAACCAAAACGTATTGCTTAGTGCAAACTCTACCGTGAATATCACACTAAGTGCCACCGATGCAGAAGGAAATGCCCTGACTTATCAAATTAATGGCAATCCTCAGCACGGAACAATTAGCGGTGACTTACCGAACTTGGTCTATCAACCTGAACCAGGCTTCATTGGCTCTGATCGTTTCAGCTTTGTTGCCAATGATGGCGCAAATGATAGTAATACGGCGATGATCAGTCTAACCATCACTAACGATCAAGGTGGCGCAGTCTTTAATGAGCTGAGCAATCCTTTGGCCTTAGATGGTAATGCTAGTGACTGGGCCAATTTGACGCGTTTCAATACTGACCCTGATGACGTCAGTGGCGCTAACGAAACCATTAACTGGCGTTCAACTGCCATGGCGCATGATTCGCAATTTATTCATCTGCTGTACGAAAGCTATAATCCAATTAATGA
>ENA-ORXR01005503-ORXR01005503.1-marine-metagenome-genome-assembly--contig:-NODE-5503-length-10031-cov-43.646072_pt1 | contig 10031 bp, 7 predicted proteins | sample MGYA00237866_ERZ511479 | MGnify/ENA metagenome assembly ERZ511479
TTAACTTCTAAAACTCTTTCGTCACCGGGTGCGATGTCGTCTCTACTCCAAATTTGAGCCTTTTCTCTGTAAGGGAATAATGCTGTTTTGAACTTATTAAGATAGGGTTCAGTGTCATTATTTGCATGTGAAATATAAATTTGCTTTTTCGATATAATCGGCTTACTTTGCCTGTCAAACATTACTTTAAGAGATTCGGTTTCTAAATGAATTAAAGCCTCCTTGTTTTTGTCTAAAAAATTATTAAAATCATCAGGTAATTTCACATTTTTGTTCCCAAAATTAAATTCCTTTATATTACTTAATTCAGAGAGACCTTCAGGAAAATCATAAATATCATTTTGACTAATATCTATTATTTCAATTAACTTACTGTCATATAAGCCTTCTGGAATTCTTTCTAATTTATTATTACTAAAATATGCCTCTTTCAATCCTTCGAATAATTTTGAGAAATCGGAGGGCAATTCCTTAATTAGATTATTTGAAAGGTTTAGACTCGTTAAGTTAATCAAATTCGTAAACGACTGGGGAAGGTTTTTTAGCTGATTACCTGATATATTAATCTCTTCTAACTGATTTAATTTGCAAATATCTTCACCTAAATCTCCCAATAAATTATCATTTAATTGAAGCTTCTTTAGCAATTCTAATTTATGAATATTTTTAGGCATCGAAGATAAACGGTTGTTAGAAGCCGAAAATTCCTCAATCTTTTTTTGTACTCTCGGAATTTTGGGAATCTCTTTTATTAAATTGTTACTTACGTTTAAAACTATTAAATCTCTTAATCCCCACACCCAATTGGGGATCAAACTAATCTTATTGTTATCTAATATGAGATGTGTTAGATTCGGCAGATTTACACTTTCAGGCAATTTAAATATAGAGTTTCCGCTCAAATGAAGTTCGCGAAGGTTATCCATATTCCATATTGAGGCGGGAATTTCTGTTATCAGATTATTTTCAAGTTTTAATACCTTTAATTTTTTGAGCTTTCCTATTGTATTTGGAATATCGTTGATGTTGCAGTTACAAACCCATAGTTCTTCTATCTCATTTAGGTATGAAATTAATGATATATCGTTTAGTTCCCACATTGGATAGCTAATATGGCTACCCAATTTCAACACTCTCAATGATTTCAACGCTTTAAGAGTATCCGGTAATTTTTGTATTGTATTTCGGTCGTTAAAAGTATAACGTTTTTCTTCATTAGTACCCAGTTCTCTGTTATATATGTCAAATATTTCCAGATCATTGAACTCGCCGATTTCATTTGATATAGTAGAAATGCCAGCATTTGGTAATTCTATGCTTGTGATTGATTCCTTGTCTTTATTGTCCTTTTTCTCTTGCAATTCTTCGAGCTCACCTTTTGCATTCTCAACATCAAGTTTGGCTTTTTCTAATTTACGTTTTTCATGATCAAAAATAGCTTGTATTTTTACTCGTTCTTCATCAGAAATTTCTTTGTCCAATTCTTTGCGAGTCCTATTGTATTCACTTTCAGTCCTCTCAAGATAGGTTTGGGCATCGCGCAGTTCGGATTCGGCAGATTTAATATCTTCTACAATGTCATTGATTTCTTGCCGAAATCCTACTAATTCCCCTATTTTATCAAGTAAAAATCCCATGTTAGTATTAAGTTTTTGAAGTAATATATTCCAACATTTCTTTGATACGAGCGAAAAGGGCAAACCTTGAATTAGCGGCATGAACGTAGTCGCGATTATGATTTATCCAAGGAAGGAAATTGCCGAAATGAACAGCATATTGATTTTCTCGTAAACAACGCTCCATAAAATCCGTGCGGGTTTTTAGCTCTTCTTCATCAGGTTTAAAAGGCAAATCTCTATTGTCAAATACTATCAAAACATAATCATTTAGCGGCATTTCTTTTTCGTACTGTACTACATCTACATTGGTAAAATTCAATTCTTTGAAGTAATCTTGCAAATCCTTCTCGCGGTCTTCTCCCGGTGCATAAGCGAGTATTTTCGCAGTGATGCCATTTTCATTTGATTGAGGATTTTCTGATAAATGATGTGGCTTTAAATCATTCACAAACTCCGATGTACTTTTAATTAACTGATTCGTTGCTAACTCTATATTCTGATAATCTACTGTTCCCATTCTGCCTGACTTTCGGGTACGGGCTTTTTTGGCTTCCAACAAAGTTAATTCATTACAAACATCGCTTTCTTTGTCAATATATTTATTGAGCAAAGCGAAAGTTTTATTAAGGTCACTATCTTTTAGTGCTGTTCTAACTTGTTCTTTTAACGTGTCTAAATCCATAATTTTCAGTGTTTTGCAAGTATAGCGCGATACACGGACTGGAAGTACCGTGTTACAATATTTTCTCAATTCTCACCCAACCCAATTCGCGTTTATCATGCGTAATGGTGCGTGTGATGGGGAAAAGGTCTTGCTTGGGGCGCAGATTGAATTGTCGTCTAAATCGGTCTTCTGCCTTTTCGTAGGTCTGCATAAATGCCAAGCCGATAGAGTTGTAATAATAGGTTTTGCCCGAACCAAGTCGCATTAGTGCAATGCTTTGTTTGTCTTTTTTGTAGCCTTCGATTTCCTGTACGCGGTCTTCGAGGAAACTGTAATAATTGCTCAATTCTTTATCCACTTGTGGGTTGATTTCTTCCCTGAAGTAGTCCAATTCCTGATAGAGGTTTTCGAGGGTGAAATAATTTATAATATCAAATAATTCAAATATATTATTTCTGAATTTTTTGAGGTATTTGTCAAAAGTTTTCGTTTGTGCGTCGATTTCAAGTGTAAAGTTAAACTCGCAACCTGCATTGACGGCTTCCTTTATCATACTCAATTGAGTGTCGGGGTTGCCTTTGCTCAAATGAAAGCGGTCGGTTTTGTACACACCGAGCGCGTCCGTAGCGGGTAGCGGGTTGGTATCTGCCACCCGAAACATGGAGTAAGGCATCCGCCGCCGACTTCGCAAACTCCCGAAAATCTTATCTTCGACTTTTTCCTGATAGACTTTATTCGGGTTGTCGGCTCTGTTAAACAAGGATTCTTTGAACTGAAAAAGGGCTTCTTTTCCGGCAGGGTCTTCACGCAGCCAATCAAACAAAATGGCGTTTTTCATCGCACCTTTTATCGTGCTGCCGGGAATGTAGGGCTGCCCGAAGTTCTTGACAATCGTTTGGAGTTCGGTCACATTATCAATGCCATACGCAGGGATGCGCCCATGCCGCGAGACCGCCTCCAAAGTGGTATTTAAGAGGGATGTGTCCTCTATAAAATTGCGTAAAAAATCATTCTTACGGACATTGGCAGCATAGCCGATATTTTTGACCAATTCATCTACCAATTCCGGTTTTTCGGAGAGTCGCGCCTCCATTTTTTCTTGGTCGATATACACCACCTCGCCCCCGTCCAATAGGTAATCCGTAAAAGGAATCAAGCTGCCGCCATCGCCCACCGAAACAGGCGAAAGGGTCGTCAATTTTATTTTATGAACTTGATTTATTGTCATGCTTGTATCTTTTTTTGTGTGGTAATTTTGTGCAATGGAACATGTTCCATTGGACGCCTAAAATTTAGCTTGCACTTCGAAAACCTGTTGATACCATACATCTTTTTGAGCGCAAACCCCAATCCCGAAGGGATTGAACGTGAATAACCCCGAATCAAAATTCGGGGAAAGTGCCTAAAAACTTTACCACAACTACGGAGTAGTTGAACGTGCTTTGTTCGCGCAATTCAACTACTCCGTAGTTGTCGGGGGCGTTTGGTATTTTCCCTGCATTACATACAGGGTTATTCAAGTTTAACTACTCCGTTTTATGATATAGATGGCTTTTTCATAAAAAATAAAACCTTCAAAAAATACTCACCAAGCCTCCGAACACGTAGAGAAAATTCATGAATTTTCTCTACGTGTTCAGTAGCACCGAACGAAAATAGAACAGCTACCACCTCAAATACGGTATGGAAGTCTACTTTTTGGCATTTTTAGGTGCGTTTTATTTTTATGAAAAAGCCATTTTATGATATAGGACTTCTGGGGTATTGATAGATTTTGAAAATGCAAGGCGAATTGTAGGCACACTCATTTCATTTCAGGCACAGGCAAACAAAAGGCTTTGCCATATCTCAAATAGGGAAATGTCGTACCTTTCGGTGTAATATCACTTAATGTTCCCGATACTTTTTGGTCAAAAATCGCCCCTTCCGACATCATTTTAATTCGTTTCAATCGCAAATTACTACTAATCGGACGACCTCCGCGTGTGATAATGTCGTAGTGTTTGGCTGCCTTCAATTCCTTGTCGCCATTCGGATTGAATAATGAAACGCTGCATTGGTGCGTACTATTTACATTCAGTTCAAATGGCTGATAATCAATATCTTCCAAGTGACCGCAGCCCACCGTTCGTTCTCCGCCGATGCCTTCGTATTTCAACATATTCAACACATTTTTCAGCGTATCATTGGTCGAATTATTTTCCAATAAAAAATAAAAATGAACACGGGCATTGGTATTACCGCCGATTTGGATATTGGTTTGATAATAAATGCTGTTGTCGCGGTTGGGCTTGTGGACATTGACTTTCGGCAGGGAATCTTTGTGGTAAATTTTGATTTTTTCCCAGGCTTTTTCTTCTTTGTTCAATTCAGAATGATGCACCACAAATTTATCTTGAATAAAACGACATTCTTTTCCCCAGTCCGCTACGGGGATGCCCATTTCCCAAACTGTTTTAGAGATAAACGCTACTTTTTTGATGCTTTTGAGGTGGTGGCTGTCGGTCTTGGATTCGCCCGTAGTATCGGCGATGCACCAAGCGGGTTTGGGCAAAAAGAAGATGTCTTTGCCTTCAATTTGCAATAAATAAAAACCCGATGACATTTTAATTTTACCTTTATCAAAATCATCAATCAAAGCATCTAATTCACTCTTATCCAACATTTTGGCTGCCATATTAATAATCGCAGAAAACAGCGTATCTGAATGAATAAAGGTAGAAGTATCGTCCAATGACGTATTTTGGTCGGGCGCAATACGTCCAAAATGGTACTGCGCGTATGGCGGACATTTAAGTATGACGGCTTGCATAAGTTAATTTTGAATGTTACGTACAGGCGACTTCAGTCGCCATGTTTTAAATTGTACACATGGCGACTGAAGTCGCCTGTACGGTGTTTACGCATCGGCAATTTGAGGTTGCCATTTCGCTTTAAAAGCTTTGACCTCATCATGCGACTCGCCAGATTTATATTGGTCTTCTCCGACATTACGTTGGTCTACATTCACCTCACTAAATTCGATGCGTCCATAACCACGCGAACCATGTCCGCCGATATAATCGTCTTGCAATAAACGCATCGCCGTATCTAATGCCCAGAGGTGCTTTTGTAGCTTGGTTTTGTCACCGCTTCCATAGGCTTCGTTTGCATCATCGTAGAGGTCGTACACCAATTCAAAATTAAATGCCGAACCTGCCGGAACACGCTCCAATTGGCGCGGATGCTTGGCTGTACCCGTTTTGCGGTCAATGGTGTTTTCCCATTTGATGTCGGCATACTCGGTGCTTTTGCCAAATTTTTCATCAAATTTCGCCTCGTCCATATAAGCATCGCGCACGAGTACGCGGGTGATTTCGCTTTGTTTTTCGTTGTCGCCCGCTTCGCCGAATAGTTGAATGATAAACGGCACTTCCTCGTCCGTAACGTATCTGCCGAAGCGGTCGCGGAGTTCGTGCGGTTTTTCGTTTTTGATTTCTCTTTTGGAAACGGCAATAGAATTTTCCGTTTTCGCCAACATAGAGCGCAGTTTTCCTTTGAGCGAACTACCGGGAATAAACGGCACACCTCGCCGAGTTTTGATGACATTTAAATCTACGCCGCCAATATCCAAAGAAGATTTTGACCCACCGATATGTAGTCCGGTTGTGGCAGTGATGGTGCCGGATATGATGATTTTACCTGTTAGTTTTGCCATGAATAAATTGTTTTATTGTTGTACTGTTTTATTGCTGAATTGCTGTATTGTTTTTGTGTTTCGCTGCGCGAAATTTTATACTTTAAAACAATTCAGCAATCAAGCCATATAACAATCGTGGCGAAGCCACTTAAAATCGTACTTTTTCGTAATATTTATGATAAGCGACTACGGATTCCAAAAAATGTTGGAAACTTTTGACGTGTTTTTGCTCCAAGGCTGCATCTGTTGATGTATTTTTAATCAAATCATCCAGTAAGAGCATGAGTTGTTGCGCTCGCGAGTTGCCTTCCTGACGTGCGATGACATACGCGAGACGCGGACGTTTGAGTTTTAATCCGCGAGCATCTTCAATGCCTTTGATGTCGCTGAATACATTGCGAAGTTGCGAAGAAGTCACGCCTCTGCAAGTGTCGCGGACGAATTTTTGAGTATATTCATCCACCGCATTTAAGTCCACGTCTTCCTCGTGCAAGCGCAGGAGGTCTTGATACGTATTGCCGAAATAGGCTTTTGCCTGATCCAGTAATTGTTCGGCGGTAAGTCGGTCTCTACCTTGTGCCATATTCATTTATTTTCTGGTCAATAATTCCGCCCAACGCGCAGCTACCGGAATGGTGAGCCAAGATTGAGCGGGTTTGTTGATGTCAAATTTGTAATTGGGATTTTGGGTTTCCTGATACGCACGGAGCAAGCCCAGCGAATAAGGTTTGATAATTTGGCTTTCGATGAGGTGTAGGTTTTCCCTCTTTTTGACATTGCGGAGGTAGTAGTACAGTCGCGCCACCTGCGGAGCGCGAAGATTGCCTTCGCCCGCATGGTCAAACAGTCGCGCATAGGTCGTGGTACTTTGTTGCAAACGCTCCAAAAGGGCGCGACTTTCGCCGCGTTCGGTGACGAGGTCGCGAAGGGATTTGGCATTGTCGTAAGCCTTATAAAAATCTTCCCAACGCAAGACGTGACCAAATACACTTATCGCATTTTTGACGGGTTTTCCGTCGATTTTGAAATGTGTTTTGGCAGCTTCGAGGGCTTCCTCTGCCATGCCCGTAAAGCGCACCACCGGAAATTTTGACCCCACAACGGTCAGCGATGCAGAAAGGGTGATTTTTTCGTAAAAATGACCTTGTTCCGGTGTCAAATTCGTTTTGAGTGCTGCCACGCTATCCGTCAATGCCGCTTGAAAATCATCAAATGCTTGGTGCAAATCCCTTGCAAATTCAAAAATCGCATCCCAAGCACCTACCACAAAACAATCGTCACCACCCGCAAAGACGACATATACATTGTCTCGGTAAGATTCGGGAAGGAGTTTGTAGCGAGTTTCGCCTTGTGCCTCGTAGGGTTCTTGGTATTTGAACGTGCCTTTTTGCCATAATTGACACAAAAATTTATCAAAAAACCACTCCATCGCCTTTGAGGTTTTCTCCAATTCAGCCAAGCCGTCCAAGCCTCTGAATAGTGCGCCAAGATTGTCAATATCGAGTTTGAGAACGGCAAGTTTATCTGTCCCTGTGCGTTGTTTTGCCATCAAACCCATCATGTGAAAATCTATGATTTGTCCGAGGCGAATTTTATCATTTTCATCGCCTTTTTTTGCGCTAAGTTTATTTTCTTCTAAAATTAAATGATAGTATTTTTGGTAGACATCATCATGCCAAACAGGAAGTTTGTTGATGATACTACCCGAAAATTTGTCACGAACTTCTTCGGTATCACCAATACGCACAGTTCGGTCAAATACTTGAATATTCTCTTTTTTTACTTCAAATATCTTCTCTTTTTTTGGTTTATTTTCTCCGACCAAAATACCGCGATTAGGTTCATCCGTTCCTTTGCGGTCAACGATATATGTAGCAAATTCCTTCCAGTTCCTTAATTTATCATAATTTTCTTTACTGAAAATGGAAGGGTAAGGGGCGAAAGCTTTCAGCTCTCCTGCAAATTTGGTGAGTTTAGCTTCATTGGATTCGTGATTGATGTGCGTCCAAATCTTGCTGAAATCGTCGATGTAGTTACTTGGAAATTTCGGGTCTTGCAAATTAAGATAATTCAGAATGACATAAAATTCCTCTTTGCCACAATAATCGTCAATAATCTTTCGGATGTCATCAATGGCATCTTTCGGGTCGATTTTGGAAAACAAATAAAACGTACCGCCACCGTCGTAAAAGACCTTGCAATTGTCCTTTAATTTTTCCTTAAAATACTTAATACAAACGCGACTCAGAATTTGGATAAAAAATGACCGTGCTTTGAGGGTTTTAGCTGCCCCTTCCGATTGCACATTGAAAATAAATTCCTGAATACCAGATATATCGCCCTTGATAAAGTATTTGAAATCCGCGTATTGCGTAGCATCTACGTTGAGACGTTCTTGGAGTTGTTCTCCGCCTTTGAGTGTGGTAAAATAATCTGCCATTGGGTCGTTGAAGTGAGTTGTGAGAAGACTCGTTGATTCGTGATTTGTTTATTTATGATTCATTAAAACGCTAATGAGTTGTTTTGACTTACGCTTTTTTAACGTATATCTACGCAAACTTATACATTTTTTCCAAAAAAGATATACACATTTATATTTTTTTTAAAAATTTTATTAAAACTATGTGTGTGTTATGGAACAAGAACTAAGTTTATGACCTCACCTCCCCAAATTAAAAACCCACACATTTCCAAACAAAAAAATCCCGACCTCATACGAAGCCGGGATTTTCAAAAATATCTTTCAGTACGTTCTATGCAGGATGCAAAATCCCTTGACGTTCAAGTAGTTGCTCTTCGGTTTCTTCGCGGTCGGGGTCGGGTACACAGCAATCTACCGGACAAACGGCAGCGCATTGTGGTTCTTCGTGAAAGCCCTTACATTCCGTGCATTTTTCGGGTACGATGTAATAAATATCATCATCCACAGGTGCTTGCGAAGCATCCACTGTGACCATCGTGCCACCTTCGAGCGGGAGTTCGCCTTGTACTGCTGTGCCGTCTTTGAACGCCCATTCTACGCCGCCTTCATAGATGGCAGTATTCGGACATTCCGGCTCGCAAGCCCCACAATTGATACATTCGTCTGTTATAAAAATCGCCATTATTTTGTGTATTCGTTATTCGTTGATTCGTGTATTCGTTATTCGTTGATTCGTGTATTCGTTGATTCGTGTATTCGTTATTCGTTGATTCGTTGACTCGTTATTCGTGTATTCGTTATTCGTAAAATTTAGTACGGATAACGAGTACACGAATAACGAATAACGGGTACACGAACTTACTAACGAGTTTTTTTTGTAAAAAGTTTAGCTAATTCGCTTTTTATGCGCCGCAAAAATAAGGTATTTTTACTAAAAATTGAGTAAATTCGATTACGAGTTGATACAATTAATTTTAACTTAACACAGAAAAAATCAGTGCAACCCGACTTTATTCAAAAATTTACGTTATTTTGCATGTATATTTTGTTTTAAAATTAGCTTAATTAAATGGTCGAAACGGTTATAAATATCAATCAATCGGGTGAAGAAGTAGAACAGGAACATAATGAGGATGTCATTATCACAGCTCCTTTTGACCCTAATCAAGATATAGTCATTTCCACACCTCCGCTCAATATGGGCGATATTATTGACCGCTTGGAGCATAATGAAATAAAAATAGATACAGAATTTCAGCGTTTACCCGATTTATGGAACGCCACAAAAAAAAGTCGATTTATTGAATCCATACTACTAAAATTGCCTGTTCCTGCGTTTTATTTTGATGCTGGTGATGATAATTTGTGGCGGATTATTGATGGTTTGCAAAGGATAAGTACGATTAAAAGTTTTGTAATTGATAAAACGCTTAAACTCGAAAACCTTGAATTTCTAAAAGACTATAATAATGATTATTTTGACGACCTTCCCCGTAGCCTACAAAGACGTATAAAAACCTTTCCTATAACCGGAAATATACTTGGCAGAGGTACGCCGGATGTCGTAAAGTATAATATTTTCAATCGAATCAATCAAGGTGGATTAAAGCTCGTGCCGCAGGAAATGCGTCACGCTTTACATCAGGG
>ENA-ORXR01005505-ORXR01005505.1-marine-metagenome-genome-assembly--contig:-NODE-5505-length-10030-cov-83.855521_pt1 | contig 10030 bp, 5 predicted proteins | sample MGYA00237866_ERZ511479 | MGnify/ENA metagenome assembly ERZ511479
TGAGTGGCCGGTGTTGTAGCCGTTTGCCTTCATCGCATCGGCGATGGTGAGCAAGCTTCGGTCCATGGGGTCTGCGAGGTAAGGTTCTACCATTTTGGCGGTCTTGGCGCCTTTCTTCATCGCTCCAAGGGAGACGTGGGTGAGCCTGATTTTTGCCGGGTGCTGGCCGGTGATGATGCCCGCGCGGGAAGGGGCGCAACTTGGTGCGGGCGAATATCCTTCGGTGAAGTTCATGCCCTTCTGAGCGAGCCGCTTGATGTTGGGCGTTTCGTAGGGGCAAGGGTTGTCTAACTCATTCAATTGGACGTCTTGCCAGCCCAAGTCATCGACGTAAAAAATGATGATGTTGGGCGTGATCTTTTTCGCCTCTTCCGCTTGAGCGGTTAGGGGAAAGACGGTGATTGCTAGGGCCAGAAGTATGAGGATGGATTTCATGGATGGATAGTTTTTCGAACGCATCACTTAACTATTTCCAACCATGGCCGAACATCACAAAATTTTTCAAAAATCCCAAAAACGACACGGACAAGATCATCCTCTGGAAATCAGAAAAGAAAGCCTTCATTTTGGAATTGTGATGTTGGAATTTCGGGAGCCCGGATCTATTGCTGGGCAGCCTCGGAGAGGCGGTCAGACCGTAGCGCCGGGTGGAGTGCGGCACGAACGAAACCTAGGGTTCTGGCCGACTCGGAATCGGTCGGCCGGGTTACCCTGATCCAACGTGATCCACCCGCGGTCCGACCGAAACGAAGACACCCCTGGAACGATCTCAATCTTCCATCTCCGACCTTCAAGCTTTCATGCCAATCACCTTTAGGTAATGAACTTATTCGATTTAATTGATCCTTTGATTTAACAGTGATCAAAACTTCATGTAGACATGCCTTTATGGAGAGAAGTTCGGAACATATTGGTAAAAATATCCGTCGGTTCAGGCAACGCGCTGGGCTCACAATCAAGGCGCTCGCGCTACAAGTGGGCATCCAACCTGGCCCGCTGGGCAACCTCGAACACGGCAAACACGCCCCCTCGACCGGCGTCCTGCTACAACTCGCCGAGGTGCTCGGCGTTTCCTTGGACGCGTTCTTTCTCGCGCCGACCGACCCCGCCACCGCCTTGCCGCCGATCCAGCGAACCGACACCCTGAAGCTGCCCGCCGCGCTGGCCCGCGAACTGCATCAGCTGATGGAAGAAGTCTTTGTGCTCGAAGACGCCTGTGGCGTTCCCAAGCACGCCAACATCCCGCTGGCGTTTCACACCCGCCCCGAAATCGACGCGATGGAGGATCTGGCCAACCGCTTCCGTTCGGCGCTCGGCATCGGCGACAGCGTGCTGTTCGATTACGTCGAAGTGTTCGAAGCCAACGCTGGCTTCCGAGTGATCTCGCTGCCGCTGCCCGACGAGATCCGCGCGGTCGGCGTTCACGATTCGCTGCACGCCAACGCGTTCTTTTTTCTCAACCGCGAACTCAGCGCCGAGCGCCAGTTGTTCGGCCTCGCCTACGAACTCGGCCTGCTGATCCTACAACAAGGCCTGGCCACTCCGCAGGCGATCGAACAAGCCGAGATAACCAAACTCGCCAGCCGCTTCGCCGCCGTGTTCCTGATGCCCGAACAGGAAATCCTGCGCACCCTGCGCCAGCTCAACATCCAGCCCGACGCTTGGACTTTCCCGCTGTTGCTGCGGCTCAAATCTCGCATCGGCGTCAGCGCCGAATCCTACCTCTACCGCCTCGACGAACTCGGCCAAATCGACCCCGAACTCAAAGAGCAACTCAAGCAACAGCTCTACACCGCCTACGACACCACGTTCGTCGAACCCGGCGAATCCCGCCGCACCATCTCCCCAAACGCCCGCATCGGCGACCTGCTGTACATCGCCGGCAAGGCGTTCGCGGCTCAACCTCTAAGAGCAGTGCTCGGTGAGACAAACTCCAAATACCAAGAGACCCTCTGATGAAATATAGCGACTGGTTTACCCTCGCCACAAAGGACGGCCAACATCCTGGCCATGAAAACCCCTGGGTCTGGCAGGCAGCACTGTCTGCCGAGCCAGATATCGTGGATCGATTGATCCGTATTCCGACCGGCTTCGGCAAGACCCAGGGCGTACTCGGCGCGTTTCTATACAATCGAGTCGTCCAGGAGTCTCCAGACTGGCCGAGGCGTCTTGTCTGGTGCTTGCCCATGCGCTCATTGGTGGACCAAACAACAGCCGAGGCCGAAAAAATGGTGGCCAATGCAGGCCTTTCAAATCGTGTCGAGGTCCACACGCTTATGGGCGGGCAGACCTCACGTGATTGGACCCAGCACCCCGAAAAAGAAGCGATTTTGGTCGGAACTCAAGACATGCTAATATCGCGTGCTTTAAACCGGGGTTATGCTAGCGGTCGAGCCGCTTGGCCTGTCGAATTCGGACTCATCAATTCGGACGCGCTTTGGGTGATGGACGAAGTCCAACTGATGGGTGTGACGCTGGCAACCAGCGCACAAATTCAAGCCTTCTGGAGAGAACGCCACCCGGGCACGAGCGATATTCCGCCACGCAAAGTCTGGTGGATGTCCGCCACGCTACAACCGAACTGGCTCGTTTCGCCTGAAACGACCTCGTGGCTGCCCAAACTGGAAGAGGATATTTTGGAACTCGGCAGCAAGGACCACGCAGGACCCGCGTGGAAAGCCAAGAAGCACCTCGAACTGAAAACCATCGATTTGAAAAAGGATGCCCTCAGTGCCCAGCAAATTGCCGAGCAACACCTGAGCCACAAAGCTGATCTCAAGCTTGGGAGACAGACTCTCGTCGTGCTCAACAAGGTGTCTACCGCCAGAGATCTGCACAGCGCTCTCGATAAACACTTTGCGAAAGATCCAGAGCCGCCCGAAATCGAACTCATCCATAGCCGGTTTCGGCCCGCCGATCGAGCTGGCTGGAAAGAGCGGTTTCTGGCCAAAGAGAAGCTTGGGCCAAACACCAATCGGATCATCGTTGCAACGCAGGTGGTCGAAGCCGGGGTTGATATTTCCAGCTCTTGCTTGGTCACGCAGATATGTCCGTGGAGCTCGCTCGTTCAGAGAGCCGGCCGGGCCGCCCGCTACGGTGGCGAGGCCGTGGTCGTCGTCCTCGATGACCAGCCACAAGACGACAAGGCCGCGCGCCCGTATGCTCATGCTGAGCTGGAAGCGACGCGTGAGGCCTTGAGCCGGCTTGAGGATCTATCCATTTCAAGTATCGTCGAACTTGAGCAGACGCTCCGTGATCAGAATGTCGAACTATTGCAGCGGCTTTATCCTTACGAACCCCTGCACGTTCTCCAAAAACAGGAGTTCGAGGAACTGTTCGATACCAGTCCCGATCTGTCTGGCTCCGACATCGATGTCAGCCGCTTTATTCGCGAGGGCGACGACCGTGACGTTCAAGTTTTCTGGCGGGATTTGGACATAGAAAACCCAAATGCAGCGCCACCTGAAACTCTCCAGAAACCTGCTCGCGACGAACTCTGCAGGGTGCCCATTGGTGAAGCCATTGCTTGGCTCGGCCGACTCAAAGGGAAGAAGATTCGAGCGTGGACTTGGAACTACTTAGATGGAGCTTGGCTTCGTGCCGACCGAAATCCCGTTCGCCCAGGCATGGTCCTGCTGGTTCCATGCACCGCTGGCGGATACAACCCACATCTTGGTTTTCATGGCAAGGCTGCCAACAAAAAGACCCCTGTCAGACCAGTAGATTTGGGCGAGCAAGCCGGGACAGCTACAACCTCCGGCCAAGGATCAGACAAAGAGGATGGTACCGACTCAAGTACCGCTGCCAGCTGGAAAACCATCTACACACACTGCCGCGAGGCGGGTGAAACCATGGAGGAGATCGCAAACCAGCTTGGTCTCGAAGGGGATCTCTCAAACCTGCTGAAGCTGTGCTTACGCCTCCATGATTGGGGCAAAGCGCATCCAGCTTTTGCCGAGGGAACCTACGGTGTCGAGCCGGTTCGGTACGACCTGGCCAAAGCACCGAAAGGCGCCTGGCGCGCACCTAAATCATGTTACAAAACCGAGTCCCACGGCCACCGCAAAGGTTTCCGTCACGAACTGGCCACCGTACTGGCTTTGTTCGAGCTGCTTTCACGGCGCGACGCCGAACACCCCGCGCTACGCGGTTCCGTGGCTGCCGTTTTAGATGCCATCGGAATGGACGCGCCACCGGTGAATCCAATCCCAGATCCCAACGTCATCTTGGACGAAGTGCAGGCATTGGATGCCGATCAATTCAACCTGCTGGCTTACTTGCTTGCCGCCCACCATGGCAAGGTCCGTGCCAGCCTCCAGGCATCGCCTAAGGACCAAGAGTTCCCGTCTAGAATCACTAGCCTGCATGGCAGCGGAATGCCGATTCGTGGAGTGCGCCAAGACGATCTGGTGCCCGCAACCACTTTGCCGGCTGCCGACGGTCGCCCGGTGGCGATGCCCGAAGCTCGGCTCCGTCTTGACCTCGCAAGCCTCGGCCTCTCCGCAGCGTTCGGCCCCAGCTGGTCCGAACGAGCCCTTGGCCTGATCCGTAAGTTTGGGCCGTTCAAGCTCAGCTATTACGAAGCCCTCGTTCGAACCGCCGATGTCCGTGCGTCGCAGCTCGAAACGGAGGATCACGAACTCAAGGGTCAGAATCTTGAGATCCCTACATACCCCGCCAGCACCGATGCCAAGGAGGCCGCTCATGTCTAAAAATACCTATGTTCACCAGATTGGTGGCTGCCGATCTACACCGCTGGCTTTATATCTCAAAGCGCTTGGCATACTTAGGCTGATTGCTGAGCAAAAGGACCCAAGTGTTCGTGGTTGGTGGAAGGATGGACAATTCTATCTGGCGACCTGCTTGAGCCGCGGCGAAGTTGAAACGTTTTTTCTTTCGGATTATGAACCGACACCGATCATTGCCCCATGGAATAAAGGTGCGGGCTTATTCGAAGAAAATAATTTGAATATTTCTAAGTTGGAATCCTCCACTGCAAAACGATTTGCCAAATTTCGAAACGGACTATATGCGACCAAGCCTTTAATTGAAGAAATTGCTAAAGCCGATGCAATCATTCGGGCGATTAAAGACAGGACAAAGACCAATAAGTCATTCCAGACTAAGGCGCAACGAGCGCTCCTCAGCGCAAGTGCGGTGTATACTGGGATGTATGAAGAAATCCTGAGCGAGCTTCAAGTGGAAGGAGAAGAACGCGCGTATTACTCTGCACGAGAAAAGTGCATCGCCACTTTAGATTTGATGGTCAGCAGCACCACTGTACCTCCAAGTAAAGCTGCCTCAAAAGAGTTAAAGGAGAAACCGGGCTATAAAGGTCTGCTGAAAGCCGCCGACGCGGAATACGTAATGTTGAAGGCTGTCGTCATTCCTGAATGCCGACGGCTATGGCGGGGTAGCCAGGGGCAATGGCTCGCAACGAGTGTCGTGGTCCAGCCAGATGGAAAACTGTCATTCCCGGCACTCTTGGGCACAGGAGGAAATAACGGAAATTTTGAATTCACAAGTCACTATCTCGACCGCTTGTCGAAAATTTTTGACTTAACAGGGCCCGCTGGCGGCCCAAAGCCGAACGCGGAAAGCCTACTAAAACTGACTCTTTGGGATGAGCAGACTTGCCGACAAGTGATCAAATGCGGCGGAAGTCAGTATTCTCCTGGTTCGATATCCTCGCCGAATGGCTCCGATAGTTTCCATGGAGGGACGCGTGGTAATCCCTGGGATTTAGTCCTAGTGCTAGAGGGAAGCTTACTCTTCAGGGCAGGCGTTTCACGGCTGCTGGAGGGTGACTCCTTCCCAGGTGCGGCAGCTCCGTTTGCCGTAGCTAGCTCGGTCGTAGGTTATGCTTCGGCAGAAGGAAGCGAGAAGGACCGCGGTGAACAATGGACTCCATTATGGGACGCTCCCTCCTGCTTGCAGGAGCTTACCTGCTTGTTTAAAGAGGGCCGGACTAAAACTAAAACAGGAAACGCACGTACTGGGATAGACATGGTCCGTGCTCTCAAAAGGATTGGCGTTGCTCGCGGGATTTCTTGCTTTGAGCGCTATGGCTATATCTTAAGAAATGGCGAGACCGCTTTTGCCGTTCCTCTGGGGCGGTTCCAAGTCGAAGGCCGAAGAAGTTCGGGCCTTTTAGGCGAGCTCAGCCACCGTACGATGCCCATGGTGAGCAGACTTGGATGGCCTTCAAATGACCCTCCTGCGAGCTATGTGCGGGCGGCTCGAATATCCCAACAAGCTGAGTTTGAGGCTACAGTCACTGAATCTAAATCCGCTCTTAGAAACTTGCTCATCGCGCTTGGGGCAACAGAGGACCGTCTTGTCCAATCTCCTAAATTCGCGGCCAAGACAAAATCTCGCCCCTTTGCAAAGCTCTCCAGTAAATGGGCAGAAATTTGTGCCTATGATTCGCATGAATGGCGACTTGCCAAAGCTCTCGCCTTTCAGGCCTATTTCGATCCCGAACTCAATCGGTGGGTGAATTCGATCCGCAACCATTGGTTGCCGCTCGATGCGTTTGAGACACGATTCAAGACAGGTGAGGGTGGACTCCAGTTTAGTCCAGACCAGGCGGCAATCGGCCTCAACTTGGAGCGGGCACTTCTGGCGGTACTCAAGCGCCGTTTTCTTTTGCAGCAGAAAGCGAATTACTTTCCTTTGCAGCTGCGGAATCCATCAGATGGCGCCGGCCTTGCCGATATTATGGCATTTATTGAGGGCCGGACTGATGACGCGCGTATTCTCGCTCTCGCTCGCGGTCTTATGATGGTGCGTGTAAGTAGCCCGAAAAGCGCCAAGCCCGCCATTGTTAGAAGTACTTGGCTGAAGGGCGAAGCCCTCTATGGCATCGCTCGACTCGCCGTTTCCACGGGGCCACTTACCTGCCATTTCGAACCCAAGAAAGGCGAAAGATGCACCATCGAACTGCCAATGGTCCGCTCTGGGGCAGCCATGTTTAACCGGCTCCAAGCTGGCGACCTTGCTGGCGGTATTGCGGTTGCCTCGCAGAACTTATGCGCCGCCGGGCTCGCCCCACGCTTCCAACTCGCCATGGGCTCGGAGCGACTCGCAAAACGACTAGCCGCCAGCCTCGCTTTTGGCCTCGGCCAGCACGGTCTCGCGCGTCTCGCGTTCGGGCTTACCCGACAAGAACTACCACCTTCCGAATCTGAAATGACACCCGTAACAACCCACGAAACCAACCCATAAAGGAAACTCTATGAAATTTCTTACTGCCCTCGAAGCTGCACCTCGCCTCCTATTAGAAGTCCCTCTCAAACCGGTCCAAGGACACCGATTCCAGCCAACGGGATTCCCCGATCTCGGTGCTGCGACCTACCAAGCGGGTACTGCCGCTTGCCTACTCGTTGAAAGCGCCCAAAGCATGGCCAACCGCCTCGAAAAAACTATTTGGGATGAGGGTGCTAATTTACTTGTTGCCGAAGCGCAAGGGCTCAGCCACGTCGTCGTAAAGGATGCGGACGGGTCTTATCTGACCAGTTCGATCACCGAAGCACATCGGATTAATAGTCCCTACATCCTCGAAGGTCCCGACAAGTCTGTGCACGACAAACTGAAGGCCTCCTGTGCCGTCATGGAGAGTGGGCCAATCAACCGGCGATTACTTGCTGTCACTCTGTTGAAGCTCGACGTAAATGCACTCATTCACGGGGTCTTCCTCGCTAAAAAAGAATTGGCGGGTGGACGGTTACGAATTGCCCGGTCTCTTTCTGCATTTGTTGAAGCTGAGCAGGTTCAAACCGCCAGTTCAGGTGGGGTGAAAAATGATCATGTCGATCCAAGTGGAGATGCCAAAAAAGGCTTCGGCAATGTGCCGTTCCATCGTGAGGAATTCACCGCTGGAAAGATCACAGCCTACTTCAATTTGGACCTGCAACAGATCCGCGCCTTCGGCCTTGGCGAAGCTGCCGAACATCTCCTGATCACCTTGGCACTCTACAAAATCCGGACGTTTCTCGATGGGCATCTCCGCTTCCGGACCGCCTGTGATTTCGAAGTCGCTACGGAGGAAATTACCGCTCGCCGACCAGACGGGTTTACCCTGCCAGGCGCTGAAGACCTAGGCAAAGCTCTGTCGGAGGCGATCAAGGCTTGTGAGGGCGATATGGAGACATCCGAAGTCGTCTACACCAAGAAAGCGACGAAAAAGAAAGAATCAGCCTAGGCAACCAAGCCATATAAACGGAAGCCAAAGGACGGAGAACCCTATGACAACAGTCGCCATCCACTTCATCGCGCGGCGTTATCACGCCACGCCATGGGACGCACACGTAAACGAGGGCCGGATTGAATGGCCGCCCAGCCCTTGGCGAATCCTTCGTAGCCTGATCGCCGTCGGATACGCCAAGCACGCCTGGTTGGACGCGCCAGAACCCGTCGCGATCAGCTTGATCGAGAAGCTGGCAAGCGCCCCACCTTCGTTCTGGCTTCCTCCGGCCGTCGAGACGCACACCCGGCACTATATGCCGCAGGGGAAAATCGAGAAAGGTTCAGAAAAGGTCGCCAAAGTCTTCGACGCGCACCTGCGCTTTACCGAACCTGAACCAACGCTTCTGGTTCGGTACGATGTCGATCTCGAACCGTCTGAGACTGAATGCCTTGGCCGGCTCGTCGCCGGCCTTGCCTACCTCGGCCGCGCTGAAGGTTGGGTAGAAGCTAGCTTGCAGGAAGAGCTGGATGACGGGCAAGTCCTGCCAGAACGTTGGGCGACCGCGCGAGCTGGGGCCGCGCTTGGGGGCTCTCCCGCAAAGACGGCAAGTATCCGTCTGTTGTGTTCCCAGCCACCAGAAACGTTTCGGAAATGGCGTCGAGAGGCGGCTGAAGCCGAGGCCCAAATAGCCGAGAAAAGCCTTCGTGCGGCCAATGAGGAAAAGAACAAGAAGACCACACCCGCCGCACTGAAGAAGGCACGGACAAAGGCCGCTGAACCGTTTCCTGCGGACTTTATCGACTGCCTGCAACTACGTACATCCGTCTGGCAAAAACAGGGCTGGCCTCGCCCGCCTGGCAGTCAGTGGTCGGATTACAACTTACCTGACAAGCTGTTTGATTCCTCTCTGCTTGTGCCGCCTGCGCGCGTGCCGGAACATGATCGGAAGGGGTGCGACACCATCCTGTTGGCCATCGACGGCGACGGCAAACGCGGTACACTCCGCCCCTCAATCAAGCGTGGCATCTTACTCGCCGAAGTGCTCCATCAAGCCGCCATTTCAAAAGCGGGGCATCATCAGACCATCGGCTCTGTTCCCGAAATTATCGGGCGTGACGCCAATCGCAAGCCCTTGCAAAATCACCAGCACGCCCACTGGATTCCCTTGGATTTGCAGCGCAAAGGCTCAATTGACCACGTCCTCGTCTACGCGCCCGGCGGATTTTCTAGGCCGGCTATTCGTGCGGTGTCGGCGATTAATCACGCCTACGCAAAAGGGATCCACGACCTCGGCGTCAATATGGTAGGGCAGGGGCAGCTAGAAGATTTTGCCGAACAGCTACTCCGATCAGGGGTTCGGCCTGAAGCCCTGCGGCCCTTCCAACGCGCTCAAGTTTGGCAATCGGTCCGACCTTTGGTTCTTCGCCAGTCGATCCGGAAAGGCAATCGGCGTCCGGAAAATCAACTGCGCTACGAACTCCAGTCTCGTGGTTTCCCCGACCCTGTTTCGGTTACTTTTTGGCCCGACCAGGAGAGTTCAAGACGCGGACTCAAAGGCCATGTCCTGCGGCGTAAACCGAACAAGCCGCAACCACCGTTTGAACGATCTTGGGGTGTCACCATCGAGTTTGCCGAACCAGTCTCAGGGCCGATTTCGCTTGGCTACGGCAGCCACTTTGGCCTCGGCCTTTTCGAGGCTCAGACAAGCTGAAAAACCACGATCGACGACCATCCAAGGAGGATCACATGTCAGAAACACCGGACACGCCGCAACTGATGCCGGCACGCATGCTCAACGAGTTCACCTACTGCCCTCGATTGTTCCACCTCGAACACATCGAC